>Ga0209526_10001220_pt1 | contig 17118 bp, 22 predicted proteins | sample JacPinW_OM2H0_M1_FD_188566 | JGI IMG/M metagenome (GOLD analysis project Ga0209526, IMG submission 188566) | Forest soil microbial communities from Algoma, Ontario, Canada - Jack Pine, Ontario site 1_JW_OM2H0_M1 (SPAdes) (version 2) | ecosystem: Environmental > Terrestrial > Soil > Boreal... | reverse complement strand
TGGCCCCCGGCCAGGTGAGCGCGCTGGGCACGGTAATCACGGAAGACACCTCCTTGTCGAAGCCGCCCCCCTCCAGGAGGTCGACCACCTCCGGTTTACATCAGGCGCGTTGCGCACCCGGCCAATGTTTGGCCACCGCGTTGTAACGGATCAGCATCGGCGGCCACCGTATTGGCCGCCACACGAATGCGACACAGCAGGACAAGCCGCGATGCGTTGTGCCAGTGATGAGCGCTGAGTATCAGCGAGCTCTTCAGCAAGTCCCACTCGAAGGGCGGCGCCCGCGTTGGGGCAGCCTCGCGCCCTCGCTCGTGTTGGCGATCTGGGCCGCCCTGTGGGCCTGGGCGCAGTCGAACCCATCAGGGCTGTCCTGGCATTTCTTCGCGTCGGGAAGTCAGCTGCTATTCCACGGGTCCGGCCTCAACCTCTATGCGCAGCATCCCGAACTGCAGATCGGCCCGCTCGCGTTCCTCGTGGCGGCACCGCTGACCGCCCTTGGGGATGCAGCGCAACCACTCGCGCTGATCCTGATGACCGCCGCCGGTCCGCTCTGCCTGGCCCTGATCGCTCCGCTCGTCCCGCAATGGCATCGAGTCCGCCGGGTTTTCCTCGCCGGACTCGTGCTGATGCCCGCGTGGACCGTGCTTTCCGTGCGCTTCGGACACCTCGATGACGTCCTTGCCCTCGTGCTGGCCGTCGTCGCTCTACGCGCGGTCGTGGCGAACCGAGCGGCCTTCGCCGGATTGGCGCTGGGCGCGGCCGTGGCGGCAAAGCCGTGGGCGCTGGGATTCTTCCCGATCCTTGTCGTTCTCGACGAGCAGCGGCGGGCGGCCATCGGTAGCGCGCTGGCCGGGATGGCTGCGGCCTGGGCGCCATTCCTGATCGCGAACCCAGCTACACTGGCCGCGCTTCACCCCCCGGTGGGCGTCGCCGCCTCGTCAGGACTGCGCGCGGTCGGCTACCGGGGCGACGTCATCCCTGCGTGGGATCGAGTCGGACAGTTTGTCCTCGCGCCCCTGTTCTCCCTCGCGGCGGTCCTCCGCGGACGCTGGCCCGGACTCTTTCTGGTGGCGGTCGCCGTCCGCCTGGCGATGGACCCGAAGGACAATCCCTACTACATCGGCGGCGCGGCGCTGGCCGCCGTCATCTTCGATCTCCTTGGCACCCGTCGGACCGTTCCCTGGGCGGCGCTGGCGACCGTCCTCGTCTTATGGCAGCCGTGGGCGGTCGACTACACCAACCGTCTCGAGACGAGCACCGGCCTTTCCCTCTGGTGGTTCCAGAACCCTGGCGTCATCGGGCTGGTCCACCTGGCCTGGTCCGTGGCGATGATCGCGCTCGTCCTGCTCGCGCCTCAGCCACTGCTCCGCCTCGAGTCCCGCCTCAGGCTGGCTTCAGGACCTTTGCGAGTTTTCCAAGTTCGCTCTCCCAGCCCATGACCGCCATCTTCGTCCAATAGTCATCGTGCATCGCATCGAGGAGGAGGACCAGCCGCACTCCCTGCGGCCCGGGCTCGAACTCCACCGTCGTCGCCACTTCGTACGGCTTGACATTGGGAATGAAGTCGGCGAGCTGCGTAAAGGCGAGGCGCTTGAGCGGCACAATCTCGGTATAGATGGCCCGAGACTCCGTCGTCAGCGGCATCCCCGCCTTTTTGATGAACTCGATCTGCTCGGGAGCGGTCGCCGTCATGGCGTAAAGAAGTTCGCCACCGCGTCGAAAGTCGAGTTTGCGAACTTTCACCTCGAAGCCCGGAGGGCCCCACCAGGACTCGATGCCCGCTTTCGTTGTCCAGAGCTCCCATACGTCCTCGACGGCAGCGTCGAAGGTGCGCTCGATGCTCACCTTTCGACGTGCCGGCTGGGTCTGCGGAGCCAAGCTACGAACCGCTCCGATACGCGCGCTCGAGCGTGGCGAGGTCGAGCTTGCGCATCTTCAGCAGGGCTTCCATCACTTTTGCCGGGTTCCCGGATTTCGGGTCTCCCATCATCTTCCCCAAGGCCGAGGGGACGACCTGCCACGACACGCCAAATCGATCCTTGAGCCAGCCGCACGGCCCATCCTCTCCACCGTCTGTGAGGCGTGCCCACACCTCATCGATCTCTTCCTGGGTCTCGCAGGTCGCGACAAAAGAAAAGCCTTCCGTGAACGTAAAGGACGGTCCGCCATCGAAGGCCGTGTATTCCTGTCCGTCGAGCTGGAAGCTGGCGTGCAGCACGCTGCCTTCAGGAAGGGGGCCTTTTGCGTCAGCCTTTAGCAAACTCAGGACCTTGGAATTCGGAAACAGCGACACATAGAAATTGATCGCTTCTTCGGTCCCCTCCTTGAACGTCAAACACGGTCTCACGCTCTGCACCGGTATCTTGTTCGCCACCGCCGTCGTGCGCGTATCTACTTGCGTCATTTACGTTCCTCCTTGTTCTTCGGTCGGGTCTTGCCCCGCCGGTCGAGTTCTGCCGCAAACCTGTCGAGCCGGTCCTCCCACATCGCGCGGTATCCCATCATCCATTCGTCCAACTCGCGGAACGGCTCGGGGCGCAGCGCGTAGAGCCTCCGCCGACCCTCAGGACGGACGACCACAAACCGGGCGTCCTGGAGGATCGCAAGCTGCCTCGAAACACCAGGCTGTCCGATGTCCACCATGTCGACGAGCTCGCCGACCGAGCGCTCACCGTTCCGAAGCGCGTCGACAAGGCGGCGGCGGGTGGGGTCGGCCAGGATCTGGAAGACGTCTGCCATGACGACATATTACTTGAACGATATATGTCTTGTCAACGATATCTCGTCGGCCCAGGTCCTCGGATCGGCGGACTGCCTCAGCGCTGACGCCGGACGTCCACTCCCAGAAACGACGCCAGCTCATCCAGGGCTCGCTTGGTCGGGCGAACCGGCTGGCGGCCACCCGCTAGGCCGGGCTCCCATCGCTCGCCGATCACGTTGAGCACGCCGGCTTTCCGGTCGACGGCGAGGTCGAACCTGGCGACGACCCGGTCGCCGTGCAGTAGCGGCATCACGAAGTAACCCCAGCGCTTGGTCTTTGGGACATAGATCTCGAGCTTGAAGTCGAAGCCCCAGAGGGCGACCGTCCGGTTGCGATCGCAGATCAGGTTGTCGAATGGCGAGAGTAGCGTCGTCCTCGGCTCGAACTCACCTGCCTCGATCTGTCCCAGGAGCTCGAGGTCCTCCGCGTGCACGTACCAATCACCTTTGAGTCCGATCTCCACCAGGACGATCATCCCGTCGGCTTCGAGCCGCTTCCACGCGGTCGCGAGCCCCTGATAACGGTGCCGGATGAAATGCTGCTTTACCTGCTGCTGGGTGGCGATACCCAACGCACGCAAGGAGCGGACGGCGGCGTCGCGAAGCGCAACCGGTTGCGCTGGAATCACAGCGAGACGCTTTCCGAACCAGGCATCGGCCAGCGCCCATCGTCGCCCACCTCCAGCACGACCTGCGGGTACGATCCGTCCCTGGAACCACAGCAGCGCCAGCGTGTCGGCGATCGGGCTGCGCTTTCCCCAACCGGATTCGTACTTGTCGGCATGTTCATCGAAATCGGCCGCGCGCACCGAACCGTTGGCAGCGAGTCGCTTCAGGACGGGCCTGGTGAACCGGGCCCGCGTGGTCATCCAGGCCTCGGTTCGGCGTCGGTCGGCCCACGGCGGCGGCAGCGCGGCATGCAGCGCGCGGTCTTCGGTCGGAACGATGGATGCCTGATGCGCCCAGTATTCGTAGAGCCGGCGTTCGTCCCAAAGGAGGACGTCGACAAGCTTCGGATCGAAAGGACCCAGGCGGCTGAACAGGACGAGCAAGTGGTTGCGGGCGACGATCGCGGTCGGGTCGAGCTGCAGGCAGCCGATCGCCCGCACCAATTCATGGATGTCGTCGGTCCTCACCGTGTTCGGGCGTGATCCGCTCAGCCGCTGGCGGGCCACCGCCAACCGCCTGGCGTGCTCGACCCGGACCTTGCGGCGCATGTCGAGAACTATGGCTGAGCCGAGCCACCTCCTGCTTGGGACTTGATCGCGAAGAACCTGAGGGCAATGGCAAGAGAGCGACGGGTGCGCACACCGGTGACGGGGAGGCGGCCGAGGGCGCCTTCCAGTTGTCCTGGCGACATCATCCTCACGCCGGCATGTTCCTCACCGTGCCTGTGGTTGCCCGGCGCCCTGTGGACCAGGTCGTAGCCGACGAGACGGCCGCCGGGGCGGAGCACTCGGACGGCCTCGGCCACCGCCCGCTCCCAGTCGCCGACGTGGTGGAGCATCGCGAAAGACAGGACGAGATCGAAGCGGCCATCGTCGAATGGCAGAGCCGTGGCGTCCGCCCGTTGGGCAGTCGCCCGCCCGCCGAAGGCTGCGAGGCTCCGCCGAGCCGTTGCCACCATGTCGGGGTCGTAGTCGGTCGCAACCATCCGCAGCTCGGGAAACCTCCGGAGCAGTTCGGCCGCCATCGCGCCGCTGCCACTGCCAATCTCGAGCGCTTCACCACTCGGGGGCAGTCCCTGGAGCGCCCACGGCAAGACAACCATCCGAGCGAACGTCCGGTAGGGTCCGCTGGTGCAGAAGGCCTTGGCGAGAGCTGACATCTCGGGCATGACGACTCTTGTATTTTCGGCGTCGACGCTGGAGCATTTCCATACAAGTTCAGCGCATAACCTCCAGAGGAGGCTACTGAGAATGCCGAATAAGGCTCGGTCCGGCGGCAAGGCTACTCGTCCTCCGAAGCGCGGAAGGCGGTGGATGTCTTTTGTGGCCGATGATTCGTTCCCGGGCAGACTCGCTCGCGGGCTCCACGAGGAGGCGAATCCCTCCCACCGCCTGCGCGTCGAGCACGACGCCTACACGTTACTCATCCACTTGAGCGGCGAGGATGGGAGCAGCTGGACCACGATCGCCGTTGATCGAGCCACCCGAACGTGGGCCGTTGTCCACGGCATCAAGCAGTCAGACACGGCACGCGCTTCATACGAGTCCCTCTATGCGCCGTGACTCGGTGTCGCGTCGTACAGCCGTGCTCCTTTACGGCGCTGCCGCAGCGAGCGTCATTGCCCTTCACCTGGCGACCAACGGCACCCTGGGGTTTCATACCGACGAGCTCTACTACCTCGACTGCGGACGCCACCCGGCGCTCGGATATGTCGACTTCCCACCGATCGTCCCACTTCTGGCCCGACTCGAGACGGGGCTCCTTGGGGTCACGCCGTGGACCCTTCGCTTGCTTCCGTCACTCCTGAGCGGCGTTCTCGTCGCCCTGTGCGGCGCCTATGTTCGCCGGCTTGGTGGTTCGCTGTGGCTGCAGGGAATTGCCCTCGTCGCCGGGATCGCCGCACCGTACATCGTCGGTTCGGGCGACGTCTTCCAGACCGTGATTTTTGATGTGGCCACCGGGATGGTCGCGTTGTACTGGTTCCTCTGCGTTGTCATCGACCGCAGGCCCCGGTACTGGATCTATCTCGGCATCACGCTGGGAATCGGCCTCGAGGTGAAGTACACGATCGTCGGACTCATTGCCGGCATCACCATCGCCGTCCTCCTCACGCCGTCGCTGCGGAAGGAGCTGCGGACGAGATACCCCTGGATCGCCGCAGCGATCGCACTTCTGATCTGGGCACCGAACCTCGCCTGGCAGGTAGTCAATGGATTCCCCTCCCTCACCTATGTCGCCAACCACCAAGGCTCGGGCGGCGGCGTCGGGATTTACCTCATCGAGTTCGGCCTCTACGTCTCACTTCTTCTCCCTTTGTGGGTCGCGGGCATGATTTCTCTGTTCCGCAATCGATTGCTTCGTCCCATCGGGATTGCCTCTGCGGTCCCGCTCGTCGGCTTCCTCTTCGTCGGTAAGTCGTACTACGCGGCTTCGACGATTCCCATCGTCATGGCGCAAGGCCTCATGGCGCTGTCCCGCCTCGAGCGGGCAAGGCTTCGGTCCACGCTGCGCATCGCGGTCGTCGGCGCCAGCGTGCTGGGATTTGTCGCGCTTGCTTCGTTAACCCTTCCGATCACGCCGGCAAGTCGCCTTCATGCGACCGGCCTCGATACGAAGTCGGAGGTCTTTGCTGACTCGGTGGGGTGGGATGACGTCGCGGGCGAAGTGACGGCCATCTATCGTGCTCTTCCCCCATCCGAGCGCGCGAGCACGGTGATCATTTCGGCTTACTACGGTGTTCCCGGAGCACTCCACGTTTATGGCAACCCCAAGATCCTCCCCGACGTCATGAGCCCACAGCTGAGCGACTTCTACTGGTTGCCGCCACACCTCACAGCGACCAGCGCACTCATGGTCGACTACAAACCATCCGACGTCGGCTGGATGTGCGAATCGGCCGAGCTCGTCGCCCATCTCACTGTTCCGTACCAGGTCGCGGGTCTCGAGCAGGGCGCCCCGGTGACCCTTTGCCAGCTCAAGGCTCCGATCCCAACGATCTGGAGACAGCTTCGCAACTTCTCGTGATCCCGGCAGACCCTAGATCGCCGTACGACCGCCGTCGACAGCGACGATCGCGCCAGTGATATAGCTCGCGCGTGGCGAAGCGAGGAATCCCACGACCTCTGCGATCTCCGTCGGGTCGGTTCCGCGTGCCCTTGCGCGGCAGGCTCGCCTTCACGGCGAGGAACCCTTGCCGGTGGTTGGTCAGCTGCCGACGATTATTTCGCGGGACCTGTGGGGGCGCTGTCAGGAAGTCCGCTCGCGACATCGGCCCGCGAAGACTCCCGGTGTCAGGTCGCGGAAACTGGGCTCACGATTTCCCTTGTCGCCTCTGCTGCGGTGCGCCGACTGCGGGACCCAAATGCGCGGCACGAGTCATGGCGACGCAGCCCATTCCATCCGCTACTACGTCTGCTCGGATCGCCACCGTTACGGCAGGCTGGGCCTCAATGACCGTGACGGCATCCCGGAAATCGCCTTCGGACACCAGAACCCATCTCGAAAACGAGGGCGGTGCGCTTGCGACGCGCCTCGAGCTCCTTGGCTGTCCGGCGTTCGTCCCTCACGCGGGAGCGTCTGGCGTTGGCGCGTGCCGCGCGACACCAGTGCTCTCGTTGCGGCCTCCAGGCGGTCATCTGGGTGACATTTCCCTAACCAGCCCACCAGCTCTGCCTCCAGGGCATCTGCGCGCGCCAGTGGGGCCTGGCAGGCTGGCTCAGCTCAAAGCACAACCCGAGGTGCCGACGGTTCGCCAGTTCTCCGCACGGCTCACTGACCTACTCGCCGCCTTGGAACGATGCCGACGCCATCCAACGAGGCCGGCTCGCTACAAGCCTCCTCTCCGAGGTCCAGGTGCGAGACCGCCGGATCGCAGGGATCCGGCTGCGTCCTGGCTGGGCTCCCTACTTCGAAGAGCTGCTCAAGACGATTGGTTCCAGAGAGCGGGAGACGGGACTCGGACCCGCGACCACCTACTTGGAAGGCAGGCGCTCTACCAGCTGAGCTACTCCCGCGTTGCGGCCGTATTTTATCCCGCGAGGTAGTCGGCGAGACCTTACGGACGGTCGTCGATCCAGGCCTCGCCTTCGGTGTAGATCTCCTTCTTCCAGATCGGCACCGTGTGTTTCAGTTCGTCGATCAGCCATTCGCAGGCGTCGAAGGCCTCACCGCGGTGCGGCGCCGCCACGGCAATCACCACGCTGACCTCGCCCACCCGCAGCGTACCCGTCCGGTGGACGACGGCGAGCTCCGAAACCGGCCAGCGGCGACGGGCCTCCTCCGCCAGGTCCTCCATCTGTTTCTGCGCCATCGCGCCATAGGCCTCGTAGACCAGGGCTCGCACCTGCTTGCCGCGCGAATGCTCACGGACAATGCCCTCGAACAGGACCAGCGCCCCGTCCCCATCCGTACGGATGCTGTCGGCGATCGCCGCGGGATCGAGCGGCTCCTCGCGCAGCGCCACGACGCCCCGCCGCTCGCCGATCGCGCCCCCGCTCACCGGCGGGATCACGGCCAGTTCGTCACCGTCCTTGAGCGGGTCATCCCACCCGGCATACTCCGAGTTCACGGCGCAGCGGAATGACCGTGGGAGTGGACCCAGGTCGTATCGCGTGCTGAGCTGGCTCCAGGCATCGGCGGCGGTCGCCCCGGCGGGCAGCGCCAGATCGACATTCGGCTGCCCCACGAGTTCCCGCGGCTTGGCGAAGAGCACGACGCGAACCTTCATGGCGTCATGATATCGCCGCTCATTTGGGAAACTTGGGAACAAGCAGCTTCTCCACCCGGAGCTCACCTTCGAACGTGAGCCTTGCCATCGTCCGCTCGGTGCCGCCGAACTGCGGGCGGGTGGCGGTCCCGGGGTTGATGAAACGGGTGCGACCGACGACCTCGTCTCGCCAGCGATGCGTGTGGCCATGGATCACCACGTCGTACCCAGCGGCCCAGCGCGCCCGCCGGTTGTCCAGGTTATGGACCATTCCGACGCGCCAGCGGCCGATCGTCCCCTCGATCGTCGTGGGGTAGCGCGAGTCGGCAGGCGAGTTCCCATTTACGACCACGATCCGCCCCAACTGGCGCAACCCTTCCAGGACCTCCTCGCTGCCCCAGTCCCCCGCGTGCCAGATCTCGTCGACGCCCGCGAATTCGCTGGCCACGTGCCGCAAGAGCGCCGGGACGCTGAAGCTGCCTTGCGTGTCGGCGATCAGCCCGATCTTCACCGAAACAGATCGGTCGCCGGGTCGCGCAGCAGTGCCTGCACGCTGCCGTCACCCGCAACGGACGCACCTCGGATCAGGGCAACCGGGACCCGGTCCAGCTTGCCCATCACCAGCTCGGCAGCGGAAGCGAGCTCGTCGGCGACACCCAGCTCCGTCCCCTGCAGCTCGTAGCCGGCGGGGTCCTCTTGACCGCGGTAGTCGCGCAGCGCGACGACGCCCGCCGCGCCGATCGCCACGTTGACCTGGCCCTCCCGCCATGGCCGGCCGAAGCTGTCGGAAATCACCACACCGACCGAGGCACCTGATAACTCCCGCAAGCGCTCGCGTAGGACGCGGGCCGACTCGTCGGGGTGCTCGGGCAGCAAGACGACCAGTTCCTTCCCACCGGTGTTCGACCGGTCGACGCCGGCGTTGGCACAAACGAAGCCATGCCGCGTCTCCGTGATCAAGACGCGGGGCGCCTCGCGCACGACGCGCACCGACTCCGAAAGGATGACCTCCACATGCCGGGGGTCGAACCCGATTCGGTGACCGATTTCGGTTGCCCGCGCGGATGGCTGCACCTCTTCGAGCGATCGCACCCGGCCTTCAGCTTTCGACACAACCTTCTGGGTGATAACGACCACATCACCGGACTCGAGGGACGTCCCGCTCCGCTCGAGGCCCTCCATGATGAGATCCGGAAGCGATGCCCCGCTGGCGACCTCCGGAAGGCCTGGCACCGGACTGATCCAGACCGGACTCAACCGTTCGACGGCGTGGTCGCAAGGGCGACTCGCTCGGCGACCCTGAGCTCCTGCAGCAGACGCAGGGTTTCGGTGTCGCGCGGCAGACTCAAGAACGCGATGATGTCCTCGGGCCGGTCCAGATCGTATCGCAGGCCCTCCACCTCTTTGACCGCGAGGCTGCGGTTGGCACGTCGAGCCTCGGCCTGGTGCAGGCTGAAACTGTCCTCACCAAAACGAAGCGTGATGGCGTGGGGCGGCACCAGCCGTAGTCCGTTGGTGCCGATTCGCTCGCGATCCGGGGCCAGCAATACCTCGATTTCAGGTCGGTAGTCGCAGAATTCCGCCAGCTCGGCCCCCGTCACCGCGGGAACGTCCCCCGGGATGGTGACCGCTGCCGCGAAGCCTCGCTCCCAGGCGGCCGCGAACCCCTGCTGAACGGCCGCACTCTGTCCCTGGCCGACCCGGTCGGTCAGGGGCTCGAGTCCGAAACGGCGGCCTTCATCCAGGACCTCGGGATCGTCGGAAATCACGAACCGCCCGTAGGCGTTGAGCGTCGAGACCGTCCCGAAGACATCTCGGGCCATCACGCGAGCGAGCCGCACGCGATCAGGTTCGCCCAGGACTGGTTCGAGCCGGTGCTTCGCCCGGCGTGGCGACTTGACCGGGATGATGATCGCGACTGTCATGCGGCTGCCGGTTGGCGGAGCACGTCGAGGGCTGCGGTGGCAACCCCGCGAGCCAAATCGCCGTCATCGAGCAGCGTCGGGCGGACGGCCATCCGATAGCCGAGGGCCGCGATCGCCGGAGCCAGCGCCGCGTCGGCGGTATCCAGGATGAACCCTGCCGCGAGGTCCTTGTAGCGTTCCGCGACCCCGAGCGCATCCGGCCGCGCCCCCTCGGCGCGCATCAGCTCCACAGTCGGTCCCTTGACCGCACGCCCGCCGATCAAGGGCGAAATGGCGACGGTGCGGGCGCGGGCGGCCGCGAGCAGGGGCCGCATCCCGGGCACCCGCAGGATGGGTCCGATGCTGATGATGGGATTGCTGGGCGCGATGAGCACCAGGCGAGCGGCGTTGATGGCTTCCGCAACCCCCGGTGCCGGAGTGGCTTCCTCCAAGCCTGTCCAGTAGATCTCGTGCACGGCCGGACGTGAGCGTTCGCGCACGAAATACTCCTGGAAATGGAGGTCGCCGGCATCGGTCTTCAGCCGGGTCTCAACCGGTGCATCGCTCATGGGAAGGACCCGGCTGCGGACCCCCAGCCGCTCGGCGAGCTCAGCCGTGATGCGATGGAGTGGCACACCATCGGCCAGCCGCCCGGTTCGATACCAGTGCGTGGCCAGGTCACGGTCGCCCAGCTGGAACCAGGACGTGTCGCTCAGCTGGGCGAACGCCTCCTGGGCCGTGAACGTGTCCCCTCGAATTCCCCAGCCACGCGCCTCATCGGCGACACCGGCGAGCCAATAGGTCACCGTGTCGAGATCGGGGGCGATATACAGCCCGTGCCACCACAGGTCGTCGCCCGTGTTCCCGATCACGGTGATGTCCTCGGGCGGCACGACCCGGACCAGGCCACGCAGGAACCGCGCGGCACCGACCCCGCCGGCCAGGACGACGACGGGCCCGGGACTCATTCCAGCATCATAGGAAACGATGTCGATTTTCCAGGCCCTTGTATTGGCGTTGCTCCAGGGCGTCACCGAGCTCTTCCCGGTGAGCAGTCTTGGACATATCGTCATCCTCCCCCGTCTCCTCGGTTGGAACATTAACCAGGCGGATCCCACCTTCCTGGCCTTCGTCGTCCTGCTTCACGTCGGGACCGCCGTCGCTCTGGCGATCTACTTCCGGCGGGACTGGGTTGCCATCGTAGGGGCGGTGGTTCGCAGCGTGATCGACGGTCGGATGCACGGGACCGCGGACGAGCGACTCGGGTGGCGGTTGATCGCCGGGACCATCCCCGCGGGGCTGGTGGGCGTCCTGTTCCAGAAGCAGGTGCAGAGCCTGTTCGCCAATCCGCGGGCCGCGGCCGCGTTCCTGATCGTGAACGGCGCCATCATGTTCGTCGGAGAGCGCGTTCGCCGGCGCGCGGTCGCGTTCGACGAGGGGCGTACACAGCTCGATGCCCTCCCGGTTCGCACGGCAATCGGGATCGGTTCCGCGCAGATCCTGGCGCTGCTGCCCGGCATCTCTCGTTCCGGCAGCACCATGGTGGCCGGCTTGCTCGCCAACCTCACGCACGAGGCAGCCGCCCGCTTCGCGTTCCTGCTCGCGACACCCATCATCCTGGGTGCCGGCGTCCTCAAAATTCCGGACCTCTTTACGCCGGTCGCCCTGCCCCACCTTCCGGTCTATCTGGCGGGTGGCGTGGTCGCTGGAGTTGCCGCCTTCCTGAGCGTCGCGTACCTCATGCGATACTTTCGGGTGGGACGGCTCGATCCATTTGCGTACTATTGCGCGGCATTCGGGATCGTTTCGCTGATCCTGCTCAGCCGTTGATATCCAGGAGGACACATGCAAGGCAACCCCATCCAAAACAACCCGATGGCATTCTTTGCCGGCGTCGTCATCTTCTTCATCGGGCTGCTGGCCACGGTGTTTTATCTGTTCGTCCGGACCTCCCAGGAAAGCCTGATCCTGCCGGGACCAACGCTGCGACTGAAGCACATCATCCTGGCGCTCGTCATCGCCGCCGCCGGCGCGGTGATCGCGTCCTTTGCCCGGCCCCGGTCTTCGGCGATCTCGGACTCGCCTCCCTACAACCGCTAGGCAGAAAATAGGCGGCGATGGCGCAAATTGGCTACGCCGCGATGCTCGAGCAGTTCCATCCGCGCGAGCTGATCGGCTTCTGCGAGAAGGCGGAGGCGGCCGGGTTCTCGGGCGTGATGGCCGCCGACCATGTTCAGCCGTGGACGCCGCAGCAGGGCAACGCCGCCTTCGTGTGGGCCTTCATGGCAGCGGCCGCCGAGCACACCAAGGGTGACATCGGACCTGGGGTCACCTGTCCATCGTTCCGCTCGCACCCGGCGATCATCGCCCAGGCGGCGGCCACCATGAGCGCCATGTACCCAGGCCGTTTCTGGCTCGGCCTTGGATCGGGCGAGGCGCTCAACGAGCACATCGTCGCGGGTTACTGGCCGGAGGTCGCCGAGCGCATCAACCGGATGTTCGAATCAATCGAGATCATCCGGAAACTCTTCACGGGGAAGGACGTCAAGCACGCGGGCGAGTACTACAGGATGGAGACGATGCGGCTCTGGACCATGCCAGAGCAGCCTCCGCCCATCTACATCGCCACCGCCGGCCCGGTGACCGCCGAAAAGACCGGACGTTTCTGCGACGGACTCATCACCGTCGGCGCGCCCGAGGAAAAGATCGGGGGCGTCTTCCAGCGCTTCGAGAAGGGGTGTAGGGAGGCCGGGAAAGATCCGTCGACGATGTCCAGGATCCTGCAGCTCCATCTCTCCTGGGCTCGCACCGACGAGGAAGCGATGCGCAACGCGCTGACCGAGTGGCCGAACGGCGGGATGAAGTTTCCGAAGGCCGATATCCGATCGCCCAATGACTTCGCCCAGATGGCGAAGCTCGTTCGGCCGGAGGATTTCGAAGGACGGATGCTCATTTCCGCCGATCCCGATGCTCACCGCCGCGAGATCCAGAAGTTCATCGACCTCGGCTTCGACCGTGTCTACCTGCACAACGTCGGTCGCAATCAGATCGAGTGGATTGACGTCTTCGGCCGGCAGGTCCTCCCCAAGCTCCACTAAGGCGCGACCAGCTCGGCCGGCGGCCATCGCCGCCGCGATCGACGTCGAGCTGCGCCGCCATCGCAACCCGGCTCGAGCACCGGCCGAGAAGGCCTACCTGAAGAGCGATCTCGAGTTCCTCGGCGTCGGCCTCCCGGCCATGCGGCAAACGGTTCGAGCGATCAAGCGGCAGCATGGCGGACTCGACCATCAGGGGCTGGTGGCGCTGGTCCGGATCCTCTGGAGCCGCCCTCTCTTCGAGCGGCGGATGATGGCGGTCCTGATCCTGGAAGCGTTCGAGCCGCTCTTACGCCCGGCGGACATACGCCTCCTCGAGCAATTGATCCGTCAGTCGAAGACGTGGGCGCTTGTCGACGAGCTGGCGATCGCGATTACTGGCCCGCTGGTGGAACGGTCTCCAGAACTGCTCCGGGTCCTCGACCGCTGGGCCGAGGACGGCGACTTCTGGATGCGCCGCTCCGCGATGCTGGCGCTGCTGCGCTCATTGCGCCGGGGCCGCGGCGACTTTCGCCGGTTCACGCGCTACGCGGAATGGATGCTGGAGGATCGGGAGTTCTTTATCCGCAAGGCGATCGGCTGGGTGTTGCGGGAGACCGGCAAGCCGCATCCGGATGCGGTGTATGCCTGGTTACTGCCGCGCGCCACCCGAGTCTCCGGCGTCACCGTCCGCGAGGCGGTAAAGTACCTGTCGCCGCCGCAGCGCCTCGAGTTGCTGGCGGCCTACCGCTCAGCCGCCCGGCGGCGCTGACTCCGCTTCTCGTTTCAGGTACACGTTTCGCTCGAGCAACAACGTGGTCATATAGCGGCGGAGGAAGAGCCAATCGGCCAGCACCCCCAGCGGCCCGAACGGCGACGTGTAATCAAAGGTGTCGACCATGAGAGTTCCTTCCTCGGTCGAGATGAACTGGTGCTCGTGGCGAAAGCGCGAAAACGCGCCACGGACCATTTCATCGACGAACCGATGCGGCGGATCGAATTGGGTGATGCGACTGGTCAGCCGCTGCCGCACCCCGAAGTGCGTCGCCTCCCATGTCACCTCGTCGCCAGCCCCGATGAGGCCGGAGGTCACGCCGGCGATCGCCCGCTCGTGGGAGGCCGCGGTGGAGCGCTGATGTAGGTCGACATCGCGAGCCAGGTCGAAGCAGCGTAAGGGTGGAGCCGCGACCGGCGTCCTGAGGACGATGACCGGCATAGGCGGCGAGAGAGCCTAGCGCCGCCCGGGTAGCGGGAGTTTGCGGCCGCGGACCTCGATGAAGGCGGGGAACAGCGTGTCCAGGTGCGCATCGCTGCCGGGCTCCGTCTGGTCGTCGTCGTCGCCAGGGGAGAACTCCCAGATCCCGTCCACCACCATTCCGGCGGCGACCATCCCGTTGACGATGGTTTCGAAGCGGTGACCGAATTCGATCGTCGGCGCGACCAGTTTCTTGTTGCCCAGCGTCCAGGTCATTCCCCATTCATCCGTATAGGGCACACGCTTGTCTTCGAAGTAGGTGATCTTCGGGCTCCAGCCGCCATCCTTGTAGCTGCCGTACAGGCGCAGCGTGGTGGGGTGCATGGTCGACAGCAGGTAGGTGCCGCCCGGCGCCAGCACCCGCCCGACTTCTCGGAGCACGCGCGTCGCGTCGTCGACGAAGACCAGTGAATGGCAGTGCCAGACCACGTCGAACGACGCATCTTTGAACACCGAGAGGTCCTTCATGTTGCCGCGAACCAGCCGGATCTTGACGCGCTGGCGCGCCGCGAGATCACGGACCGTCTTCAGCTGCGTCGGTGAGATGTCGAAGACCGTCGTCGCCGCACCGAGCTTGGCGAAGATAACTGGATCCCAGCCACCCCCCGCCGCCAGTCCGAGGACGCGGGCGCCCTGCAGCTTCACGCCTTTCAGACGCGCGCGTGGGTCCATGAAGCGGCGCATCCCGGCCTTCGTCTTGGGCGGGCGGCCGAAGGGGCGCGTGTAGTTCATTCCCGCCTTGGCCAGGCGTTCCCACATCTGTCGGTTGTGGTCGGCGATCCGGTCCTTCACCGACTCGGCATCGTATCGAATCGCCTCACGCCGGTGTACTTAGACTGGGGACGGTGACCAACATCGACGTCGTAACCGGCGCCTTCAGCTACAGCGGCCGGTTCATCGCCGCGCAGTTGCTCGAGCGCGGCCGGGGCGTGCGGACGCTGACCAACCACCCGCGGCCCGACCACCCGCTCGCGTCACGCATTCCCACCTACCCAATGGACTTCTTGGACGATGCGGCCCTGGTCACCGCCCTGACCGGCACGGACACCCTCTATAACACCTACTGGGTCCGCGCGCCACACGGAGGGCTGACCCACATCGGCGCGGTCGAGAACACCAAGCGGTTGATCGACGCGGCCCGCCGAGCCGGTGTGCGGCGCATCGTCCAGACCAGCATCGCCAATCCGACCGCTTCCACCCGTTCCTACTACCGCGGTAAGGCCGCGCTCGAAGACGCGGTGCGGTCTTCCGGCCTCTCCTATGCGATCGTGCGGCCGACCCTTCTCTTCGGCGAAGGCGACGTCCTGATCAACAACATCGCCTGGCTGCTGCGGCATCTCCCGGTCTTTGCGATCCCGGGCGACGGCCGCTATCGCCTGCAGCCGATGCACGTCAAGGACCACGCGGCCCTGCAGGTCGAGGTTGGCTCGCACCCGGGGGACGTCGTCGTCGACTCGGCGGGTCCCGAGATCTTCACCTTCGACGAGCTGGTTCACGTCCTTCGCCGGGCGATGAACCTCCGCAGGCTGGTGATCCATACGCCGCCGGTGCTCGCCCTCGCCGGTGCCACGGTGGCGGGCCGCCTGGCCGGCGACCTGCTGCTCACGCGCGATGAACTGGACGACCTGATGGATGACATCCTCGTCTCCCACGAGCCGCCGCGCGGCACCACGCGCTTGAGCGAATGGCTCGCCGCCAACCGTGACACCGTTGGCCGGCGCTATGCCTCGGAGGTGGACCGCCACTACCGGCGTCTCCTGCCCAGCGGCTAGCGGCGGGAGGGAACCTTCTCTCGCAGCGCCGGCATGACCTCGTTCGCGAAGAGCTCGAGCTGGGCCGGGTCGTATGGCGCGCGGAGCGAAAGGATGATATGGGTGACTCCCGTGTCACGGTAGGCCTCGATTTTCTTGATCGCGTCGTCCGGCGAGCCCCAGAGCATGGCCGCCCTGGCTTCATCGATGGTCATCGCGCGGCGGCCGGCCATGTCGGCCAGCATGGCGTCGAGCTTGGAGCGGTCCTTGGAGAGCACCGGCGGTAGGCTGACCGACTTCTCGATCGTGTCCGGGTCACGGCCGATGGCGCGGCAATGCCCCTCGAGGACCTCGATCTTGTGCCGGAAGACATCGGGTGTCCCGAATGCGTTCCACTCATCCGCGTAGCGCGCCACCATCTTCAGCGTCAGCTGCTCACCGCCGCCGCCGATCAGAATCGGCGGGCGCGGCTTCTGCACCGGCTTCGGGTTGCAGTACGCCTCGCTGATCTCGTAGTACTGGCCCTTCCAGGTGGCAGCGTCCTCCGTCCACATCCGCGTGATGACTTCGCAGGCTTCACCGAGCCGCTTGATCCGTTCGGCCACGGGTGGAAATGGAATGCCCAGCGCCTCGTGCTCTTGCTGGAACCAGGCGGCGCCGAGGCCCATCTCCAGGCGGCCGCCGGTGATCACGTCGAGCGTCGCCCCCATCTTGGCCAGCACCCCAGGCTCGCGATAGGTGATGCCGGTGACGAGCGTGCCAACCCGGACGTGCTTGGTCTCTTGGGCCAGCGCCGTCAAGGTGATCCAGCCCTCGAGCTGGGAGCCCTTTGGGTCGGACATGATCGGGAAGAAATGGTCGAACGTCCAGGCGGTATCGAACCGCAGGCCGTCGGCGACCTGCCAGACGTTGAGGAGCTCGGGCCAGGTCACGTGCTGCGGACCGGTCTGGACCCCGAATCGCATGGCTCGCGTCATCTCGCCTCCTTGTTCAGCGGCTC
>Ga0209526_10001219_pt1 | contig 17144 bp, 15 predicted proteins | sample JacPinW_OM2H0_M1_FD_188566 | JGI IMG/M metagenome (GOLD analysis project Ga0209526, IMG submission 188566) | Forest soil microbial communities from Algoma, Ontario, Canada - Jack Pine, Ontario site 1_JW_OM2H0_M1 (SPAdes) (version 2) | ecosystem: Environmental > Terrestrial > Soil > Boreal... | reverse complement strand
TCTCGAGATCGGCCTCGGTCAGCTCGGGCAAAATCTCCGCGTCGATCGCGTTTTCGCGAAAGATCGGTTCATACTGCGCCAGGTCGAGACTGCGCAGCCACGCGGAAATCTTCACGGCGTCCCCGGCGGCTTGCTTTTCCAGAATGCGCAGCTTACCCCGATCGTCAAAGCACCCAAAGGAGGAACGGATGCCGGTCACGATCTACCACAACCCGCGCTGCAACACTTCGCGCAAGACATTGGCGTTGCTGCGCGAAAAGGGCTTGGAGCCGCAGATCATCGAGTACCTGAAGACGCCCTATACGGCGGCGCAGCTGAAGCAGCTTCTCGGTCAGTTGGGCATGCCGGCGAGCAAGCTGTTGCGGAAAAAGGAAGCTGCGGCGGCAGCCATCAACCCGTCAGAGCTGTCGGAAGATCAACTGATCGAGGCGATGGTTAAAAACCCGATCATCGTCGAGCGCCCGATTGTCGTCTCGGGGCATAAGGCGGCGCTCGGCCGACCGCCGGAAGCGGTGCTCTCGGTGCTCTAGCCGACTTACGGGCGAGGGGTCGATGCGGTGTATTCGGCGGCGCAGAAGGTACCGCCTTGGTAGCGCTCGGCGATTGGGTCGGCCGGCTGCCCGGCTTCGGCCGCGAGCACGGCCTCGGCAAAGGGTTCCGAGTCGTCCTGCGGCCGGTAGCCGAGCCGCTCGGCGTTGGAATTGTCATACCAGGAGCGCCGGTTGGCCGAGACGCCGTAGACGATCTCGTAGCGGATGTCGGGATGCTCGAGGCCGATGCGCACGAGCTGGGTATAGTCGCGCGGGCTGATCCAAATCGACAACCGGCGTTTGTCGATAGGCCTCGGTCCGAAATTGCCTATGCGCGTGCAGAGAAACCCGATCCCGTGCTTGTCGGCATAGAGGCTGGCGAGCGCCTCGGCGAAGGCCTTGCTGACGCCGTAGCGGCTGTCCGGCCGCGGCGCCACCCGGTGGTCGATCTTCTGGTCGCGCGGATAAAAACCGACGGCGTGATTGCTCGTCGCGACAATGATGCGCTTGACGCCGGCCCGCCGCGCTGCCTCGAACAGATTGTAAGTGCCGATGATGTTCGATTGAAGGATCGGTTCCCATTCGCTTTCGCCGGAAATGCCGCCGAGATGGATGATGCCATCGACGCCGTCAACCATTCGCTCGACCGCCGCCGCGTCGGAGAGCTCGGCGAGGTCGACCTCTTCCCCGGTTCGCGCCGGGGCCAGCGGCACATGATCGGAGAGCCGCAAAACCCGATAGACGCCGAGCAGACTCTCGCGCAGCGACCGCCCGATGCCCCCGGCCGCGCCGGTGATCAGCACCCGATCCATTCCCTTCCCCTTTCCCCAGAAGTTAATTGTTTGTTAAGCAATACGCTTCAGAAGCGAGCCTCGCCCGCCCGACGGATGTCGAATGAAAACCGGGCGAACTTCGATATACCTTCAGTGCGCCCCGCTCGAGCAAGCCATCCCCGATCAAAGCCCTGCTCTACGCTTCTGATCCCACGCATCGCCTGCACTCAGGTCGGGATCGGGTGTTTTAGCGGTCGACCGCTAATAAGAGCATGAAGCGTAGCATATCGTTAACAATGTGCGGCGATAAAACGACAACTACATTGCGCAACGAGGGCCTTTGGTGGTATAGCGCCGGACCGCATGTCAGTAGCAACCGCGAAACTGGATGATCGAGGTCCGCAAGTTCGCGCCGACCATTTGCTGACGGTTAATATTGGTCAGGGTTTGGAACGCTGAACAGGAGCGCAGAGTGCATCGCACGTTCTTTCGCGCTATCGCGGCGGTCTTCGTGCTCATCGTCACGGGGTGCGGGGGTGCACCGCCGTTACCGCCGGCGCCGCCTGCTTCGTCGCTCCCTTCGGCCGAGTACCGCATCGGTCCGGGCGACGCCCTGAACATCTTTGTCTGGCGCAACCCTGAGCTGACGCTCACGGTCCCGGTGCGTCCCGATGGCCGGCTGTCGATACCGCTGGTCGAGGACGTCGTCGCGATCGGCAAGTCGCCAACCACGCTTGCCCGCGAATTCGAGGAGCGACTTTCAAAATATGTCAAGGAACCACTCGTAACGGTTATTGTGGAAAGCTTTGTCGGCCCGATACCCGAACAAATCCGGGTCATCGGTGAAGCTGCGCAACCCCGCGCGCTCCCTTATCGCGCTGATATGACCCTCCTCGATTTGATGATAGCAGTCGGCGGTCTGACCAAATATGCGGCGGGGAACGACAGCGTGATCGTCCGTACTGCGCAAGGCGAGCAGAATACCTACTCGGTCCATCTCAACAGCCTGATCAGAGATGGTGACATCGAAAGCAACGTCGCTCTCCGTCCGGGCGACATTTTGATCATTCCACAACGGTTGTTCTAGACGTGCCGCGTCTGGCCGGGCCGTGTCATCACTACAAGGCTGATTGAGCAAGAGCAGCATTCATCGGAGATTATTATGTCGGAACAGTCCGATCGGGGCGCTTCATGAGGTCGATACAGTCGCAAGCCATGCCGTTTGTGCACGCGCTTTGGCGTCACCGCTGGCTTGCCGTCGGCACCGCTTGGCTCGTCTGTACCGCCGGATGGATCGGCGCCGCGTTTGTACCGACAAAATACGAGTCGTCGGCGCGGGTCTACCTCAATGTGGACCCGCTTTTGACCCCGCTGCTTAAGGGGCTGGCGGCGGATACCGATCCCACCCGGCAGCTCGATTTCATGCAGCGCACGCTGCTGAGCCGACCCAACCTGGAGCAGCTGATCCGCCTGACCGATCTCGACACCGCGATCCGCACCCCTGGCGAAAAAGAGGCGCTGTTCAAGCGATTGGCCACCGACATCACGGTCCAACCCGTTACCCTCAATTTGTTGAGCCTCTCCTATCGCGACAGCGATCCGCAGCTGGCAAAGAATATCGTTCAGTCGTTATTGACGATCTTCGCCGAAAAGATGGCCGGCAGCAGCCGGGCTGAGATGGATAGCGCGCAGCGATTTCTCGAAGGCGAGATCGCCTCGTATCGAGATCAATTGCGCGCAGCCGAGAGACGCCGCGCCGAACTGGCGGAGAAATTCCCGGATATCTTTCAGAACCGGGGCCCGGATGTCGCGCAGGGCGATGACAACGGCAATCGGCTCGATCAAGCGCGCGGTTATGTGGGCCGCCTCAAGCTCGAGCTTGCCGACGCTACCATCAAGCGTGACCAGCTAAAGAAAGAGCTTGCCGCGGTGCCGGCGATGCTGACCGTGGATCATGGCCCGCAGGTGGTGGTTACCGGACGGTTGGGGCCTGTGGAGGAACGGCTTCAGGAACAGCGCCGCAATCTCGACGGGCTCCTGCTGAAATTTACCGAGAACCATCCCGATGTCAGAGCCACCCGGCAGGCGATAGCGCAGCTCCAATCCGAGGCGGGAAAGTCGGGTGGGGGCACAGGAAACGCTTTCGGCGGCAACGGACAGATCGCTAACGCCGTTTACGATCAGGTCAAGGTCAGGCTGGTCGACGCCGAGTCTGCGGTCGCCGCTGTGCAGCGCCGCTTGACCGAGGCAGAGACTGATCAAGCAAGGGTCGAGAAGATCGCGAAGGCGGCGCCGGGGATACTGGTGCAGGCCCAGGACCTTAACCGCGACTATGGTATTCTCAGGAGGAACTACGAGGAGCTTGTAGCACGGCGCGAGGCCACTCAGATCGCCAACTCCGCCGACACCAAAACCGAGAAGATCCAATTTCGGATTGTCGACCCACCTCAGGTGCCGGTCGTCCCCGCCGCGCCGAACCGGCCATTTCTCGTGTCGGTCGTGCTCCTTCTCGGTATCGGTGCCGGCTTAGCGGTCCCCGTGCTGGTGATGCAACTGGACCGCTCTTTCGGGACGCTTAGCCAATTGCGCAACCTTGGGATTCCGATCTTGGGACACGTGTCTCGGCTGTCACTCGGCGCGGCGCACCGCCAAGCGGCATTCCAAATGGCCGGAGTTACCGCCAGCGCGCTGGTTCTGGTTGCGGTCTATGGTACGCTCCTCGTGTTGAGCATCGGCCCGCGCTCGTTGGGCATCTCGTAAATGGCCCAATCGATTGGACTGATCGAGCGGGCCGCCGCGCTTTTGCGGCAGCAGGACTCACTCGAGCCCGACGCTTTGCCGCACCACGTCGCGGAGGCCGATGCCGGACCCGCAACCCCAGAGTTGGTCCTCGACCGCGGCCGGCTTGCACGTTACGGGATCAACCTACCCTCCTCGGGAAGGTCGCGAACCGTCGAGGAATTTCGCTTGGTCAAGCGCAACCTGATGACGCAGCTGTCGCAGGGAAGTTCGCTGGCGGATCAGCGATCGAGCCGGCTGATCATGGTGACAAGCGCGCGGCCGGGCGAGGGAAAAACATTCATCTCGCTCAATCTCGCGCTCGCCTTCGCCTCAGAGAGGGACGTTAAAGCACTGCTCGTCGATGTTGATACACAGCATTCGACCATGCAGACCATTCTCGGGATCTCGGGTGAGCAGGGAATTGTCGATGTGCTCGCGGGAACCTGCGAACTGTCCGACGTGCTGGTTCGGACGAACATCGCAAATCTGATGATACTCCCTTCCGGTCGCGGTGGACCGCACGTGCCGGAGTTGTTTTCGAGCAATCAGATGGCCGCCTTGATGGCCGAAATGACGCGGCGGTTTGCCGACCGTTATGTCATCATCGACACGCCGCCCTGTATGGCGAGCAGCGATGCCGCAGCGCTCGCCCCCCTGGTCGGGCAGATCGTGTTCATTGTCGAGGCCCATCACACTCAGCAGATGGAGATCGAAGCCAGCCTAGGCATGCTCAGCGCCTGTCCGCGCATCAGCCTTCTCCTTAATAAGAGCGACACGCTGGCGGGCGAGCATTTCGGCTCTTACGAGTATTACTACCATTCACCAGGTCGCGAGACTGATGCGCCGCTCTCGACTAATCCCGCGTAGATCCGGCGCGGGGCGCGCATTTCGGCGATGGCATTCCGGTTTGACGCTTTTGCTCCTGTTTCTCGCCGGCGGTATGACGAGGATGCCGGCGACGGCGCAAGAGGGTGCAGCCCCGGCCGCAGCCGCGGGGGACCAAGCCGTGCCGGCCCCGTCGGGAGCCGATGTCCTGCCACTGCCGCCGGGCGGCGGGTTTGGATTTCCCAACCCTCTGAACCCGCCAAACGCGATCAACCCCGCAGCCCCGCCATTGGCGGTGGGGGCACCGGCGGGAGCGCTCGGGCTCGCAGCACCCGGCATCGGCGTCGTCCCCATTCAAGCAAACGATCCCAACGCCCCGGCGATTCTGATCCAGCCCCGGGCGTCGGTCATCGAAACCTTTACAGATAACGTCAATTTTACGGCCTCCCATCGACGCCCGGCTGCCTATACGGCGTTCTCACCGGGAGTCTCGATCTCCGCCGACACACCGCGGCTCCAGGCGGTATTTACCGGTAGTCTGAACGGTTATTTTTACATCCCTACGTCAAACTTCAATCAGCTCACCGGCTCGTTGTACGCGAGTGGGTTCGGCACGGTGGTCCCGGACGCGCTGTTCGTCGATGCCCGGAGCGTGGTCACACAGTCGTCCGCTCTGCCCGGGTTCGGTTTTCAGAACCTGTCACAGCTGCCCGCGAACCAGCAGACGCAAGTCTACTCCACCACGCTTTCCCCCTATCTGCGGAAATCGTTCGACGGCCTCCTCGACAGTGAGCTGCGGTACACCTTCAGCTCGACGAATTTCGGAGGGAATACGACGGTATTGGGCACGCCGACGCCGGTAAGGCCGACAACACTGGTAGCCCCGACCACCCTGTCCTCCAGCATTTTCAACGAGGGCACCTTCATCGCTGCTACCGGCAGCGACTTCCGGCGGTCGCTGACGCGGCTGACGATCGATGCCTTCGACTACAATGCGTCCTCGACCAGTCGGAATAAACAGTTCAGCGCCTATGACGATCTCGAGTACCGAATTACACCGCAAGTGGCGGCATTGGCGCGGGTCGGCTATCAAAATATCCAATACCCATTTGTCCCGGCGGCGACGTTCGTCGGGGCGACTTGGCTGATCGGCGGGCGCGTCGGCACCTATGGGCCGGACCCAGCCTACTTTGCCTTAGAGTACGGTCGACAGCAGGGTGTCTATGGCTTTACCGGATCGGCCCAGTACAATATTACCCCCACGATGCTTTTTACCGCCAGCCTCGTCCAAGGGGTCAGCTCGCCTGCGCAATATATCCAGGGCGCCCTCGGAACCTCGACCCTGGACGGGTACGGGGGAATCGTCGACGAGTTTTCGGGTCTGCCGACTGCCTTCTACAGCCCAGGAATAGGACTAACGAATAATGTGTACAGGCAGCACCTGCTGAATATGGGCATCACCGAGACGATCGGACCGAACCACTATTCGTTGTACGCCAGCTACGCCAGCCAACAGGCGCTAGCCTCGCCGACGACCAGCGCTCCTACCAAGACGTACGGGCTGAATTTCACCTATAACCGCGATATCAGGCCCGACCTCAACGGCTCCGCTTCACTCGGCTACGCCAATTCGTCGAACGTGATCACGTCAACCACGGCGACGCCGATCAACAACACCAATCAGGTAACCGGCTACGTTGGCTTAAACTACCTCATCGGCCCGACCCTTACGGGCTCCGTCTACTATAGCCTGAGCTACTTTACCAACGGCGCGGGTACCGCAATAGGGCGGGCCGGGGCCGGGGACGTCGTGGTCAATTCGTTGACCCTCCAGCTCAGCAAGACGTTCTGAACCAGCGATGTATACCGAATTTTACCAGCTTTCTGCTCGACCGTTCCAGCTCACCCCGGATGCTCGGTTCTTTTTCGAGAGCACGGTGCACCGGCAGGCGATGGCCTATCTGGTCTATGGCCTCCATCATGCCGAAGGCTTCATCATCATCACCGGGGAAGTCGGCGCCGGCAAGACCATCCTGGTCGACAATCTGCTGTCGACGATTGACCAGAGCTCGTTCGTCACGGCAAAGATCGTGACGACGCAGCTCGCCGGAGACGATCTTCTGCATCTCGTCGCAGGCGGGTTCGGAATTGCCCAAGAAGGGCTCGCCAGGGGTTCGCTGCTGCAGCGGATCAGCGATTTCGCACTGGCGCAACACCGTAACAACAAACGTGTCCTGCTGATCGTCGACGAGGCCCAGAATCTGTCCTTCGAGGCGCTCGAAGAGCTGCGGATGCTGTCTAACATCGTCTTCGACCGGACCATGGCGCTGCAGAGTTTTCTGCTCGGTCAGCCGCAATTTCGGGCGATCCTTGGCAGCGCACGGCTCGAACAGCTGCGCCAGCGGGTAACTGCAGCTTACCATTTGGGCCCGCTGAGCGAAGCCGAGTGCAGAGCCTATGTCGAGCATCGGCTGCGCCGCGCCGATTGGACGGGCGACCCCCATTTCGACGACGATTGCTTTCCGCTGATCTACCAGCACACCGGCGGCGTACCGCGCCAGATCAATACGCTCTGCTCGCGGCTGCTGCTGTTCGGTTTCCTCGAGAAACTGCATGCGCTGACGGCAAGTTCCGTCGAAAAGGTCGCCGGCGATCTGCGAGAGGAGATCGCTGTCGTCACCGCGCCATCGGCCGCCGTCGGCGCCTCGGCCGATCCGGCTGGAGGGAGCGAGAGTATTGCGCAAATCAGCCAACGCCTCGAGCTGTTGGAAGAGAGTGTCCACAAGCAGGGGCTGGTGATCAAACGCGCCCTCGAGATCGCGGCTCACTATTTTCAGGAGGAACGGGCGTGAGCGCGGCCACCCGATCTCTGTCTCCCTCCTCGATCGATACGTCGAGCTCGAGGTGGATCGGCACGGGCATCCCAAACGCGATGACCGTCGATGTCGAGGATTACTTTCAGGTGGAAGCCTTCGCCTCGACGATCGAACGCAAGGATTGGGACCACCTGCCTCGGCGGGTTGAGCGCAATACCCTACGTCTGCTCGATATTTTCGCTGAGGCTAAGGTTCAAGCAACATTTTTCATGCTGGGTTGGGTTGCCCAACGACACCCGGCTCTGATGCGGCGCATCGTGACCGACGGCCACGAACTGGCGAGCCACGGGTTTGGTCATCGGCGGGTCGATAGTCAGTCGCCCGACGCCTTTCGCGCCGATGTGCGGGACGCCAAACAGACGCTTGAAGATGCCGGCGGCGTGCATGTTTGCGGATATCGAGCGCCGACCTTCTCGATCGGCCGCAACAGCACCTGGGCTCACGCCATCCTGGCGGAAGAAGGCTATCGATACAGTTCCAGCGTTTATCCGCTAAGGCACGATCTCTACGGCAGCCCGGGCGCGCCGCAGACTGCCTTCGCACCCCTGTCCGGACTGATCGAAGTGCCGCTCACCACGGTTCGCCTGCTCGGTGTCGATGTTCCCGCTTCAGGGGGTGGCTTCTTCCGGCTCTATCCCTACCCGCTGAGCCGGTGGCTGCTGACCCGAGCCAATCGCACCAACCGTGCGCCGGCCATCTTCTACCTTCATCCCTGGGAGATCGATCCGGAGCAGCCTCGCCAATACCAGGCGCCGTTTTTGGCCCGATTTCGCCATTACCTCAACCTCGGTCGGACCGAAGCCCGGCTGCGGCGTCTGTTGTGCAATTTCCCCTGGACACGCATGGACCGACTCTTCCTCGGCGACCGATCCGGGCCATTTCCGTTAATCACCTCATGGACGGATCACAGGTTTCCGTCGCAGTAAGGCCGTTCCAGGCCGGTGACGAGTGCCGTTGGGACGAGTTCGTCCACGCCCGTGCGGACGGCTCGTTCTTCCACCTCTCCGGATGGAAGCGGGTGATCGAGCGGGCGTTTGGCCACCGCACCTATTATCTGATCGCCGAGCGCGGCAACGCCGTTACCGGGGTGCTACCCTTAACCCATGTCAAATCGCTGCTATTTGGATCATCGCTTATTTCGAACGCCTTCGGCGTCCAAGGCGGGCCGATCGCCGAAGACTGCGATAGCCTGCGGAGTCTCGAAGCCGAAGCCGTGAGGCTGATGGACGCGATCTCGGTTCCGGTGCTGGAGCTGCGCAGCTTTTCCCAGACACGCGCGGATTGGCCCAGCAAGAAAAATCTGTACGCTTCGTTTCGGCGGCCTATCGAACCTTCCGTAGAACGTAACCTCAAATCGGTGCCGCGCAAGCAGCGTGCGATGATCCGCAAGGGGATCGCCAACAATCTGCAGTCAGAGATTGACGACGACATCGACCGGCTCTATCGCATATATAGCGAAAGCGTCCATAATCTTGGAACACCAGTATTTTCCAAGTCTTACTTCAGAATCCTGCGGGAAGAATTTCACAAATTGTCAGACATTGTCACCGTAACGTTCAATGGTCGGGCTATCGCCTCCGTGTTGAACTTTTACTTCCGCGACGAGGTTTTACCTTTCTATGGCGGGGGACGACGGGCGGCGCGCGCGCTCGCGGCCAACGATTTCATGTATTGGGAGGTGATGCGCATGGCGTGCGAGCGCGGCTACCGTGTCTTTGACTTTGGACGCAGCAAGATCGGCACCGGCTCATTTGCGTTCAAGCGCAACTGGGGCTTCCAGCCGACGCCGCTCGTCTATCAATACCGCCTGCCGCCGGGCCACCCGCTGCCAGATCTGAGCCCTCTTAACCCCAAATTCGGGGCGCTTATCTCGCTCTGGAAGCGGCTGCCGCTAGCCGTAGCAACCCGCCTCGGCCCGATGATCGTCAGGGGGATTGGCTGACACGACACAGCAGGCGGTCCTCGTGGGCCGCCGCACCGAGGTGTGCCGGTGACGAAGCTGCCGACAGCGCCTCCACCCGATTTGCGCCTGACCCAGCAAAGGCGCCAACATCGTTCGATGACTGGATAAATGGGTGACAGCTTTTCCCTCCACTCGAAGAAGACTACCGATCGCCGGTTCTTCGTTGGCGCCCGGCTGGCGGCCGGCGTTGGCGGTCATCGCCATCGCCAGCCTCGTCTTCGCCGTCGTGTTTCAGCACGAGATAACTGGAGCATTGCAAGTATGGATCGACTCGACCGCTTATAATCACTGCTTTCTCATCCTTCCCCTCATCGGCTTCCTGCTCTGGGAGAGGCGAGCGGTGATCGCTTCGGTCTTACCGCGCCCGGCGCTGTGGCCGTTGCTCCTGATGCCGCCGCTCTCGGCGGTCTGGTTGATCGCGGCGGTGCTCGATATTCAAGAGGGCCGGCAGCTGGCGATGGTGGCGATGCTGGAGGTCGTGGTCCTCATTGTCCTCGGCCTCCGCCTCTTCTGGTTGCTGCTGGCGCCGTTGCTGTTTCTGTTCTTTCTGGTACCGAGCGGGGCTTTTCTTGTCCCGTCGCTGCAGACGATCACCGCCGACATTGTCGTTGGCGGTCTGCACGCCCTACATATCCCCGTCTTCTCAGACGGCTACATGATCGAAATCCCGGAAGGTCCCTTCGAAATCGCGGAGGCGTGCGCGGGCCTGCGTTTTCTGATCGCCTCGATCGTTTTCGGCTGTTTTTTTGCCGTCGTCATGTACCAGAGTCGCTTGCGGCGCACTCTCTTTATCTTGATGTCGATCTTCGTTCCGATCTTCGCAAACGGGTTGCGTGCTCTCGGTATCATTGTCTTGGCTCATCTCGAGGGCAGTGCGTCGGCGGTAGCAGCCGACCACGTTCTCTACGGGTGGCTGTTCTTTACGCTGGTGATCATGATCCTGATCGGGATCGGAATGGCGCTCGTGCGGAAGTCCGACAGAACATTTCCGGACCCGCCAGCGGCGACAGGCGGATCGTCTTCGGAGCCCGCTCCGTGGCGGTTCGCGGTTGTGGTTGCGGCTGCCATTCTTCTCGCCGTTGCCGGCCCGGCCTACGCGGCGCGTCTCGACAATGTTTTCCCGGCTGCTTTGCTTCCTCAGGCGGATGGCCCGTCTGTCGCACCGCCCTGGCATATGCTCTCCGGCGCCTCTGCGGAATGGCATCCGCTGGTGCGCGGTGCCGATCGTGAATTCCTAGAGGGCTTCGAGGAACCGGGATCCGGGATTATCTTGCGGTTTGTCGGGCTCTATCGCTTGCGCGCTATAGGGAATCCTTTGACCACGACTGAAAACCGCCTCGCAGACGATGTCGAGTGGCGGATCGCCGAACGCGATCAAGCCGAAGTCTCCTGGGCCGGCGAAAGGGCAAGGGTGACGCGCGCCGAGATCGTCAACGGACGGCATCGCCGGCTCGTCTGGTCCTTTTATGTCGTTGACGGCAAGATCGCCGCCGGGCTGATCGAAACCAAGCTATTGCAGGCACGCGCCGTACTGCTGCGGCGGGCGTCCTTGGCTGCGCTGGTTGCAGTTTCGGCGAGTATGGACGACCCGGGGGATCCAGCTGCAGCTCAACTCACACGTTTTCTGACGGCAAGCCAGCCTTTCCCGCAATATCTCACGATGCTCGAGCGGGAAACCAAAACCGCGGCGCGAGGCTCCTGAGACTGGATGATCGCCGGTTACTTGGCCGAGGGCACATACTCCCGCTTCCGGTCAGACCAGGAAGCGCTTTGTGAAGGCGGGCTCCACCGTTCTGCGAGCGCTTTGACTTCGAATGGGGTCGCTGGCCGGCCGCCGACCTCTCCGAGGAAAAACTCGAGATATTCCTCGATCCGGTACAAGAAGGCACGCAAATCGGCGTCGCTGCGCACGTAGGGGGTGTTGCCAGGAGCGAGCGAAGGGCTGTGATAAGCAAAGTTGAAGACGCGCTGTCCATCGCGCAACAACGCGCGCGTGAGACGCCGTTGTTCTTCGAAGGAGATCCCCTCGGGTGTCAGCGAGATGCGCTCGATCAAGTGGAGCCGAGCGAGGATGCCGGGGACGTGCAGCGCCTTCAGGCGCGCGTTCATGGTCAACGCGTAAGCGAGGCCTCCACTATGCGGGAGCAACCCGGCATAGCCGATTGAGAGAGGGATCTCGAGCAGCGCCTCCTCACCGAACCAGTACGGCCGCACTCCACAGTGGGAGAAATCCGGACCGAACTGAGGTGAAAGATCAGTGCCGGGAACGACGCTCAAATCGATCTCGTAGCCGAGTTCGGCAAGGATGCGCGCCGTTGAGTGGCCGACCCCGTATCGGCCAGCTTTGTAGATCCGGGGTCGAGTGCCGATGTTCTCTTGGATGATACGGCTGAGCTGAACCAGCTTTTCGCGCTCGAGGTCAAACGGTAGGTTGCCTGGGTAGGAGTTTTCGTCGGTTTTCGGTTCGACAAAGGGAGGATTATCCCACGGCTGCAGATGGGCTCCAATTTCGCAGGCCCCTGAGCGATGAAAATCCCGGATGATCTCATAGGCCGCCGGCGTGCTACTCACAGGGTAGTCGAGGACGTAGGTAGGTCGGACCTCGTATCGTTCGAAGATTCGTTGCATTTGCAACTGGGATTTGACCGAGGAGACCCCCCTGGCCTGACGCGACCGCTGGCGCACCCAGTCGAACTCGGCTTCGGTATCGACCACGACGACGATTAGCGGCGGGTGTCCGGCCGGCCAGTCGATCATCTTCCAGGTGTTAGGGTCGAGCATGCCCCGGCATAGTATCCAGTTTTTTGCATCCTACCGCCGGCAAGAACGTGTCGATGCCGGTAGAACAACCATAGCGCGCGAAATCAGCGGTTAATCTGAAGGCCCCATCCTGTAACAGATCATAACACAGACGCCTCGATTATGCCATATAAGACCCCGAAAAATTTGTCACGAATTTGTCATAAGATCCGGAATTATGTTCGGTGCCGCAGGATCGGGCCGCGTCTGCTAACATTAATTTCCATGCTCCCGAGTCACCGCGCCCGATGCTGGAAAAAAGCCTGTTAGTCATGGCATCGCCTCGCTTACTTACCGGACGATCGGTTAACCGAACATTGAACCCGTCGATAACTCAATCCTCGACTAAAGAAATCGTCTCGTGAAAATTTTCCCGGACGCCTGTTCTGAACTCTGCAGGCGGATGACGCCCCTAACGATTGAGCAGCCATCCTCTTTGGGAGGCGAGGGCTAAGGATAGGTGGGAACCAATCGGCAGCGTGACATAATGCACACTGGATTCCCGATATGGCTGGCGCCTGCTGGCTTGGGCGGGGAGAAGACTATAGATTGGGTCCCTGCTCGAATTCCGCCTGTGCCAACAGGAGTGGCGTCTCTGGCGTAATCCGCGGAACTAACACGCCGGGAGAGACACCTACATAATAAGATCCGAGGGCGGTTCCCGTTACAATGGTAGAACGTTGGCTCTGAACTCTTTCCGCGAGCGTGTTCTCCACATTTTCCCGAGTTTCGGGATCGGCGGCGTGCCGCTTCGCATGGTGCGCTTAATCAACCATTTTGGCAGGCATTTCCATCACACCGTTATCGCGCTCGACAACGATTACGCGGCCGCCGACGGTCTCTCTGGCGATGTCGACGTGATGCTGTCGTCGACGCAACAGCAGAAGCGCGGAACAATTCGTTCGGTGGTCAGCGGCGCTCTCGCCTTGCGAAGCCTGCGGCCCGATCTTCTGATTACTTATAACTGGGGCGCGATCGAATGGGCGATGGCCCATCGCCTAGTTCCGATTTCGCGCCATATCCATATCGAGGCCGGCTTCAGTCAGCGCGAGGCGGGCTCGCAGATCTTTCGTCGCGTGCTCTTCCGCCGCTGGGCTCTCGCCCGCTGCGCTTTGGTCGTGGTGCCATCCCTCCAGCTCGAGCACCTAGCACGCGAGGTATGGCGGTTGCCCGCGGAGCGAGTAGCATACGTTCCGAATGGCGTCGATGTTGCCCGCTTTTCCTCCCCGGCTCGCGACATCGCACCAGGCTTCACCCGCCGGCCCGGCGAACTGGTCGTCGGGACGGTCGCCCCATTGCGGCCCGAGAAAAATGTCGGGCGCCTTCTCCGGATATTCGCGGCACTGGACCCGTCGCCTCCGGCGCGCCTGCTGATCGCCGGCGACGGGATTGAGCGTCCGGTACTGCAACAGCTGGCGGATGAGCTCGGCATTGCCGACCGCGTGATCTTCACCGGTCAGGTGGCGCCGGAACAAGTGCTCGGCACATTTGACATATTTGCTCTCTCCTCGGACACCGAGCAGATGCCGAACGCGCTTCTCGAGGCGATGGCGGCGAGCCGACCGGTCGCCGCAGTGGACGTTGGAGATGTCAAGAGCATCGTTTGCAAAGAGAACCGCGATTTCATCGTCGAGCGCGATGATGGCCCGGCCTTTGCCGGGGCGATCACCAAGCTGCTTCATGATCACGAGCAGCGTCGCACCCTCGGCCGCAAAAACCACGAGCGCGTTGTCAGCGCGTTCCCTCAAGAGAGAATGTTCGCGGCGTATTCAGAGATCTTCGGCGCGGACCAGACACACTGAGAGCCCGAGCCAAAAGTTCTTGCCTCCGGGCTCGTGAGGCGGACCCGCCCCGCTAGGGCTGGGTGGGTCGGGGTATTTGGGTCAGGCGGCGTTTCTGTCCAACAGCTCGATATGGACATTTTGCGGCCCGCGCAGGAAGGCGATCCGCACGCCGGGCCTGATCGTCGTCGGCTCCCTCGTGAACTCGGCGCCCTTCTTCTTGAGCTCGGCGACCGCGTCGTCGATGCCGGTGACGCGCAGCCCGATATGCTCGAGCCCGAGATAAGGCGGCTGCGGCGGTGCCGCGACGTCTTGCTCCGCAGGGACCTGCGCGATGAAGACGGCGACCCCGCCAAGATTGAGGTCGAGACGCGGCCGGCCGTCCGACTGTACCGAGCGGATGATCTCGGCGCCGAACATTTCCGCGTACCAGCGGGCGGTCGCCTCCGCATCGGGGCTGCGTAGATGGATGTGGTCGTAGGTGAAGGTTGCCATGTCTTGCTCCTCTTCTCTATTGACGACACTCTAGGCCTAAGCCCAGTCCTGCCGCCAGCGGCTCAGGCGCCACGGATTTGCGGACGACGCCTCTCGCGCCAGGCGGCGTGACTCTCCTTGGCGTCTTCGGTCAGCGACAAAGCCATGAAGCGATAGAGATCGATGAAGGCGGCATCGGCCGCATTCGGCATATCGAGCCCGCGGTTCAACGATTCCTTGGCCAGCCGAGACGCGAGCGGCGGCAGCTCGGCCAAGCGCTCGGCGATCGCTGTCGTCTGCGCGATCAGCTCGGCGTGCGGTACCAGCCACTGGGCGAGGCCGAAACGGAACGCTTCTTCCGCTTTCATCGGGTACCCCATCGCGACCTTCATCGCCTGGCCTTTGCCGACCCAGCGCGCCAATCGAACGATCCCGCCATGGTTCGGCAGTATGCCCAAAGCGACCTGCGGCAGCCGCCATTCGGCACGATCGGAAGCGATGATCAAATCGCAGCAATAGGTGACGATGCAGCCGATGCCGACGGCATAGCCGTTGACCGCAGCGATGACGGGCTTGGGAAACTCGGTCAGCACTTGGCCCGCCGAACGATGGCGCTGCGCCAGGCCCTCGATGAATTCGGCCATCGAGGCCTGCGTGTGGGTCTGCGGGTTCTTGAGATTGGCACCGGCCGAGAACGCACCGCCCGCCTCGTCGCCGGTCAGCACGGCGAGCCTGATTTCGGGATCGGACGCCATCTCGTCGCAGCGCCCGGTGATCTCCTCGTTGAAATCCTCGCCCCAGGCGTTGCGCGCCTCGGGACGGCTCAAGGTGAGCCAACCGACATGGTTACGCTTTTCGTAATGGACCGGCATCGGAAACTCCTTTGAACGAAACCGCCAACCCGCGCTGATCTTGCCCTCGCGTTGTGCATGATTGCATCCACAATCCGGCGGGTGTCGCCGGGAAACGGAATTGCTAGGGTGCCTCGATGACCGCGAGCCGGTTTCCCGCCAGCATCGAGAGCCGCGCGTCGTGGCTGGCGGCGTCGATCACGCTGCTGCTCCTGTCGGTCTCCTACGGCGCGCCGCTCATCGTCGTCGTCGGGCTGAAGCCGATCGCGGCGTCGCTCGACACAGACCGATCGGTGGTGGCGTTGGCCGCTTCGCTGGTCTGGCTGGGCACCGGCCTCGGCGGCATCATGATGGGCCGGGTGGCGGATCGTGTAGGGATGCGGCCGGTCGCGGTCTTTGGCGCCGCGATGATAGCGTTGGGCCTGGCGGTCTCGGCGATCGGCCAGACCTGGGCGCTCTTTCTCGGCAGCGCAGTGCTGATCGGCCTCCTCGGCAACAGCGCACATTATCCGCCGTTGGTGACCTATATCAGCCGGTGGTTCGACCGCCGCCGCGGTACGGCGGTGGCGCTGATCTCGTCGGGACAATACATCGCCGGCGTGCTGTGGCCGACCGTGTTCGAGCAGGGAATGACACGGTTCGGCTGGCAGGCGACGATGCTCGGATTCGCCTTCGTGGTCGCCGGCGCGATCGTCCCGCTGGCACTCTTTCTTTCCCCGCCGCCACCGCCGAGCTTTGTGGAACTTGCCGGCGCCGGCGCCCTCCGCCCGCGGGCGCTGGGGCTGCCAGCGAGCCTCGTGCAGAGCCTGATTTGCGCCGCGGCGTTTTTGTGCTGCGTGCCGATGGCAATGCCGGCGGGACATCTGGTGGCGCTGTGCAGCGATCTCGGGATCCCGGCGGGGCGCGGGGCGGCGATGCTGTCGGTGCTGCTCGGTTGCGCCTTTGTCAGCCGCATGTTCTGGGGGTGGGCGGCTGACCGGATCGGCGGGCTCGGCGCGGTGCTCGCCGGCTCGGCATGCCAAGCGGCGGCGATCGCGGCCTTCGCGGTGACCCAGGACGAGACCGGTCTGTTCGCGGTCTCGGCCGCCTACGGGCTCGGCTTCAGCGGCATTATCCCGGCCTATGTCGTCGCCATACGCGAACACTTCCCCTCGGCCGAGGCGTCATGGCGGGTGCCGACAATGTTCTTCACCGGAATGTCGGGGATGGCGTTCGGCGGCTGGTTCGCCGGCGCGCTCTACGACCATTTCGGCTTTTACGCTCCGGCCTTCATCGCCGGGGCGTTGTTCAATCTCGCCAACCTGGCGTTGATCGGATTCCTCGTCATGCAGCAGGTGCGGCAATCGCGCCTTCCGGCGGCTAGTCTCGCTTAGGTTTTGACGAGCTTGTGGATTACCCGGATGCGCACGGGCGCCGGGTCCTGAGAGAACCGCGCCCAGGTGCGCCCGGAAAGCTCGCCGACATAGATGTTGCCAGACCCGTCGACGGCGA
>Ga0209526_10001218_pt1 | contig 17144 bp, 13 predicted proteins | sample JacPinW_OM2H0_M1_FD_188566 | JGI IMG/M metagenome (GOLD analysis project Ga0209526, IMG submission 188566) | Forest soil microbial communities from Algoma, Ontario, Canada - Jack Pine, Ontario site 1_JW_OM2H0_M1 (SPAdes) (version 2) | ecosystem: Environmental > Terrestrial > Soil > Boreal... | reverse complement strand
CAATCGCTTTCCCACAATTTTTGTGTAAGGAACCTGCATGGTCACGACGTGCAAACCAACTACCGTGAGCACGATTATGGCCGCTCCACTCTGCCCCCTATCCCGACGCCGCCAGCCAGAGGAGGAAGCAGAGCAAGGAACACGCCAAGATAAGGAATTCGGCTCACAAAGCTGCTGTGTACTCCCAGAAAATAGAAATGGAAATAGAAATAAGGAATGCCCAGGAGCCAGAACGCGACCATGCTGACCAGAGCATTCACCAGAACCCACCACGACATCGCCAGCAATGAAGCGGTGGTGTTCTTTTAGAAAGAGGCGCACCGTGGCGGAGTGCGCATATCCTTTCAGGTAAGCAAGAAGTACACCAGAAATGGTACGAAGCTAATCGCCAGCAAACCTCTCCCAGCGTCCCGCTACTCGCCGAGATCTCGTGCGATAAGCCTGGAGCCTGTTGAATCTCGACCGCCACCGGAGGTCTGACGCTGTTGGGAGAGGTAATGACAGAACGAGTACTTTCCTCGATCTTGTGGCTTGCGCCTGAAGGTCCGCCGGGATTGAACGTATCTTGCCGGAATACTTTGGCAGCTGCGTGGCGAAGTCGACCCCTCGATCGTAGCAAAATAGACAAGTCTCAGGGCTAGAGCACGCAACGCTCCAGCCGCCCGAGGGATACCGATTCGCACGAGCCGACTCACCAGTGGCACTGAAACGAGTGCCAACTATCGCTTGCGTACAATATCGTGATGCCCGTTCCGCGCGAGATTCGGGGTCAGAAGTATGTCTCCCTGGCCACTCTTCGCAGGAACAGCGATGCCGTCCATACTCCGGTTTGGTTCGGCGAAAAGGATGACAAGCTCTACGTGATGACCCGCAGCGATTCAGGAAAATGCAAGCGAGTCCGAAATAATCCCCAGGTTTGAATTGAACCTTGCACCATGCGGGGAAAGATTACCGGACCTCAGTTCGCGGCGACCGCGCGCACGAATTCTTCCACCGGGAGATTGGCCCCGGGCCCGCAAGACGATCGAGCGCAAATATTGGCGGACACGAGTCCCGTTCCTATGGGAGCAAGAAGAACGTATATCTGGAAATCGTAGTTCAAACGTAATAGTCAAACGCGGTGCTTCTCTGCTCGTTGAGTAATTTGCTGCGTTCTTCCTTTCCCTGTTACCATTTTCTTTCTGTTCCCGGTAGCATTTTTCTGTTTGGTCTTGATCAAATTTTCGGAGGCTGAATGGCAATCAAAGTAGGAATCAACGGGTTCGGGCGCATCGGGCGAAACGTGCTCCGAGCTTCGCTCAATGACAGCAATATCGAGTTCGTTGCGGTCAACGACCTGACCGATCCTAAGACCCTGGCCCACCTGCTGAAATACGATTCGATCCTGGGCAACCTGCCGCACATGATCACGGCGGGCTCGGACAGCATCGCTGTAGACAGCAAGACCATCAAGGTATTCGCGGAAAAAGATCCTGCCAAGTTGCCTTGGGAGTCGGTCGGCGCCCAGGTCGTGATTGAGTCCACAGGTCGCTTCACCGATGCTGTCGACGCCAAGAAGCACGTGCGCGGTCCGGTGAAGAAAGTGATCATCTCGGCCCCGGCCAAGAATGAAGACGTAACCATCGTGCTGGGCGTGAACCAACAGGTTTACGATCCGGCCAGGCATCACATTATTTCCAACGCCTCCTGCACCACCAACTGCCTCGCGCCAATTGCCAAGGTGGTCCATGACCATTTCAAGATCGTCGCTGGCACCATGACCACAATCCATTCCTATACCAACGACCAGGTGATTCTGGACTTCCCCCACAAAGACCTGCGGCGCGCCCGCGCGGCGGCAGTTTCGATGATTCCGACTTCAACCGGCGCTGCCAAGGCACTGCATCTGGTCGTGCCGGAACTCAAAGGCAAGCTCGATGGATTCGCCATGCGTGTGCCTACACCAAACGTCTCGGTGGTTGATCTGGTAGCTTTCGTGGAAAAGAAGACCACGGCCGAGGAAGTAAACGCGACCCTCAAGAAGGCATCCGAGAGTGGCCCACTCAAGGGATATTTAGGCTACGAGGAAAATGAATTGGTTTCGGCGGACTTCAAAGGCGATGGACGTTCTTCCATCGTGGATGCACCCATGACCCGCGTGGTGGCTGGCAACTGCGTAAAGGTAATCTCATGGTACGACAACGAATGGGGCTATTCTTCCCGCGTCCGTGACCTGATCAACTATATCGGAAGCAAGGGCCTGTAACGCCGCTCGTAGCGCCGGCATCTTGCCGGCTGTCGCCAGGGAACCTTGCCCTCGCTGGGCCAGGAAACGCAGCTCAGACAGCCGCCGGGACGGCGGCGCTACTCCCAGAGGACGCCTATCATGTCGAAGCTCTCCATCCGCGATCTTCCCCTCAACAATCACCGTGTCCTTATGCGTGTGGACTTCAATGTACCGCTCGAAGATGGCCGCGTCATCGACGACACCCGCATTCGCGAAACCCTGCCCACAATTGAGTATGCGCTGCGTCACGGAGCCCGGCTGGTTCTGGCGTCCCATCTCGGTCGGCCCAAGGGAAAACCGAATCCCAAGATCAGCCTCAAACCGGCGGCCGAACGCCTGCGCATGCTTCTGGATAAGGAATTGGCGCCGGGAGAAAACGTAGGCTTCTGCCCCGATTGCATTGGGCCGGAGGCTGAAGAAATGTCAGGAAAACTGGAAAAGGGCCAAACTCTACTTCTGGAAAACCTCCGCTTCCATCCGGAAGAAGAAGCCAACGACCCGAAGTTCTCCAAGCAACTGGCCGGCCTGGCTGACTACTACGTGAATGATGCTTTCGGCACGGCGCATCGCGCCCACGCTTCTACCGTGGGCATAACTAGGTTTGTGAAGAAGTCGGCTGCGGGCCTTCTGATGGAAAAGGAGCTCGAGTACCTAGGCAAAGTCCTGCGACATCCCGAGCCGCCCTTTGTCGCCATCCTAGGCGGCGCCAAGGTAAGCGACAAGATCGGCGTGATCCGCAATCTCATGGGCAAAGTTGGCACCCTCATCATCGGCGGCGGTATGGCTTATACCTTTCTCAAGGCGCAGGGCGAACCGATTGGGAAATCGCTGGTGGAGGAAGACAAGGTCGATCTGGCAGGGCAGCTTTTGCAGGAGGCCAAGAGCCACAAACTGAAGTTCCTGTTGCCGGTGGACCACGTCGTGGCTGACAAGGTCGAAGCCAGTGCGAGCCCGCAGATCGTCAATAGCGGCCATATTCCCGCCAATATGATGGCGCTCGACATCGGACCAAAGACAGTCGAAGCCTTCACCAAAGAGATCGCTCGTGCTCGCACCATCGTGTGGAACGGTCCCATGGGCGTGTTCGAGGTGGCGCCGTTCTCCAAAGGAACCTTCAAACTTGCCCAAGCGATTGCGGAGAACGCAGCTGCCACCTCGATCGTGGGTGGTGGCGATTCGGTATCAGCCGTTCACGCGGCGGGGGTGGCTGAGAAAATCACCCATATCTCGACGGGCGGCGGAGCGTCCCTGGAATTTCTGGAGGGCAAGAAGCTTCCCGGCGTAGAGGCGCTGACGGAAAAGAAATGAAGCGTCCGGCATTCAGCACTGAGCGCTTAGCATTTCTGGTGAAGCAGGGCTTCAGCGCTGCATTAAACGTCCCATTTTCAATGGCGGCTTCAGCCGATGAGGTACCTCGACTTATTCCGTACCCGTTCAGGCTGCGAAGGGCCCATGCATCTGGTTCTCTCCACGTCCTCCGCGCCAACTCCGCGCTGTCTGCGACTTAGGAGTTTTCTAGAAAGGATGTCATGCCGCGCAAAAAGCTGATGGCTGCCAACTGGAAGATGTACAAAAACCCCGATGAGACGCGGGCCTTCTTCGCCGAGTTTCTGCCGATGGTTGCAGGTCACACGCGGGACGAAATCGTCGTCTGCCCACCCTACATTGATCTTTGCGTCGCCGTCGAGGTCACAAAGGGTTCGAACGTGGCCATCGGCGCGCAAGACCTGCATTGGGAGAAGGAAGGCGCCTATACCGGCGAAATCTGCTCCAGCATGCTACTCGATATCGGCTGCACCCGTGTGATCATCGGACACTCCGAGCGCCGCCAGTATTTCGGCGAAACTGATGACATCGTTAATTTCAAGCTGAAAGCTGCGCTGGAAGCAGGACTCACCCCCATCGTTTGTGTGGGAGAGGTGCTGGAGGAACGCGAGGCCAATCTTACCGAAGATGTGCTGCGCCGCCAGTGTCTGCGAGCCTTTCACGCCATTTCTGGCAAGAAAGCCGCGAAACTGGTAGTCGCCTACGAACCGGTGTGGGCGATCGGAACCGGCAAGACGGCCACGCCGCAACTCGCCAGCGAGGCACATCTGTTGATCCGGGGTGAAGCCGCCAAAGCCTTCGGTGAAGAAGTCTCGGCCAATCTTCGCATCCTGTACGGCGGATCAGTAAAACCAGAAAACGTTAAGGCGCTGATGGCCGAACAAGAAATCGACGGCGCCTTGGTCGGCGGCGCCAGTCTGGAACCGAAATCCTTCGCCGCGATTGTGAAGTACTGAGAGAGCAGAGTTGAGATCTCAGATTGCAAGGGCACGCCGCCGGTTCCCCCGGCCATAGCAATATGCCGCTTTACTATAATCAACACCGGACTTTCGCGGAAGTGATAATAGACCTTCTATCTTTCGCCTCAATCACTTCCATTGACCTCCCCAGAGCGGCCCAGTAACGCGCCGTAAGCGCGGGACGCAGGCAGTCGGTGCAAAATCTGGTGCAGTTGCTCGCGCTACGAGACAGGGCGCTTTTCGTCGATAATGGCTAAACGAAAGTGGCATCGATGAAAGCGCCGTAATCGGTCAGGCTGAGGACCGTCCCGTGCACGGTCGTAGCTTCCTTGACTTAGAACAAAACCCTCGCTTTCCTGCCGCGTTCTCGCACAACCCATCGCTGATGAAGTTTTTTCCGTTGGGACCCAGTTGGCTGATGTAGATGCGGTGTTTCGGAAAGACCAAGGTGTAAACGGTGCACCATCAGGAGGGCTCACGGGTCGAGACTCCAGGGCCCATTGCCCCACGAGGAGTATAGTCGGTTTTGTCCGGGGCGCTCGTGGATCGAGAAAAGTTCCACACTGGGGCTAATCCGTGCTCACGAAAGAGCCCAAGACCTCTTATCGCGGATTGCGCAGCCGCTGCACCCCCACATGCGAGCGACGAGCGCACGCAGCAGGCGCAAGCGCTTGGAAATCGTCGGACGCGAGACGGGGAACGCACGGGCGATCTGGCCTGCTGGCTGGCTTCCCTGCCGTAGCAAATCGAGCACAGCCCGGCGAGTGGGATCAGCCAAGGCCCCGAAGGGGCCTCTTGTGAACATGTAATCAAACGTCATGCATAATGCGTAACCATATGGTTACTCATTTGCGCTGTCAAGAGCTTTTTGCAAATTAAGCAACTTCTTGATTTTTAGTGGGATGATCCGGCCTCAACACACACACCTTGCGGACAAAACGAGTAATATTGAACCGTTTTGGCGTTCAATCCACTTGAGGACAAATCATGGGCCTAAGTGTTCACACACGCCTTACTGACGTATTACTGCTGTGCGTCGTAGTCCTCAGTGTTGCGCTGTTGCCAGTCTTGGCTCAATCGAGTTCGAAAGACAAGACCTCGTCATTGCCTTGGATGAATGCCAGTCTCTCTCCGGACGAACGGGCCGCCATGGTGGTGAAGGAGATGACCCTGGATGAAAAGATCACACTGCTGCACGGGACCGGCCACGAGGGCCTTGGTCCGATGAGCCCGCTTTCCTCCGGATCGAACGGTGGAGCTGGATATGTGGTGGCTATTCCACGGTTGGGAATTCCCGGCATACAAATGTCGGACGCAGCGTATGGCGTGCGCGCTAGCGGAAAGAATGGACGCTACTCCACGGCCCTGCCGGGGAATCTGGCGGCTGCCTCTACTTGGGATGTGGAAGGCGCGTACGAGTATGGCGCGCTGATAGGTCGCGAACTACGCGCACAAGGTTTCAACATGTCGCTAGGTGGAGGCGTTAACCTGACGCGCGAACCGCGCAATGGCCGCAACTTTGAGTATCTAGGTGAAGATCCAATCCTCGCCGGGAAGTTGGTTGGGCAGATTATCAAGGGAACCCAAGACCAGCATGTCATTGGCGACATCAAGCACTATGCGATGAACAATCAGGAGAGCGGACGTAACGCGGTCAATGCCAACATTGACCAGCGCTCCATGCGAGAAACGGATTTGCTGGCATTTGAGATTGGCGTTCGCGACGGGAACCCGGCGGCAGTGATGTGTTCCTACAACCGAGTGAATGGAGATTATGCCTGCGACAGTAAATATTTGCTGAATGACGTTTTGAAAAAGGGCTGGAAGTTTCCCGGGTTTGTGCTGTCGGACTGGGGAGCCGCCCACAGCATCGCTAAGGCCTCTGCCGCCGGCATGGATCACGAGCAACCAAATGAGTACTTCTATGGCGAAGCGCTCAAATCAGCAGTGGAGTCGGGCAAAGTATCCATGACGGAGGTGGATGATCATGTTCACCGCATCTTGCGGTCTATGTTTGCTACCGGCGTGATTGATGATCCTCCGCAGAAGAGTGTGGTGGACGTGGTGGGCGGATTGGAGATTTCCCAGCGTATTGCCGAGCAGAGCATGGTGCTGCTTAAAAATCATAAGAAGCAGTTGCCGCTCGATGCTTCCAAGGTGAAGAGCATCGCGTTGATTGGGGCAAACGCTGACGCAGGCATGCTTTCGGGAGGTGGCTCGGCACAGGTCGATCCTCCGGGCGGGAACGTGATTATGCCTCCGGGAAAACGCGCGACGGTGTGGGGGCATCCGGTCTGGTTTCCGACGTCGCCGCTGAAGGCGATCCGTGCGAAGGCTCCGGGTACGAAGGTGGAGTACGACCCTGGAAAAGATCTTGATTCTTCGGCGGCATTGGCTAACAGGGCAGACGTTGCCATCGTTTTCGCTTCGCGTTGGGAGACGGAGGGCGAAGATGCACCTAGCTTGTCGCTGCCGGATCATCAGGATGATTTGATTGCCAGGGTAGCGGCGGCGAGTCCCAACACGATCGTGGTGCTGGAGACCGGTAATCCCGTCTCCATGCCTTGGGTAGATCAAGTGAATGCAGTACTGGAAGCATGGTTTGCAGGCAGCCGCGGAGCAGATGCGCTCGCCAACATCCTCTTCGGCGATGTAAACCCGAGCGCCAAGCTGCCTATTACCTTCCCCAAGAATGAAGCGGACTTACCGCATGCCAGCATTGTGAAGCCTCCCGCGGGGACTGATCCCGCTCCAACTGATCCCGACGCTTGGAAAAAGAGGCTTGAGGGCTTGCCGGCGTTTCAGACCACCTACGATGAAGGTCTGAAAGTCGGCTACAAGTGGTATGACGCGGAAAAAAAACCGGTCTTATTTCCCTTCGGCTATGGGCTCTCCTACACGACTTACTCCTACTCCGATCTAAAGGTGTCGCCGGGCAAGGCGGCTAGCGTGAGCTTCACAGTGAAGAACACCGGCAACCGCGCGGGCGTAGAAATCGCGCAAGTCTATACTTCCCTGCCTCCGAGTGCCGGCGAACCGCCCAAGCGGTTGGTGGGCTGGCGCAAGGTCAGACTTAATCCGGGCGAAAGCAAAGATGTAATCGTTGAGGTCGAGCCATTGTTTCTCTCCATCTTTAATGTGGATGAGAACGGTTGGCAGCTGCTGCCGGGTGACTATACGTTTCTGGTAGGTCCATCGTCGCAGAGTCTTCCATTGAAGGGAACGGTGAGTCTGAAATAATGGATGGAGTCTCATCCGGTGAAACGAGTTGATCAAATTGGTATATGAAGGCGTGCAAATCTTTACGGTAGGAACGGTTGTGCTGGTGGCTGCACTCCCACTCCGTGTCAATGAGCCCGCGCTCGCTGGCGCGCTCCTGATCATTGTCCTTGTCCCTGCCAATAACTCGAATTATCGCGAGCAACAATCTTTTCGTTTCGAGGACCTGAAATTCTCTGGCCTTGAGGATCTCCTCGGCTGGTTCGGGCCGAGAATGGAAAACTCTAGCTGGAGACGTCGACCTGCAGCGTTGTCCCTCGCCAAAATTCTGTCCGGTCGTGAAATTAACGCTTGCAAGGCTGAGCATTGCATTGCGATTGTCTTAGAGCATGGTGGGTTGAGTCGTGCAAACGCTGGGCAAAATCGACGAGAGCCGCAACACGGCGCAAATTTTCTCAGACAATGCGAACTCGCTACGGATTTTTCGTAGGGACAAGTCTTACCTGCCCTTGGCAACAATCAGGGTCATGTCGTCGGACTGCTCATGAGGGCTGAACTTCTTAACGTCATCAACAATCGCGGCAACCAAGACTGGTGCAGCCTGCTCACGATGTCGTCGCAGCGATTCGATAAGGCGATGTACTCCGAAATCGTCTCCTGCGTCGTTGAACGCTTCGGTTATCCCGTCAGTGTAGAGTGCGAATATGTCTCCTGAGGAGAGTGAGCGTTCCCCGGTCGAGCAATTCCATTCCTTAAAGAGCCCCAACACAGTACACGTGGAGTCAAGCCGTTCAAGAGTGTCATCGTGCCGGAGCAGAAGCGCGGAGAGATGCCCGCAATTTACATAACGCAAGCGCTGCATCTGCCCGTCATACTCGGCAAAGAAGAGCGTGGCGTAGGCACTATCGGTGGTATTCTCGCAAAAAAGCTGGTTCACGGATTTCAAGACGCGCTGCGGCTGATCTGGAGCGATCGCGCACTGGCTGCGCAGATTCGCCTGCAGATTGGCCATCAAAAGAGCAGCAGCAATTCCTTTCCCTGCAATGTCGCCAATCACTAACGCTAGCCGGTCTTCACCAAGATTGAGGAAATCGTAGTAATCGCCACCGACCTGGCGGGCCTGGATGCAAATACCCGCATAGTCGAGTGTCCTGACGGAGGGCAGCGTTTGGGGGAAAAGCCTTGCCTGCACCTGTTTTGCAATTTCCAGTTCCTGCGCGGCGCGCCGCTCGAATTCTAGCTTTTCGCCTATCGCGGTGCGTTGCGCTTCGATTTCGCGACTTACCTCGTCGAAGCCTACCAACACAAAGGAGTTCCCGTCGACATCTTCGAAGCTGGTGAACGTTCCGCCCCAGTCTGGTGTACGAGGCGGATGACGAAACTGAACCTCTCGATTACACCATTCGTGGAACTTCGCAGGCACATCTTCGGTGACAAAAACAATCTGCCTGGATCGGCCAATGAGATTGTATTCTTCAGAGTCGGGCTTGGGAGTGACGAGCGCAAGGATTGCCGAGCCGTCGGCAGGGGCAACCGCTACCCAGCGTTCGCCGGATCCATAGCGGTAATCAGCGACCAGACTGAACCCAAGCTGGTCCAGGTAGAATCGCAGGCTTCGATCCTGATCACGAACAAAGATCGTCACATGCTGGATACGGAGGTAGGGCTCTCGTCGATCCAGGCGCAGAGTCGGCCGGTCCGCCCAAAGACGTGAAAGAGAGCTGCCCATCGGCGTGATTATAAGTCCGAAGTCCATTACCGGCCAGCGGGCCGTACCGTCAGCGAGCGCCACAATACGCGTACAACCAAGGTTCCCTGGCGCCGCCGCGAGTCCGGCGTGCCAGTATGGAGGTCGGCGAAAAGCTGGCCTTCCTGTGATTCCAGCACTGTCTTTGCTGCGCCACATGCTTCCATATGAAGGAATGCACCCACTCCACAGGGCATGTTGTTTTGCAGGATCGCGTATTCCATTTTGGCAGAACAGGTTTTGGGAGAGACCGTTGCAAAGTTGGCGTAGTGTTCTTTCCATCGTGTTTTTCCTGCTCGCGGGTTTTCTTTCCTGGACGGCGTGCTTTCGCTCGGGGACAGTGGCGAATTGATGCCGGCCTGAACGCCAGCCATGAACTTGTGACGTCGGGCCCTTGTCGCGTCGTCCGTCACCCGATCGATACGTCTATGCATGCGTTCTGCTCGGCACCGGACTAATGATCACTCCTTGGCCATGCTGCTGCTGTCAGTGGTGCTGTTCACGATAGGCGCGGAGATCCGCGTGCGAATCGAAGATAGTCTGCTTGCTTCATGTTTCGGTGACCGGTTCCGCGATTACCAGCGCACCGTCCCCGTGTACATTCGTGGGATTACAAACGGCGTTGCCCCTGGTGCAGTACACATCGTATTCACGATCATATGTATACGAAGATGCCGCGGTTGCTTCAGAATGAAGCTTATCGTGCGCTCTCAGTCACTTCGCATCGAGACACCGTGCGATAGCTCCCGGCTGGTCGGCAATATGGAAGTGATCCGTTTAGCGAGGGTAACCTTGATGACGAGAAGGGCGGTTTATCGTTACTGATGAGAACCAGGGTATCGATAACTCAAATAGCCCGCAGTCCGATAGGAACCGACATATTTTCACGCCGAATATGCTGCCGCACCTTCTCTGGGTCTGGCTTGAGAACTATTCTTCGCGGAGCACGTTTGCCGGATCGATTTGCAGGGCGCGTCGCACTGGGCGAGCTACGGCGAGCGATCCGGTGAGCAGCGTCGTAAACGCAACAGCGGAGAGTACAAATGGATCCTGTGCCGACGCGTGGTAGACGATCGCTGAAAGCACTCGGCTCGCGGCGACACCGAGCAGCATCCCAACGACTGACCCGCTAGCCAGCAGGATCAGCATACGACCGAGCGCGGCCGAGAGAATCTGCTTCGCCTGCGCACCGAGCGCGACGCGAATGCTCAGCTCTCGCAGTCGCTTGCTGACGGTGTACGACGCAAGGCCAAACGTGCCCGTGATCGAGAGCAGCAATCCAAACGCGCCAAACAGGCCGAGGGCGGCTGTAGCCACCTGGGATACAAAGAACGTCAGTCCAAGCTGGTTGTTCCAGGCGCTCGATTCCCGGATAGGAACGGCGGGGTCAAGATCACGGACCACTTTGCGAATGGTGGCTGCTATATCGTTCGTGGCCACGTCTGAGGAACCAGGCTGGGTGCGGACGATGAACGATGTGTGAGTAGTTGCTTTCTGCGAGATCGGGAAGAACGCTGCCGCTTTCTGATCTTCACTGAGCGAAAAGTATTTTCCATCTGCCACGATGCCCACGATCTGGATCGGCTGGCCGGAGCTGTTCTTGAAATAGCGGCCGACGGCGTCGTCGGAGTGGAAGAGGCGCCGGGCGAACTCCCGATTCACAACGGCGACGGCCGGGGTCTTCGCAGTGTCGGATAAGCTTACATCGCGTCCCGCGAGCAGTGGTGTTTCAGCGGCGGCAAAGTATCCGGGTGAGACATGGTAGCCGAAAGTACTAAATGCTCTATTTGAGGGCCTGAAATCGGTAGTTTGTTGAGAGAAGACATCAGGAGTCGACGTATCCAAGGAGAGGGGCGTGGTGTTTGCGTAGCCTGCCGCTGTCACTCCCGGAAACTGCGAAACCCTTTCCAGCAGCTGGCGTTGGAAATGGTCGGCAGCCTCGCTCGAATAGCCAGCCTGGCTCAGCTCGAATTTCGTCAGCACGGCATGCTTGGGATTGTAACCCATGTCCATGGTCAGTGCTTTGCCCAGGCCACGCAGCGAGACAAAGGCAGCCGTGACGGTGACGCAGCAGAGCGCGATCTGTGCCGCCAGCAGCACATCGCGAAGCGCCCAGCGGCGTCCTGCGGAAGTTTGGCTACCGCCCCTTTTAATCGCGTCATTTGGATCGGTTTTGAATATCTGCCGCAACGGCATTACCCCGAACAGTGCGCCGGCGAGCACCGAGATAAGGAACGCAATCAGGATCAACGATGGCTGCGGCAGTATTACATGGAACCCGAGAGGGTATTCCGTGGGTGGGTGCCAGTTACCCAGGCCGGTGATAGCGATCCACGCTAAACCGCAGGCCCACGCACCCCCGAGAATCGAAATCACAACGGCCTCGACAAGGATCTGGCGGACGATGCGCCAGCGGCTCGATCCAATGGCCATGCGGATGGCAATCTCGCGCGTGCGGTCTGCCGTACGCGCTGCAAACAAGCTGCCCAGGTTGGCGCAAGCGGCGAGCAGCACAATACCGGCCAGCCCCAGCACCCCAGCCAGAAAACCGCGCGCCGGCGCGCCGAAAAAGTCGCCCATAAGGCCAGGACGGGTCAGCTTCAATGTCAGCTTCTCTTCTTCCTTCGGATATTGACGGGCGATGCGGGTAGCAATCGTGTTCAATTCAGCCTGCACCTGGGGCATGGTGACGCCGTCCTTGATGCGCACGATGGAGTAGACCTGCGGATCGCGCCGCGACTCAAGCCAGTTGAACCCTCCCAGCGATGCTTCATTCGCCATCGGAACGAAAATGTCAGGCTGCAGAAATTTTTCGGTCCCATTGAAGCCTTCCGGGATAACGCCGACGATCGTGTACGGTTGCTTGTTAAGGCGGACGGTCTTTCCCACGATGTTGGGATCGGCGTTAAAATCACTCTTCCAGGCGGCCCAGGAAAGCACCGCAGCCTGTGAGGCTCCGGGATGATCGTCATCGTCGCGCTGCAGTAGACGCCCGAGGAACGGCTTAATGGCGACGACCTCGAAGTATTGCCCGCTCACTTCGCATCCCTAGACAGGCCGGGCGACGCCGTTGGTCTCCAGGCCAAAACTATCTATGCCAAAAGCGGCAACAGCAGAAAACACCGAATTTCCATCCCGGACATCGCGTACTTCCGGATAGGAAAAAATCGGATAGTCCTGATCGGTGTGTGCGAGCGTCATCACCCGATCTGCATCAGGCACATCAATTGGCCGCAGGATCAATGCCTGAAGAACGCCGAAGACGATGACGTTGGCGCCGATCCCGAGCGCCAGGGTGAAGATCGCGGTGAGGGCAAAGCCGGGAGAACGGCGCATCTGGCGTAGGGCGAATCGCAGGTCCTGCAGCAGGGTGGTCATGGTCGGCCTCCCGGGCGACGATGTGGCTACATGGAAAGAAGGGCAATTCGAGAGCCAAAGTGTCGTGGATGCAATTTTATGAGAACGAAGCCGCTTGCGGGATCTCGCAAGTGTATAGGAATCGAATTGTGTGTCCGGTTTCACCGGAGAGTGTCCGTGAATGAACAGGGACGACGATAGCGGCGCTTCCATTCTCAGCTGACGATAACAAGGCTCGCAGAAAGCTGAAGTCTCCAACTCCCAGATGGTAGGCAGTCCGGAGGTGAAAAACACTTCTCCCTGCCGGAACGCCAGAAATATTCTTCCGGCATCCAGCCCCCCGCCATATTGCCGACATTTCTTCTTTAGCTGCTTGGGCGTTTTGGCCTATCGCGGAGCGGCCCTGGCGACGAGGCCCCGATGCTTCTTTCCCATCCCAGTAGTTTCATATTCGCTGTCATGAAGACGCCATTCGGTTCTCTGAAACTCACAAGCTAACCTGGTTGCAGAGTTGCCAACCATGGTCCTATCGGAGGCTCAATGTTTCGGCATGGCTTCTCAGGAGAGCTGGTGATACTTGAATTATCAGGCAAGGGAAAGCTCGACATACTCACGCCTTCACGATAGTGCTCCCCCGACCGGGTTTAGGCGTATTCGCACCAGGTGGCCACGGGACTTCAGCCAAAGCTGGGGGCGCAGGGACTACCAGAGGTGAAGATTTGGTATACAGTTGTTAGCCGATCTACTACTCTGGTCAAGTCAGTTCCGTAAATCGTAATCTCACGTGAATCGAAACTGCCAAGGATGACCAGCCGCCCTTGTTACGCTGCGCGAAGAAAGCCGTGATTTTTTCCCTGGTGGCCAGCTCAATCGGGAGCGCCTACCCAGCCGAACATGCAAAATCCGCGGCATTGTCAACTATAAGGGGAGCAGCCCGTGTTCTGGACGAAATTTCCAAGAAATCTCAGAATGCGGTCCCCGATGCGGTCCTGAACAGCACGAAGTGCGTTGTGGTGATTCCATCAATCGCGTGGGGAACCATAAATGCCGGCGCTGGCGGAGTGGCTAGCTGCCGTGAAGCAGCGGATAGCTGGAGCGCTCCAGCATTCGTCAAATTCAACGGGCGTGGTATTCAGGCTCACCGTACTGATTTGCTAGTTTTTGTTTTGACTGACACTGGAGTGCGGGCATTGCGGTCTGGCGAATTGCAGATCGGAGCCCAGAAACGGGGGGCCGCGCCTCTTGTGGGTACAACTCCAGTTACCACTCAGGTCGAACTGACCGCCGAGTTGTTTACCTATGAAGGCGCAGCGGGCGTGCTCTCTAGCAGTGAAGCCAGCGGCGTCATTCGCAGCGACGCGGACACCTCGGATCCGATCCACAACGCAGTACCGAGAAAAACGACTAAGAAATATCTATCATCGGTTGTTTCTTTCTTTAACACGATCACAGTGACCGGGATTGTGATTCACCACACGGCGGTGATTCCGGGCGAAAATACAGTGCCCCGCAGCGAGCGCGACATCGACAAATATCATCGAGCGCGCGGCTTCGAAATCTTGTGTTTCGGTCGCGTTTACCATGTGGCGTATCACTACCTCATTATGCCCAACGGCAGAGTGAAAGGGGGCAGACCCGAAAGGTGTGAGGGAGCGCATGCGAAAGGGTACAACTCATACTTGGGAATTTCGGTGGTGGGTGATTTCAGCAGCGAAGATAACCCAACGGGGAAAAAGGGGCCGACGAGGCCAAGCCCGAAGCAGATTGCCTCCCTCATCCAACTGTGTCGGCGACTGAAAGACCGTTACAACATTCCTTTGCAACACATCGTTCGCCATAGTGATATTTCCAGCACCAAATGTCCCGGTGACCGGTTTTCCTTCAGGTCTGTTCTGGATCAACTCCAACGGAGACCAGATGGCGCAAAGCCGGGGCATGGATGATGCGCCCAAAGCGTCTGGTGGCGTGGCTTACGGTGACGGCTTTATCGACGACTTTGGTCGCTGCACCGAAACGGACGCCAGGCAGCACAGCGTCTAGCGAGGAGCCATTCCGTAGCTTTAGCATGCTGGACGCTAAGCTGACTCTCCTTACGAATCAGCAGGACGCTTTGAGGGCGGCTTTCAATCCGGTGCAGTCGGGTTTCGGAAGCATAGCTGCCCGGTCACAGCGACGGACGACGGCTTCCAGAAATATGAACTTCACGGCCACTGGAATCGAGCGTATAGCGGGTGGGTTGGAGCGTCTGTACAAAGCGCGCCATCAGCGCTTCGGGGTACAAATGTTTAGAATTATGCGCATCAAAGCGGAGGAAGTTCAGCGGGGCGTCAATGCTGTGGTTGAGGCGCAAACGCGAAGCGCGCTAGACCTCGCTACAAAGAGGCTGGATGAACGGATAGTGTCCCTTGTTGTTCAGTTCCAAGCTGCGTCGGGAGGATATGGAGCAGTTCGTTGCTCCCCGGGCGCATGGACATGCTGCGAACTAAAGCGGTCCAAAGATTTACTCCAAAGTGAACAGATCGCATGCATGTGGGGGTGTGTTCCAACGGCTAGGACCTGTAGAGGGTTCCTCGGTCCGCGCATCCGGAGGCCCTGAAGTTGATACGTTAGCATCCTTCGGCATTGCGATGTCATGAGGATGCCCACTGTGACCGGGAAGTCCGCGGCCACAAGTTCACCGAAACGGGAAGGGGCTGACCGTTTCGAGCAGACCGTGACTCGGACGGCGCGCTTCGGTTGCCTCCCTAGTCTGGGGCGTCTGCTGCAATCCCGCGAGTCCCCGCGCCGGTCTGCTGACGTTCGAACATCACGTTGCCCAGAATTTGAGCAGGAGTGATCACGCTGTTGGGCTGCACACAAATCAGAAAGGGAGGATGACACATGGACTACATAAACAACAAAGGCGAGAAGATCGGATCGTTGGACACTGCCATCTCAAATGACAAAAGCGTCACGATCCACCGCAACGACCATCAGCGTCCGCGACCGAGACACGGGCGAGGTGTCGTCAGAGACGTTCTTCGGTGATTCGCCATTTGGGAAATAGGCAGCAGGACGAGGGCTATTGCAGCTTAGCGTACTCCGCCTTGGCTTGCTTCAGGATGGGAATGTCAGAGTCGGTATCTTTCCAGAGCGTCAAGAAATCTTTGTGGGCAGCGAGCGCCCGACGCGAGCCTGATATGGTCCTTATCTTAGGGAACCGAGTGATCGGTCATCAAATTCTCTTAGTTGGTGAAATGGGTACATCAACGATCTAGTCTTAAAATCTCCGACCATCCCGGTTCAAGAATGTGCAATTTTGACCAGACGAGCGGTGATTCGTCAAGGTAGGGTCACCTTCGAGGTCTAAAATTGAGGAGTTCTATCATGCCTTTATCCAAACTCGCTTTCCTCCTGTGCGCAGCAGTTATCTCGTCCGCGTTTGTGGTTCTTACTCCGTCTGCGTCCGCCACAAGCAATGACCCGTGCAAAGTACTGACGGCGGAAAAATTCAGCCAGATTATGGGTTACACGGCGACCATCGATAAGACCGCCTCCACCCAGATGTCTTGCTTTTATCAAGGTCCGGCACATTCGGGCGGACAATTCATGATCCTTACCGAGACGGCGTCAGGGCCGCGAGCCGACGCCATGCTCAACCGGAGGGGCTCTGCGCCACCCCCCGGCAGTGGTCTGATAGGCGGCTCATACAGGGAGGGAAGTATCATCTTTTCTGTCTCCATCAGGTCGGCTGACCAGGTCAAATTGCAGGCACTCATAGCAGAAGTAAAACGCAATCTAAAGTGATTTCTTTCAGGCGGGCAGGACAACCGGGGAATAGCAGCTAGGCTGATTTCCGTACAGGTCGAGTTCCTAGCAAGACTGATGGGATGCTCCCCTGTCAGGTCATCGTACTCAATCAGACCGAGTATTTTCAGTTTGATGCTGGCGGCGTTGCATCTGTTGATTGCGTCCTAGTTCAGTAGAAAGAACTGATAGTACTCGCCGTACTTCGTACAGAGCTTGGGCGTAGTCGGATCGTTCATCGTCGCGGTCCGAGACGCCAAGAATGATGGGGGAGCACCCGGCGAATGTGGCAAACTCACCCAGAATGGGCCGGGAAATATTCATCCTGCTGAGTCATTCCTATAACAGTCCAACTCATTTAATCCTCCACATTCTGAATCAGCCATAACTGATGACATAACGACGTCGGCCTCGCGACGGCCCGAGTAGACTTTGAGGTATCCAACCAAGAAGGCTCGGGACGAAGGAGGCCGAGATGAAAATT
>Ga0209526_10001217_pt1 | contig 17145 bp, 14 predicted proteins | sample JacPinW_OM2H0_M1_FD_188566 | JGI IMG/M metagenome (GOLD analysis project Ga0209526, IMG submission 188566) | Forest soil microbial communities from Algoma, Ontario, Canada - Jack Pine, Ontario site 1_JW_OM2H0_M1 (SPAdes) (version 2) | ecosystem: Environmental > Terrestrial > Soil > Boreal... | reverse complement strand
TGGTGAGCTCGGCCATGTGAGCTGCGGCATGGCAAGCGCGGTTGAGCTGACCCGTGCTGAGAGAGTTCACCCGGTCCTGTCCGGGAAACAGCCAGCCTTATGGCCGCGCTGCCTTGTACCAGGCGCGCAGTAGTTCGGGCAGATGCGGAGACAACATCACGTAGCGATCTTTGCGGCCTTCCGCGCCGTCCTCAGCTGGATAGAGCGCTGCCCTCCGAAGGCAGAGGTCACAAGTTCGAATCTTGTCGGGCGCGCCAGATTTCAATGACTTAACAGACGGTACTTTGCATGACTGGATGCCACGGAAGCACTGCGGAAGCATAGGACGGGAAGAAATTGGACGCTTTTTCGCATCCCGGGCGGCCGTTACGCACCGGATCCCATAACGCTGCGCGACGTGTGACTAGTTGGCGATCGGAGTGAGATTCAAATCGGGCCGCTCCTGATCTCCTTGACGAGATCGACGAGGGCGCGTAGCGGCGCCGGAAGGTGCCGTCGTCCCGGATAGTAGAGGCATAGGCCTTCGAAGGACGGTGTCCACTCGTCGAGAACGCGAACTAACCGGTTCTTTTTGATGTCGGGCTGCGCTCGCCACAGATTGAGATAGGCAAGCCCCAATCCGGCCAACGCGGCCTGATGGCGCAGGATTGATTCGTCTAACGTCAGGGGTCCGTCAACGTCGACGAGGAATCGCTCGCCTCGCCTTTCGAATTCCCATCTTCCGACAGACCCATTGGGAAGGCGCATCCGAATGCAGGGATGACTCTTCAGATCGGCCGGAGACTTCGGCTTGGGGTACTTCCGAAAGTAGGCCACGGAACCGACGACCGCGAAGCTCTGTCGTGGGCCGACGGGTATCGCAATCATGTCTTTCGGCACGCTTTCGGCGAGCCTGACGCCGGCATCGAATCCTTTGCGCACGATGTCGACGAACCGACCGTCGGTTGCCACATCGAGGTGAACGGTCGGATACCTCCGCGTATATTCCTCAAAGATGGGCCATAACTGAAGTGCAGCTGTAACGGAAGCGTGAATCCGCAGCGCGCCTGCCGGCGTAACTTGGCGGCTAGCTGCAGCTGCGAGGGCGTCGTCGATTTGCCGAAGCGCAGGCGAGACGCTCGCAACGAACTGCTCGCCGGCCTGGGTGAGTGAGACGCTGCGCGTGGTCCGGTGGAATAACCGCACACCGATCCGCTGCTCGAAGGTGGAGACGGCATGGCTCAGCGCGGAGCGCGACATCCCCAGATCGCCGGCGGCGGCGCGGAAATTACGCTGCTGCGCGACAGCTAGCACCGCGGTGAGTTCGGCTAGTCCGGATTTCATTGTTCGATCTCCTGCACCACTCCATCCTGGATTGGACCGCTTATGCGGTCAATCCGGTTTCGCTATCTGTCGGGATGAAAGGAAACCGGAATGCGCAAGATCGAACGGGCTTACATCGGTGGAAAGCTGGAGGTGCCCCACGGCACTGAGCTCTTCGATCTGTTCAACCCGTCGGACGAGGAGGTCGTCGGCCAGGTCCGGTTGGCAGATGAGGAGGACGGCCGGGCGGCCATCGCAGCCGCCAAGAAGGCACAGGGACCGCTTTCCCGCACGTCAAAAAGCGAACGCATCGACATGCTCAGGCGGTTGCATGCTGAAATCGAACGCCGGCAGAAGGATATCGTGCTGGCTTCGATGGAGGAGTATGGCGCCCCTGAGAAGCGCGCCGAGACCGCGGCCCGCCACGCGGTGCAATCGCTCGCCGACGCCGCGACGGTTCTCGAATCCTACGATTTCGAACGGAAAGCCGGCACCGCGACTGTCTTCATGAGACCGATCGGCGTCGCCGCTCTCATCACGCCCTGGAATAGCAACGCAGGCTTCATCTGCTCGAAGGTCGCGTCCGCTCTCGCCGCCGGCTGCGCTTCGATCGTGAAACCCAGCGAGATGAGCGCCATCCAAACCGATGTCGTCATTGACGCTTTTCACGCAGCAGGCCTGCCGCCGGGCGTCATCAACATCTTGACCGGGCGCGGCGAAACGGTCGGCGACTTGCTGGCATCGCATCCTGATGTCGCAAAGATTTCGTTCACCGGTTCGACCGCCGTCGGAAAGCAAATCCTGCGCGCCGGGGCCGAGACCTGTAAGCGCATCACGCTGGAGTTGGGCGGCAAATCGCCGACGATCATTCTCGACGACGCCGATCTCGAAAGGACCATTCCCACGGCGGTTGCGGCCGGATTCATAAACAGCGGCCAGGCGTGCTTGGCGGGCACGCGCATTCTCGTGCCGCGCAGCCTTCAACCGGTGGCGGAGAAGCTGATCCGGCGCACCGTGGAAGCCGTGAAAGTCGGACCGCCCACCGACCCGGATGCGGTCATCGGGCCGATGGTCAGTCAGAAGCAGTGGAAGCGCGTACAGCGCTACATCCGGATCGGCGCTGCGACAGGCGCCCGCCTTATTACCGGAGGAGAGGGGCGTCCCCAATACCTGCGCCGCGGCTGGTTCGTCCGCCCCACCGTCTTCAGCGACGTCCGCAACGACATGAAGATCGCTCAAGACGAAATCTTCGGGCCGGTCCTATCGATCCTGCCGTACGGCGATGAAGAAGACGCGATCTCCATCGCAAACGATACGACGTATGGCCTCCAGGGTTACGTGTTCTCCGCCGACATGCAGCGAGCGTTACGCGTCGCCGGACGACTGGAGGTCGGCAGAGTACAGGTGAACACGCTCGCTCACGAGCCGCTTGCTCCTTTCGGAGGTGTCAAGCAGTCCGGGATGGGCCGCGAAAACGGTGTCTACGGGCTCGAGGCTTTCCTTGAGCCGAAAGCGATCCTGACCGCGAACTAATTGAGAAACCGAGGTATCCCATGCCCACGTTGACCGTAGAGATCCCGACATCGCTGAAGATCGCGCTGGACAACGAAATCGCGCGCGTTGGCGGCGACCAATCAACTGTCGTTACTGCAGCTCTTGCAGGACATCTCGGAACTCCGGTTCACACCTTGTTTCAAGTCTCGACATCCGGCGCACTTGTCGCTGGCGTGTACTCTCGCGCTGTGAGTGTAAGGACCATTCTCGATCACGGCGATTTTGGCCTTGGTACCTTTGCCGATCTAGACGGCGAAATGGTCGTCGTTGACGGGCGCGTCTATCAGGTTCAAGGGAGCGGTCGTGTGTCGGAGGCTCCTCCCGATGCCGGGGCTCCGTTTGCGGTCGTGACTCGCTTTGCGGCACAAATCGGCCTGGAGGCTGGACCTTTTCCGAACCTCGCCGCCCTGGAGGCTCAGTGCGACAGCCTCCGAACCTCCGGCAACATCTTTTACGCGTTTCGGCTTGACGGCCGCTTTTTGTCCATTCGCACCCGAGCGGTCAGTCCGCCGGAAGAAGGGGTGCGCCTTGCCGAGGCTGCAAAATCGCAGAGTGAATTTCACTTCAATAGTATCGACGGCACGCTCGTTGGTTTGTGGTCGCCCGGCTTCTCCAGTGCGTTCAGCATTCCTGGATATCATTTCCACTTCATCTCCAAGGACCGTCAACATGGCGGACATCTCCTCGACTGTGCCGCGGCCAAAGTGCAGTTGAGAATGGAAGCGCTGGCCGATTTCCACCTCGCTCTGCCCGAGACCGAGAGCTTCCTCAAGACCGACTTCAGCAAGAACAGACCTGAAGAGCTCGCTTATGCCGAGCAGGCACACTAGCGGCCAACCCACGACCAACCCCCTGCAACATGCGACAACAGGAGACGACGATGGACATCTCAGTGAAAGAACGATGGACAGGATCACAGTCACCGGAAACGACGACGACAGTCGCCAGCGACCGCACCAAACCCAAACAGACCGGCGCCGGGCTCGTTGTGAGTGCGCTTGAATCTCAAGGTGTCACTCACGTTTGGGGAATCCCAGGCGCCAAGATCGATGCGGTCTTTAATGCGCTGGTCGATTCGAAGATCAAGACCGTCGTATGTAGGCACGAACAAAATGCGGCGTTCATTGCGGGCGGAATTGGCCGCATGACAGGCAGAGCAGGGGTCGCGATCGCCACTTCTGGGCCGGGTGTTTCGAATCTCGTGACCGGTCTCGCGACGGCCAACTCGGAGGGCGATCCGGTTGTGGCCCTCGGCGGTGCCGTTCCCACCGCCGAAGCGCTGAAGCAGGTGCACCAGACGATGGACGCAGTTTCAATCTTGAAGCCGGTGACCAAATTCAGCGCCACCGTTGGTGCATCGGATCAGGTCAGCGAGGTAATGATCAACGCCTTCCGCGCAGCCGAAATGGGCCGTCCCGGCGCATCATACGTGAACCTTCCGATGGACGTGATGACCGCGGCCTGTACCCATACGCCTTTGCCCCCGCCGGCCTTCGCAGGGCTCGGACCGGCGGATGGCGCTGCGATCAAGGAGGCAGTCCGCCTCACCAATGCCGCCTCGAATCCAGTCGTGCTCTTGGGAATGCTGGCGAGCAAGCCAACCAACACAAAGCCGCTGGAGAGATTCGTCGGCAAAGCCAACCTGCCGGTGGTTGGAACGTTTCAGGCCGCCGGCGCTGGCGGAGCCATGTTTTTCGACAGCTTCGGCGGGCGCGTAGGCCAGATCGCCAATCAGCCTGCAGACCGGCTTCTCGATACCGCCGATCTCGTGATCACGGTCGGGTATGATCCCATCGAGTATTGGCCAGCCCTGTGGAATGCCAAGCGCGAGCGTCAGATTATTCACATCGACGTCCTGCCGGCGGATCTCGACAATTCTTACTGCCCCAGTGTCGAATTGACCGGGGATATCTCCCAGACGCTAGAGACGTTGACGCCTCTGATTCAACGCGGCGGACGATCGGCGCTGTCCTCAGACATCCTCGAGATGATTCACCTTGAACGTCAGCTCCTCAACAAAGAGGCAGCACGTCGCGGCGGCAGCCCGATACATCCGTTGCGGCTCGTGCACGAACTGCAGCAATTTGTTGGCAGTGACACCACGCTCTGCCTGGACATGGGCTCGTTCCACCTCTGGATCGCCCGTCATCTGTACAGCTTCACGCCGCGCCACGTCCTTATAACAAACGGTCAACAAACCCTGGGTGTGGCCCTTCCCTGGGGTATCGCGGCCTCGGTGGTCCGATCAGGGGAAAAGATTCTCTCGATCTCCGGCGACGGAGGCTTCCTCTTTTCTGCCATGGAGCTGGAGACCGCCGTGCGCCTCAAGGCGAACCTGGTGCACATGGTTTGGGCTGACGGCACATACGACATGGTGGCCGTCCAGGAAAAGGCGAAATACGGGCGCGCATCCGGAATCGATTTTGGCCCGATCGACTATGTCAAATACGCAGAGGCTTTCGGCGCGAAAGGCCTGATGATCAGAACGCCGGAAGAAATTGTCCCGGTGATGAAGAAGGCATTCGAGACGCACGGCCCTGTCATCGTCGGCGTTCACGTCGACTATCGAGACAACCACAGGCTGTTCGAAATGGTCCACGAGAACAGCTTCCACTAGGCGATTACGAACTTCGCTGCGGGCGGCATCGGCGCGAGCAGCGCCGGTCCGCTCGTGCGCGGACACGACCCGAAAGGATAATGTTATGTCCGCCCCGACCCGTTCTGGTTCATCTTCTCCCAGCGATCTGAAGCCACTGTACTTTGTTGCGTAGCTCCTATGCGCACTGTTCTACCTCTATGAGTCGAACGCCGCTACATGATGCACAGAGTTGAGTTGGAGCTCGCGCTGCCGAACAACGAACCTGTCAACCGATGTCGTCGACGAGAGAACACAACGCAGGACCACTGGATGGCGTCTTCACTGACCAAAAAGACGCCCAACGGAATTATGGAGAACTAACATGACCGACGTGAGAAAGGAAACGGACAGCCTCGGCATTGTCGAAGTAGCGGCAGACAAGCTGTGGGGCGCTCAAACGCAGCGCTCGCTCGAACACTTCAGCATCGGAACGGATTTGATTCCCCGTGAGATGATCACCGCCTATGCGATTCTGAAGAAGGCAGCTGCCATAGCCAACCACGACAGCAAACGGCTCGACGATCAGCGCTACAAGTTGATCGTGCAGACCTGCGACGAGATTTTGGACGGTCAGCATCATGACATGTTTCCCCTGCACGTCTGGATGACGGGCAGTGGCACCCAGTTCAACATGAACGTCAACGAGGTGATCTCCAACCGGTGTTGCCAGCTCGCCGGTACCCCGCTCGGAAGCCACAGGCCGGTTCATCCCAATGACCACGTCAACATGGCGCAGTCGTCGAACGACTCATTTCCGTCGGCGATGTACATCGCGGCGGCCGTCAATGTGAAGGCGCGCCTCATTCCCGCCGTCGCGGCGCTGCGCGATGCGATCGCTGCGAAGGCGCAGGAATGGAAAGATATCGTCAAGATCGGACGCACCCACATGCAGGATGCCACCCCGCTGACCTTGGGCCAGGAATGGTCCGGCTATGCGGGAATGTTGTCGGACGATCTCGACCGTATCGACGCAGCCCTGCAGGGCGTGTACCGCCTGGCGCTCGGCGGCACGGCCGTTGGAACCGGCATCAACTCGGCGCCGGGCTTTGCCGAAGCGGCGGCCGCTAAGATTGCAAAGCTCACCGGACTGCCCTTCGTCACCGCGCCCAACAAGTTCACGGTGCAGGGCGCCCACGATGCATTGGTGCAGCTCTCTGGAACGCTGCGCACGCTCGCGGTGTCGCTCTACAAGATCGCCAATGACATTCGCCTGATGTCGTGCGGCCCGCGCGCCGGATTTGCGGAGTTGAAAATTCCGGAGAACGAGCCCGGCTCCTCCATCATGCCGGGCAAGGTCAATCCGACCCAGTGCGAGGCGCTGGCGATGATCGCCGTCCAGGTCATGGCCGACGACGTAGCGGTGGGATTCGGCGGCGCCGGCGGCTATCTGGAAATGAACGTCTACAAGCCGCTGATGATCTTCAACGTCACCCACTCGATCACGATCATGACCGACGGCTGCGTTAACTTCCGCAAGTTCCTGATCGAGGGAACCAAACCCAATCTGAAGAAGATCAATGAATACGTGGAACGTTCGCTCATGCTCGTGACCGCGCTGTCGCCCGTCATCGGTTACGACAAGGCGTCCAAGATCGCGCACTACGCGATGGACAACGATCTCACCTTGAAGGCCGCGGCGTTGAAATTGGGCTTCGTCACCGAGGCTGAGTTTGATCGCGTTGTCGATCCAAAGAAAATGGTGAAGCCCTACGTGGCAGCTGCACCCACGAATGCAGATGCAGCATGAGCGCAAAGATCAACATTGAACCAACAGGAGAATGACATGACTACGAACAAGCACGGAACGGACCTGCTTGAGGACTCCACGCTCAACAAGTCAACCGCCTACAGCGAGACGGAAAAGCAGGCGCTCGGAATCGTCGGCCTGGTGCCCGACGTCACCGAGACCCTGGACCTCCAATTGAGTCGGGTGATGATGCAACTCGGCCACAAGAACACCGATTTTGATCGATACATCTATCTGGCCAATCTGCTCGACCACGACGAGACGCTTTTCTATCGGACCGTAATGTCCGATCCGGCGCGGTTTCTGCCCATCGTCTATGACCCGACCATCGGAGAGGCCTGTCTCAAGTTCGGCCATATCTATCGCCAGACCCGCGGCATGTACCTGTCGATAACGCGCCGTGGCCGCGTGAAGGAGATTTTGCGAAACTGGCCGCAGAAGGATGTCCGGTTCATCTGTGTCACGGATGGCGGCCGCATCCTTGGCCTCGGCGATCTTGGCGCCAACGGCGCCGGCATCCCGATCGGCAAGCTGCAGCTCTACACCGCCTGTGCGGGCGTGCCGCCGCAATACTTGCTGCCCATGTATCTCGATGCCGGCACCAATAACGAGCAGTATCTGCACGATCCCCTTTACCTGGGCATGCGCAAGACACGCCCCCCGACTGCCGAGCTCTTTTCCTTCGTGGACGAGTTCGTCGAGGCCGTACAGGAGGTGTTCCCGAAGTGCTGCATTCACTTCGAGGATTGGACCGGAGTGGACGCCGTCCACCTGCTGCAGCGTTATCGCGACAAATACTGCGTCTATAATGACGACGTGCAGGGTACTGCCGGCATCACGCTTGCCGGCATGATCAACGCGGTCAAGCTCAAGGGCACGAAGCTCAAGGACGAGAAATACTTGTTCCTCGGTGCGGGCTCGGCCGGCATTGGCCTTGCCGACCTGCTGTGCTCTGCGCTCGTCGCGCAAGGCATATCACTGAAAGACGCGCAGTCTCGGGTCTACATGTTCGACGTCAATGGACTACTGGAGTCGTCCCGCACGGACCTTGTCGACTTTCAGAAGCCGTACGCGCACAGCCATGCACCGACCAAGGACTTCGTCGCTGCCATCGAAAGCATCAAGCCCACCACCATCATCGGCGTCAGCACCATTGGTGGCGCATTCACCCAGAAGGTGGTCGAGAGCATGTCCCGCATCAACGACCGGCCCGTGATCCTGGCGTTGTCGAACCCGACGGAGCACGCGGAATGCACGGCCGAGCAGGCCTACAGCTGGTCAAAGGGCAAGGCGATCTATGCCGCCGGTGTCCAGTTCGCACCTGTCCACTACAAAGGTCAGACATTCCTGCCGGGCCAAGCTAACAACTTCTACATCTTTCCGGCAGTCGGGATGGCGATCTTCGCAACACAAGCGAAGCGTGTCACCGACGAGATGTTCATCGAAGCTGGACAGGCGGTGGCGGATCAGGTGGCTCCCGAGCTGCTCAAGCAGGGCCTTCTGTACCCGTTGCAGTCGAATATTCTTGAGACCGAGATCCAGACGGCGGCACGTGTGGCAAAGCTCGTGTTCGATTCGGGCCTTGCCCGCGTCGAGCGCCCGGCGGACATGGTCGCGTTCATCCGTCGCCACGTCTACAAGCCGGAATACTCCGCGGCAGCACCGGCCGCAACGAAAGCGGCCTGATCACACATAGCGCGAAGTCTTTTGGTGTTGCACGAGGCCCCTCGCCACTCAGCGCGGCGGCGAGGGCCTCGCAAGACCAAGGCGCGTCGGCGGCTTGGTCGATCCAGGAGCTGTAAGGCGGATCAAATGAAACAACTGACACCATGGCATGCCGCTTACGCCGTGAACATGGCCATCGCCTGCGGCATCTCTTACGCAATCAACACCCAGGTCCTGGTCCCGTTTGTCGACAGATCTGACGTTCTTTTGGGTGGGATGTGGGCGGTCGTTGCCACGATATTCGTGTTCAGAGAATCCCGCGAGAGCACGCTGTCCGCAGGACTGGCGCGCCTGATCGCGACATGCGTCAGCTTCGCTCTGTGCCTTGCTTATCTCTTGATTTTTCCGTTCACGGGTTTGGGCATGGCGGTCGTGATCGGCCTCGGCACGATCGTAATGGTACTTTTGGGTCGACAGGAGGACATTGTCACGCCGGGGATTACGACCACAGTTGTCTTGGTAGCCGCAGCGCTGAGCACGCAGCCGGCTTGGCACCAACCGATTTTGCGTCTCGTCGATACCGTGGTCGGGATCGCGGTTGGAGTTTTGGCCAAGTGGCTTGCCTCGTACGCTTTTTATCGAGCCGTCGAAGAACCCATCCGATGATGACGGATCTGGCGATGCCTTCGGCAAATCCGTGGTTCGGCATTCGGCTGCTGCCGGCCGTGCTTAGCCTTACCGCGGGGAGCATGGATGTGATCGGCTTTCTTGGTCTAGGCGGATTGTTTACCGCTCACATCACCGGCAACCTTGTGATGGTCGCCGCGCATGTCGTCACCGGCGAGGCTGCGCAGTGGGCTGCGATCCTGTCGGTTCCGGTCTTCATGTTGGTGCTCTGCCTGGCGAGATTGTCGGCAGGCGGCTTTGAGACGATCGGTCTCGACTCGCTGCGGCCTCTGCTGCTCGTGCAATTTTTGCTTCTCTCCGGCTCTCTCATCATCTGCGTCGCTGCAGGGCCAGGTGTCGATCCGAATGCGGCCATCGCCACTGTCGTCGGGATGCTTGCTGTCTCGGCAATGGCCGTGCAGAACGCTCTGGTGCAGGTTTCATTGCATGGCGTGCCGGCCACTGCCGTCATAACAACCAATATCGCGCGCTTCACGACGGATATTGGCACGATCCTACTGGGAGCTCGACGTGACGAGGTGGTCGCAGCACGCGAACGTGCAGATCGACTTTGGCCGTCCATCGCTGGCTTCATCATTGGCTGCTGCGTCGGTGCGGTCTGTGAGGCTCGCCTTGGTCTGCGTGCTCTAGCACTGCCCGCCGGTCTTGCACTGCTCGCGCTGGCAACGGCGGCTAAGCCGAATGCATTGATGGTGCAAAGGTCTGATGGAGCTGAGCCGGGTCATCGTGCCTTGCCTTTGAGGCGACCACGACAATTTGTGATAGCAGCCGAGACCCAGATCGACAGAAATAGATTCGGGAGCCTCTGATGAAATCCGCGGTCGTGAGCGTGCCGTTGCGCGCCTGGCTCCTCAAAAAGCCGGATTGGCTCGATCATCAGACCGCGGTCGGACTGACTTTTGCGGTCAAGACGTTTGCGGCATCCCTGCTCGCACTCTACATCGCTTTCTGGGCGGGCCTCGACGATCCGCGATGGTCCTTTCTGACCGTTTTCGTGGTCTCGCAACCGGACAGCGGTCTCGTTCTCGCCAAGAGCTTCTATCGCATCCTGGGCACCATCGCGGGGCTGCTCGTTGCGATCGCGCTGGTATTTGGTCTCGCCCAGTATGGCGAGCTCTTCGTGGCCGCGGTAGCCGTATGGATCTGCTTTTGCAACTTCGCCGCCCGGGCGGTACGCAATTTCGAGTCGTATGGTTTCCAGCTCGCAGGCTACACGGTCGCAATCGTCGGCATCCCGGCCGCCCTCGCGCCGACGGGAGCCTATGATTTGCTGCTGGCGCGGTTCACGGAGATCTCGCTTGGGATCATCTGTGCGGCGCTCGTGAGTCGGTTGATCCTGGTGCGCGAGCTCTCGCCAAAGCTCGTTGAGCTTGTCGTCGCTCTAGCTCGCCGCGCGGAGGGCTTCGCAGCCCTCCTTCTCGAGCCCCATGCGGACTCCAAGCATGTCACCGCCGAGCGGACTGAGCTCGCCAAGGCCTATCTCGACATCCAGGCAATGCAGCAATCGACGTATTTCGAGAGCGCCGAGGCGCGTGTCCTCAATCAACCGCTGCGCCGGTTGACCCAGGCCGCGATGGAGCTCTGCACAACGGCAGCGGCAGCAGCGAGCCATCGCGCCGGTTCGCTGCCGCATCCAGAAAAAACCACATCGTCAGGCATTGGGATCGCCCCGAACCAATCCCTCACTGGAGACGCACCAATCGCATCTGCGCTGGTGCGGGCAGCGGATGAGCGCGACCTGGAGCTTGCGCGTGCCCGGCTTCACGAGTGCGTGGGAGCCTTCGACCGGGGTGAGGAATTGCCCGAGCCGAACATCGCGTGTCGGCTTTGGTCGGACCCTGTGCCCGCGGTCCTGACCGGGATCCGCTCCGCACTGGCAGTCGCGATCACCTCTATTTTTTGGTTCGCGACGGCCTGGCCGGACGGCCCCATCGCGGTCATCATTGCCGCGGTCGTGTGCAGCCTGCTCGCTTCCCTCGAGCAGCCGGACAAGATCAGCATGGCTCTTGCCGCCACCGTGCTCGTCGCAGCGGTCCCGGTTTTCGCGACCCAGTTCTACCTGATGCCGCTTGCCATCGACTTTCCCTCGATGGCGGTAGCGCTCGCACCGCTGATGCTGACTTACGGTTTCATCATGGCGCAGCCGCGCATCGGCCCGCTCGGCCTCTTGTCTGTCGTGTACTTCGCCTTCGCGTCGAACATCGACAATGTAATGACCTATGATGCCGCGGCGTTTCTTAACTCGTCGCTTGCAGTTCTCGTAGGAATAGCGGTCGCGGTGGTACTGTTTGCTATTTTCTTTCCTGAGACACCGGCTTACGCAGATCGTCGCTTCCGCAGGCAGCTCTTCGTGCACCTGAGCTACCTTACCAGTGCTTGCCCTTGCGGCCCCGCTCTTCGATGTTATCTGCTTGCCCTGCTCGAACAGCTCGGCGCCACGCTGGCGCGGGTCAAAGATGAACCAAAGCTCGCGCATGAATGTTTGACGAGTGCGCTCGCTGCGCTGTCAGCCGCGCAGGCAATCGGCCGTCTGAAGAGTGCCCTCGATGGAACAGTGCTGGCGCCTGGAATCGTCGCCGAAGGCTCCCGTCTGCTCGCCCGGCTGTCGCAGACCCTTCGCAGTCCATCCGTTTGGAAATTCAGCAGGCGGGCAACAGAAGCGCTTGCGCTTAGTCGTCATGCCCTCGCAACAGCCCAGCACACAGCTGAGCCGCAGGCAATCGAAGCACTGAACGGGGTCGTGGTCGGATCCGCAACGCTTGGCTCCGATCTCATGCGTGCGCACATGATCCTACAGGGGGAGTCAAATGCGATCCCAGTTTGATCTCCTGGGCGCGTTCGTGCCGACGATCGCTGCCTGGTTCGTGCTCTCGCTGGCGGTATTTGTTCCGTTCGACGCATTGCTGGCCTGGCGCGGCTTTTACCGGCTGTTCTGGCACGCCCCACTCGCCCGCTTCGCCCTTTTCGTTTGTCTCTTTTGCGGCGGCGCGCTGGCCGTGGCCAACTACTGAAGGAGATACCAATGCAGGCCCTCGTACGTGTGTTGCTTACGCTCATCTTGCTCGTTGCAGCTGGATTGCTCAGCTACGACATGGCGAGCTATTACCTCTATTCGCCATGGACCCGAGACGCCCGGATCCGCGGCAATGTGGTTACAGTCGCGCCCAGCGTTTCCGGTCACGTCGTTGATATTCGCGTGCGGAATGATCAATTTGTGCACAAGGGCGACGTGCTGTTCGTCATCGATCCGGAGGGCTATCGCATCGCGCTTGCAGACGCTGAAGCCACGGTGGCAGCGCGACTAGCTCAGCATCTGATGGCGCTCGATCAATACCAGCGGCGCTCGAAGCTGTCTCCCGGGTACACCATCACGGTCGAGGCTCTCGACAACGCCCGTCGGCAGTCGGCAACAGCCGCCGCCAACTACCAGGAGGCCATTGCTTCGCGCGACAACGCTGCTCTGAACGTCAGGCGAACCGAAGTGCGCGCGTCAGTCAATGGGTTCATCACCAATCTCAATCTTGCAAAGGGCACGTATGCCACACAGGGCAAGGGGGTGATGGCGCTGATTGACAGCGATTCATATCGGGTGGAGGCGTATTTCGAGGAAACCAAGATCCCGCATATCAACCCCGGCGGCAGCGCCGAGATTTACCTCATGGATGGATCGCCTGCGCTGCAAGGGACCGTCTCCAGCATAGCGAGAGGCATCACGGACCAGGACAACAAGGATGGTCCGCAACTCCTCTCTTCCGTCAATCCCACATTCACCTGGGTCCGGCTGGCGCAGCGCATTCCTGTCACCGTCCACCTCACGCACGTACCACCCAGCGTGCTGATCAGCGCCGGAATGACCTGCACCGTCGTGATGAAGGAAGGCGCGGCGCCCCAAATCGGGCTCGGGATCAGGAAGGTTATGGCAGCAATTTTTGGGCCACCTTCGAGTTAGGGCTCGGGCGCGAATAGCGAAACCGAACTGAGACATAGGAGTATGCGTGAACCGGGGGGCGCCAAAGAGCGTGCGGAGGCGCTTTTTCGTGGCCCTCGGCCACGCCGTTCATCTTACGTGGCCGGTGCTGTCGACAATTCTGGCGATTCAGGTCGCCCTGGGTCTGCTGGTCGGCTTTATGGAGGGCTGGTCTGTCGGCGACGCGGTCTATTTCACCTTCGTCACCGGCCTCACGATTGGTTACGGGGACATCGTACCGCGGCAGGCGCTCGCGCGCGCACTTGCGATCGGGATTGGTCTCTCCGGGCTCTTTCTCACGGGCCTCATAGCCGGGATTGCGGTCTACGCCATGCGCACAGCGCTCACCGATGACGACACCGGGTGAGAGAACAGCTCTTGTATTCAGATGCGAGCACTCGCTGCCGGCACCAGCGCCGCAAGTGGAATCGGGATTTCAGCACGTCCCGCGGTGCGACTCGCGGTGATCCCACTCCCAGTTTACGTGCGCGCGGAACGGGTCGGACAATGTCGGCTTCTGGCCCATCACGTCGATCTCGGGATCGATCGTGAGGGCCGCTATCGAAGGGTAACCGGACCACCCGGCGGGAACTCAGCCGCCCAGGAGGCGTGGCGCGAAATCGCAGGCCGTCGCAGATTTACCGATTGGAGCGGACTACGGGCTCCCACATCATAGCGCCATGGCGAAGCAGTAGTGCCCATCTTCATCGACCGTGGCGCGCCACTTCGGAATACGCTATTGCCGCCAAGTGCCGCCGATTTTGCGCTCTTTGTCAGCGGCATATTGAATCAGGTCGAAAAATCGACTCTGACCCCAATTTATCTCAGCAAAAGGATTGACCTGACTGACCGTCTCGCTTCATCCGCAAGCGGTGGTCGTCTGCGCTAAAAGGGCACTTCACCCGCGACGGTCGTTCTGTGCATCAAACGACGTTCCGGAAATTCATAGTCGCAGATTGCAAGATGCATAGAGGCGGCGTTATCCCACATCAAGAGATCTCCGACCTGCCATTTATGCCGATATTGAAACTCAGGCCTCAAGCAGTGCGTGTGCAGCTCCTCGATCAGGGCGATCCCCTCGTCGTTCGGCAGGCCCTCAATTCCGATACACTCGCCGGCCGTGACGTAGAGAGACTTGCGACCCGCCCAGGCATGAGTTCGGACGATGGGGTGCGAAACGTCCGGAGTCTCCTCAAGTTGCTGTTTCGTCAGTTTGGGCCTGTGGCTGTTCGCAACACGCTTGCGCTCGGAATAACGATGGATTGCCTTCAATCCCACAAGCCGTCGCTTCATAACGTCGGGGAGCGCTTCGTATGCAGCCCTGGTATTTGTGAATAAAGTGTCTCCGAGCGTGTTTCCGTCCCGGCACGGCACCTCCTTGGCGTATAGCAGCGAACACCGACTTGGCCGTTTCAAATAGGAGACGTCGGTGTGCCAAGTGAAGCCGGCATCCGCCAGCCCGATGTTGTCGCCACTCTCGCCCTTGATATTGGAGATCAACAGGATTTCGGGATGGTTTGGCAACAAATACTTTTTAAGTACGTGAATTTCCAGTTCGCCGAAACGGCGGCTAAATTCGATATGGCGCTCGTTAGAGAGTTTCTGTCGGCGAAAACAGATCACAATGTTATCGTGGAAGGCCTCCTCGATTTCCTTAAAGGCTCGATCATCCAGCTCCGCGGAAAGATCGATGTTGATTTCTGCGCCGCAGGCATCGCCTGACTTGGTTACTGCTACCTTCATCTTTCATTCCTCAAAACACGCAAAAGTGACACCCGATACCCGAACTCGTCCGCTGTTAGAGATAGACCGGATATTTGTCGGCTCGCGCTACCGGCGCGCCTGACACGTACCAGATATCGGACAAAGATCCGTCCCTCGCGATGCAGAGTTCGGTATACGCAGCATGCGACCGTTGCCGTAGTCGTTCATCAATCCATCGATAGGCCACTCGCCTTAATGGGTGCGGCCCACTTGTCGATCTCGCTCTCCACAAATGTCCGCAGGTATTCAGAGGACCGCAGCTCTGGCTCGGCCAGATCGACGCCCAATTCCCTCATCCGTTCCTGCACCGAAGGCGTGTCCATCATTGCAATGGTCGCCTCGTGAAGCCTTTGAACGATGGCCGCCGGCGCGCCCTTCGGCAGGAAGAGGGCCCACCAGAGGCTGGTGTCGAAATCGGTGAGGCCTTGCTCGCTCGCGGTCGGCAGTTTTGGCAAGATCGGCGAGCGCTTTGTTCTCAATACGGCGATCGCCTTGACGGCCTTGCTATCGATCTGCGCGATCACGCTCCCGTCAACGGGGCACATGTAGTCGATGCGGCCGGGAATCAAATCCTGTAAGGCCGCTGAGCTGGCGCGATAGGGAACGTGCGTAACGTTCAGTCCAACGGCGGCATTAAACAGCAAGCAGGCAAGATGGATGGCGGAGCCGGGGCCGGCGGAGCCGTACTGCATCTTCGCCTCGTTCGCCTTGGCATAAGAAATGAATTCCGGCAGAGTGTTCGCGGGCAGTTCATTGCGCACAATCAAGACCATGGCGCCCTTCCCGATCAACGCCACCGGTGCGAAGTCGGTTGCCGGATTATAAGGCGGACGCTTGTAAAGCGACTGGTTCTGCGCATGGGTGCCCGAATTGCCAAGCACGATTTGGTGAAAGTCCGGTGCAGCCCTCGCGACGCGAATCGACCCGGTCAGGCCGCCTGCGCCAGCAATGTTCTCTATGATCACTGGCTGCCCCAACAGTTCGGAAAGACGCGGCGCGATTATTCGGGCGACGATGTCGCTGGCGGCACCAGCCGCATACGGCACCACCAGAGTCACTTGCCGCGTCGGCCAGTTTTGCGCGACGGCGTTGGAAATGCCTCCAATCACCGCCGCAAGTGCGACCACGGAACGCATCGATGTTCGCATGTCTGCCCCCGAAACAGAGGACTTTCGCCCGACCTCATGACTGGCAGGCCTACGGCTCTCATTTTATGGGCCAATTTATAGCCATGTCCAGGTGGTGTGGCGACCGCCGCGGCTCGGAAGTCAGGTTAACGCTGAGCCCTCAGGAGTATGTTCTTGTGCGTTTGACCGTCGCTCCAAGCCGCTGACAGCCAAATTTGAGTTGAGAAATACTCGGTATGCGAGTCCCTCCAGTCTGAAACGCAACTCAAGGAATCTAATCCCGCGGCTCTCACCGTGGTTTGTTAACCTGGATTCCGTGCCGTGGCGACCGCTTGTGGCCCATCACGTCGATCTCGGGATCGATCGCGAGGGCCGCTATCGGGGGTAACCGGACCACCCTGCGAAATCAGGAAGACAGCCGCCCATGAGGCGTAGCGCAAAATCGCGGGCCGTCGCAGATTTGCCGATTAGAGGGCGTCACGGGCTGCGACATCATAGCGTCACGGCGAACGAGTAGTGCTCATCTTCATCGACCGTGGCGCGCCGTACTGAATAAAGGTGCGAGCTCATAGACAATTGAAATTGTTGGGTAATGCTCCATTTGATGCCTGTCGCGGTCGAGCGTCAGCCAGGTGAAGCCAGATCCGAGCTATCACGCACTTTGACCTGAACGTCTGAATTGGCTTCGATTGCA
>Ga0209526_10001216_pt1 | contig 17149 bp, 14 predicted proteins | sample JacPinW_OM2H0_M1_FD_188566 | JGI IMG/M metagenome (GOLD analysis project Ga0209526, IMG submission 188566) | Forest soil microbial communities from Algoma, Ontario, Canada - Jack Pine, Ontario site 1_JW_OM2H0_M1 (SPAdes) (version 2) | ecosystem: Environmental > Terrestrial > Soil > Boreal... | reverse complement strand
CGTTCGCCGGTTCCCATGTCAAACGGCTGCGCACCGGTCTTGGCTTCATATTCGGCAATTACCCTGTTTACTTCTTCCATGTCGGCGGTGGCCGGATCGTATTCGAGAAGCGTGGTATCGCCATGGGATGAAAATGTCAGAATCTTAGCAGTCATGTTTGGTCTCCTGCGGGACGTCAATTTGCGGTCTTCTGTGGAACAGCAGTCAGCGAGGTTTGGGTCCCTTCCGCTCATATTGCACTGTTTTTCAGAGTTGTCAATACAAAACGGGGCATTCCAGCCCGTACTCTCAAAAACCAAACGGGCATGAAAAATCCCAAAGTTGGTGGGAACGCCCGCAGCTCGACACTCGTGCAACTCAGCTCTTCTTAGACGTCGTCGCGTAAAATGCAGCCCATTGCTGTTCGACTTTCGTGCTGCCGCACTTTGGGCATTTCACTTGACCCTTTTCATGTTCCGCAAGAGTAATGACGATTGAGAATTTCTTACTGCAGGCCAAACAAAGGTACTCGTAATGAGGCACGGCGCCCTCCTCCGTCCACGAACCATTCGCGGAAACGCAACCGCAAACGTTGGTCGAAGCTATTCTGTAGACCGGCCTGTGCTCCGCGCAACTCACGGTCCATCATGTTTTGCCCTGAGTGCAAAGCCGAGTACCGTCCCGAATTTACCCGCTGCCCCGATTGCGATGTGGATTTGGTCGAGGAGTTTTCTCAATCGGGTAACAGCACGGAGAAAGAGCCGACATACAATAGCTTGGAGACGTGGAATACCCTTCAAAGTGGCTCAGCGCCAGCACCAGTATCTATTGGGCATGAATGAACACTACAAGATTGGCGTGCCGCCAGAATTTGTCAACGATGCCAGAAAAATGATCATCAAGGGACGCTTCGACCGCACGGACAGAGATGGTGATGAATGATGACCTATGGAGTTGCTGTCCGCGAGGTCACCAAAATGAAAGGCGTGTTCCCAACACTATCCACCTGAGTTCTGTTCGTTGACTTGCCCCCGACCGCGACCTAAGATGTGCTCAAGAAGGATCATCTTCAGTTTTGTCGGCCAGACCGTGTTGCTCTACCAACCCTGCGCTCGCATGTAGTTAGGGAGGCAGGCTGTGACGGAAATCCAGGCACCAAATGCCTCTCCTTGCCTTGAGATGGCGCATGTCCTGTTCATGGACATTGTGGCTTACTCGCAGTTGCCAATGGATGAGCAGACCCGCCTTGTTGGCAAACTCCAGCAGATTGTCCGCAGTACCACAGAGTTCGTGCGTGCACGTGTTGCGTATGGCAATTGCGATGTTTCCTGTCGGACTCGCGCACCTGAACCCTCCGATTCAGAAAATGTCTAGATGCGCGACTACTGTGGAAAGTTCATGCGGCGCAGCAGGGCCTGGAAGCGAGGGTCGGGGCGCAAGGGATCCATGCCGGGGTAGGAGGCAATGAAGACCATCCATTGATCGTGATCTTCGTAAGCCCGGTTCAGGCAAGTGAGCGCTAGGTCTCTTTCACCGAGGCCGCCGTAGGCCTCGGCCAAGAGAACGCCGGAGACATAGTGCTGGCGGGCCCTTTCGTTCAATTCGGCGATCAACTTGAGTGCCTCGCTCCTCCTACCGGCAAGAGCATAGACGTCCGCGAGACTCGCGACCTTGGTCGGACCCCGCCCTGATTCGCTTACGCTCCTTTGTAGAGCTGCTATAGCCTCCGGATACATCTTCTTTTCACGGTAGACCCATCCCAAACCGAAATCGTCCTGCAGGCTTGCAAATTGCTTGCTAGCGAGATCGTATTGCCGGGATGAATAGGTAACGTATGCGGCGGAGATTCTGGTCCTCGGATCGAAGGGATCCAACTGCATCGCATATTCGATCTGCGAAAAAACCTCGTTGTCTCGTTTGATTGCTTGTAAAAAGCGCCCGTACTCCAGGTGAAGCTCGGCCCGGTTGGGGCTCAATTTCAGGGCGGTCCTGTACTCTTGCTCTGCTCCGGGCCAATTCCAGTCGTACAGTTCGCTGATTTGGGCCAGGGAAAAATGAACTTCTCCGAGCGAGGGATCGAGTTCCATGGCTTTTGTCGCAGCCGCCCTTGCCTGGGGCAAAATCTGTCTGGGCGAATTCATGCCCCAGGGACTTCCGAGGGTAATGTAGGCGTCGGCTAACCCAGCGTAGGGCAGGGCGTACGCTGAATCCCTCTGGATGGCTTGCTTAAAGTAACCGATCGCTAGCTGGACGTGATCCTCGACCGCTTCCGAGGCCTCGCCAGCCGGAGGGCTTCGGCGCAATTGCTCGCTTGGCGTCTGGTCCGCATGTGTGCCGGCATCTGTGGAACTGGCGCCTGTGGAGCGACTGTTCCAGTGGGCGAACAGTTGGGACATTTGGTAGCGGCCGCGAAGGTAATCATCATGGGCTTCCGGATCCACGGAGCGGGCTCCGGTGAGGAGCGCACGCTCCTGTGACGTGAGCTTAATCTGGATTTCATCCGTGACCGTGCGGGCAATCTCATCCTGGAGCCGCAGCACGTCGCGGATGTCGCGGTTGTATTGGTTGGCCCAGAGTTGACTCTCGGGAGAGACCTGGTCCAGGTGGATGCTAACGCGAACGCGACCGCCCCAGCGCTCCACCGCACCTTCCAAAACTGCGTCCACATTAAGTTCCCGGGCAATCTCTTGCAGCGGCTTCTTGCTGCCCTTGTATTGCATTACGGACTGGCGGGAGATCACTCGCGGGGCGCTAATTTTACTAAGTTCGGTGATCAGGGCTTCAGTCATGCCGTCGGCAAAGTATTCCTGTTGGGGATCACCGGATAGATTGGCCAGTGGCAGCACCGCTAAGGCTTGAATCCGGGGTTTTGGCGCTTGTGGGAATAGGCGGTCGCGCCCGCCATATCCATTCAGTCCCACCAGGACGGCCACTGCCGCGATCACGGCCAACGCGCCAAGAGCTGAAAGCCAAATTGCAGGTCGGTGGCCGCGGGCGGGTTTAGCTGGCGGCGCGGAAGCGGGGGCTGCTCCGTTGACCGGGCCGATGAAACGATAGCCGTGACGAGGCAGGGTCTCGATGAAATGAGGGCTGTCGGCGTCGTCGTCGAGCGCGGCGCGGAGCCTCTTCATGGCGTTGTTCAGACCTTGCTCGAAATCGACGAAGGTATCGGCTGGCCAGAGTCTTTTCTGCAGTTGGTCCCTGGTGACAGTCTCACCCGGGTGCTCCAGCAGCATGGCCAAGATTTCGACCGGCTGACCTTGCAGCCTGATCTTGATGCCTTGTTTGCGGAGCTCACCCGAGCGCGGATTGAGCTCGAAAACCCCAAAACGGAGGGTTGGCGGCGATGAAGTTGAGTGCTTCACGGCGAGCGACCCCAGAGTGCGGCGAGTGTAACACGGGGCGGCCGCAAAGCCGCGGAAACTGCGGGGTGCGCTCCTGTTATGCCGCTCACTAAGTTGTCTATGCTCAGTGTCTTAGGATGTTAGCTACATACCCCGAGAATTATAGTCGCGTTTCATTGAGGGCTTATTTCGTTCCCCGTAAGACTCCGTGGCAACGCTGATCGCAGGGTTGGGGTTCGCCAAGCGCAGGAATTTTCTGCCCCCTGCGAAATCGCAGTGGGGAGCCTTCGATGGAGGACCGGCAACGATTCTCATTTTGGATCTGTTTCCAATTTGTAGTCCTTATTTATGTCTTGTGCATGCCGCGAGGAACTGTGGCCGGAGAAGTCGTCATCGTCGGTGGCACCGAAGCGCAACGACGGTTCATCTCTTGTGTGGCCGAGGCGGCAGCCAATGAGCTGCGCAGGATCCCCAATGCCGATGAGCCGATGACTTTTGTTATCCTGGAGCACCGGAAGTTCTTGGAAGCCCGAGATGCCTTTCACGCTCACGGGGCCAGCCTGGCCTTTTCCAACCTGACAAGCAGCAGAGTGTACTTATCTTCGCGGGTGTTTGTGGATCTTGAGACGGCTATGTGGTGCATTCCACATGAGCTGGGGCATTTTGCAACACAGAGTCTGTTTGAGGGCCATGCTGAACTTGCCGCTGAGCGGATCCGGTGGAGAACTCGACAGATATGCGGATCCGCTTCCCAGTAGTTTCACTCGATCCGGTGCGCAGATGCAATAGCCACTGAGGAAATGCATATATCCGAGACTGGCGTACTCGGACCTATCCAGCGACGGGTATGCCACAGAAAATCCAGCGAAATTCCGAGCCAGTTTTTGCGCTCCTGCTTCCATGTGCATCCGGAGCCGCAATCAAGTTGAGGGCAAGTGTCTGGTGTAGACTCCCATGAAGACCTTCTACAGCGTAACGTTCCTGGCCTTTTGGATTGGAATGGCCCTTCAATCGAAGCACAGTAGGTAAGCACCGTGCCGTCTTACGGGATATTTCTGGTAGCCAGACCACTGGGCTCGAAGGTGAAGTGTTCAATCCAGGGCGGATTCTGATCAAAGTCGCTGTAGCGAATCCATCTCGGCTGGACCACGAAATACGTTATGCCCGGCCAACTCTATCGGCTTGGGCCGTCAGGCCGTCTAGCGAAGTACACTTCTTGATAGTGCGCAAATGCAGCTCCCTCGGGTTGATGCGCTTCGCCCTCGGACTGCACCGTGATTTCGCCTGTCCACCCAACCACAAACGAGCAACCGGGATTCGACATCAGATTCTGAAACTTGCGCGGACTCTTGACAGTATCAAAGATAATCTTCAATTTGGCAGTCACGGCAATTCCGACGAGGGCCGACTGCGGGCTGCCACCAGAAGAAAGGGTACCCAGCACCCCAAGTTTCTGTTTGGCGATGAAGTCGTAGATATCCGCTTTGGTCCTGTCTAACGCTTTCCTAAAGAGCACATGGGTCTCAGCAGCCGCTTCGAGGTAGAGGCCTCCTCGGAGCGACGATTGGCGGAAATCACCTTTGCTTGTTGGCCAGAACCACTAACGCGGCGAGTGCCGCCGTTTTCTGATCCCGGGTCCAGGGCGGTCCGAGGGAACGACCCAGGATAGAAATTTGTCGCCACATCCGAGTCGCCGTATTGCCGAACGTTGTCTGGACACATTCGTCGAGGTTACGCTCTCGAAACCCGGTGACAGGAAGGTCTAGACCCTCGCATGCTGTCGAAAACGCTGCGCGAAAGTATTCGCCTTCTGCCGCATGAATTAGCGCGTGGGAGGCCAGGATCTTTGAAAGAGGCGGAAGCGGGCGACCTGAGGCCAATAGGACGGCAAAACCCACCACGCGATATTGGCGACCATGCACCTCGCTTATCACATCCCGCACAGCCGCGAAGGCGAGGCGTTTTGAAACCGCAAAACAGTTTCCAAGAAACTTCTCCGCCTCTGGAAGTTCGAGCTTCTTCGCAAAGTGATACGGCTGGTTCGCTCCGGGGGTAGTGACCGTCACACGCCGGCGGTCAATGACCTCCACGGTGCCGTCGCTGTTTGAGACGGCCACGAGCGCTCCCCAACCAGAATGCATTCGAACGCCGATGGCTGCGCGCTTCATGTCTTAGATTTGTCTGCTAAATGTGCTACGGCGAGTCTATAAGCTCATTCGCAGCGCGTCTTGGAAAAATCGGCCACACGGTGCCGGGCAATTCGTGCGGGACTCATGCCGGCGAACGACGCCACCTCATTGGCCAAATGGGCCTGATCGAAATAGCCAAGTTCTGCCGCCGCTTGTGCGCAGCCGCGAGAAGGCGAAGCTTCCATGCGCTGCAAAAGTGCCTGGAACCGCATAATCCTCGTCAGGATCTTGGGAGAAAAACCTACCCAATTGCGCAGGAGGCGATTCAAGTGGCGAAGGCTTACCTGACACTCCCGCGCGAGTTGCGGTATTCGAATGTGCCCACTGCATTCTTCGATTCGTTTGAGTGCCATCTGCACACGCGAATCAATTGCAACGTCCGACAATCGCGCAACCAGAAATTTTTCCAGGACGTCAATCCCCTCGTCAACCGTCTCTGTCCCGGAAAGGCGTTTCTCCAAACGAGAACCATCTTCGGGCAGCAGTGCGGCGAGTGGTCTACAGCGCTCGACAAGCGTGTGGACCGGTACTCGGAGAAGCAGAAAAGTAACGCCCGGTTTGAGCTGTACACCGAACAATGTTTGTCGGGCCGTGGGCGCTACTTCGGCCGGTGTTTGTCGCCGACCCGCCAAGAGACACTCCAAGGCTGTGCCCTGCCTGGACTGGATGGACAGAGCTGCGCAAGCGTCTGGCAGTGTTCGCACTCGCGCGGCAACGGTACTCTCAATGGACCAAAAGCAGCCCAAGTAAGCACGCAGTGAAGACACAGATCGGCGTAGTCTTAGCCGCGCGCCTTCAACCATCGCACTGGCAACATTCACGGTTCGCATTGTATCCCAGTGGGGTAGCGGAATGATTCGGAGCGCTCCGCTTGCGCAAGCTCCGATCCGAGGAGGAACCTGCCTTGTCGCGCCACAGGTAGAAGTGCATTCGCGGGCGGCGCCGCAAATTTCCCAGAACGGGACACACGAACCTGCATCGAGTCTGTCTCAAGTTCCATATGCCAGGGTTCAGTCCAGTACCTGTCACGCAAGTTCCTTTCTGACACAGTCTCCGCCCTCGACCTAGGTCCTTCGGACCTTCTACCGCCTGTACTTCCTTCGTAAGACAGGGCTTCCGGTTCCTGCACTGCGCTCGGTTGGCCCCTGGCGTGCGTGCCTCCCCTTGTAAGTCCGATGGCCAAATTGGATTGGCTGAAGAGTGCCGACTCTCGTAGGCCGGTCTTCACGATTGCTGGTGAGTTCTCGTATGACCCGAGTGCAAAAGACCGTCTCCGCAGTATGTGTACTCTTGGCGATTCAACTTGCCGCTCTCTTCTTTTTTGGAACTCGCCCTCCCGGTCCTTTGTTATCCGATTCGGTTCAGGTAGTCATCTTGATCTTATGTGCCGCAGGTTCCTTTAGGGCCTCTCAACGATCCAATGCTCTGGGGCGAACTTTCTGGCAACTGGCGACCTTTTCCTTTGCTTTGATCCTTTTTGCCCAAGTGCTTCAGGCTCTTCATGATGTCGTAACTCTGACTCCATTTTTGCAGTGGCTTTCCAGCACGCTGTTTGTGTTCTGGTACGGGGTCATGAGTATGGCGCTGTTTCTGGATTCGGACTTCGAGTCAAATCGCTTTGACCGTCTTCAAATCTTCGATTTCATTCAAGCGTTTGTGTTTTGGGGGGCGGTCTTTCTCTATTTTTCCGACAGTTCGTCACATTCTCAATCTCCGCAGGCACTCGCTTGGGCCTTATGGCGGCGGTCACTCATTTATGACGGAGTTCTCTCGGGTGCCTTTGTTTTGCGCGCGGTCTTAGCGGACTCCAGAGTTGTTTTGACTTTGTTCGGGCGAATGGGTGCATATTTTTTCTTCGCTGGCCTCGCGGACACCTATTACAACTACCCGGGCAGAAACCTTGATTCAGGGAGTTGGTTCGACGTGATATGGGGACTCATCAATGTCGTGCCCTTGATGATCGCAACCACGTGGAACCAACTTGAGTCACTGGACGGCGTGTCCGCGAAATCTGTGGTGCGCCACAGCATCGTGGCGAAGCAGTGTTTCGCTTTGTTATGTCCGCTTCTCGTGCTGGGGATGTCCATGCTTATTATCCGACAGCGAGTCCTCTTGGCTGCGACGATCATGACTGTCTCTTTTCTTTGCGCCATAGGGAGAATGCTGGTGATCCAGGGGCGGCAGCACAGGACCGAAATCGATCTGCTGCGGGCCAAGGAATTGGCGGAGGCTTCCAGCCACTCCAAAAGCGAGTTTCTGGCCAACATGAGCCATGAAATTCGCACACCCATGAACGGCATCCTCGGTATGACCGAGCTTGTCTTGGACACCGAATTGACTGTCGAACAGCGCGATAGCCTCGGTCTCGTCAGGTTTTCAGCCGAGTCACTGCTCACGGTGATCAACGATATCTTGGACTTTTCGAAGATCGAAGCCGGCAAACTCGATCTTGAGTCGATCCCCTTTGGTCTGCGCGAGAATCTGGGCGAAACCACAAGAGTACTCAGTTTCCGCGCTCATCAGAAGGGGCTGGAACTCATCTACGAGGTCCAACCCGACATACCGGAAGCACTTCTCGGCGACCCAGGGAGAATCCGCCAGATCATTATCAACTTGGTTGGCAACGCCATAAAATTCACGGAGCATGGGGAGGTTTTCATCTCCGTGAAGCAAACCGGAGAAACCCGACACAGTATTACATTGCACTTTGCCATCAAGGACACCGGCGTCGGTATCGCTGCCGACAAGCAGCAAAAGATCTTCGAAGCCTTTTCACAAGCCGATGGGTCAATGACCCGCAAGTATGGCGGCACCGGTCTGGGATTGACCATTTGCACCAAGCTAGTTGAACTGATGAAGGGGCGAATTTGGGTGGAAAGCGAAGTGGGAAAAGGCAGTACGTTCCATTTCACAGCATCTTTGGGTGTCCAGGAGCAGCTTACATCGCCAGCCGCTCCTCTTCAGCCTGAACAGTTACGTGATCTCCATGTGCTGATCGTAGACGATAATCTCACGAATCGCCGTGTCCTTCTTGGCCTGCTGATTCGGTGGGGAATGCGTCCCATTGCCGTCGAAGGCGGCCGAGCGGCGCTCCAAGCGCTCGAGATTGCCAACAGCACGGGCCGCCCATTCCCCCTGATGTTGGTCGACAGTCAAATGCCGGATATGGACGGGTTTACGTTGGCGGAGCAGATCAACAAAGACTCCGGTCTCACCGCCGTGACCATCATGATGCTTACCTCGGCAGGTCACCTCGGTGATGCGGCGCGCTGCCGGGAATTGGGAATTTCTGCTTATCTTATGAAGCCCATTCGCCAAACGGAGCTCCTTGATGCCATTTGCAAGGTTCTCAATCGAGTCCCCAATACGGCAATTTCGTCCCTGGTCACGCGCCACTCGTTGCAGGAAGACAAGCATCGCCCACGAGTGCTGCTGGCCGAAGACAACGCTGTAAATCAAACTCTGGCGGTCCGCCTACTTGAGAAACGCGGCTACTCGGTGAAAGTCGCCGGCAGCGGCCTGTTGGCACTCGAGGCCTTTGAGAAAGAACAGTTCGACGTTGTGCTCATGGATATCCAGATGCCCGGCATGGACGGGTTCGAAGCTACTGCAGTAATTCGGGAAAAAGAAAAGCTGACCGGTAGGCACGTTCCGATCATTGCCATGACCGCGCATGCGCTGAAGGGCGATCAGGAGCGATGCCTTTCTGCCGGTATGGATGGATATGTTTCCAAACCGATCCGCACGAGTGAATTGTTTTCCACGATCGAAAGCCTGTTGGCAAATAAGGCCTCCGCACCAGCGACTGCAGGCGGCCTTTCAGATCCAAACGTAAGTCGAACCGAATAAACTGGTGCAGACTCTCACAGTGGTTTTAGAATCAAATCCAACTTTGGCATAGAGACTCCAAGGGAACGACGGCATTGGTTCGCCAAGGAGTCAGACGCTAGGTTATTTTCTCCCGATCCGTCATCTTTGTGCGTGGTTTCGCCAGCATGACTCAGCTACGCGGCGCTCAGGTTTCAGAATGCGGATGGGGCACTGTCGGAAGGCATAACGATGTCAGATCCTCAACTCGAAATCTAGGTGTCCAGAGACGAGGTCTGCGTCCTCGAACGCCCGCATGAGCAGTGACGTCGACCGGAGGAATCCGAAGTTTGACATTTTGGCTTTCCCGCTCGCTTGGTAGTATCAGACAGGCGTATGCGCATGCGATCTTTTCTGACGGGTAGTTTGCTACGGTCTTTCTGCGCGAGTGCGTGCTTGGTCCTGCTTACGCCGCGGGCCGACGCATTCGATTCCAACAAGCCCCTTACTGAGTACACGCACACGGTCTGGACCCACAAAGATGGACTTCCATCCGCATTCATCTACTCGATCGCGCAGACCCAGGACGGCTATCTTTGGCTGGCTACGACGGACGGACTTGTCCAGTTTGACGGCGTACGGTTTTTGCACTGGCGTCCTAAGACGGGCCATAGAGCACTTCTGGGCGTCGTCCGGGCTCTTTGCGCGGGGTCGGATGGAAGTCTCTGGATCGGGACTGCTTCCGGCTTGGTCGGTCATATTCGTGGGGAGGATTTAACAACCTCTTCCGTAGGGGCCCAGGTAGAAGCAATCCTAGCGGATCGTGATGGCACCGTGTGGGTAACGACGGAGGATCACGTTCTACGATTCCGCGCCGCAGCGCTAGAACAGATTGGTACTGCGATCGCACTACCTGGACCTTTCTTGTCCGGACTGCTCCAGGATAAAAGTGGTGCAATATGGTTCAGCACGGATGCCGGCGTCCTGCGTCTTGACCCGCGCGATCCGCAGGTTCGGTTCGTGAAAATAGCCAAAGGCAAGGCCTGGCTGAGTACGGACACGCGCGGAAACATCTGGACTACCCGTACCGACGGGTCTACACGACCAACCAATGAAGGGCAGCTGTTCAGCGGGACGGGGATCAGAAAGGCCCTCGACGTCCACACGGTTCTGCTCGACAGTGCTGGAAACACATGGATCGGAACTCTCGGGCAGGGACTGGCTCGACTACCAGCGGGTTCGGATGACATGCAAAAGATGGAGAGGTTTTCGCAGCTCGACGGGCTGTCGGCCGAATTTGTGTGGTGTTTGTTGGAGGACCGGGAACATAACCTCTGGGTTGGAACGCAAAACGGCCTGAATCGTTTTCGCGACGAAAAGATCACCACGTTGACCCGGCGCGAAGGATTAGCGAGCGACAGTGTCGGTGCACTCGCCGCTGGGCCGGAAGGAACGATCTGGGCTTCGACAGCGATCGGAATGAATCGAATCGACGGCGAGCACCGCGATTTGTACCTCAACGGCGCCACCGCCATGGGATTGTCGATGGAGGGAGAAAATACGCTGTGGGCTGGAACAAATCGCGGAGTGGTGCGCTGGGAAAACGGGAAGTGGTCGAACCTTCCGATGCCTCCAGGGATTCGCTTGGAGGATGTCACAGCGATTGCAGAGGACCAGGAAAAGGGCGTCTGGCTATTTGATGCTCACAAAGGACTCTACCGCTGGGCCGACGACCGTGTCACCGACTTCGCGCAAGAGCCGCTGTTGGCAGGTAAATCGATTCTCACGGCACGTGCAGACCGAACCGGAAAAGTGTGGTTTGGATTTTACGAGGGAGGCGTGGCAGTTTTCGAGGGCAGCCAGTTTCGGTCTTACTCGGAACGCGATGGTTTGGCAGGCGGGTTTGTAGATGCTGTGTTTTTCGATGCCGCAGGTACCGTCTGGATCGGAGCGGAACGAGGGTTGAGCCGCCTGGAGGGCCAGAAATTTGTAACCTGGAACATGGCAAACGGCCTTCCGGGAGAACGCATACTATGGATTCTTGGGGACAACGTTGGCCGACTTTGGCTCGGTTACAGCACCGGGGTCGCTTGTGTCAGCCGATCCGAACTCGACCGCGCCGCGCAAGATCCGTCACACCGCGTGGCTTATAATTTTCTGGACGATGGTGACGGCCTCAAGGGCAACCCCGACCGGCGCTGGCAATCGCCTGCAGTTCGAGCCAGGGACGGCAAGTTCTGGTTCAGGACTTCGGAAGGAGTGGCGGTAATTGATCCGCAAGAGCTGACGAAAAATCTGGTTGTCCCACCCGTTCACGTCGAACGCTTGGTTGCTGACGGCGCCGTGATTGATACCACGCGGCCGATTCGATTGCGGCCGTTGACCAGGGAGGCCGAAATTGATTACACGGCTCTTAGTCTCGCAGAGCCGCGCAAGGTTCGGTTTCGCTACAAGCTCGAAGGATTTGATTCGGACTGGCGGGACGCCGGTACGCGACGCCAAGCGTTTTATACGAATCTACGTCCTCACGCCTATCGTTTCCGGGTGCTGGCTTGCAATAATGATGGCGTTTGGAATGAGTCTGGCGCCACTCTGGATTTCGATCTTCTTCCGGCGTTTTATCAGACGCAGTGGTTCCGTCTATTGTGCGCATTGGTTCTGATCATTCTCGGCTGGGCCGCTTATCGTCTTCGAGTGTGGCAAGTGACGACACACTTGCGAGAGCGCTTTGAAGAGCGTCTAAAGGAACGAATCCGGATCGCCCAGGAGCTGCACGATAGCTTGATTCAGGACGTTATGGGTATCAGTCTGCAAATCGAGGTTACTGACGAGTTGCTGCCAGCCGATTTCGCAGCCAAGCAATCGCTGGCACGCGCTCTGAGTCTGTGCAAATCGGCGTTGAGTGCAGGGCGTCGGGCGCTCAATGACCTGCGTGTCGCCTCGTTGAGTGCCGCTGATCTCGTCAAGTCCTTTTCGCTACTGGCGAACGAACGTGCGAGAGAATCTGGAACTGAGATTGACGTCATCGTCGAGGGGCGCGAGCGCCCATTGAACGCCGTGACCGGCAATGACGTGTTGCAAGTTGGCCGCCAGGCCGTCACAAACGCGCTTCAGCACGCCCACGCCAGGAAGATTCATGTGCTTTTGAGCTACGGCGACCGACGCTGGGAGATTCGGGTTCAGGATAACGGTTGCGGCATAAACGAGGAGACCCTAAATTTACAGCGTCCAGGTCACTATGGAATAGCAGGAATGAAAGAACGAGCGGAGCGCCTAGGCGGTACTATATCCATCCGCAGTCGCGTAGGCGAAGGCACAGAAGTTAATTTGACTGTTCCGGCGCATCTCTTGTACCAGGATGATGTGCGTCGCTCCGGTTGGCGCCTCGGAGACAGGTGGCATTACATAACCGGAAGACTGGGGATTCGAAGGACCCATCTGCGTAGTGAACCGCAGAGCAGGCCCACCGAATCCGGTTCCCAGGCGGGTAAGCCGGACCAAACAAATTCATGAAGGACACCGGTAAGATTCGGGTGCTATGCGTGGACGACCATCCCGTCGTCCGGGATGGAATAGCGGCAATTATTAACCTACAGCCCGACATGACATTGGTAGGAGCTGCGGCGACCGGGAGCGAGGCCCTTGAGCGATTTTTCGCGCTACGCCCAGACGTGGCTCTCGTCGACCTGCGGTTGCCGGACATGAGCGGCTTCGACTTAATCAAGAAAATCAAAGACAAGTCTCCGAACGCCCGCATCATCGTCCTGAGTTCGCACGAAGGGGACGTTGACATACAGCGCGCTCTTGAATCAGGAGCGCAGGGATATGTTGTGAAGGGACTCGTTCGTGACGAATTGCTGGAAACCATCCGCAGCGTTCACGCAGGAAAGCGGCGCCTTCCTGCTGCGATCGCCCAAACGCTGGCCGAGCACATGGCTGACGAGCCGATCAGTCCGCGCGAACTCGAGGTGTTGTCGCTCATGGCTACAGGAAAGCGAAATAAAGAAATCGCCAGCGAGCTTTCGATTGCGGAAGACACGGTAAAGATGCACGTGCGAAATATTCTCTCCAAGCTTCAAGTCAACGACCGCACCGAGGCGGTTACGATCGCACTCCGTCGAGGCATCCTCCACCTCTAACCTCCTTCCGAGTGCCCGTCCGTACGCCCGAAATAGCTATCGGCTATACCCTCGCTTTCGCGTTTTAGCGCCGCTGGGAGACGGGTAACTTTGCTTCAGACGCGAGTTCCTTAAGAGGGTTCGCGATCAGGAGGCAGAGGTGGATCGGTTCTACTCAAGGTTTCCCGCCGGCAGCGTCGGATTGGCTCTGCTTCTGTTGAGACTGGTCGACGGACTCGGACTAGTTGGGGAAGGGATTCACCTTTTCACACTCGCAGGAACCTTATCAGAACCCACAAGTGCGCTCCTTCTCGGCCTGGTGCTGGTGGCCAGCGCGATCCTGTTGATCCTCGGTCTGCGAACACCCTGGGCAGGCGGCGCTGCCGCCATTTGCACCACCGGAGCGGCCCTGTACCGCAGCCATCACCTAAAACTGTTAGGGGGCGCGACGGACGGGTGGTTATTCCTCTTCGTTCTCGTGTTTTTCCTGTCGGGCTCACTCGCTTTGCTCGGCTCCGGAGGCTATTCGCTGGATGCGCGGCTCTCCGGTTGGCGAATGATCAAGCTGTCATCCCGGCAGTCGAGCGCGAAGGACGCAGATTGACATGCAGACCTTTCAACAATTTTGTTGGCCGCCTCGGGGGCTCGCTTCGGCGATAGACAACCGAAAAGAAGGTGGATATGTGGATCGTTAAACTGGCGCTCTCGCGCCCCTATACATTCGTCGTACTGGCGCTGGTGCTCATTCTCATCAGCCCGGTGATCCTGTTGCGCACACCAGTCGACATCTTTCCGAATATCAATATTCCAGTGATCAGCGTGATCTGGACCTTCACCGGTCTTGCGCCTTCTGAAATGAGCACACGCATTGTGTCCGTCTTCGAGCGGTCCCTAACTACCAGCGTCAACAACATCGAGCACATTGAATCGCAGTCACTGAATGGTGTAGCCGTAGTCAAAGTATTTCTCCAGCCATCGGCAAATATCGACGGCGCGATTTCTGAAGTGATCGCAGAAGCGCAGGTGGGGCTGAAGCAATTCCCCGCCGGCATCACGCCTCCATTGGTCATCAGCTACAACGCTTCTTCCGTGCCTATCTTGCAGTTGGGTTTGAGCGGGCAGGGTCTTTCCGAGCAGCAATTGAACGACTTGGGTTTGAACTTCATTCGCCCGCAGCTGGCCACAATTCAAGGAGCCTCGGTCCCCATTCCTTACGGCGGGAAAGTACGGCAGATCATGGTGGACATCGACTCGCAGAAGCTTCTCTCAAAGGGCCTTTCGCCCCTGGATGTCGTTAACGCGGTAAATACACAGAACGTGGTGCTGCCCTCCGGGACCGCAAAAATCGGCAGCACAGAATACAACGTCGGCCTCAATGGGAATCCGCCAACCGTAGACGAACTAAACGACCTACCTGTGAGGGTCATCGACGGCGGTACCGTCCACATCGGGGACGTCGCCAATGTACGCGACGGCTATGCTGTACAAACCAACGTCGTCCGCCAGGATGGGCAGCGCGGCGTCCTGCTCACTGTCCAGAAAGCGGGAAACTCCTCCACCCTGGCCATCGTGTCCAACATTCGCGCAGCGTTGCCGCAGATCAAGGCCACGCTCCCGTCGCAACTCAATATTCGCCCGCTCTTCGACCAGTCGCTGTTCGTCCGCGCCTCGCTGCAAGGTGTACTGCGCGAGGGCGCGATTGCCGCTGCGCTGACCTCGCTGATGATCCTGGTATTCCTGGGCAGTTGGCGAAGCACCCTGATCATCGCGATTTCCATCCCCCTTTCCATTTTGACGTCGCTGCTGATTCTGAGTGCCCTCGGAGAAACCATCAACATCATGACCCTGAGCGGTCTGGCGTTGGCGGTTGGAATCCTCGTCGACGATGCCACGGTTACCATCGAGAATATCGAGCGGCAATTCAGTCAGGGCAAGGACCTCCATCAGGGCATCCTGGACGGAGCACAACAGATTGCGGTTCCTGCGCTGGTTTCCACCCTCAGCATCAGCATCGTGTTCGTACCGATGTTTTTCCTGACTGGGGTAGCCCGTTATCTCTTCGTACCTCTAGCCGAAGCCGTCGTATTCGCTCTGCTGGCTTCCTATTTCTTCTCCCGGACGCTGATTCCCACGCTCGTCATGTATTTGCTGCGTTCCGAAGTGGAAAAGCGCAAGAACCCGGATTCGGAGAAGAGGCCCGGCTTTTTCGCGCGCATACACCATCGTTTCGAGCACGGCTTCGAGACTCTGAGGGAAAAGTATTCAACCTTGCTTGGCCTGTGCTTGCAGCACCGACGCGTCTTTGCCGTCTGCTTTCTCATTTTTTGTGTAGCGAGTCTCGCTCTCGTTCCGCAACTTGGCCAAGACTTCTTTCCGTCGGTCGACGCGGGCCAGATCCGTCTGCATACGCGCGCGAAGACCGGCACCCGAATCGAAACGACAGCCGCCCTCAACGATCAGATCGAGGGCGTAATTCGCCAGCAAATACCATCCACAGAACTCGTCGGCATTCTCGATAACATTGGCCTACCGACCAGTGGAATCAATCTTTCCTACAGCAACAGCGGGACCATCGGTACCGCCGATGCGGAAATCCTGATATCGCTACAGGCCAAGCACCATCCTACTGCGCAGTATGTCGAGCGGTTGCGCGAACAGCTTCCCAAGGCGTTTCCGGGGACATCGTTCTTCTTCGAGCCGGCCGACATCGTCAGCCAGATTCTCAATTTCGGCCTGCCTTCCCCCATCGATATTCAGATCGTCGGTCCGGATCTTACAAACAATTTTGCCGTTGCTACAAAAATAGCGAACCAGATTCGTTCCGTGCCAGGCGCAGTGGATGTGCACATACAACAAGCGCTGGATCAGCCGAGATTGCAATACTCGGTGGACCGCACCAGAACGCAGCAGGTGGGGCTCACCGAACGCGACGTGGCCAACAACCTGCTCGTGTCGCTGAGCTCCAGTTTCCAAACAACCCCCAATTTTTGGCTGAATTCGAAAAACGGCGTGGTTTACAGCATGGCCGTTCAGACGCCGCAGTACAACATCGACTCTATCGACGCGCTAGGGAACATTCCCGTCAACGCCGGAAATCAAACAGCGCCACAGCTTTTTGAAAACTTGGCATCCATGAAACGCATGGACGAGCCCGCGGTAGTCAGCCACTACAACGTCCTCCCGGTCGTCGATATCTTTGTGAGCACGCAAGGACGCGATATGGGAGCGGTCGGAGCGAACATCGCCCAAATCACCTCCGCGGCTTCCAAGCAGTTACCTGCGGGCAGCACGCTGGTAACCCGCGGGCAGGTTGCCACCATGCACTCTTCCTTCATCGGGCTCCTCGGCGGCCTGGCCTTTGCGATCGTGCTGGTCTACCTGCTCATCGTGGTGAATTTTCAGTCTTGGACGGAAGCTTTCATCATCATCACCGCTCTGCCCGGTGCGCTTGCGGGAATTTGCTGGATGCTGTTCTTGACGCGGACGACCCTAAACGTGCCCTCGCTGATGGGTGCGATCATGAGCATCGGCGTGGCCACGGCCAACAGCGTTCTGGTCATCACTTTTGCCAACGAACGTCTCACCGACACACAGGATGCCTTCCGCTCGGCCCTCGAGGCCGGCTCCACCCGGTTACGGCCGGTGATGATGACCGCTCTCGCGATGATCATCGGCATGGTGCCCATGGCCCTGGGGCTCGGCGAGGGAGGCG
>Ga0209526_10001215_pt1 | contig 17154 bp, 19 predicted proteins | sample JacPinW_OM2H0_M1_FD_188566 | JGI IMG/M metagenome (GOLD analysis project Ga0209526, IMG submission 188566) | Forest soil microbial communities from Algoma, Ontario, Canada - Jack Pine, Ontario site 1_JW_OM2H0_M1 (SPAdes) (version 2) | ecosystem: Environmental > Terrestrial > Soil > Boreal... | reverse complement strand
CGCCCCCGGGGAGGCGATCCCACGCGCCGTGCAGCGCGCTGTGGCCGATCTCGGTCGCTTGAAGCTGCTTGTGAACCCAGAGGGCGCCGACCCCGGCGACGAACACCGTGGGCTCCATACTGGCGTGGATGAGAGCTCGACCCACGACCTCCATCGAACGCGAGAAACGATTCAGCCGCGTCACGTACGCGACGTCTTCCCGGCCGAGCCGTGCAAAGGTGCGCTCCTTGAGCGCATCGAGCTCCTCGCCGAAAAGACGGTATCGATCTGCGTCGGAATGCATCGGGGTCTCCGTCCGACGCGGACGCGCCAGGAGCGATTGATGGAATGATTATGTGAGCCGCGGATACGTGCAGCAAGTCAAAACCCACGCAAAGCCTCGAGAACATCAAAGTTGATTCTTCTTGCCTGAATCGGTGCACATTCCCTTCTCCGCAAAAGGCTGCCCCCGGTCCCGCGCTTAGTCCGTCAAGGGTTTTCGCTTCGCTCCAATAAACGGAGCACCCCTCCGCCCTTGACGGCGCGCGTGCCCGTTCGCAAATGCCCGCTATGAAGGGAATGTGCTTCTTTTTTCGGGCGGCAAAACGGCTCGAAAACAGGGGGGGCTTACCCGGACAGAGTGGAGAGATCAGGCGCAGCGTTTGACCAGGAAGGCAGGTCAAGGAGATTTGTCGCGGAAAGGGCTACGGTGTTTTCGATCTGGAGTGCGTGGAAGTCGGCTTCGCGATGAAGGGAAAGCTAAGACGGCTTCTTGGATTGCGCGAGATATTGGGTGACGTTTTGCGCCTTCCAAACGAGTGCAGGATGGAGGCGAATTCGTTCGACGATTTCCGGATGCTTTGGGAATAAGAGTTCGGGTTGGTATTTTCCCATCCCGATGGCCGCGAGATAGTCCCCTTCGCGGCTGTGATCAAGAACCCTGGCCAACAAGGGCTTGGCGGCAGCCAGCATCTCGGCGATTGTTGGCCGGTCATCCGCTTTTAGGAGCGGATACAAGAGACGGTCATTCTCTTTTGGATCGATTTCGGAAACGCGATCGATGGTGTAGGTGCGGAAGTCGCGATCCATGGTGCTTCCGAAGAGCACGGCGAGTTTCCGCAGAATGTCGGAATCATAAACCAAACTGGATTTCCTGAATCGAAAGAGGTCATAGAGATCTCGGGGATGGCGGCGGTCGATCATGGCTTTGATTTTCCCCGCGAACAACTCCTCCGTGGCCAGCACCAGAAACTCACAAGGCTGGGAATCGGCGATGGCAGCGGCTGGAAGGAGTCGAGGTGGCAGAGCGCAGGCGCGCATCAAGAAGTTGATCTCCACCTGGATGCGGTCCTGTCCGCCGGAATGGTTGTTGTAGCCGAGGTGCCACTCCCGCAAGGCATGATCATCGGTGCCGTTCTGCAGTTTGTATCCGAGGCCGGTGGCGACCTGTTCGAAAGCTTTGATGATGTCAGGGCGCTCACCGAGCATTTCGGCGCGATCAATGTGTGCGATGTAGTTCAGGTCGATGTCCACGGAGAGCCGCGTTATGTCGAGGTAGAACAGGTTGAGGGCGGTGCCGCCTTTGAGAACGAGTTTGTTGCGAAGGAAGGAATGTTTGTGGAACTCGGTGAGCAGTTCGCGGAGGCGAAGAAGCTTTTCGAGGTTGCCGGCTTCGAAGCCGCACGGAAACTGGCGGGATCGAATTTCATGTTTGTATGTGGCCTTCAGCGGAGGGTGCGAGCGTTTCCGGCACCATAAGCTTCCAGGTTGGCACCCAGCGATTTCCGGGACGCTTGCTCCCGAGATAGGCGACACCCTTCGGCAGCCTGCGGAGAAACTGGTCTCGTGGAGCACCACGAAAAAACAATTGATCGGCGTGGCGATCCAGGAGAAAACCCAGCCGTGAGTATAGCCACGGTTTGCGGAGGAGTTTCAGATATTCGAGTGCTGCGTCAAAACCAAAGGACGGAAACATGGCGAGCGATTTGTCGAGTTCTTCGACACCGCCACTGTAATCGAGAAACATCAGGCAATCGATGAGGGACCGTTCTCTGTCGGTGGCCAGAACGTGATCGGCTCCCAATTGAACTTGGAAGAGTTTGTAGCGCTCGGCATGGAGCGCGCGTGGCGGAGCGACACGGTGGTAGGTCACGTTATCGAAGATCACGTCTTTTCGCGGGCGCGCGGAGAAATAGTAGACGGTCTGGAAAACCTGGTTGGCGACGCCATGCCACTCGAGTGCGGAATGAAACGCAACTACGGCATCGTCTCGAAGCGCGGAGGGAACCAGATAGCGATTCGGCGGCGCAGGGGCAAGCGCTCCGGAGTACACGCCATGCGCCAGTTGCCGAACGCGACCTTGGCGCTTCAAACGGTGCAACATATTCAGGATGGAACGGCTATGCGCATCCTTTGCGAAGCGCTCTCGAGCTTCCTTCAGGGTAAACAGCGGCGCGGATTGAGCAAAGTGGGTGAAGGAGACATGTGGATCCATTGCATTCTCACATAATATTAAATAGACACACTATTTATATGTCTTTGTCAGTTCGTATAAGAATCTGAGTTGCACAAATTCTCATACATGATCATTATAACACACTACAGATATGTCTACATAACGATGTGTGAGAATGCGGTAATCCTAGGTAACTCCTTGCCCGCGGATTCGTGGAGGAAACCAAAAACGTGAACTCGTGCGAGAAGGGACTGGCGAGGAACGCCAGAGTGGATTTTCGATACCCATCTACTCCGAACGCAGAGCTTCGATGGGGTCCAGATAAGCAGCTTTCCGGGCAGGGTAATACCCAAAGCTGATCCCCACCAAAGCGGAGAATAAAACCGCCAGCGCGACCGCGCCCACGCCGACGACCGTGTTCCAGCTCGCCAAGCGCGAAATGATAGCGGACGCGGTGATCCCCAGGATGATTCAATGCATCCCCCGGCAATCGACAGGGCTACGGCTTCGGCCAGAAATTGCGTGAGAATATCGCGCGTCTTTGCTCCCACCGCTTGGCGGAGGCCGATCTCCCGGGTCCGTTCGCGAACCGAGACCAGCATGATGTTCATGATCCCAATGCCGCCGACGATCAGGGAAACCGAAGCCACGGCGGCCAGCATGATGGACATGATGTGCGACGATGCTTCTTGCGCGGCGAAGATCTCTTCCATATTACGGATGGAAAAGTCGTCGTCCTCGGAGGGTGCCAGATGATGCCGCTGCCGGAGAAGTGCTTTCGCCTCATCCTGCGCTGCCTCAATCTGGTTGCCGCCTTTCGCCTCCATCACGATCGAATCGACGGCATCGGCATTGGCCGACTTGATCCCGACCACCTTGCGTTTCGCCGTGGAAATGGGAAGCAGGATCACGTCATCCTGATCTTGTCCTGTCGGCGATTGCCCCTTGCGATCGAGGACGCCGACCACTGTGAAGGGCACATTCTTGATACGAATCGACTGCCCGACAGGGTCGACGTCGCCGAAGAGGTTGGTCACTACAGTCTGGCCCAGCAGTGCGACTTTGTTCGCTGAATCCACGTCCTGTGGGGAAAACTCGGCGCCCTCCGCCACGGAGAGTTCGCGCACGAGAAGAAAGCCAGGAGTCGTGCTGTAGATCATCGTGGCCCAATTGTTATTCTCGTAGACGATTTGAGCCCCGCCTCGAACCACGGGTACGGCAAGCGCGATGTCGGGACACTGCGCGGGAAGTTCGTGCACGTCGGACTCCGGCCGACAGCCGCTGCGAAGCCAGCAAAAAGAAAGGTACGGCGGTCAATTGTAGGGCTATCGAAACGAGGCATGGCGCGCAGAATAGCAACCGACTAGGGAATCTGCAACGCCAGACTGCGGCAAGCGCGGCTCCAGCTTTACATGTCACCGCGTCCTGCTTGGAAGGCGAACTTCCTCAAATGTTCACAATTCACTCGAAGGATTGTGTGTCAACTCCCGATAAGTTACCGGACATTTGAAAATCAGTGGACCGGCGCCGAAAAGCTGCAGAGAGCGTTGTATGCGGAGGACGTCAGGAGTACAGTACTGGTCAGCGGGAAATCAAAACGGAATTTCCGTCTTGCGGACTGGGCTAGCGCCGTTTAAAAGCATACGCCTCCATCCGAAACCCGGCTCATCGGCTGGCCGGCCCTACGTGCTACACGCTACATCGGGGAGACCGCGGTCATGAGAGCCCTAGCTGGATATCCCACGCGCGTGCTGGCGCTCACCGTGCTCACTTTGATGGTCGGAACTGTGTTCGGGCGGGGACAATCCCCTGCAGGTAAGAGAGCTGCGGCTGCTGCGGCGGCGGCGCCAGCCCACGCCAAGGTTGTAGACTTGATTCCGGCAAGCCTCAGCGGAGAAACCAATCAAGACAGTGAACCTTTCCTGGCAGTCCAGACTGCCAATCCCCAGGTCATGGTCGCCTCGGCGTTCACTCCCAATCCGATTTCGAATACTGGAAATGCCCCTCTATATGTTTCCGAGGACGCGGGCAACACCTGGGTCCTAAACGCCATCACTCCTGTTCCGCGGATGACTTGCGATATAACCCATGCCATTTCCATTGGCGAGAACCATCCGCGGGGAGACCTGCACGCGGGCACGCTCGCTTGCGCAGCATCCGTCACCCTCGACGAGTCGGAATCGGACGATGTTTCGTCAAGTGCCGTTATGAACGTGCAATCCAGCCGCACCAACGTGGACCAGCCCTTCGTCCGCGCCCTAGCCTTCTCCAATGCCGACCACATCTATGTCGGCTTAAACGATCTCGGCCAGTCGAGCGGCCGCACCGCAACGGTGGACGTTTCTCTGGATGGCGGCGCGAGCTACAAATCATACTCGATCGAATCGCGCAAGACGATGGGGCAGGATGGGCCATCCGTCCGCCCAGCCATAGCCCCGGACAATACGGTCTACGCCGCCTTCTTCGGCTGGCGCAAGTTCAATGGCTCAATGGCCACCAGCGACGTAGTCGTTGTCCGGGATGATGCCGGAGCAACGGGCTCCCATCCCTTTCAGGCTCTCAAAGATCCGTCAGACAAATTACCTGGGCGGCTGGTCGTCAAGCGGGTCTCCATCCCGTGGTCGAATGCCCCCACCCTCGGCCAGGAACGAATCGGTTCGACGCTCTCCATCGTCGTCGATCCGAATAACAGTTCCACAGTTTATGTGGGTTGGGCGGATCGCGGGCGTAAAGGAGACATCTACACGCTCCATGTGCGCCGCTCGACCGACCGCGGTGTGACCTGGTCCAAGTCAGACTTGCCGCATACCACGATCAGCAATGCCACGAACATCGCGCTGGCAGTGGCTAACAACGGCACTGCCGGGCTTCTCTACCAGCAACTTTCCGGCGGCCGTTGGGTCACGCATGTCGTGCAATCGCGCGACGCTTTCGCGACGATCCAAGACACCGTTCTCGCGACTGTTCCGGCCGATAGGCCCGTGGGGCAGTTTTTGCCCTATCTGGGAGACTACGACTATCTACTCTCTGTCGGGAACGAGTTTCGCGGAGTTTTTTGCGCCAACAACACGCCGGACCGCGCTAATTTTCCGCAAGGCGTAACGTACCAGCGAGCAGCGGACTTCAACACGCGCACTCTCACCGACGGTTCGGGCAATCCCGTAGCGATTTCGATTGATCCCTTTTATTTCAGCGTTGCGGTGATGCCGTGAAGGGTATTCGCACCATGGAACCGGGGAAGCAGGGACGTATGAATACTTCGAGATTTTTTCTGGCGGGCATCCTGTGGATCAGCCTGCTCGCGCCTGGGGCTTTGCCGCAAGCAACGAACAATCAGGCTGCCCTGGTCAAGCAATCGAGCATCACTTTTGTAGGCACGGTCAGCCAGGTCGCTGCCACGTCTTTTGCCGGTGTGCCGAAATCGCCGCAGACGATTGTCGTTCGTGTTGACTCCGTTTTGAAGAAGCCGGCGGCCGTCTCGCTGAAGAAAGGCGACACCGTCACCGTTGAGGTGAAAGATCCCGCGGCCTTTCACGACGGAACGCAGGCAACGTTCTACACGGAGGGCTGGATCTTTGGCTCCGGCGTTGCCGTCAAGGAACTGGGCCACGACACTGCGCCCAGTGGAGGGACGCCAGGTGCGGCAGAAACTGGCGAGAAGACGGTCGGACAGGCTCAATCGGAAATCAGTGACCAGGATCTGCAGCGCCTGCTAGCCACTTGTGACTATGTGGTCGTAGGGCGCATCACGGATGTACATCCATGGGCGATCCCCAAGTCCGCTGCCTCGCGTTATCGCACGTCAGAGCACAGCGCGAACTGGCAGGAGGCCGTGCTGCAAGTCCAGTCAGTCCTTAAGGGACCAAAACTCAAAAAGAATAAGATGGTTGTCCGTTTTCCGCTGTCTCGGGACGTGGCTTGGGTGAGTGCGCCCAAGTTCGAGCCGGGGCAGCAGGGAATCTTCATTTTGCAGAAGGATGAGGTTTCTGGCGCTCCCACATCTTCGGCGGGGGGCTATAAAGCAGACGTATACACGTGCCTGAAGCCCGGCGATTGGCTTCCGATGACCGAAGAAGCGCGAGTGCGCTCCCTCCTCAAAAATAGATAGCGAACCGATTCTATCGAAGAATTTCCTCTTTACCGGCTAACATTCTCTCCTGGCTCAGATTGCGCCTGATAAGTCGGGCGGCCTCAATGGGTCGACGCGACACTAGCTCGAGGTCTACTTGCAGGGTCTCAAACAACGCTCGCTCAACTCAATCGTGCCAAGGAATACACGGCTCGGATGAGAGAACGCGGGGAGTTGCGTGTGCGTGGAGAGTCAGAGCGGCCTGTGTAAGGGAGCAACCGGCGCTGAAGATGTCGAATACCAGGACTGCCCCAGGCGATGGCATCACCAGTTACTGAACTGGCCCCGAAGTTTTGCAAGTAGCACTATGCCGATCCCGATGTACAAGGAATGCTTTCCATCGGTCAGCAGGTCGAGATGCGGATTTCTACCGTGATTATGTGCCCACACGGAGGCGTCAAGGTCCATAGCTAAAGCAGCTCTTGCCCAAGGCCGGGAGGTGAGCACGATACGAACGAGGTCCACGAAGCCTTACATTCTCCTGCTCGAAATGTTCGTGCTGCAGATTGGCTCTCGAAACGAATTAATGGCTCATTTATGTTGGAAAGCCAAGAATGTCACCGACGGGCCGGATAGTCGGGTTTGACGGTATGTGGGATTCGCTCCGCTCGATGCGTCGAAAGCCGACGGGGTCGAAGGCGCAGCCTCTGCCGTGTGAGTCAGCAGCTCACAAGTACCGCAAGGACGTGGAAGTGATTCGAAGTGGTGCCCACACGTCGCTCTTACACGCGATGCGAGCTGTTCCGTTAATGCAGTGGATTTACTGGTCCGATCGTTCGATGCCGCAACCCGACGGACGAAGACCGGCCCACCACGCATGTCGCATTCAGGCGAAGGAGAATGGTAAATGCTCTTAATGAAGAGAAAAATGAAGGTCTACGCTGCGGTCATCTTCACACTATGTGTGATCTTGGTATCGAAGGCTCCGGCCCAGCAGCAGTCGAAGGAGTATGTCAATCGTCAGGCTCCCGTGGAGCATATGTCGGGCCTTTTGAGACTGGTGGAGACCATCCCGCTTCCGACCGAAGGCTATATGGACCATCTCAGTTATGACCTGAAAGGCCAACATCTATTTCTTTCTGCGGAGAACAACAAAGAGGTTGTCGTCATCGATATGAAAACTGGCAAGGTGATCCACGAGACCAAGGTTGGTGGAAATCCTCGCAAACCATTCTTTGACGCAAAAACCAATGAACTCTGGGTGGATCTCGGAGACAACACGGTTGTCGCCCTGGACGGAACTACATTCGAGGTCACTAAGACCATCGAACTTACGGGGGGAAAGGATGCGCCGGGCAGAGACCCGGATAACGCAGCCTTTGACGCCGCCAAGGGGCTCTACTACGTCGCGGTTAGGACTAGGACGGAAGGAGTTAAAGAGGGTTCGATCGAGATTATCGACACCAAGGCAGCCAAGCTGGTGGGCAGCATCAGGATGGATGGCCAAGAACCTGCCGGCATCGCGTTGGACCCTGCGGCGAATCGGCTGTACGCCGGAATGGGAGATATTGTGAATGGTGAAAGCGTCGTCAAAGTGGTCGATATTGCGAAGCGCGCGATTGTTGATGTGTGGTCGACTTCCGGGGGCCCCCAGCCGCATGTCGCGGGTCTCGATGTGGCGCATCACCGCTTGTTTATGGGCAGCCGGTTAGGAGGCGGGCATAACGTCGACCCAGGAAAGTTGGTAATCATTAATACTGACGATGGAAAATTGGTTCAAACGCTGGACGCGACGGGCGGAGGCGACGAGATTTTTTACGATGCGCCTTCCAAACGGATTTACTTCTCAGGAAGCACTGGCACGCTGGCGGTGTTTCACGAGGATGACTCGGACCATTTCCGCTTACTCGGGAAAGTGCCAACTGGGGCAATCGCCAAGTCTGGGATTTGGATCCCGGAACTGAAACGATATTATGCGGCGGTTCCTAAACACCTCGTTCAGCTGATGCCCACGACTCAGTATGGCATCCGTGACTGGATAACTGAAGAAGCCCATCTAATGGTCTTCGAAGAGATTCCGTGAGGGTGTGAAAGACGGCTACCAGCCTTTGCGGTACTGGCTCCGCGCGATCGAAAGCAATTGCTTGGTCGTTTTCGTTGCTAAACGACCAGCCACGTGCCTTCATTCGTTCCGGGAACTGAACATTCGTGATCTGGACGGTCAAATTGGAGGAACAATCAGAAGATCGGCGCAACGATTACTTCAATATGGTTGGCTAACGGCTCGTACCTGGCCTACACTCCCACCGGTTCCGTACATTCGGGTGCCGTTCACATTGCCACAAATCTTATTTGCATTTCTGATCTGCGCAGCACACCAATCTAAATTCAAAGGAGTTTTTGCATGAAATCCTTAGGTTTTGGTCGTTTTGCAGTGGTTTTATTCCTTGCGTTGCTTAGTACATGGTTGTTGTCGGCTGTTCATGCGCGACCGAAACCAGAAGCCTCTGGCTACCACCTTGTTAAGACGATTTCTCTTCCGCCAGCTCCGGGTGGTGGCGAGTATTATGACTACATCACAGTTGACCCCGAAGCGCGGCGTGTTTACGTATCTCATGGAACAGAGGTTGTTGTTCTCAATGCCGACAATTACTCCGTAGTGGGCAAAGTCGAAGGGCTGACGCGCTCTCATGGGATCGTGGTAGTCAAGGAGCTTGGCAAAGGATTCATCACAGACGGTGATTCCCGGCCGGGCGCCGAAGTCCAGCAGGTTGTGATTTTTGATTTGAAGACCTTTAAAGTCACCGGCAAGGTGTCGACCGACCAGCCGGACACGGATGCCATCATCTACGAGCCCGTTACCAAGCACATCTTTACTTTCAATGGGGATAGCCACAACACCACCGTCATCGATCCGGTGAAACAAGCTGTGATTACAAACATAGATCTTGTGGGAGCCGTCGAATTCCCAGCAGCCGATGGCAAGGGCATGATCTACGACAACAATCCGGGAAAAGGCGACGTTGTGGCAATTGACGCCCGCACGAACACAGTCAAAGCGCGTTGGCCGACCGCACCCGAAGGGCATCCCGTCTCCATGGCGATGGATCAAAAAAATCGCCGACTGTTTTCCGCAGGACGCGGTCCACAATTCGTGATCATGATGGACGCGGACACGGGGAAGGTACTGCAGTCCTATCCTATTTCGGCGGGGGTAGATGCGAATGCCTTTGAACCTGCGACAGGCATGCTGTTCGTCTCGACGCGCGAAGGCATGCTGCACATTTACCACGAAGATTCACCAGACAAGCTCAGCGAGGTTGAAGCGATTAAGACGGAATATGGCGCTAAAACGTTGCAGGTTGATCCGAAGACCCACAATGTTTTTCTCGCGACCTCGGATTTCAATCCGCCGGCCGCTCCAACGGAAAAGCAGCCTCATCCGCTGCCAACACCCAAGCCGGGAAACTTTAGAGTGCTCGTATACGGCCGGTAGGGAATCCCATCTGGTCTGTTCCGTTGCTCTTCATCGCCGCCGTTGTCGCGGTTCGTCCGCCGGCAAGTCTTTACTGGTGCTGGGAGGGCCAAGACGGCCTTGATGACGGACTCACGAGGGCATCACCGATTTAAATGGCGTCGAGTGTCGAGGGTATTGTTTCGTGAAGGAAGAAGCAAATGAGCAGCATCGCTCTTTCTCGCACCGAGGGGCAGGATTCGCCGCCTTTAGCCAAGAACCAAGGTGGTTCATGGGTCCGTAAGTGCTCGACGGGTTCTCTCCGGGTGTATTTGGGATCTTCGGCGTGTTGATGATTGCCGATCGTACTCAGGGAACTGGGCACTACAACCTGGCGCTGGGCACGATGGGAGCGGCCGTGGGCATTGGCGTTCGATAAGCACACCTTGGCCGGCGGCACCGTCCAACACTCCGGGAGTCGTGGCTTCCGCACGTGTTCACCTCACCTGAAGAGGCGGCGGAAGCTGGCGTCTGTGAATTGTCTTGTATCAGTTGGTACGGGAAGCGGTGAAACACCAGCAGCGGTGGATCGTGCCAGAATCGCCAGTACGCGGAGGGGACGATTGAATGCCATCCGTCCAACGCACTATTCGCAAGTCCATGTTGGAGATTATCCAGAGCCAGGACGCTGCGACAGGCGAGCGGCTTGAGGCTTGCAGGCTGCTGTTGAAGATTCTGGCCTCAGCCACCAAGGGCAAGCCTCGCGGCAGAGCGTTAACGAAAAAAGTGAATGGCGAGGTTAAGGATCAGCGGGAACGCATAGACCGTCTGGTAGGCGGGACCGAACTGATCGGGTCTCGCGCTTCTCGGTGCTAGATCGCGATGGGACTCCGGCTTCGATGGGTGGGGATGGAAGCCCCTGAGGGCGGCATCCATTTTTGGTACAAGCGGGCCTCAGCCACGGATGCCAAATTGAACTCTCAGTCTCTCCAAGAAAAAAGAAAATTAGCGTGCGCTCTCATTTCATTCGTAACAGTAGGTTTAGCTCGTTTCCAAGGCGGGAATTGTGTCTGCTGTGACAGGCAACAACCTCGTTTTTGACGCATTGGTTGGTGTTTCCGCCTTCTGGATTCAGACGAGAGCTAAAGGTTGCCTCAGGAGCCGACCTTTTCCCGGATAAGGCCCCCCATTCATGTCGGCAAGAGCTTCAAAGTAGTCAAACAGGGGCGCGCCGTCAAGCGGAATGACCTTTGTATGCCGCGACTCTCTTTCTTGCGTCGTCCCAAGTCAACAAGTAACGCTCACCGGTAATCGGGTCAAACTGGCTGTCGCGCTGTGAGAGGCGCCTGAGCGTGTCCTCAACCAAGCTGAATATGACGCAGCCTACGGCGGCGACGGCAACATTCATTTTGACTGCCCACTCCCCAAGGTTCTGAAGCGCCTCTTTATTAGTTACAGTTTCTTCTTCGTTGGTTGCAGTTTATCTACCGATCGCACCATCCAGACGTTCATGCGAGTCGCTCAGCTTGAAGGCCAAGACAACCTTCCTCATCACTTCGCTATCCTGTCCTGCCCATCCGACGTCAATAAACAGCGAATCATTGACCAACGGCTCGCCGATGCCCATAAGGCAGAAAGGCCAGGTTAAGTTTCGCCAGAAATGAGCGGCGGTAAGATCACTCGGGTGTCACACAGGGAACCACTTGGCGGCTGTGGCGACGGTAAACTCGGAAATCTTGGTCGGTTGTGAGGATGATGGGATCGGCAAGCGTTTCGGTCATGCGCACGAGGCAAGCATCGGCGAAGCCCATGGGAACGTTGGAATACTTCTCGATCAGCTTCACGACTGGCTCCACGTTCTCGGTAAGTGTGAAGGCGACCAGCAGAGCGTCGCGGCGAAGTAGTGCGCCGAGATTGGGTGTACCAAGCTCTCCGAGAAGGTGGAAAGCCTCGGACAGAACGGCTTCGCACGTGGACCAAGGCGGAGGCAGTTCGGAGGTTTGCGTCACGGCCCATTGGTGGTGAGCGTCGCGACTGCTAAGCAACGCTACAACAAATCCAGCGTCAACGAGGACGTTTCTGGCCATAACCCGTGGCGTGCAAATATTCCTTCTTCCGCGCAGTTAGGTCGGTCGGTAGGCCATCCACCGATCCGATCAGGTCGGCGATGGCAGTGAGGGAGGCAGTGCGGCGCCGCCGGCGGGGCGCACGCTCGAGCCGTTCGCGAACTACATCCGACTTCGAGATCTTCCGTCCGCGCGATTCCGCCTCAATGTCCGCCACCAGTGGCTCGGGCAATCGTACGGTGAGACTCTTCATGGAGTAATTGTATTACATCTCCGGCAGGTGTGCAAGACATCCCGATTATTTTGTCTTCCGCGATGAGGAGTCCCGCGACGGCGGCAAGACCTCGCGGTTACGGGAGGAAGATCACATGAAGCGGCGCGGCCCCACCTGCGGAGTGATCGTCGTTGCGCGAAGGAAGCTTAAAACAATGGACCGCAGGGCTTTTCTCCAAGCCAGTGTGGGCGCAGCAGCCGCGAGTGCCTCGGATGCCGATCGAGTGCGTGACTGCTTAACCTCGAAATCAGATGCGACGTCGGATCCCATCCTGCCCCTGCTATCTAATGATGAATCGGCTCGGCTCGGCGAGAGGCTCGGGATCGACCGTTCCCTGGCTACGTCGAACGTTTTTCGCGGCCTGCTCAACAGTCCGTCGGCCACGGCTGGTTTCTATGGGGTATTCAATGCTTTGCTGTTTTGCAACAAAGTCGCGGCGCGCACGCGCGAACTCATAATCCTGCGGATTGGCTGGCGCACGGGCTCCGAGTACGTGTTTTGCAACCACGTGCGCTTTTCCCGCGAGCTTGGGATATCCGACAAGGAGATCCTGGGCGTACGTGATCCACAGCGGTGCCACGCGTACAGCGAGACCGATCGTACGGTGCTCCACCTCGCTGACGAGTTGCACGAACGAAGCGAAGTCACGCGCTCGACGTGGGCGGTGTTGGAGAAGGCCTTCGCGCGCGACGAGTTGGTGGAGCTCTTGCTCATCGCTGGCTCTGGCGGATGGCGGCGGGTTTCGTCAAGAGCGCAAAGATCCCGCTTGATGCAGGCGTTCCAAGTTGGCCGGAAGGCAGGAAACCCGACAACTCATTCCCAAAATCAAAAATGCTTGTTGAATTACTGCAGCTTACAAAAATCAAATCCTTTCCGAGAGTTCACGGGAGAGGCGGGTCCTCGGAAGACCCCAGATCTGACGCCAATTTCCTGTTCGGAGCAGGATGGATAGTGCGGTTCTGACTCGCTTTCTTTCAATGAATACGTGAATAGAATACAAACCATGTTAACGGAACCTAATCATTGAGTGGGAAACGAAACCCAGGAAGGAGATTCCCAATGGCAAACTCGATGAACCGAGGTCTCGCAGTTGCATCATCTGCACACCGACGGCCGCGCAAAGTCGGGGCTTGGCTCACCGCGATCGCGGCCATGCGGAGCAGTTGTTCCTGAAAAAGCGGCACACCCAGAGTTCGTTTCAGTACGGGTTCGAGCGAAGGATGTATGAAAACTTGATCGACGATTACCATACAATGAGCCACGTTGCGAGACAGCGCGGCTCCGAATAAAAGGGTGCAGCCGAATGATTGGAACACTTTGCAGTGGCGCGATTCAGCTTCCACAGCTGGCAGTGACACGTGTGCCGGAGTTTCTACAGTTTTCGGCCGCAATCTTGTCGGCTCTGCCTGCCTGGTTCTCATGGAATCCGTTGTTACCCTATGTCACCGCAGTTCTGCTGCTGGTTGTCGGCGTGAGCATAGCGATTAAGAAGGCCCCGCCGCTGGCGAACTGGTTGGATAAGATCATCCCTTGTGGTCCTGTGTTCATCGCCATGCCCATGGTTGTGTTCGGCATGGACCACTACTTTTTTCCTGCGGAGATAGGCCGGATCATACCTGCCTGGATTCCGGCCCATACCTTCTGGGTTTATTTCGTGGGAACGTGTCTCATTCTGGGCGGCTTGAGCATCGTGTTCCAGAAATACGCCGGGTTGTCGGCCGGACTTTTCGGAATCATGCTTCTCTGTTTTGAGGTACTCATGAATATTCCCGGAGTAGTGGCTGTCCCTCACAACCGGATTATCTGGTCGCTGGCCGTAAGGGAGTTTTCCTTCAGTTGGGGTGCTTTGTCGTTTGCCGCAATGCATACACAAGAATGGAGGACTAAAGGCACGCATTGGCTTATCTCTGTTGCGCGCATTGTTCTTGGAATTGCTTTAATTTTCTTCGCCGTGGAGTACTTTCTTCACCCCGAACTCCTTCCGGGGATTCCCCTCGAGCAGCTGACGCCCAATTTTATTCCAGCCCATTTGCTCTGGGGGTATTTGACAAGTGTGGTCTATGTAATTGCCGGCGTCTGCCTGCTCATCAACAAGAAAGTACGTTTAGCGGCCACATGGGTCGGGTTGTTTGTTCTTTTTGCCGTGATCTTCTTTTGTGTGCCGTTCATGCTCCAGTACGGTTCTGACATAGGAAAGGGACTGAATGTCCCGGCAGATACTCTGGTATTGAGCGGAGGGATGTTGTGCCTGGCTGGAAGCCTACGAGAAAAGTCGGCGAGTTCAAGCAAGAGCATGCTGTCTTGACCATTGGGCATTCGAACCGCACATGGAAAGACTTCCGCGATCTTCTGCGGGCGCACCGCGTCAAGCGCGTCATCGACGTACGCAGTATCCCTCGATCGAGACACAACCCTCAGTTCAACCGGGCGACCCTGTCGAAAAAGTTGCGGGCCGCGAGGATCGGCTATGTTCATTTGCGAAAGCTCGGGGGCTTGCGCCATGCGCGACGCGATTCCCCGAACATGGGCTGGCGCAATGCCTCGTTTCGTGGCTTTGCTGACTATATGCAGACCTCTGACTTTGAAGTAGGGTTACACCGATTGATGAAATTGGCCGGGCAGAAGCGGAGCGCGATCATGTGTGCGGAAGCGGTTCCATGGCGGTGTCACCGGTCGCTCATCGCCGATGCGCTGACTGTACGCGGAATTCAGGTTGACGACATTATGAGCATGAAACGTTCCCAGGTTCATTCGCTTATTCCTTTTGCACGGGTGCAGGGTCATCGCATCACGTACCCAATCCGGAATCGCGGCGGCGGGCGAGTCCACCTAGTTCGTTTCCCAGAGAGTTTACGGAAGAACCAAAAAACCGAGGATTAAGAGGGTGATGAATAATGCCTCTTGACTATCCATTGTGACTGCGGGCGGCGGACTTCTTCAATTTTCTTCTCCTGTCGCTTCTCATTCGGAGCGGTCTTGAGATCTTGAGCGCACATCCGAGACTTTACTGGAACGATCACTGTACGCCGAGCAGCGAATGGCTCAAGAATACCCAGTCCACTGAAACTGCACTTGGAATTGAGTTTGTGGATGTTCCGATTCCCACAGAGCAACGAGCGCCAATTCGATTCACTTTCTTTTAGACGAAAAACAGCTCTTGGGAAGGCCGTGATTACATGGTGGAGGTCGAATCATCAGAGGCAACAGGAATGACTACCTAGTTCTTGGTGGATGACGTTCGGGCAAAGAATCCATCGCTTTTAGAGCGCGCCCGACATCTGTTTGTGTCCGTGGACGTATGAACGGGTCCGGCTGAGATTTGGTTTACAACATCGCGAGCAGGCGAGGTAGACGTGCAATTGTCGTAGAGTTACACCTGACCTATAGCTGCTTGGAGAGTCCGTTTTTTCTGGAGGAAATATGAAGGGTCTATGTCAAAGGATGCTTTTTCCCGTACTGTTCTTGGCTGCATTTGCGGCCTCGGTAGGTTTGCCAATGCCTACGACCGCATCTACGGACACAATCGAAATCGAACGCGGACGGTATCTGGTAGAAGAAGTTGCAAAATGCCCCGAGTGCCACACACCGCGGAATGCGCGAGGTGAACTGGACCATCAGGCTTGGCTACAGGGTGCGCCGATCTGGATCAGGCCGGTACCGCCAATCTCCAATTGGGCTGACCGCGCTCCGGCCTTGGCGGGGTTCCCCAGTTTTACAGAAGAACAGGGCGAACGAGTACTGGAAAAGGGAATAGGTCCCCAGGGCGAGACTCTTCGGCCCCCTATGCACACGAACAGTTTGGCGTGCGCTTCGGTTCGGTAGAGAGCGAAATCGTGGGCTAGCGAGCCCAAAGATGCTGCACCCAAGCCGTCCGGCTTTTCGTCCTTGGGTAAAACGAAAGCTGATTCGAACATCCCGACATTGTCCTCCTTGGGGTGAAAGCTGATTAGAGGCAGTCGCTGTATTGATCGTATCAGTTCGCGGAGGAGTTCTCGGAATCGTCAGAGAAACCGGTGACGGGCGAAAAAAAACGCAATTTCAGTGGACGCTCCCGCCGACTCTCCTCTTCGAGGTGACGCCCACGTGCTTTGAGCAAATCATCCAGCGCGATCAATCCCAAAAATTTCCCCGTCCCAGGCTCGACGACCGGCATCCTTGTAAAGCCTTTCTCGGCCATCCTGTACACGACCACCCGGAGCGGTTCGTCGGGGAAGGCTGCGACGGTTTCGGCTCTCACGAATTCTCCGAGCGGGAGCCGCAACGAGGCCTCTCCCTCAGCGGCAATTCGATTGCGAATATCATCGCGCGTTAGCACGCCCACGAACCGGCCCTGGGCGTTAACAACGGGCAAGAGGCGCTGGCTCTGCCGATGATCTGCCCGAAGCGACTGCTGCAATTCCCCGAGCGTGGCTGCTGCGGACAACACCACGACCTTCGTGCGCATCACTTCCCGGACAAAAAGAATTTCCAGTGGATCGACCGCGTATTCCCGGCTCAAGTGATAACCGCGCCGCGCTACCTTCTCGGTCAAGATTGACCTTTTTAGCGTGAGCACCGTGAATGCGTGAGCGATCACGCTGCCAACCAGCAGCGGCAAGAAAACGTTTCCGTCGTGCGTCAATTCAAACGCAAAGACGATGCTGGTAAACGGTGAACGCATGGTGCCCCCCAACACCGCGCCCATGCTAATCAATGGCCAGAACCCCGCGCCTTCGTTAGGAAGGAACATGGCTTCGAGCCCTCCGAGTGCTCCGCCCATCATCAGCAGCGGCGCCAAAACGCCTCCGGATGTTCCCGAGCCAAGCGACACCGCCCAGATGAACCATTTCACAAGCAACACGCCAAGTATCACGCGCG
>Ga0209526_10001214_pt1 | contig 17154 bp, 15 predicted proteins | sample JacPinW_OM2H0_M1_FD_188566 | JGI IMG/M metagenome (GOLD analysis project Ga0209526, IMG submission 188566) | Forest soil microbial communities from Algoma, Ontario, Canada - Jack Pine, Ontario site 1_JW_OM2H0_M1 (SPAdes) (version 2) | ecosystem: Environmental > Terrestrial > Soil > Boreal... | reverse complement strand
CCGCGCTGACCGTCCCTCCGATCAGGCGCGAGCCGACCCCGGGCACCGCGACCGCGGTCCGCTCCGGCGCGGCCTCCGCCAGGAGCAGCTCCTTGGCGGCGCGGCAGGCCTGGACCAGCGCGCCGAACTGCGCCGCGTTCAACGTCTGCCCCAGCCGCTGCTCGGCGGTGCGCGCGAGGGCCATGTCCATGTTGTCTCCGCCCAGCAACAGATGGTCGCCGACCGCGATGCGCTCGAGCAGGGGAGGGGCGTCCCCGCGCACCTCGGTGCGGATCAGGGTGAGGTCGGTGGTCCCGCCGCCCACGTCCACCACCAGGATCAGGCGCACATCGCGCAGCTCGGACTCGATGCTGCCCCGGTGGACGCGCGTCCAATCGTAGAAGGCGGCCTGGGGCTCCTCGAGCAGCACGATCCTGGGCAGGCCCGCCTCCGCCGCGGCGCGCAGGGTGAGGGCGCGCGCGCCTTCGTCGAAGGAAGCCGGAACCGTGACGACCACGTCCTGCGCGGCGAGGGCGGAGTCCGGATGCGCGGCGTCCCACGCCTCGCGCAGGTGTCGCAGGATGCCCGCGCTGGCGGCCACCGGCGAGAGGCGGGGCACCTCCGGCGGCGCTCCCCAGGGAAGGATCGCCGCGGTGCGATCGACCGAGGGATGGCAGAGCCAGCTCTTGGCGGAGGCGACGTGGCGGCCAGGGACCAGCGCGCCGCGGTCGCGCGCGAACGCGCCCACCACCAGCTCGCCGAGCGCCTCGTGCGCGGAAGGGAGATAGAGGTGGGAGGGGAGTAGCTTGCGCCCCTGCGTCAGCGCAGCGTCGACGAGCTGCGGCACCTCGAAGACTTCGACGCCGGGGTCCACCTGCTCGAGGTCCGCGTACGCCAGCGCGGAATTGGAGGTCCCCAGATCGATGCCGACGGCGTACCGCAGGGTCACTCCTGCCTCACGGAGAACTCGAGCTTCCAGGCGCGGTCCGAAGGCGAGACCAGGTGAAGCTCGAGGGTCCCGACCTCCGTCGCGTGCGAGCGCAGGTGGACGGGAAGGACCTCGCCGGCAGCGCCCTCCGCGGCGGGCAGCGTGGTCTCCATGGCGGGCAGCTCCTCCAGCTCGTCGAGGTCCTCGACGACGGCGCCGGGCGCGTCCTCGCGGCGGGTGCTGGAAGCGAAGAACCGGAAGGACGCCGTCTCGCCCACCACGGCGCCGACCTCGAGCTGGGGCAGGTCCACGGTGCTGCCTTCCTCCATCCCGAACGGCGCCAGGCAGACGGCCCGGACCGGAGGCGCGAAGCCCGGCACCGCCGGTGCCGCTGCCTCGACGCCCACGTAGTAGGCGCGCGCCGTGCCGCCGCGGATGCGGATGCCCCGCCCGCGCCGCGCGAGCCCGGAGTAGGACGCGCCGAGTGCGACGGCCAGATCGAGCGATGCGGACTTCAAGACCTTGACCTGCGCTCCGCCTTCGGCGCGGACCCAGCGGTTTACCAGCCCGGAGAGCCTTTCCTGGAGCGAGGCATCCTTGAACACGCCGCCGTTGAAGAGCAGAGCGGTGGGATGCAGGAAGCTGGTGCCCGGCTTTCTCGGGAGCGCGCCGCTGCTGCGGCGGAGGAACGCGGCGAGGTGCCTGGTCACGGCGGGATCCTGCGCGTAGGGAAGGCCGAGGCTGGTGAGGCCGGAGCGGCGCTGCGTCGCGGGGGTCGCGCTCGCCTCGACGTCGGGAAAGAACGCGTCGACGGTCCGACGCAGGTCCGCCGGGGTGATCTCCGCGCGGATCGTCCCGCCCACGAGCCCGCTTCCCCGCCCGGGGATGGCCAGGGCGGCGGTGCCCGCTTCCTTCGCGCCGCGGCAGGCGTGCGTGAGCGCGGCGAACTGCCAGGAATCGAGCCGCGTGCCCTGCGCCTTGAGCTGCTCGTTCACCGCGTGCGCTAGCGCGAGGTCGACGTTGTCGCCGCCGAGCAGGATGTGGTCGCCCACCGCGAGCCGCGTCAGGGAGAGGCGGCCGTCCTCTTCGCCCACGGCGATGAGGGAGAAGTCGCTGGTCCCGCCACCGACGTCCACGACCAGGATGACGTCGCCCGGCCGGACGTGCTTGCGCCAGGCGTCGCCGGCCGCCTCGACCCAGGCGTAGAGCGCGGCCTGCGGCTCCTCCAGCAGGGTGAGATTGGCCAGTCCGGCCTGCGCCGCCGCCTGCACGGTCAGCTCGCGCGCGGCGGCATCGAACGATGCCGGCACCGTCAGGGTGACGGCCTGATGCTCGAGCGAGACGCCCTCGTGGGCGTGGGTCGCGCCCCAGCCCTCCCGGACCTGCCCGAGGATCCGCGCGGCGGCCTCCAGGGGCGAGATGCGCGGCGCTTCAGGGTCGCCGCCCTGCGGGAGGAGCTGCGACCGGCGATCGACGCCCGGGTGCGACAGCCAGCTCTTCGACGAGCTGACCAGCCGGCCGGGGACCTGCGCTCCGCGCTCGCGCGCGTAAGTCCCGACGATGAAGTCGCCCAGCGCCTCGTGCGGCGGCGGGAGGTAGATGAAGGACGGCAAGAGCTCGCGCGGCGCCGTCTCGCCCCGCGCGACCATCTGGGGAATCTCCACCGGGATCGGCGCGGGCAAGGGCTCGCCCGGCCCCGCGGGCTCGACAGCGAGGTCCACCTCGGCCACGGCGCTGTTGGTCGTTCCCAGGTCGATTCCGACCGAGTAGCGCGGTTCCATCAGGGCAGCTCCACCTCGGCCGGCGCGATCACGGTGGGATCGCCGGACGCCGCGGGCATCCGGACCTCGGTCGCCTTCCAGCCGTGGTGGCGCAGCACCCCGGAAAAGGGCGGGCTTCCCATCACGTTGCCGCTGAGGCGCACCGCCTGCGGATCGAATCCGGGCGGCAGCATGACGCTGCTCCCTTCCGGTTCCGACCGCACCGGAGCGAGCGTGAGCGCCCCGCGCAGCGCCTTCCGGCAGCCGTCATGGACCGTGCGCGCGGCCGCGCCGATCTGGGCGTCGGAGAAGCCCGCCAGCTCCTCCTCGCAGAAGTCGATCAGGCGGCCCTCGCGCTGGAGGAGGGACAAGAGATGAAGCGCTGGCTCGGACCGGGTCGCGGGCGCGGCGGGCGGTAGCGCTGGACGCTCGCGAGCGCGAAGGGCGGCCACCTCCGCCGCAAACCGAGGGTCGAAGACGATTCGGAACGAACAGACGATGGCGAGCCAAAGACGCGCGAAGAACGAGGGTGCGGACATGGGCGCCGAACTTACGACGCGCAGGGCGCGCGTCAACCCCGATGATGCCGGCGCCGCCCTCCGCCATTCGCGTCGGGAAGAATGCTAGAAGGCCGCCCCATGCGCTTTCGACCCCTTCCCCTGGCGTTGGCTGCCGCGCTCGCCGCCGCGGTCGCCTGCAAGACCACCGCGGGCGGCGACAGGCCCACGCCCTCCCTGAAGTCCGGCCAGATCGAGATCGATCAGGCTGCGCTCGTGAGCGCGCTGGTGCAGAAGCACGGGGAGGCCTCCCGGGCTCGCGCCGAGCGCGGGGTCAGGCAGGTGGCCGCCTTCTGGCGCAAGGAGGACGGCGATGCCGCGACCCTGCGGGCGTTCACCGACGTGGCCTTCGTCGCGGATCCGCAGCAGCTCGATGCGCTGTTGCGCCGCTTCTCCGCTGCGCTGGAGCAGATCGACGGGCACATGGTCGAGATCGGCCGCGCGCTCCGGAGCTGGAGCGAGCTGGAGCTGGGACCGCAGATGGACGTCGACCAGCTCTTCGCGGCCCTGGACGTGGCAGCCCATGTGCCGGAGGACTTGTTTTCCACCAAGCTGGCGTTCGTCGCGCTGCTCAATTTTCCCCAACCCGACCTTCAGGAGATGGTCGCCCAGGGGCCGCGCTGGTCGCGCAAGCAGTGGGCCCAAGCGCGGCTCACGCGGCGGTTCGTCGTGCGGCCCAGCGGCGCGGCGCTCCAGGCCGTGGCCCGGGCGCGGGCGGACGGCGAGGCGTACATCGCCGGGTACAACATCTGGATGCACCACGTCCTGGCGCCCGACGGCCGCCGCCTGTTCCCGAAAGGAGTGCGGCTGCTGACCCACTGGAACCTCCGCGACCAGATCAAGGCCGACTACGCGGAGCCCGACAAGGCGATCGCCCTGGCCAGGCAGCGGCTGATCCAGCAGGTGATGGAGCGCATCGTCACGCAGACGATTCCGAGAGGAGTGATCGACGACCCGCGCGCCGACTGGAATCCGGCCAGCAACGCGGTGACGGCGAGCCCGCCGGAAGAGGTGGAGACGGAGCAGATGAAAGCGCAGGGCAGGCGGCCGGTCCAGCCTTCGATCTCCGCCGATCGCGAGCCGGACACGCGTTACGCGGTGCTGCTCGCGAACTTCCGGGCCGCCCGGCAGCTCGACCCGGACTCCCCGATGGCGCCGACCGAGATCGATCGGCACTTCCAGCTCGACGACGAGATCCCCGAGCAGCGCGTGCGCGCGCTGCTGACGCAGATCCTGGAATCGCCGCTGGTGCCGAAGGTGGCGGCCCTGATCCAGAAGCGGCTCGGGCGGCCGCTGGAGCCGTTCGACATCTGGTACTCCGCGTTCGTGGAGAAGCAGCCGGAGGACGAGCTGTCCAGGCTCACGCGCGCCCGGTACCCGAACGCGGATGCCTACAAGAAGGACATCCCGCGGTTGCTCCAGGGTCTCGGCTTCTCGCCGGAGAAGGCGCGCTGGCTCGATGCGCACATCGTGGTGGATCCCGCGCGCGGCTCCGGGCACGCGCTGGGGGCGGAGCGCCGTAGCGAGATGTATCCGTGGCGGGGACCGGGCGATTCGCCGCATCTGCGCACGCGCGTGAACCCGGACGGGATGGACTACAAGGGCTACAACATCGCCGTCCACGAGATGGGCCACAACGTGGAGCAGGCGTTCTCGCTCTACGAGGTGGACGACACGCTCCTTTCCGGCGTTCCCGGGACGGCGTTCACGGAGGCCCTGGCGTTCACCTTCCAGCACCGCGACCTGGAGCTGCTCGGGGTGGGTAAGCCGGACCCGAACGCCGAGCACGCGCGGGCGCTGAAGGCGTTCTGGGATTCCTGGGAGATCGCCGGCGTCGCGCTCACCGACCTGGACGTGTGGCACTGGATGTACGAGCACCCCGACGCCACCCCCGCGCAGCTCCGCGACGCCGCCCTCGCCATCGCGCGCCGGTACTGGGACAGGTACTACGCGCCGGTCCTGGGGCGTACAGGTGACCCCCAGCTCGCGATCTATTCGCACATGATCAACGAGTTCCTCTACCTGTACCGGTATCCGATCGGGCACCTGATCGCGTTCCAACTGGAGGAGAAGCTGCGCGGGCCGGACAGCGGGAAGGCGTTCGAGAAGGCGGCTTCGTACGGCCGGGTGCTGCCGGATCTCTGGATGGAGCACGCGACGGGGAAGCCGGTGGTGGCGGAGCCAATGCTGCACGCGACGGAGGCGGCGCTGCGCGCGTTCGGGGGGTAACCGCCGTCCTCTCACCCGAAGGACCAGCGCTCCACGACCGCTCCGTCCTCGATCTGCGCGACGCAGATCACATCCCGCGTTGCTACCCCTGCCGCCGGCGTCGTGGCGTGCCGCCGCTCGCACCAGACGGCGTGCATCGCGTTGGAGCGCACCCACAGCACTTCGACGCGGCGCTCGACGTCCGTGGGCCCGACCTGCGTGCGGAGCAGTTGCTCCCGCTCGCGCACCATTCCCGCGACCAGGGGCAGATGCGCCGGATCGGCTTCGCGCACGTCCGCGGCCGCGAGCGGGTCCAGGCGAGGAGCTTCCGCCGCGGCCGCGGCCTCGGGCGGCGCGACCGCAACCAGGTTCGGCCGCTGGGATGCCGCTGCCCGCGCCCGGGCGGCGCGCAGCTCCTCCGCGAACGTCCCCTCCAGCCGCTCCTCCTCGAGGTCGCGCTCGGTCCGGGCTGCTTTCATCGCCTTCCGGATCAGCCAGGTGCAGAGGCCGAGGAAGACCAGGCCGGGCAGGCCGATGTCGAGGAAGCGGTCCAAACCAGGCATTCGAGCTCCATCGTCCAGCCGACTATTCACCCGCCTGCCTCCGCCGGGCCGAGCCGATCTGCGTCCAGCGCGGCTCCTTGCCCGACGAGGCCGCGCCGAGCAACTCGGCGGTGAGCGGCCGGTGCTCCTTCACGTAGGCGACGATCTGGTCGCGTGCCGATACGCCGCCGTTCCGCCTCGGCGCATCGGTCAGCATCGTCAACCCGTCGCCGCCGTCAGCGAGGAAGTCCGGCAACGAGACCGGGTACGTGCCCGGCGCGCAAGACGCCGCGCATGCCGTAACGGTACAGCTTCGGGTCTCGCACAGCACCTCCCCGCTAGCGTCGTCGACCATTCGCACGACGATCGCGCCCGCGGGGGCGCTCTTCGGATCGGCTCCCGCGCCGAACTTCTCCCAATCGATCACGTAGCGCAGCCCCGAGACACGCATCGGCGCCTTTCCTACCCGCAGCACGCCTTCCAGCGCGTTGCGCACCGCCACGGCGGACAGGGAGACGACGACCTGCTCGTTGTCGAACGGGTACAGGTCGAAGATCTGCCCGTAGGTGATTGGCCCGGCGGGAATCTCGCTGACCCGCAGTCCGCCCGCGTTCTGCAGGGCGAACCGGGCGCTGAGGCCACCGCCCGCGCCGGATCGAAGGGCGTCGGCCACCAGGTTTCCCAGCAGATCGTCTCGTCCGCCCTTGCGCAGCTCGACCAGCGTCTCGCCGATCGGCGTTTCGCGCAGCTTCTTCACCTGGACGTCGTACCCGCGGACGATCGCGGCGACCCGCTCATCCGGCACGATCGGGCGGCCGCGCCACTCCGCGGGGCGCCCTTGCCAGAAGTGCAGGATGGCCTGGGGTCCAAAGGGTTCGGGCAGGGTTCCCTCGTTGACCGCCGCTGAGCGGACGCGTCCCGCGCCGTCCAGGGTCAGCTCGATGACCGAGAAGCCCTGCAGGCGGGAGCCCGACTGCACGATGGGAATGCCGGCGACGAAGAGCGGAGGCGGCCCGATGGCGACGTGGTGGTGCCCGCTCACGATCGCATCCACCTTCCCCCGCACCGCTTCCGCCACGCGCTGGATCTCGTTCTCCGGCGGGAGCGGCCCTGCGTGAGCGCAGATCAGGACGACGGTCGCGCCACGCGCCCGGAGCGCATCCGCTTCGAAGGCCGCCTCCGGCCCGCCCTCCACGAAATCCAGCCCGGAGACGATCACCGGATTGGCGCTCAGCGGCGTCTCCCGGGTCGCAAGCCCGATGATCCCCACCTTCACGCCGGCCTCCTCCACCAGGACGCTCGCCCGCAGCCAGTCCGGCCGCTGCCTCGTCCCCTTGACGAAGACGTTCGCGGCCAGGACCGGGTACCTTGCCTGGGCGATCCGCTCCTTCAGCACCGGGATCCCGAAGTCGAACTCGTGGTTCCCCAGCGCGGCCGCGGTGACGCCCACGGCGTTGTACACGTCGGTGACGCTCCTCCCTCCGAACTGGTTCGAGATCATCGTCCCCTGGAAGGCGTCGCCAGCGTCCAGGACCAGGACCCCGCCGCCCTTCTCCCGGGAATTGGCGCGGATGGCATCGAGATACCCCGCGAACCAGTCCGCTCCGCCGATCTCGCTGCGCGTGCCGGCGGCGGCCCACTTCGGAGGCGGCGTCGGCAGCAGCGCTCCATGGGTGTCGTTGATGCCGACGATCGTCAGCTTCCGGGGCGCCGGCGCGCCCTGCCGCGCCGGCGATCCGGCACAGCCGAGCGCGACCAGCAACGGCAACCAGGATCGGCGCATGCTCGCACGAGGTAACAAACCGGCGGGGGTCTCCGTCAAGCGTGCATTCCGCAACAAGGTGGTGCGCGTCGCGCGATCGCGTATCCTTCACCCATGCGCGCCGGGGCTGCCGTGAGCCGGGCCGAGGACGTGCGCCTGGCGGCGCGCGACGCGGCGACGCGCGCGCTGGACGCGGCGGGGCTGGACCAGGCCGCCTGCCTCGTGGTCGCGGCGACGCCGGAGCATCTCGACGAATCCGTGGAGCTGTGTGAGGCGCTGCGCGACGCCGCCGGACCGAATGCGCAGATCGTCGGTGGGGCGACCTCCGCCGCGATGGTGCCCGGCGATGCGGAGACGGAGGAAGGGCCGGCGCTGGGCGTGCTTGCGCTGGAGCAGCGCGGGGAGCTGTTCTCGTTCCGTAGCGACGCTCCAGACGAGATGCGGGCGGCGGCCCAGCGCGCCGGTCCCGGCGCGATCGGGTTGGTGTTCGCGGACCCCTCGGCGCCGCTGCAGCGCCTGCTCGGCGCGCTCGGCAAGCTGCGCATCGCCGGGGGCGGAGTGGCGGTCGAAGGCGGGCTCCTGCTCAACCACGATCTCGCCTACGCCCACGCCGTCGGCGCCTTCTTCCCCGCGCCTGCCCGTCTAGCCGTGGCGCAGTCGCACCAGGCGATCGGCAAGCCGATGCTGGTCACGCGCGCGGAGGGACGCTCCTTGCTGGAGCTGGATTCCCATCCCGCCATGGAGGCGCTCTCCGCCCTGTCCGAGCAGCCGGGCGTCGACGGCGAGGCGCTCCAGTTCGTCGCGCTGGGCCTCTCGCCGCGACCCGGCGAAGCCTTCTCCAGCTCGGACTTCGTCTCCATCCCGCTCCTGGGCGTGGACGAGGAGCGGGGGTCCTTGGAGACCGGTGTCCCGATCCCCGAAGGTCACAGCGTCTCGTTCACGCTGCGCGACGGCATGGGCGCGCGCCGCACGCTGCAGCAAGCGCTGGAGAAGCTCGGGGCCCCGCCTCCCGCCTGGGGCGTGTACTTCGATTGCGCCAGCCGGGGCAGCACCCTGTACGGGGTCTCCGGCCTGGACCTGCGACTGATCGAACAATCGCTGGGCGCGTTTCCCCTCCTCGCGCTCCGCACCAGCTTCGAGCTGGGCCCCGCGGGCGACTCCACCGGCGTCCATCTCTTCACCGGAGTGCTGGCGGTGGGCGATCGATGAAGCCCGCGATCAGCTGGCTCGCCGCGAGCCTCGCTTGCGCGTCCGCGTCCGTCCGGGAGCCAACCTGCGCGGCGCCGGCGGGTCGGGTCGAGATCCAGCAGGTGCAGATCGGCTGGCAGCGCCTGGATCCGCCCCAGCAGCGCCCGATCGTGGATCCCCGCGCCCCGACCCGGGACTCGAGGGAGGCGGAAGCGCTCGCCAAAAACCTATTGGTGCAATGCCGGAAGGGGGGCCCGATGGAGGTGCTGCAGGACCGCTACTCCGAAGTGCCTGGCGGCACGGTCGTGGTCGGACCGCGCGCCAACGTGCCGTTCAAGTCGGCCGCGCTCTGCCTGCAAAAGAACGAGTGCGCGCTCGTCCGCAGCGACATCGCCTTCCACGTCCTCAAGCGGATCGGCTGAATCCTTCTGGATTTTCCAGGAAGGTCGAAAACTCGATGCCCACGCCGGGCGGGTTGGCCCTTCGCCAGCGGACCTTGGCCTGCACGCGCAGCCCGCGCCCCTGCGGCAGCTCGATGGACGCGAACAAATCCACAGTCTCCTTGGGCAGTTCCACGGAGAGGAAGGCGCCGCCGGGGGAGATGTTCTCCGTGGTGGCCTCCAGCTCCTGCCCGCCCGCGAGCACGCGCGCCGGGAGCCGCACCTCTCGCCGCGTGAACTTGCGGCGCTGGCCGAAGTCGTCCGGATCCTGCCAATCCACAGAAACATCAGTAGCTCACAGCCGTCCGCCGTCCACTTTCCGCAAACGTTCGCGCACGACGCGATGCGACACCTTGACGGAATGCGCCGTCCGACCTACCCCTCGAATGATGGCTCAACAGACTGCCGTGCCCGACGAAGGTCCCCGCAGGTTCGTCGAGCGCGGACGGTATTATGAAGACTTCAAGGTAGGGGACGTGTACCGCCACCACTGGGGGCGCACGCTGACCGATGGCGAGGCCCAGCTCTTCGCCACCTCGACGATGAACGCGGTCCCCCTCTACTTCAACAAGCTCCATGCGCAGGCGCTGGGCCACGAGGTGCCGCCGGTGCACCCTCTGCTGGTGATGAACGTGGTCTTCGGCATGACCGTCGAGGACCTCTCCGAGCAGGCGATCGCGCACCTCGGCTACTGGAACATGACGTTTCCGCGCTGGGTGTATCCGGGGGACACGCTGATCTCGAAAAGCGAGGTGCTCGACAAGCGCGAGAGCGAGAGCAAGCCGGACCGCGGGATCGTCCACGTGCGCACCACCGGCGTGAACCAGCGCGGCGAGGAGGTCTGCCTGTACGAACGCAAGATCCTGGTCAAGAAGCGCGCGGCCCACGGAGGCCGGTAGCCGATGCCGATTCCCAATCCCAACGGCGGCGCGCTGACCGAGGAACACGTCCAGATCCGCGAGAGCGTCCGCGACTTCGCCGCTCGCGAGGTGCTTCCCGTCGCCAGCGAGCTGGACAACAAGGCGGCGGAGATCCCCGCCCACATCGTGAAGAAGATGGCCGAGCTGGGCTACTTCGGGCTGATCTTCTCCCCCGATTACGGCGGCAGCGGCCTGGATACGCTCTCGATGGCCATCGTGGCCGAGGAGCTGTCCAAGGCGTGGCTGTCGGTGGGCTCGGTGATGACGCGCATGATCATCACCGCGTCGCTGGTGCAGGCGAGCGGCACCGAGGAGCAGAAGCAGAAGTTCCTCCCTGGACTCTGCACCGGGGAGATCCTCGCCGCCGCGGCCTTCACCGAGCCGGACGCCGGCAGCGACTCCGCCGGGATCAAGTGCCGGGCGGTGAAAAGGGGCGACAGGTACCTGATCAACGGCGAGAAGACCTGGTGCACCTGGGCGAACAAGGCACATCTCTTGTGCACCACGGTGGTCACCAACCCGGAGGCCCCGCGCAAGCACGACCGCATCTCGATCCTGCTCATCCCCAAGACGCCGGGCGACGAGTTCCATCCGCCGCAGCTCGCGGGAAGCCCCATCCCGACCATCGGCTACAAGGGGATGAACTCGTACGCATTGCAGTTCGACGGCTACGAGGTCCCGGTGGAGAACCTGCTCGGCGGCGTGGAAGGGAAGGGGTTCCGCCAGCTGATGAGCACCTACGAGATCGCGCGCATCCAGACGGCGGCGCGCGCCGTGGGCGTGGCACAGGCGGCGTTCGAGGCGGCGCTGCGCTACTCGCAGGAGCGGACGCAGTTCGGCAAGCCGATCAGCGAGTTCCAGGTGATCGGCCACAAGCTCGCGCAGATGGCCACGCAGATCGAGGCCGGGCGGCAGCTCACCTACCACGCGGCCCGCATGAAGGACACGGGCAAGCGCTGCGATCTGGAAGCGGGAATGGCGAAGGCCTTCTGCGCGGAGATGGCGGAACACGTGACCAGCGAGGCGATGCAGGTCTTCGGCGGCTACGGCTACTCGCGCGAGTTCCCCGCCCAGCGGTTCTGGCGGGACGCGCGCGTGTTCCGCATCTTCGAGGGGACGTCCGAGATCCAGTACGAGGTGATCGCCAAGCGGCTGCTGGAGGGCTGACGTGACCGAGCGCCACCGCTTCACGCGGGACGACAACCTCTACCAGGACTTCACGGTGGGCGAGACCATCGTGCACCCGCGCGGCCGCACCATCTCCGACGAGCACATGATGTGGACGAACTTCGTGCTCAATACCGCCCAGCTCCATTTCAACCAGAAACTCTGCGACGACCACCCCGAGGTTACCTTTGGTGGACGAAGGGTGGTGTACGGCGGGATCGTCTTCGCCTTCGTCGCCGGGCTCGCCTCGGAGGAGACCGAGGAGAACGCCATCGCGCACCTCTCGTACGACGAAGGACGGCACCTCACTCCCGTGTTCGCGGGAGACACGCTGTTCGCCGAGAGCACGGTGGTCTCCAAGACGGAGGACGATCCGCGCCTCTCCGCCTTCGGCAAGCCCGGCCAGGCCGGCGTGGTGAAGTTCCTCTTGCGCGGCAAGAACCAGAAGGGCGAAGTGGTGCTCGCGATCACCCGCGAGCTCGCGATCCTCAAGCGGGAATTCCGCCCATGAGCAAAACCCGGAGCGGGATCGAGATCCAGCCCCTCTACGGGCCGGACGACGTCAAGCAGGTCCCGCCTCCGCCGGGCGAGTACCCGTTCACGCGCGGCATCCACCGCAACATGTACCTGGGCAAGCTCTGGACCATGCGGCAGTACGCCGGATTCGGCACGCCGCGGGAGACGAACCAGCGCTTCAAGTACCTGCTCGGGCAGGGCCAGACGGGCCTCTCGCTGGCCCTCGACCTGCCCACCCAGCTCGGGCTCGACGCCGACGACCCGGAAGCGGAAGGCGAAGTCGGGAAGGTCGGCGTCTCCATCGGCTCGCTGGCCGACATGGAGGAGCTGTTCGCTGGGATCCCGCTGGGCAAGGTCTCGACCAGCATGACCATCAACGCCACCGCTCCCATCTTGCTCGCCCTGTACGAGGAGGCCGCCCGCAAGCAGGGCGTCGCCTCCGATCGGATCGCCGGGACCGTGCAGAACGACCTGCTCAAGGAGTTCGGCGCGCGGGGGGCCTGGCTGTTTCCCATCGAGCCGTCGATGCGGCTCGCCTGCGATCTGATCGAGGACACGGTGAAGCGGTTGCCGCGCTTCAATCCGATCTCGATCGCCTCGCACTACCGGGACGCCGGCGCCACGCCGGTGGAGGAGATGGCGTACACGCTCTCCGCCGGCAAGGCGTACGTCGAGGCGCTGATCGGGCGCGGGCTGGCAGCCGACTCCTTCGCGCCGCGGCTGAGCTTCTTCTTCTACACCTACACCAACTTCTTCGAAGAGGTGGCGAAGTACCGCGCCGGCCGCCGCATCTGGGCCCGGCTCCTCCGGGACACGTACGGCGCCAAGGAGCCGGAGAGCTGGCGCCTGCGGGCCGCCTGCGTCTGCGGCGGTCACTCGCTGACCCGCGCCGAGCCGCTGAACAACATCGCCCGGACCACGCTGGAGACGTTCGCCGTCGCCTGCTCGGGCCTGCAGAGCGTGTTCACCGCCGCCTACGACGAGGCGTTCGCGATTCCCACCGAGCTTTCGGCGCGCACGGCGCTGCGGGTCCAGCAGGTGGTCGCGTACGAGACCGAGGTGGCGAGCACCGTCGATCCGCTGGGCGGCAGCTACTTCGTCGAGGCGCTCACCGACCGCATGGAAGAGGCCATCGGCAAGGTGATGGCGGAGATCGACGAGCGGGGCGGATTCGTCGAAGGCCTGCGCAGCGGGTACGTGCAGCAGCGGATCGCGCAGCGGGCCTACGAACACCAGCGCGCGGTCGAGGACGGCGAGGTGCCGGTGGTGGGAGTGAACAAGTTCCGCACGGTGGGCGAGGCGCACGTGGAGCCGGAGATGGAGATCAGCAGCGCTTCTCCCGAGGCGGCGCGCGATGCGGCGCAGCGGGTCGGGCGCGTGCGCAGGGAGCGCGACGCCGGGAAGGCGCAGGCGGCCCTGCACGCCCTGGCGGCGGCGGCGGGCGGCAAGGACAACCTCCAGCCGCACATCCGCGAGGCGGTCCGCGCGTACTGCACCGTCGGCGAGATCGCCTCCGCGTTGAAGAAACAGTTCGGCGTCTACCAACCCCCGACGAGGTTCTGATCGATGGAACGCAGGATCCGCGTGCTCGTCGGCAAGCCCGGCCTCGACGGCCACGATCGCGGCGCGCGAGTGATCGCCGCCGCGCTCCGCGACGCCGGCATGGAGGTGGTCTACACCGGGCTGCGCGCGAGCGTGCCGGCCATCGCCGCGGCCGCGGTGCAGGAAGACGTCGACGTCATCGGTCTCTCGATCCTCTCCGGCGCCCACGAAGGCATCTGCCGGCGGCTGCTCGATGAGCTGAGGCAGCGGAGCGCGGACATCCCCGTCGTCGTCGGAGGGATCATTCCCGCCGTCGATCGCCAGCCGCTGCGCGCGATGGGGGTGTCGGCGGTCTTCGGCCCGGAGTCGCCGCTCGGCGCGGTGGTGGAGACGGTGCGCGCGCTCGCCTCCGGACAGCCGTTGCCGGAGGCCTCGGAGCCGGGGGCCGCGCCCGCTGGAATCCCCGCCACCGGCCTCGACCATACCGCCATCTGCGTCAAGGACATGGCGGCGTCGATCGCGCTGATCGAAGAGCTCCTCGGCCAGCGAGTCGCCCACCAGGAGCATGTTCCGGCGCAGAAAGTGGACGCGGCGTTTTTCGACTTCCCCAACGGCGCCTCGCTGGAGCTGGTGGCTCCCCGGGGCAATGCCGGGCTGGAGAAGTTCCTCGAGAAGCGCGGCGACGCCTTGCACCATCTAGCGCTGCGCGTGAAGGACATCGATGCGGTGCTCCAACGCCTGGACGCGCGCGGAGTGCCGCTGATCGACAAGGTGGGCCGCCCTGGCGCCCGCGGACACAGAGTCGCTTTCCTCCATCCCAAGGCCTTCGGCGGCACGCTCCTGGAGCTGGTCGAAGCGCATGAGGAGCCTGCCCGATGACCGACATCATCCCGCTCGGTGAAGTTCCCAAGAACGTCGGCGCGCTGCCGAAGAAGATGCTCGCCTGGTGCATCCGCCCCGATCGCGAGGGCGACCCGGACCGCGCCATGAAGCTCGAGGAGGTGGACGTCCCCGCGGTGGGGCCCAACGAGGCGCTGGTGCTGGTGATGGGCGCAGGGGTGAACTTCAACGGCGTCTGGGCCGCGCGCGGCAAGCCGGTCAGCGTCTTCAAGATGCACAGCGAGCCGATGCACATCGCCGGCTCGGACGCGAGCGGCATCGTCTGGAAGGTCGGCGACCAGGTGAAGCGCTGGAAGGTCGGCGACGAGGTGGTCATCCACTGCAACCAATCCTGCGGCCAGTGCCCGGAGTGCAACGGGCTCGACCCGATGGCCTGCAGCGAGCAGAAGATCTGGGGATACGAGACCAGCTGGGGCAGCTTCGCGCAGTTCACCAAGGTCCAGGCGCAGCAGCTCCTGAAAAAGCCGAAGCACCTCGACTGGCTCAGCGCGGCCTCGTACGGGCTGACCTACTTCACCTCGTACCGGATGCTCGTGCACCAGGCCGAGGTGACCGCCGGCGACAACGTGCTGGTGTGGGGCGCGGCCGGCGGCCTGGGAGTGTTCGCGGTGCAGATCTGCAGGATGCTGGGCGCGAACCCCATCGCGGTGGTGGGCGGGAAGCAGAAGGTCGAGCTGGTGAAGTCGCTGGGCGCCTCCTCCTGGATCGACCGCAGCGATTATCCGGATCTCATGTACAAGCCGCCGGAGACGCCGGAGCGCTGCAAGGCGCGGACGGAAGCATGCAAGCGGTTCGGCAAACGCGTCCGGGAGCTGACCGGCGGCAACGACGTGGACGTCGTCTTCGAGCACGTGGGACAGCAGACGTTCCCCACCAGCGTCTTCCTGGCGAAGAAGTTCGGCAAGATCGTCATCTGCGGCGCGACCACCGGCTTCAACCTCGAGTTCGACGTCCGCCATCTCTGGATGCGGCAGAAGCAGATCCTGGGCTCCCACTTCGCCAACGCCTACCAATCGGAGCGCGCCAACCACCTGGTGCACGAGGGGAAGATCCGGCCGGTGCTCGACCAGATCTTCCCCTTCGACCAGACCGCCCACGCGCACGCCCTGATGGCCGCCAACCAGCACAAGGGAAAGATGGGCATCGCCGTGCAGGCGGCGTTCGCGCAGGCCACGGTGCCCAAGGCGGACGCGGCATGATCGCCGCATGACTCCCGCGGAGGCCAAGGAAAGGGTGCTCGAGTTCACCCGGCGTCCGTTCGCCGCCGTGGCCGCGCTGGAGGACCCGGACGGCAAGGGCGCGCGCCTGCTGGAGCCCGGCACGGCGAAGGAGCTGCGCTTGCGCTGGGACGAGGTCGCCCAGGCGGAGGAGAGATCGAGCCCGCTGCGGAGGGCGCCCTACCTGGTGCTCGTGTTCCAGGACGGCCGGCAGGTGGCGCTGGCCGACGTGGGCTTTGCGTTCGCCCCGAGCACGGTCCACACTGGATCGTTGCCCGACTTGCCCGCGACTTTTTGTTTTGCAGACTTCCGACATTTGTCCCAGGGAATCGAAACACTGCTGTCACAGAAGGGCCGGGAACAAGAGGCGCTCGGAGCCATCCTCATGTCCATCGCTCTCCTCGACGGCGCTCGCGCCGCGGGGCTCGAGGTCGGGCGCGAGGAGCGCAGGCTGGAGGACCTGCTGCGCGCATTGGAACAACGGGGAGTGAAAGTTTAAGAATTGCAAACGATCGCCTGGCCGACTTGACATTGCGTTTGCACGTGGCTCTATTGTTCGCGCATTGCTTTATCGAAGTCTTATCGATCGGAGATACGATGGCACGCGTACGCGGGCGCCCGGGCATGGGTGAGTGGGTCAAGAACCTCGGCGAGCAGATCGGTAGCCAGCTGGGAGAGGTCATCGCGCAGAGCGTTCAGCGCACGCTGGAGACGTCCATCGACGTGTCCGATCTCGCGCGCCGCCTGGGCGCCGGACTGGGCGGCGGCCGCCGCGGGCGCAGGGCCTCCGGCGCGCGCGCCGTCTGCAGCGAGGCCGGTTGCGGGAAGCCGGTGCTCGCGAAGGGGCTCTGCCGCTCGCACTACTACCGCGCGCGCTACCGGGCGCAGAAGGCCGGGACGCTGGTGCCCCGCGGTCGCAAGCGGCGCGGGCGCCGCGCGGCCGAGTCCTCTGGCGCGGAAGCGACCACGTAGCGCTGCGGGCGCCCGCCTTTCCCTTCCTGCCCGCCCTGGGACTTGAGGTAGAGTCCCGGTTGGATGCAATTCGGTTGCGAGAGCTGCAAAGCGCAGCTGCAGATCGCCGACGAAAAGGTTCGTGGAAAGCGGCTGATCGTGCGCTGCAGGCGGTGCGGGGCGAAGATCGCCCTTGCCGATCCCGCCCTCTCGAACTCCTCGCCACGCCTGGTGGTGGCGCCTGGGTCCGCTCCGGGGCCCATGCGCATCGTGCCGCGGCTGGCCCCGGATCCGGAGCGCCCGGCGAGCGACGACGAGAGCACGCGGGCGATGGACAGCGACCTGCTCGAGCGCGCTCTGCGGGCCTCCAAGGCCGACGATGCGCAGCAGAACGGCGCGCCCCCCACCCAGAAGCTGCACTTCCCCGGCCCGGTGGCGCCGCTGGACGGCCCGATCTGGTACGCGATGCTGCGCGGCAAACAGACGGTCCGTTATAACGCCCGCACGGTGAGCGCGGACGAATGGCTTTTGGACATGCTCTACCGTCCGCAGGCAGCCGACCTGTATCCGGTCTTTG
>Ga0209526_10001213_pt1 | contig 17164 bp, 13 predicted proteins | sample JacPinW_OM2H0_M1_FD_188566 | JGI IMG/M metagenome (GOLD analysis project Ga0209526, IMG submission 188566) | Forest soil microbial communities from Algoma, Ontario, Canada - Jack Pine, Ontario site 1_JW_OM2H0_M1 (SPAdes) (version 2) | ecosystem: Environmental > Terrestrial > Soil > Boreal... | reverse complement strand
CCGCCGGCCACCTGAGCGGGCTCGGGACGATGCCTCGAATCACCTTGAGCGGCTCCGCCTGGGTCATCCCCAGCAGAGGAATCGAGTGCAGCAGAGCCTCCGTGTACGGGTGCTGCGGACTGCCGAAGATCTGCTCCACGGGCCCACGCTCGACCACCCGGCCGGCGTACATGACGGCTACCTCGTCCACCATCTCGGCGACGACGCCCAGGTCGTGCGTGATGAGCATGATCGCCATCCCGAGGCGGTCTCGAAGCTCCTTCATCAGCTCCAGGATCTGCGCCTGGATTGTCACGTCCAGGGCCGTGGTCGGCTCGTCGGCGATGAGTAGCTTGGGATCGCAGGCCAGCGCCATGGCGATCATGACCCGCTGGCGCATGCCGCCCGACATCTGGTGCGGGTAGTCATTGAGGCGGCGCTCGGGGGAAGGAATGCCGACCAGCCTCAGCATCTCGAGGGCCCGCTTCACCGCCGCGCGCTGACCCACGTCCTGGTGGAGGCGAACCGCCTCCGCGATCTGATTGCCCACCGTGTAGACAGGGTTCAGCGAGGTCATCGGCTCCTGGAAGATCATCGAGATCTCGTTGCCTCGAATTCGCCGGAGGTCGTCCTCCGCGGCGGTCACCAGGTCAAGCCCGTCGAAGAGGATGCGGCTGCCGCGGTCGATCTGACCGGGGGCGTCGACCAGACGCATGATCGACAGCGCGGTGACGCTCTTACCGCTGCCCGACTCCCCGACGACCCCCAGCGTTTTGCCCTGCTCGACGCTCAGGTCGACCCCGTCGACGGCCCGCACGACACCGGCGCGGGTGTGGAAGTAGGTCCGAAGGTTCTCGACTCGGAGCAGTCCCTCCGCCACTGTGGCTGGAGCTTACGCCCCCCCAGCTTCGCGCACCAAGACCAACGGCTGGGGGTTGCGCCATTGGCTTCTGGGCAATTCGGGGGCGCCATCCTATACTCACCTGAGGATCACGGATTCACAGGGGGAGGAGCATGAGAAACCGCTCTCTCACGTCCCTGCTGCTGGCCGGCCTCGTCATCGCGGCCTGCGGTACCGGGGGCACGAGCTCGAACACGAGCGCGGGACCCAAGCACGGCGACAAGCTGACAATTGCGGTCGGCATCGACCCCGACACGCTCGACCCGGCGGCGCAGACGACCACCACCGCCTCACAAGTCGTGGACATGATGGCCGAGCCGCTAGTCAACATCGACGAGAAGGGCGTCGTCAAGCCGCTGCTGGCGACCAAATGGGACCAGTCGGCGGACGGCTTGAGCTGGACCTTCACGCTACGCTCGGGCGTCAAGTTCTCCGACGGCACCCCCTTCAACGCCCAGGCCGTCAAGTTCAGCATCGACCGCCTCATCAACTCCAAGACACAGGCGACCCAGCCCGGCGTGCTCGGCGGCAAGAGCGGCATCCAGTCCGTCGACGTCGTCGACGACGCCAACGTCAAGTTCACCCTGGGCTCCCGATTCGCGCCGTTCGCGGCGGCCATGACGCAGACGAACGCCGCGATCATATCGCCGGCCTCCGCCAGCGTTGCTCCTAACACCCCCACGCATGTCGTGCAGCCGGTTGGCACCGGACCCTACAAGTTCAAGGATCGCCAGGCCGGCGACCACATCACCCTGGAGGCCAACAAGGCCTACTGGGGACAGAAGCCCAACTACGACAGCCAGGTCCTCAAGGTCGTCCCGGACGCGACGTCCCGCGAGTCGCTGATCAGAGCCGGCCAGGCGGACGTGATCGCGCTGCCGCCAGGCAACGACCTCCCGGCGCTTCAGCACGACAGCAGCCTCAACGTGATCATGGGACCGAGCGACCGGACCATCCAGATCGTCATCAACACGGTGGACCCGAAGAACACCCTGCTGCAGAAACCTGCGGTCCGGCAGGCCCTCAACTATGCGGTGGACAAGGACGCGATCATCAAGACTGTGCTTTTTGGCGCCGCGGTGCCGCTGGACGCGCCGATGTCGAAGGCTCTGTTCGGCTACTGCTCGGTCGGGAGCTACAAGTTCGACCAGAGTAAGGCCAAGCAGATGCTGCAAGCGGCCGGCGCGAGCGGGATGACCGTCAAGCTGATCTCGCCGACGGGCCGCTATCTGCAGGACAGCAAGGTGGCGGAGGCGGTGGCCGGGTACCTCACCCAGGCTGGCCTGAAAGTCGAGGGCCCACAGACCTCCGACTGGCCGACTTATCTCGGCACCGTGAACGTCGCACCCGCACGGGCGAGCACCAACCTGCACCTGCTCGGCTGGGCCCCGGCGTACATGGACGCCAGCCAGCAGTTCCAGCAGTTCCTACCCAGCCAGATCCCGCCGGCCGGCCTGAACACCTCCTACTACGGAAACCCGCAGGTGACGGAGCTTGTGACCCAGGGGAACTCGGCGACCGACCCGAGCCAGCGCAAGAAGGCCTATTGCGACGCGCAGAAGATCGTCTGGACCGACGCGCCCTGGATCTTCCTGTACAACCAGCGCTATCCCTTCGTCACCACGAACAAGGTGAAGAACGTGACAGGGCTGCCCAACGAGAAGTTCGTCACCAGCTGGGCGTCGCCGGCCTAACATGGTGGCGCCGACGAAGCGTCGGCGGAGGTCACCGGTAGGTTGACCACCTACCTGGTTCGCAGGGTCCTGGTCTCCGTCCCGACTGTGTTGGGCGTGGCCACGGTGATCTTCCTGCTGGTTCACCTGCTGCCGGGCGACCCGGCGAGAGTTATCGCGGGCGTCAACGCGACGCCAGCCGACGTGGAACGGATCCGTCACCAGCTCGGGCTCGATCAGCCGGGATGGCAGCAGTACCTGACCTTTCTTGGCCGCCTGGCCCACGGTGACCTGGGCACCTCGACTCACACCCTCAACCCCGTTACGGCCGAGATCGCCGCGCGTGCTCCCTACACCGCGGAGCTGGCCTCCCTCAGCATCGTGGTCGCGATCGCGGTCGGTGTCGCCGCAGGCGTGGTCGCTGCCACGCGCCGCAACACGGCGGTGGACCTGCTGATCTCCGGCGCCGCCATTGCCGGCGTCTCGATCCCTGTCTACTGGCTCGGGCTGATGCTGGTGGTACTGTTCGCGATCGACCTCCGGGTGCTGCCGGCGGCCGGCGCCGGCGGCCCGACCAGCATCGTCCTGCCCGCGATAACGCTGGCCTCCTTCTCCGTCGGCTTCATCGCCAGGCAGACCCGCTCGGCGATGCTGGAGGTGCTGGGCCAGGACTTCGTACGCACGGCGCGCGCCAAGGGCGCGGGGGAACCGAGGGTGCTCGTCCGGCACGCTCTGCGCAATGCACTGCTGCCGGTGGTGACGACCATCGGCCTCCAGTTCGGCACGCTGCTCGGCGGCGCCGTCCTCACTGAGACGGTGTTCGCCTGGCCCGGCATCGGCCGCCTGCTCGTGGACTCCATCTTCTTCCGCGACTTTCCAGTTGTGCAGGGAGTCGTCCTGCTCATCGCCGTCGCCTTCATCGCAGTCAACCTCGTCACCGACCTGGTCTACGCAGTTGTCGACCCTCGCATCCGGTACGGCTGACCTCGACCGCCTCCAGGATGAGGAGGCGGTCGATGCGGTTCCCAGGGACCGGTTGTGGGTTCGGCTGCGGACGCACCAGAGCGCAATGTTCGGAGTCGGCGTGCTCGTCCTCTTCGCGCTGGCCAGCCTGATCGGACCCCTGCTGGATCACAACGACCCTGTCCGTCAGGATCTCGCCAGTGCGTTCCTGCCACTCTCGCCGGCCCACCCGCTGGGAACCGACGACCTCGGCCGCGACCAGTTGGTGCGCCTGCTCTACGGGGGGCGGCTCACCCTTCTCGTCGGCTTCGGGGCGGTCGCCATCGGCTTCCTGATCGGCGTTCCGCTGGGAGCGCTCTCGGGCTATCTCGGCGGCTGGCTCGACATGCTCACGCAGCGAGTCGTGGACGTGATCCTCGCCTTTCCCAACATCCTGCTGGCGATCGCTCTGGTCGCTGCGCTCGGACCCGGCCTCCGCAACGTGATCATCTCTGTCGGCATCACCTCGATCCCGGCCTTCGTGCGCCTCGTCCGGGCCTCGGCGCTCTCGATCCGCGAGCTTCCGTACGTCGAGGCCGCGCGGGCGCTCGGCGTCTCGGACTGGAGGATCCTCCTCCGCCATGTGATCCCCAACTCGTTGGCGCCTGTCATCGTGCAGGCCACGCTGCAGCTCGGCGCGGCCATCCTGGTCGCTGCGGGCCTGGGTTTCCTTGGGCTGGGGGTGCAGCCGCCCACCCCCGAGTGGGGCACCATGCTGGGCTCCAGCAGGCAGTTCATCTTCAGCGACTCGATACTCGTCACGGTGCCTGGGCTGGCGATCTTCGGCGCGGTCCTCGCGTTCAACCTCCTTGGAGACGGACTGCGAGACGTCCTCGACCCCCGGCTCAGGTGAACGGATCGGTGGCCCCTGAACTCCCGCAGGCCGGACACCACGGTTCCCGAGATAAAAGCTGAGTCAAGTGATCTTGCGGATGCCGACCCGGCGGCCGACCATTAACGACCTCAAGGACGGCCAGGAACCTCCGCGAGCACCCCTCGACCGCTACGTCATCGGTCACGAGGATGACCGCGGCCCCGGTCTTCAGTGGGGCGCCGCGCCCGAGGAGAGGCGCGACGCCCGGTACCAGTCGTGCCTCAGGAGACGGTGAAGGGCGCCGACAGTGCGACGTCGTAGGGCGTGGTGTCATTCTTGTCCAGCTGGAGCACGTAGGCACCCGGTTCCACGCTGAGGGGCCCGGACGCATTGATGTCGCCATGAGTCTCGCCCAGCGTCGAAGCCGGGAACGAAACGCGCACGACCTTGGACTGGGCGGCGGCGAGGGCGACCCTGGCGAAGCCGACCAATCGCTGCGGCGGCACCACCACACTGCTGACCGGCTGGCTCACGTAGACGGGGACGATGTCTGTGCCGGCCTGGGACCCGGTGTTGGTCACCGTGAACGTGGCCGTAGCCGTGCTGTTGCTGTTGCGGGACACGTTCGGTGTCACCAACAGCTTGCTCAGCTGGAAGGTGGTGTACGAGAGGCCGTAGCCGAAGGGGTAGAGCGGGTTGTACTGGTGGCCCGGGCCTGATCCAGTGCCGGGCAGCTGGTCGAAGAATTTCGGCTGGTCGCCCAGCGGCGAGGGGGCGCCGCCGTTGAAGTCCCCTCCCACCGTGGGGGCGTCGGAAGGCCAACTGACCGGCAGCTTGCCGCTCGGGTTGACCTTGCCGAAGATCACGTCGGCGACGGCGTGGCCGGCTTCGGTGCTGCCTTGATAGGCCATGAGCACGCCGTCGGCGTTCTTGGCCGGCCCGAGCCCGACCGGCCGGCCCGCGATGACCACGACGATCACCGGTTTGCCCGTCCCCTCGAGGGCGGTGATCAACGCCTGCTGATCCGGCGGCAGCTGCGGCGCTGGGTTGTCACCCAGCCCCTCGGCGTACGCCTTCTCGCCGACCGCGACGACGTAGGCGCTGGCAATGCTGGCGTCGGCAAGAGCCGTCGCCTGGTCCGGTGCCGACAACGCGTTTGGGTCCTCAGCTTGGATACCCTTGAGGACGGTCGTGCCGGGCGGGATCTGGTTGGGCGGACCCACACAGCAGACGTGCCCGGAACCGAAGACACCCTGCCAGCTGACGCTCCAGCCACCGAGCTGGTTGGTCATGGAGTCGGCGCTCGGGCCAGTGACGACGACCTTGCCGGTCGGCGAGAGTGGCAGGGCGTTGTTCTGGTTCCGCAACAACGTGACCGACTCCTGGGCCGCCTTCAGGGTCGCGTCGCGTCCGGCGGTTACGGCTGCGTCAGCCGCATTGGCGTTGACACAGGGGAGGCTGGGATCGATGGCGCAGGGCTGAGCGAGCAGACCCAGCTGGAACTTCAGGGTGAGGATCCGGCGCACGGCCTCGTCGATCCGCGCGCGGGAAATCTTCCCCGTCGCCACATCGGACAGGATCGCCGTCTGCCACTGATCGGGGGCGAAGACCTCCATGCTCATGTCGACGCCCGCATTGACCGCCTTGGCGATGGCTCCGGCCAGATCGGGGGCGATCTGATAGGTGCCCTGCAACGCCGGTACGTCCTGGTAGTCGCTGATGACCACGCCCTTGAAGTTCATCTGCTTGCGGAGAATGTCCGTCAGCAGATAGTGGGACGCGGTTGCGGGAATACCGTTGATCGACCCGGAGTCGACCATCACGGTTCCCGCTCCGGCGTCGATGCCACCCGCGTACGACGGGAGCATCATGCTCTGCAGGTAATTGAGCGGCAGCAGGGCCTCGTTGCGATCGTGGCCGTTGACCGCCTGCGCATAGCCGGCGAAGTGCTTGACCGTCGCCGTGACGTCGAGCGAGCTGGCTTTGTCGGACGTCTGCAGTCCTTTCACATTGGCGCCGCCCATTGCCGCCGACAGCACCGGTTCCTCGGCCCAGGTCTCATAGGTGCGGCCCCAGCGGTTGTCCCGGGACAGGTCCTGGACGGGGGCGAAGTCCCAAACCCAGCCCGTCGAGCGCAGCGCGTTGGCTGTGACGGCGCCGCCGGCTTGAGCCGCGGCAGGGTCCCACGTGGCACCCATCCCGATCGACTGCGGGAAGAGAGGCGCCTGCCACGGATGCCCGAAGCCGTGCACAGCATCGACGCCGAAGATCAACGGGATGTGCAGCCGCGAGTTCTGGATGGCGTACTGCTGGATCTTGTTGTACTCATTGGCCCAGTCAAGCCCGGTGTTACCCACGCCGCCCTGACCGGTCGTATCGATTGGGTTGTTGGTGCCCCCGGCCAGGACCGAGCCGACGTGCTGGTCGATCAATACCTTCTTCATGCAGTCCGGGTTGGGAAGGTTGAAGCCGTTGTCCCCGCAGCCTTTCGCGCCGCTGTTGGGGTCGGTGAGTGTCGTCACCAGCTGCTGGTCCATCTGACCGACCTTCTCGTCCAACGTCATGGCGCCGAGCAGTGCGTCCACCCGGGCCGAGTTCGGCTTGCTTGCGTCCAGCCAGGGGGCGGTTGCCCTGGCGGTACTGGCGCTGCCCTCGGTGGCAACTGATAGTAGGCCAAATCCCAGGACCGCAATGACAGCTATTGCGGAAAGCAGGGTCCTCCCTCTCCCGCGGGCGCGAGCTCCAGAACCTTCAATGGACATACCCCCACCTCCTTGAGTCACAGGAAAAGGCGACAAGCAGCCGGGCCGGCCTTGTCGATGTCTTCTACCTTCCAGGCATCATCCCGCCCCCCCATCCGAGTTCCCCGAGTGCCTGTAGACGCGCAGGTCGGCAACACTCCACCAGCTGGGCGACGACGCAGTGGCCACCACCCGGAGGTACCGGATGGCCCGCGACGGCACGCTGATCGTCGTCAGCTGACCGCTGCCTGCCCCGACAGCGACGGGGTCGCCCCAGGCCTGTCCGTCCTGGCTCACGAAGAGCGCATAGCCACGGGGGTAGTCGCCTGTGCTCACGCCTGTGTCGAGGACGACCTGGGAGACGTGCTCGAGGCGGCCCAGGGCGACCTGCAGGTACTGGCCTGGCTGCTGTCCCGTGCCCGTCGACCACCGCGTCGTCGCGTCGTCGTCGACGGCGTTGGCGGCGACATCACCGGTGCAGCAGGGGTCGGTCGGGCCCGATGGCTGGGCGGAGGCCGTCATGCCATGGGGGTCGAGCTGAACGAGGTTGTCGTTCAGGGCGCGCGAGGCGGGCCAGGTGAACGTCGCCAGGGAACCGCCGGGCAGCGTGTACTCGAACGACCGTCCGCCGACGCTGACCGCGAAGGATCGCGCGGCGTCGTTTTCATTGTGGACAACCAGCGCGGTGGACCCGTCAGGGTTCCGGAACGCCACGTCCATGATCTGCCCGTTCCATCCGGTCGTGCCAAAGGAGGTGCTGGCAATGCGCACCGCGCCCGGCTTCACGAACCGGCTCAGGTGTCCCAGCGTGTAGTACTCCGCGTTGGTCGTTACGGTCTGCCCAGGGCCGACCGTGATCACGCCAGTACAGGTCCCACAACCACCGACGTGCGGACCGCCGGACGGGTCGAGGGCGAGGTTGAAGGTGATGACTGTCTGCGCCCAGTTCCGTGTAGTGCCGATGGTCAGGTTGCGGGCGTGGAAGCGCAACGTGTCCGAGAAGAACTGTGCCGGAGTGTCGTTCGGGCCGTGGGATCCCGAGCACTCGGTGAAGTAGGTGGCCGTGTTCGGGAACTGCTCGTGCAGCGCCGTCTGCCGGCTCGGGTCGCCGAAGTAGCAGTGGTAGGCGACGCCGTACACCCACCGCGCCGCCTCGTGGTCGGAGAGCACCAGGGTCGGGTATTCCGTCTCCGGCACCTGACCGGGCGGTGTCGACGCGATGTCGCCCGGGTGCATCGACCAGTTGTGGTCGTAGGCGAGGATCTTGGTGTTCAAGTCAGCCTCGCGCAGCGCCGGTCCGAGGACCTTGATGAACGCGGCCTGCTGCTCGGCCGACATGAACATCCCTGGGTACCCGCTGGGGTTGCGGTTCTGGGGCTCGTTCTGGACGGTCACTGTGGCAATGGGCACGCCCGCACGCTGGTAAGCCTGTATGAACTTGACAAAGTAGAGCGCGTAGGCACTGTAGATCCGGGGGTCGTCGATCAGACTCCCGCCGATCAGGGACCCGTTGGTCTTCATCCACGCCGGCGGGCTCCACGGTGACGCCAGGACCTGCAACTGCGGGTTGAGCGCGCGGGCCTGGCGCAGCAGCGGCAGAATCTGGCTCTGGTCGTGCGCGATGCTGAAGTGCTGCATCGCGTAGTCTGTCTGCCCCGCCGGCAGATCGTCGTAGGTGTAATGGGCCGTCGCCACGAAGTCCGACGCCCCCATCGGCTGGCGGAGGTAGCTCAGCCCGGCGCCACGCTGCGGGTCGAACAGCTTCACCATGGCCGCATTACGCTCGGTCTGGTCGAGCCCGTAGAGCACGGCCGCTGAGGAGTCGGTGAGCGACGCGCCGAACCCCTGCATCCTCTGGAAGGTGCGGCTCGGGTCGACAGTGATCGTCAGCAGATCGGACTTTGCTGTCGTGAAGGGTACCGTGCCCTGGTCGCTGAGCTCGAACTGACGGTCCGGGCTGGTGACCCACACATGCGCCGTCGGCGTCGCTTCTCCGCGGTCGGACGGCGTAGCGTCGGCGAGGAAGCCCGCGCCAGCCGCCGCCGGCGTGGACCAGGCCAATCCAGCCACCGTCAAGGTCGCCACGGCGCCCAGGAGTAAACTTCGGCGTCCGAATCTCATATCCCCTCCTCCCTGCCGCCTGGCCGCGCAGTTCTCTGACCAAACGAACGACTGCGACTCGATGCCCTAGCGCGCCATCGTGGTGAGTATTGCGCTTACTCTCAGATCAGTCAAGGATGGTGCTCGTCCACCACCTGCGCGACACACCGCATCCTCGGAGCGGTGGTTGCGCCAGTCTTGCACGTACTGAGCGGGGCCAAGTACACCTGTCATGGAGCCGCTCATACTCCCGATCGGGATTCCCCGCTGTGACCAAGCTGGATTGACAGACGAGGTTCACGGGATCGAAGCGCGGCGCAAACACCGATCCAGGTCGCCACGATGCGCTCCAATTCTTGACGCGAGTTCGAGAGTGCCCCCGGAAGGACTCGAACCTCCGACACGCGGTTTAGGAAACCGCTGCTCTGTCCCCTGAGCTACGGGGGCGCACTGCCACACCAGTTCCGGACCTTGTGCTTGGCGCACCCACCGAGCAAGGCCGCAGCACTTCACGACCCCCAATTGGAGCCGAGGATTGGTATGACGAGCCCAAGGTTACCGCCACCCCGCCGCCTTCCGCCACGGCCCGGAAGCTACCCACCGAGGGTCCAGGCGAGGACAACGCGGATTCCGTGCCCGGGGTCCCTCGCCGCCCCCCCCAACCGCGCGACACAACCGGCCACCCGGTCAGGTCCGTATCCGTCGGCCCCCGCGCCGGCCGGATGGCGCACGGAGCCGTCGGTAGCGCCTCAGGTAGAGGGCGAGGACGCGCTGGGTTTCTCTTATGGACGCCGCCCAGGCATCGAGCCACAATTCGCCCTCTGGCGTCACCTGGTACCGGCGCCGGTCGGGACCTCCGCCCGGGATTTCCCAGTCGGACTGGAGCAGGCCCTCCTGCTCCAGGCTCCGGAGGGCGCGGTAGAGGCCGCTGTGATCCCGCTTCGCCCGAAAGGGAGCCAGGCGGTCAAGAAGCTGGTAGCCGTAAGAGGGCGACTCCCGCAACAGAAGGAGCAGGCACGGTCGGATGAAATTCCGAGGCTGGCCCCCATCCCAACGATTCCCCCGCTCGTACCCTCCGCTGAACCTGGACGGATCCTCGGGCATGCTATGTGCTCAACGCACATATTGACAGGGCCGCTGCCAAACGAGCGTACTTGGGTTTCGGGATACGAGTCGACACAGCTGCGTCCGACCGAGCGATCCGTTAGAGTCCTACGAGCTGCAGGAAAACGTTCAGCCGGCGCGCGAAGGAGTGCTCCATGGCCGAGACCGTTCCGTACGGGATGAAGACGCAGCGGCCGCCGGACATCCCCGATGTCCACGTCATCTGGATGACGGGCGGCCTGGGCTGCGACGGGGACTCTGTTTCGATCACCGCTGCCACCCAGCCGAGCCTCGAGGACGTCCTCCTGGGCGCCATCCCGGGCTTGCCTCGCGTGCACCTCTACAACCCGGTGCTCGCGTATGAGAACGGCGACGACTTCATGAAGTACTGGTTCCGGGCCGAACGGGGGGAGCTGGAGCCGTTCGTCCTCGTCCTCGAAGGCTCGATTCCCAACGAGGACATCAAGAGCGAGGGCTACTGGGCGGCGCAGGGAACCGACCCGGCCACCGGCCAGCCGATCACGATCCCGGAGTGGCTGGACCGCCTGACGCCCAAAGCCGCAGCCGTGGTCGGGGCCGGCACCTGCGCCACCTACGGCGGGATCCACGCCATGCAAGGCAACCCGACCGGCGCCATGGGCCTGGCCGACTACCTGGGCTGGAACTTCAAGTCGAAGCTCGGAATCCCGATCGTCAATGTCCCCGGCTGCCCGGTGCAGCCCGACAACTTCATGGAGACCTTCCTCTACCTGCTCTACCAGGTGGCGGGCCTGGCGCCGATGATCCCTCTGGACGACGCGCTGCGGCCGACCTGGCTGTTCGGGAAGACCGTCCATGAAGGTTGCGACCGAGCCGGCTACTACGAGCAGGGCGACTTCGCCAACGAGTACGGATCAGCCAAGTGCATCGTGAAGCTGGGCTGCTGGGGACCGGTCGTCAACTGCAACGTCCCCAAGCGTGGCTGGATGGCCGGAATCGGCGGCTGCCCGAACGTGGGCGGCATCTGCATCGGCTGCACAATGCCGGGCTTCCCCGACAAGTTCATGCCGTTCATGGACCAACCTCCGGGCGCGAAGGTCTCCTCGATGGTGAGCACGACCTATGGAACCCTGGTCAGGGGTCTTCGCCGGCTCACCAACGACACGGTCAACAAAGAGCCCTCCTGGAGGCATCGGGGATCCCAGCTGACGACCGGCTACCGGCCCAGGACTTACTAGAGAAGGGGTATCCGATACATGGCGACTCTTGAAGAGGAACAGACGGCCAAGCGAACCCTGGTCGAGATGTCCTGGGACCCGATCACCCGGATCGTCGGCAGCCTGGGCATCTACACCAAGATCGATTTCGAGAACCGCGAGGTCGCCGAGTGCTACAGCACCTCGTCGATCTTCCGCGGCTACTCGATCTTCATGAAGGGCAAGGACCCCCGCGACGCCCACTTCATCACCAGCCGCATCTGCGGGATCTGCGGGGACAACCACGCCACCTGTTCCTGCTATGCACAGCAGATGGCGTACGGGATCCGGCCGCCGGCGATGGCGGAGTGGATCATCAACCTCGGCGAGGCGGCCGAGTACATGTTCGACCACAACATTTTCCAGGACAACCTCCTGATGGTCGACTTCTGCGAGAACATGGTCCGCGAGACCAACCCCAGCGTCTGGGAGAAGGCCAAGAAGACGCAGGCCCCCCACGCCGCCGATCACGGCTACCGCACCATCGCGGACATCATGACGGCGCTGAATCCGTTCACTGGCGAGTTCTACCGTGAGACCCTGCACGTCAGCCGCTACACCAGGGAGATGTTCTGCCTGATGGAGGGCCGGCACGTGCACCCCTCCACCCTCTACCCGGGCGGCGTTGGCACCGTGCCCACGGTGCAGCTGTTCACCGACTACCTGGTTCGGCTGGCCCGCTACGCGGAGTTCATGAAGAAGGTTGTGCCGCTGCACGACGACATCTTCGACTTCTTCTACGAGGCCCTGCCTGGCTATGAGAAGGTCGGCGAACGGCGAATCATGACAGGGTGCTGGGGCGCCTTCAACGACCCCGACGTCTGCGACTACCGCTACGAGAACATGAGCAAATGGGGCCGTGGCATGTTCGTCACGCCGGGCGTGGTACTCGACGGCCAGCTGGTGACCACCGACCTCGTGGACATAAACCTGAACATCCGGATCCTCCTCGGCAGCTCCTTCTACGACGACTGGGAGAACGAGGAGACCTTCGTTCAGAGAGACCCCCTCGGCAACCCCGTGGACAAGCGTCACCCCTGGAACCAGACCACCATCCCGCGGCCGCAGAAGCGAGAGATCCACGAGGGCGGCAAGTACTCCTGGGTGATGTCGCCGCGCTGGCTGCACCAGGGCAACCACCTGGCCCTGGACACCGGGGGCGGCGCACTGGCGCGACTCTGGGCGACAGCGCTGGCCGGCATGGTCGACATCGGCTACATCAAGGCCACCGGCAACAGCGTCAAGATCTTCCTGCCCAAGACCGCTACCAAGCCAGAGACCGAGTTCGAGTGGCAGGTGCCGAAGTGGAGCAACGCCATCGAGCGGAACCGAGCTCGCACCTACTTCCAGGCCTACGCCGCCTCCTGCGCCTACTACTTCGTGGAGAAGGCGCTCGCCGAGCTGCACGCCGGCCGGACCCAGACGCACACGCCCTTCGAGGTGCCCGAGGAGGCCATCGGCTGCGGCTTCCACGAGGCCGTGCGCGGCGTGCTCTCGCACCACCTGGTCATCCGCGAGAAGAAGATTGCCAATTACCACCCGTATCCACCCACTCCCTGGAACGCCAGCGTGCGGGACGTATACGGGACTCCTGGTCCATACGAGGATTCGGTGCAGAACACACCGATCTTCGAGGAGAACGGCCCGGAAAACTTCAAGGGAATCGACATCATGCGGGCGGTGCGGAGCTTCGATCCCTGCCTTCCCTGCGGCGTCCACATGTACCTCGGCCCAGGCAAGACCCTCGAGCTCATGCACTCGCCGATGTTCGGGGTGCAGCACGCCTGAGAATCCGGTGTCCCTGAACAAGGAAGTCGAGAGCCGCCTCGCGGAAGCGGAGAGGCTTGTCCAACAACTGGAGGCGCTCCCCGAGGGGAACGCCAAGCGGAGTGCGGTGGGAGCCATCGAGGCTCTCCTCGCGCTCCACGGTGAGGGCCTGGAACGGATGCTGGGAATGCTCCAGGAGCAGGGCCAGCAAGAGCTTATCGAGCAGCTGGCCGGCGACCAGATGGTGGCCGGCCTGCTGATCCTTCACGACCTCCACCCGGTGCCACTGGAGCGCCGGGTCAGTCAGGCGCTCGACAAGGTCCGGCCTTACCTCGGCTCGCACGGCGGCGACGTCGAGCTGCTGGAGGTAAGGGACGGCTCGGTCCGCCTCCGGCTGCAGGGCAGCTGTGACGGCTGTCCTTCCTCAGAGATGACCCTCAAGTACGCCATCGAGCAGGCCATCAACGAGGCGGCTCCCGATGTGGTGGCCATCAACGTAGCCGGCCTCACGCCGCCAAAGCCGGCGGCGGGGTTCATCCCGCTCACCCAGATCCGCCCGGTAAACCAGCCCCAGGCCGCCCCGCAGTGGCAGGAGGCGCCCGGACTGCTGTCACTGGAGCCGTCCGCCGTAAAAGGCGCCTCGATCGGAGGGGTGCGCCTGATCTTCTGCCGTCTCGGCGACAGCTGGTACGCGTACCGCGACGCGTGTCCCGGCTGCCAGGGATCCCTGGAGAGGGCAAGCCTCGAGGCGGTCGTGCTGGCCTGCCCCGGCTGCCGCCGCCGCTACGACGTCCGCCATGCGGGGCGCGGTCTCGACGTCGACTCGCTGCACCTGGAGCCGGTTCCTCTGCTCCTTGAAGGGGAGGTGGTTCGGGTCGCCGTTCCGGCGGCGGCCGCGCCGTGAGCGCGACCCCCTTCATGAGCCTGCGCCGGCTGGCCGCCCAGCGCCAGGACGTGGAGCAGTGCGATCTCTGCAGCGCTCCCCTTCGAGAGGGACATCGCCACCTGCTCGAGCCGGCCCGCAGGCAGCTGGTCTGCGCATGCGATCCCTGCTCGATCCTCTTCAGCGGGCACAGCGACCGGCGCTACAAGAAGGTCCCCGACCGCATTCTCCACCTGGCCGGTTTCGAGATGCCAGATGAGCTCTGGGACAGTCTCCTGGTACCCGTCAACATGGCCTTCTTCTTTCGCAGCACGCCTGAGGAGCGGATGGTCGCGCTCTACCCGAGCCCGGCCGGCGCCACCGAATCGCTGCTCGGTCTGGAGGCCTGGGAGGAGCTCGAGGCGGCCAACCCGATCCTGCGCGAGATGGAGCCCGACGTGGAAGCTCTCCTGGTCAACCGCGTGGGGAACATCCGGGCCTACTACCTGGTCTCGATCGATCGCTGCTACGAGCTGGTCGGGCTGATCCGCTCGGGCTGGCGCGGACTCTCGGGTGGCACGGAGGTGTGGAGGACTATCGACGGCTTCTTCAAGGACGTCGAATCCAAGGCCAAGCAGGTCGGGGAGCCGCCGACAGCGCATGCCTGACCTGGACTTCGCCGTCGAGGGGGCCGAGGTGGTGACCTTCGCCGTCGCGCCCACCCTGGCGCTGAAGCTGCGCATCACCGACTCCGGCGAGGAGCCGGTCCACGCCGTGATGCTGGACTGCCAGGTTCGCATCGAGGCTCCCAGGCGGCGCTACGTACCTGCGGAGCGGGAGCGGCTGGGCGACCTGTTCGGAGATCCTTCCCGCTGGTCGCAGACGCTGCGGAGTCTGCTCTGGACCCATGCCAGCGTGAACGTGCCGCCATTCGCCGGCAGCGTTCTGGTCGACCTCCGGCTTCCCTGCACCTATGACTTCAACGTCCAGGTGACGAAGTACTTCGACAGCCTCGAGGACGGCGAGGTGCCGTTGACCCTGCTCTTCAGCGGCTCCGTCTTCTTCGCCGGGCCGGGTGGTGCTCTCCAGGTGGAGCGCGTTTCGTGGAGTAAGGAGGCGGGCTACCGGCTGCCCGTCCGAGTGTGGCGCGACGTTATCGACCACTACTACCCGAACACGGCCTGGCTCAATTTGCACAAGGACGTCTTCGATCGCCTGGCCGCCTACAAAGCGCGGCGCGGCCTGCCCACCTGGGAACAGGCGCTGGAGGCGCTGTTGCTCAACGCCGAGGAGTTGAGGGCCCGATGAGCGCGCCTTTCGACCCGGTGGACGCGATTGCCAACGCGGTTCTCTACGAGGGCTATCTGCTGTACCCGTACCGGCAGTCGTCCGTCAAGAACCAGGTCCGCTGGACGTTCGGCGGCGTCCATCCGAAGGCCTGGAGCGAGGCGACCGGCGGCTCCGAGCCCTGGCTGCAGCAGACCCAGTGCCTTGTCACGGCCGGTTCCGGCGCCGCCGGGGAGACCTCTACCGGAGGCTTTCCGGCCGGCTGCCGGGTGATGGCGACTGTGCGCTTCCTTCGCCTGATGGAGTGCCGGCGCCCCGGCCTGCCGGCCTGGCAGGAGGCGACCGAATTCAGCCTTCCTCCACTCGACCTCGATCTGCAGAGCCTGATCGGCAAGCCCATCCGCGAGCCGTTGGAGCTGGCCGGGGGCGGCAGCCGCGAGGACGAGGTGCAGAGGGAGTGGCGACCTCTGAGCGGTGCTGTGGAGGCCGAGGCCGAACCATCCGCCGGCGCAGCCGTCCGGCTGACCCTGCGAGCGCTCAACACCACGGCCTTGCCGGAGCCTGGCCGGCTGTCGCGAGAGGAGGCTGTGCTGCACTCGATGGCCTCCACCCATGTAGTGCTTCGGGTGAGCGGCGGCAGCTTCGTTTCCCTGGCTGATCCACCGGCGCCACTGCGGGAAGCCGCCCTGGCCTGCCAGAACGTCGGGGCCTGGCCCGTGCTCATCGGCGAGCAGGGCAGGAGCGACACGCTGCTGGCTTCGCCGATCATCCTGGAAGACCATCCACAGGTGGCTTCGGAGAGCCCCATGGACCTCTTCGACTCGACCGAGATCGACGAGATACTCACCCTCCGGATCCTGACGCTCAGCGACGAGGAGAAGGCCGAGCTGCGCCAGGGCGACGAACGCGGCCGGCGGCTGCTGGAGCGGGCCGAGGCCCTCACCGCAGACGAGCTGATGCGCATGCACGGCACGCTTCGGAACCTCCGCCCGGTGGGGGATCCGGGATGGCCGGAGTCCTCGCCGGTGAGCCCTCTGGACCCGGGAAGGGGTCTGAGGCCGTGAGCGACATTGGCGCCAGCTGGGATCCCTGGGGCCAGACCGAGCCCCTGGAGGCGGTTCCCTGGGGAGACGCCGAGCTGCACGTGGGTGACCGCGTCCGCCTTCGGCCCAAGGGCTCCGCCGACATCATGGATCTGGCTCTTTCCGGAAAGATCGCGATGGTGCAGGCCATCGAGCAGGACTTTGACGACCAGTTCCAAGTCGCCGTGGTGCTGGACGAAGACCCCGGGCGGGACCTGGGCATGCTGAGGCAGCCCGGCCACCGCTTCTTCTTCCGGCTCGACGAGGTGGAACCGGCATGAGCGACGAGGGACCGGCCCGAGTCCTGGTGGCGGGAATCGGGAACGTCTTCCTGGGTGACGACGGCTTCGGCGTGGAGGTTGTCGCCAGACTGGCGCGAAGACCGCTGCCGGAGGGGGTCGAAGTGGCCGACTTCGGCATCCGCGGCTTCGATCTGGCCTACGCCCTCATGGAGTCGTACGACGTGGCTGTGCTTGTGGACGCGCTCTCACAGAAGGGCAGACCCGGCGAGCTCTTCGTCCTGGAGCCGGACTTCGACCAGGTGGACGACCACGGAGTTGCCGACGGCCACAGCATGGACCCGGTGGCGGTCCTGCGGCTGGTGAAGCAGTTCGGCG
>Ga0209526_10001212_pt1 | contig 17170 bp, 16 predicted proteins | sample JacPinW_OM2H0_M1_FD_188566 | JGI IMG/M metagenome (GOLD analysis project Ga0209526, IMG submission 188566) | Forest soil microbial communities from Algoma, Ontario, Canada - Jack Pine, Ontario site 1_JW_OM2H0_M1 (SPAdes) (version 2) | ecosystem: Environmental > Terrestrial > Soil > Boreal... | reverse complement strand
GCCTGGGCGTCACGCTGATCCTGGTCGCGACGCTGGTGGTGCTGCCCGCGCTGTTCGAGCTGGTGGGACGCCGAATCGATAGCCGCGGCGTCGAGCCGACGGCGCCGACGCCCGCACCTGAAGAGGAACCGCCGGCACCGCCCAAGGCCGCATCGGGCGGCCTGCGCGGCTGAACGCGCTGGGGCGGTTAACTTCCGGTAATCGGCTTTTCCGGCTCGGCCACGCAGTGGGCGCAGCGGCAGTTCGCGCGCAACTGGGTCGTGGTGTACAGCGTCTCGTGACCGTCAACCCATCCCAGGAACACGCCCTGCTCGCCCAGGCGCGATAGCTGCGCGAGGCGCTGGCTGGCGGCCGGAATCGCGCCCTCGATCGCACCTCCGCAGGCCTTGCACGGACAATCGCGGCGCAGGCTCTCCAGCGGATAGATGCTGTCATGGCCGTCGGCCCAGCGCACGCCTATCGCATAGCGGCCGACGTCATTGAGCGTGGCAATTCGGGGCGTCTTTGACTTGTTCGACGGCATTGATGCACTCTTGATGAATTATAGCATCCGGCGCGCGCCGCGGCCCATGCCGTTTTGGGGCGCTGGGCCGCCGCGCGCGCCCACGGGCGCGGAATTCCAACAGCCAAACGTCAAGACCGCGCGCCATCGGTAGTGCCGGGCGGGCGCGCCGGAAAAGGGAGGCCGAGAAAAACCATGGACGAGAATGCAAAGAAGAAAGCGCTTCTGATGATTCCCTACGGACTGTTCGTGCTGGGCGCTCGCAACGGCGACAAGCAGACCGTCGCGACCGTCAACTGGCTGACGCAGGCGAGCTTCAAGCCGCCGCTGGTGGTGGTCGGCATCAAGGCCGACTCGACCGCCCATGCGCTGGTCAAGGAGTCCCGGGTTTTCACGCTCTCGATGCTCGCGGCGGGGCAAAAGTCGATCGGCACCGCGTTTTTCAAGCACGTCGAGCCCAAGGACGGCAAATTCGGCAACTACGCCTTCGAGGCGGGAAAAAATGGCGCGCCGATCATCAGCGAAGCGCCGGCCGCGGTCGAGTGCAAGGTGGTCGGCTTCCATGAGCTCGGGGACCATAGCGTAGTGATCGGTGAAGTCACCGAGGGCCATCTCAAGCGCGAGGCCGAGCCGCTGACGCTCAAGGAATGCGGCTTCAACTACGGCGGCTGATTCGTCCGCTGCGGGCGGAGACGGCGATCTCTCTGCCGTGCTATCCGCATCGGCCCCCGGAGCCATCGCGAGCCACATCCACCGGAGAGCATTCGGGCAGAGCATTCGCGCGGAACAACCGGGCGAAGCATTCGGCCTGGCATTCAAGAGGACCGCAACATGCCGAGCAAGAAGGTCGTAGTGCTGCCCGGCGACGACGCCGCACCGGAGACGGTAGCGGCGGCAATGGAAGTTCTGCGCGCTCTGGCGCCCGACATCGAGTACGTCGAGTTCCCGCCCGGTGAGCAGTGGGTGCGCGGCAAGACTGCGATCGATGCACGCGCGGCGATCGACGCCTCAGATTCCACGCTGTTCGGCTCGACCTCGGGCAGGACCGTGGCGATTTTCTACTTGCGCTGGGGCAAGGACACCTACGCCAACGTGCGCCCGGCACGCTACATCCCGGGCGCACGCAGCCCGCTCAAGCATCCCGAGGGCATCGACTTCGTGATCGTGCGCGAGAACCTCGAGGACCTTTACCTCGGCCTCGAGGGGCCGCTGGAGGCATTGAGCCCGCTCAAGCTGCACAGCCGTATCACCCGCTCGGCGCTCGACACCTCGATGCCGGGCAAGTTCGCGATCAAGATCATCACCGAGCGCAACAGCAAGCGGATCGCTGAGTTCGCTTTCAAGCTCGCGCGCAAGCGCAAGGCGGCGGGCGGCAAGGGCAAGGTCACCTGCTCGTCGAAGTACAACATGCTGCGCGAATCCGACGAACTGTTCCGGCGCATCGCCGAGGACGTCTCCTCAGGTTATCCCGACATCGCCTACGAACAGTTCATCATCGATGACTTCGCGCGCCGCCTGGTGCAGAGCCCGCACGATCTCGACGTGGTCGTGATGCCGAACCTCTACGGCGACATCATGTCGGACGCGGCGGCGGGCACGCTGGGCGGGCTCGGGCTCGCGCCGAGCGGATGCTACGGCACCGACTACGCCTACTTCGAATCGGTGCACGGCACCGCGCCCGACATCATGGGACAAAACATCATCAACCCGACCGCGACAATGCTCTCGGCCGCGATGATGCTCGAGTACCTCGGCTTCGCCGGGGAATCGCGCCGCTTCGAGAGCGCCGTGCGCAAGGTCTACGCCGAGGGCCGCGTGCTGACGCCCGACCAGGGCGGACGCTCGAGCACTACGGACTTCACCCGCGCAGTACTTGCGCACCTGTAGCGGCGCTCACCTCCTTCGACTCCGCTCGCAGACTCGCTTCGCTCAGTACGACAAGCTCTTGCATGCAACTTATTAATGGGACACAACACTAGGGCTGCCGCGCGATGGCCGGAGCCTTAGCAGTTATTCTCGCGCGTGTGGCTGGCATGAGGGCCCTATGCAGCGTGCTGTTGTCAGGTGGGATGACCTGGTGCAGGAGCATCGGGTGCATCGCTCGCTCTACACCGACCCCTCCGTGTTTGCCGAGGAAATGATCAAAGTTTTTGGCGGCACCTGGGTATATCTTGGGCACGAGACCGAAATCCCCAAGCAAAATGATTTCGTTACCCGCCGGCTTGGATTGCGACCTATTATCCTGACCCGCGGCGGCGATGGACGAGTCCATGCGTTGCTGAACCGATGTTCCCATCGTGCCGCGACCGTGTGCCGCCAAAGCGAAGGTTCAGCGCGGCATTTTACATGCGGCTATCACGGATGGACCTATAGCAACACCGGCGAGTTGGTTTCAGTGCCGGGTGAGGACGCTTACGCGCCGGAGTTTCACCGCTCGAATTACGACCTGGCGAAGATTCCTCGTCTTGAGAACTACCGGGGATTTATCTTCGGGACCTTGAACCGTGACGCGCCCGCACTTGTCGACCACCTCGGTACGGCACGGCCGCTTATCGATCAATGGCTCGATCGCTTTCCCGGGGCGGAAATCATAGTCCGCAGTGCGGCGCATCGAATGGTTATGCGAGCGAACTGGAAGTTAGTATACGACAACGCCGGCGACGGTTACCATCCGCCGTTTTCACATCGCTCGCTGCTGCGGATGACTGCCAGGCGTTACGGAACGGATCGCGATATGTCGTATTTCGGGACCGGCGACCCCGATGACTGCCGAATGTACACCCAGTCGTTGAGTAACGGTCACACGTTCTTTGATCAGCGGCTCGAGATGCACGCGGATTCCGCCTGGAGACGCCAGCGGCCGCAACCCGGACGCGAAGCCTATGAGGCTCAGCTTCGTGAGCGCCTAGGCGATGAGGAAGCTAACAGACTGTTGGAAGTTGCAGTGGGCTCGGGAATGAATCTCAATATTTTTCCCAACCTCCTGATCATCGGCAACCAGATTCAGGTAGTCGAACCGCTGACCGTCGATCGAGTGCAGGTGACCTGGTACGCGACCACTCTTAGCGGCGTCCCGGAGGAGATCAACGTCTTGCGAATGCGCACACAGGAGGATTTCCCCAACTTCGGTGAAGTTGACGACGCCGCGAATTTTGAGGCCTGCCAGGAAGGGCTCGGAATTCCTGAACTCGAGTGGATCGACATAAGCCGTCATCTGCATACCGGCCGGGAGATGGTTGATGAGCAGGGGATCGTTACCGGCCCGGCAAGCGACGATATCCACTTTCGGGCTTACTATAAGGAATGGAAACGGCTGATGAGCGCGGAGTTGAATCTAACGATCAAGTAGCGAGTCTCGACAGCTTGTGGTGAAAGAGTGAAAGACCCTGCGAACGCGATTGCACCTTCGCTTTACGTTAACGATGCGTTCTATGAGCGGCTCATGCGGCTGGATCGCCAGTTCTCGGAACTCGGAGATCCTCCCATTAAAAATGTGGAGGAGGAGTGCGAGCGGCTGATTAAATGCGAAGCCCGGCTCATCGATACCGGTGACTTCGAGCAATGGCTGGCGCTTTTCACCCACGAGTGCCTCTACTGGATTCCTGCACGACGCGGCGGCGATCCCCGTCGCGAGGTGGCACTTGAATTTCACGACCGCCGCAGACTCGAGGATCGAATCGCCCGTCTTAGAACCGGCAGTGCCTATTCGCAAATTCCGCCGACCCGCACCTGCCATCTGTTGAGCAACATCGAGATATTCGTCGTCGAAGCAAACGAAGTTGGAGCCAGAGCGAACTTCGTCATTCATACGAGCCGGCTGACCGTCCAACGGGCGCTCGCCGGCTGGTGCGGATATGTCTTCGCGCAGGAGGACAGCGGCTGGAAGATCACCTTGAAGCAGGTAAATCTGCTCGATTCCGACCGGGGCCAGGAGAACAATTCCTTTTTCCTGTAGCTACTTCGAGCCTCTGTTGGGATCAGCACAATTGCCTGTGCCAGGGCGGCAAGTTTCGACCGGCCGCAAATGAGAGGAGTGACTAGTGGCCGGACCAGATCAAGTGAAACCGTCGGGCTTGGGCCGCCCCGAATTTGTCGAGCGCCACGCGCTCTGGACGCGATCGCAAAAGGATCGGGTGCAGTGGGTTCGGGAGACGATCGAGCGTGAAAAGATCGACTCCGTGCGGGTCGTGTTTGGCGATCAACCGGAATTGCACGCGGCAAAACACTGACGACGAGAAATTTTCTCACCGCGATGGAACGCGGTCACACCATCGTCAGCACGGTGTTCGCGATGGATACCACCAACCACATCGTCTTCCCGGTCTTCACGGGCGGCGGCGGTCTGCCGCTGGCCGAGGCCGGGGGGACGGGCGACCTCGTGATGGTTCCCGATCCGGAGACGTTCCGTGTTTTGCCCTGGGTTCTAAAGACGGCGTGGGTGTTGGCCGACCTTTATCTCTCCGATGGAGCCCCGGTACCCATTGCGCCGCGGCACATTTGCCGGCGAGTGCTGAGCGAGCTGCGCGAACAGGGATTCGAATCGATGACCGGGCTCGAGGTCGAGTTCCACATCATGAAACTGGAAGACGCCCGACTGCGTCCCGAACAAAGCGGCCACCCGCCCGACCCTCCGCAGGTAAGCCTGATGGCGCACGGCTTTCAGCACCTGGCGGAGCTTCGAATCGACGAATTTCAGCCGATCCTCGAAACGCTGCGGGAAAATCTGGAAGGGCTCGGTCTCCCCCTCAGAAGCCTCGAGACCGAATGGGGCCCGAGCCAGTGCGAAGTTACGTTTGAGCCGGGGACCGGGCTCGGACCGGCTGATGACATGCTGCTGTTCCGGACCGCGGTCAAGCAGATTTGCCGGCGCCACGGCTGTCACGCGAGCTTTATGTGCTGGCCGGCGGTGCCGAACCTCTATGCCAGTGGCTGGCATTTGCATCAGTCGCTGTATTCGGTTGCGACGGGAGAGAACGCGTTTGTTGCGGGCGATTCCTCCCGCCTGCTCTCGGAGGCTGGGCGGCACTTCGTCGGCGGGCTGTTGCAGCATGCCGGTGCGGCTTGCGTCTTTAGCAATCCGACCATCAACGGGTATAAGCGCCTGCGGCCCAATTCGCTCGCCCCGCATCGGGCGAACTGGGCCAGCGAAAACAGAGGCGCGATGATTCGCGTGATCGGCAAGGCGGCGGATCCCGGAACGCATCTCGAAAATCGGATCGGGGAGCCGGCGGCCAATCCCTATCTGTATCTGGCGGCAAACCTGGTCGCCGGCATGAGCGGTATCGACCAGCGGATCGATCCGGGCGAGCCCACTACCGACCCTTATGCCGACACGCATCGCGCGTTGCTGCCGCGCTCGCTGATGGACGCGGTGGCCGCGCTCAAAGCAGACGCGCTATTCCGAGAGAAAATGGGCGCTGAATTCATCGACTATGTCATCGCGCTGAAGCAAGCCGAGATCGACCGCTTCCTGTCTTACGTAACCGATTGGGAACACCGGGAGTATTTCGAGGTGTTCTGATTTTTGCGTACCGCCGGTCGTTCAATAGAAGCGCTGTTCGCCGGGCGGACGGGTCTTCCAACGCCGATGGATCCAGTTCCAGTGATCCGGATGGCGCCGCACCATGTCTTCGACCGCTTTGGTATAGCGTTGCGTGTTGAGCCGGACCGACTCTTCGCGATCGGCGCCGCGGATCGCCTCAATCGGCTCCATGCATTCGAGAAAGTGATGAGTGCTGGCGCCGTCGCGTACGGCGAAGACCGGCACCACCGGCGCGCCGGTCGCCATCGCCAGGCGCGCCAGTCCGTCGCTGGTCGAAGCCTTAAGCGAGAAGAAATCGACGAACACGCCGTGGCGCACGTCGAGGTCGAGCGGCATCCCGACCATCCAGTTCTGCTTGAGCAGCCGCAGAACCTCGCGTCCGGCGCCCTTGCGGGCCACCACGCGGTTGCCGAAGCGATTGCGCGCGGCGCATACCGCCGCATCGATCAGCGGGTTGCGCAACGGGCGATGGATGATCGCCACGCGATGGCCGTAGATCGAATGCGCCAGGATCATCAACTCCCAGTTGCCGAAGTGGCCGGTGAGGATGAGGCCGCCGCGGCCGCGCGACAGTTCTTCGCCCCGCTTCCAGTTTTCCATCCCGCGATAGGTGGCGAACCGCTTGATATTGTCGGGCCCCAGGCTGGCAAAATGCATCCACTCGGCCAGCGTTCGGCCCCAGTTCCGATAGGTGGCGCGAAGGATTTCCAGCCGCTCGGCAACGCCGAGCCCGGGAAAGGCGATTTCGAGGTTGCGCATCGCGACCGGGCGGTCGAAGAGGTCAAGCCGCATCGCGAGCGCGCCCAGGCGCGCGCCCGCTCTCACGGCGCGCTCGCGCTCCATTGCGCGCAGCGGCGCGGCAAGTGCGCCGATCGCCGCGTACTCCAGACGCGCGCGTAGCGGACCAGTCTGACGAGCCATCGCGCCAACGAGGGTTCCAGAGCGGGGGGCGGGCGCGCAAGCACCCGCCCCCCGCTCTGGAAGAAAACGAAAGCTGCGCCGCCGGACGGCGGCGCAGCCACAAAAAAATATCCGGGCGTGACGCGAGGCGGCGATAGCGGGCACCGCTAGCGCCGCCCCCCGTCATGCCCGGAGCATCGGGGCGAGCACGCACAAGACGCCGCGGCTCTGCAACGCCGCGGCTTTAGGCGCGGTTCTAAGGAGGATCGACGGCCGCGGCTGCCGGCGCAGCCTCAAGTGCTGCGGCCGGCACCCCTGAGGCGGCGGTCGCGCCGGACGACGTCGGCGATGGCGGCGGCGTGGCGGCCATCGACGAGGAACCACCGGGCTTCACCGCCGGGCCCCTGGAACTCGGCCCGATCTCCTCCGTGTTGAGCGGTGTCGAGGATGACGACGACGGCGCCACCATGCTCGACGGCATCGGTCCGAAGCCGCCGCCGCTGCTGCTCGACGGCGCCATCGGCGCCATCGTCGAGCCATTATCTTTCAGATCCTGCGCGGGCGACACGGGCACGCTGAAGGTCGGCTTGTAAATCTCCTTGTACTGCTCCATCGGCATCTGGTGCATCTCTCGACGGCCCAGCGCGCCGGTGAACTTCTGACGCTCGTCGAGCGCCAGCGCGCGCAGATCGTCCCGCGTGCGAACCACGTGCGGAGTGAGGAACACCAGCAGGTTGAGCTTCTTCTTGTCGCTGCCGTTATTGGTGAACAGGTTGCCGATCACCGGGATATCGGAGATAAACGGCACCGCCGAGCGCTGAAGTTCGTTGTCGCTGGAGAGCAATCCGCCGATCACGGCCGTGCGATGATCCTGAACCATCACGGTGGTCGATGCCGATCGGATAGTGGTGGTCGGTCCGAGCGGATTGCTGCTCTGATTGGTAGTGGACGGTACTACATTGGAGACCTCTTCGTAGACATCGAGCCGCACGTAATCGCCCTCGGAGACTTGCGGGATGATGTCAAGCGTGATGCCGACGTTCTGACGATCGACCGAGTTGAAGATCTGCCCCGGCAGGCCGGCATTGGCCGACGCGGAACCGACGAAGGGCAAGTTCTGGCCCACGATGATCGTCGCCTCTTCGTTGTCGGCCGTAAGCAGCGTTGGTGCAGAAAGTACGTTGCTATGCGAATCGGTCTCCAAGGCCGTCATCAGCGCGACGTCGCAGGGGACCGAGACGCTAGGCGCGGGAACCGTGCTGCCAGTCGCACCGCTGGCGACCGCGCTTGCCACACTCGCCACCGCTCCCGGGACGGTACACATGCTGCCCGAAGCGAGGCCGATGCCAAGCCCAGTTAGCCCGAGCGGATTGGCGAGCGCGTTCTGAAGCTGGCCGAAGTTGAGCCGTCCGACGCCGATGGTGCTGCCGCTGATGTTGGTGGCGGACTGGAAGTTGACTCCGATCTGGCGGCTGCGCTCGGCGCTGACCTCGACGATGATCGCCTGGACGAAGACTTGTATCCGCGGCACGTCGAGTTGATCGATAACGCGGTGCAGGGTCTCGTAGTCCTGCGGCGCAGCGCTGATTATGAGCGAGTTAGTGGCGGGATCAGCGGTCACAGAGACCGGGTTTTCAAAATCGGGCGACTTGGAACCGGCGCCGCCACCGCCGCTGCTCGCGCTGACCGGCCCCGACGAGGAATTGCTCCCGCGCCCGCCCATCGGCGAGCCCATCGATCCGCCGAAACTCGAGTTGGAACCGTAGCCGCCGAACGAAGAGCTCATGCCGCCGAAGCCGCCACTCGAGCCGCCGAACCCGCCACCGAAACCACCGCCCATCCCGCCGCCGAAGCCTGAGTTGAGCGAACCGCCGAAGCCGCCGCCCGAACCGCCGCGGCCGAGCGAATTGCGTCCGGTTACCGGCGAGAGCGTCGACGGCGCGCCGCCGCCGCCCAACAGCCCGTTGAGCACTTGCACTACCTCACCCGCCATCGCGTTCTTCAGGCGGATGACGTGGATGCGCGAGTTCTCGTTGGGCGGATGCACGTCGAGCTTGACGATCAGGTTTTTGATGGTGCGCATCTGCAGCGGCCCCGCCAGCACGATCAGCGAGTTGGTGCGCTCATCGGGCACCACCTTGAAGCCGCCGGCCGGCCCCTGCGCCGACGGCGCCACCACTCCCAGCCCCGGCCGTGGAAAGCGCATGCCGCCGGACTCGGAGCCGCCTTCCGCACCCATGATCTTTTCGACCTGCGAGGCCAAGTCGTCGGCGAAGGCGAGCCTGAGCGGAATCACCTCGATGTTCTGCCGCGTGCCTTGGATGTCGAGGCTGCCGATGATCCTGAGCAGGCGGTCGATGTTGTAGGCGTTGTCGGTGAGGATGAGGGTGTTGTCTTCGGGAAAGGCCGCCACCAGTCCATCATGCGAGATCATCGGCTGGATCACGTTGACCAGCGAGCCGGCATCAATGTTCTTCAGCCTGACCATCCTGGTGACGTACGAGTCGCCGCGGGATTCGCCGGGCTCCTGCGAAGTGGTAAGCGCAGCCGATTCGCGGACTTCGCGGGCGGGGACGATTTTGATCACCGGCCCGGCCTGCACTGTGGTGAAGCCTTTAACCTGGAGCACCGACTGGAAGATCGAGTAGGCCTGCGCAGGGGTGACCTTGGTCGGCGAAATAATGCTGACCTTGCCGCGCACGCTCTCGTCGACCACAAAGTTCTTGCCCGTGATCTCGCTGATGAACTTGGCCAGGACCGGGATGTCCACGTCCTGAAAGTTCATTGTGATAAGATTCTGATCCTGTGACGCTGGCGCATCCTGGGCCCGAACGTGCGCGCATAGCACACAGGACCAAGCCGCAAGTGCTAGCGCCCCCAATATCCAGCACTTCATTTGGGTACTCCTCGCCCGAAGACTTCTCGCGGAAGACTCCTCGCCTTTATAGCGGTGGACGGTGGCATGCGCAACCATGTTTCCGTTTACGAAACTGTTACGTCTGCGTTTGCAAAACTGTTGCGCCTCAAAGACTATGTGAAGGAAAATTTGCACCGATTGAATGACCATCGCGAACAGCACGTCGAGGACGATTCGTGCCACAGCACTCCGCCCACGAACGCTCCTGAGCACGGCTAACGTTGCGCTTCGAATACCTGATAGGCATGCGTTACCTGCGCGCGCGCCGGCGCGAACGCTTCGTCTCGCTGATCGCGGTCATTTCGCTGGCCGGTGTGGCGCTCGGCACCTTTGCACTGACCGTGGTGCTGTCGGTGATGAGCGGTTTCCAGGAGGACCTGCGCCAGCGGCTGCTTGCTTTTAACCCGCACGTCACCGTGGAAAGTTCCAACGCCGCGGACGCCGACCCCGCGCCGCTGATGGGGCGGATTACGGCGCTACCCGGGGTCGAGGCAGCCGCGCCTTACGTTTCTTCACAGGCGATGGCGGTTTCGACCAACGCCCAGGGAGTGCCGGCCTACGTGGCCGGCGGGGTGCTGCGCGGCGTGGTGGCGGCCAATAACCCGGTGCTGACCGAACTCACGCAAACGCTGAAGGCGGGCGGCCTCGACGCGCTGGAGCGGACCTATTCGTCCACTGTGACCGAAAATGGAGGCGCCAAGCGCAGCGTCCAGTTGCCCGGCGCGATCATCGGCGACTCGCTTGCCCTCGAGTTGGGAGTGCGAATGGGCGACCCGATGGTCCTGATCTCGCCCGCCAGCCTGGGCGGCGGAATCGGCGCCCCGCGCCTGAAGCGTTTCGTTATTGGCGGACTGTTCCATTCTGGGATGTACCAATTCGACGCATCGCTGATCTTCGTCTCGCTCAAGCAGGCCCGCGCGTTGCTCGCCGACGACCCGCAGCTCGAAAGCGGCCTGGAGGTGCGCGTGCACAACCTGTTCGACGCGCCTGCCATTGCCGGCCAGATCGCGCGTATCGCGGGTACCGGCTACACGGTGACCGACTGGACGCAGGCCAACGCGGCGCTGTTCGCGGCGCTCAAGCTGGAGAAGTTCACCTACTTCCTGGTGTTGATGCTGATCGTGCTGGTGGCGGCTTTCAATATCGTGGCCACGCTGGTGATGGTGGTGATGGAGCGGCGCAAGGAGATCGCGATTTTGCGCGCCATGGGGGCGCGCGCGGGGTCGGTCGCGGCAATCTTTCTGTGCGAGGGCGCCGCGCTGGGCCTCGCCGGCACCGTCACCGGCGTACTCGGCGGCTTCGTGACCTCGTTCCTCATTGGCAAGTACCATCTGATCCATCTGCCGCCCGACATGTTCATGGTAAGCGCGGTGCCGGTGCGCCTGTACCCGGTGAATTTCCTCGCCGTGGCGGCGGCGGCCGTGGTCCTTTGTCTGGCTGCGGCGCTTTACCCGGCTTTCAAGGCGCGTGGACTCTCGCCGGTCGAAATCATCCGTTATGAATGAGCCTGCGCTATGAATGAGCCCCGCGCACAATCTTCGGCTCCGGCGTTAAGCGGCGCGGACCTGCTGTTGCGGGCCGAGGCGCTGGACAAAAGCTTCTTTGACGCCGGCCGCGAAGTCCGCGTGCTGCACGGGCTCGAGATGGAGGTCAAGGCGGGAGAGGAAATCGCCGTCGTGGGGCAGTCGGGCGTCGGCAAATCGACCCTGCTCCATGTTCTCGGCAGCCTGGAAACTCCCACCGCGGGCAAGGTTTACTTCGAGGGTCAGGACCTGTTCGCGCTCGGCGAACGGGCGCTGGCCGAGTTTCGCAACCGCAAGCTCGGCTTCGTGTTCCAGTTCCACTACCTGCTCGCCGACTTCACCGCACTGGAGAACGTGATGATGCCGGGGCTGATCGCGCGGATGGCCGAGCAGGACGCGGCGCGGCGGGCGGGCGAGATGCTGGAACTGGTGGGCCTCGCCGACAAGCTTCACCGGCGGCCCGCCGAGCTTTCCGGAGGCGAGCAGCAGCGCGTGGCCGTCGCGCGCGCGGTGGTATTGCATCCGCGCCTGGTGCTGGCTGACGAGCCTACCGGCAATCTCGACCCGCAGACCGCCGACGAGGTCCATCAACTCTTCCACCTGCTCAACCGCCAACTCGGCATAACGCTGGTGATCGCAACGCACAACGAGCGGCTGACGCGCTCGATGGGCCGTGCACTGCGGTTGCGCGAGGGGCGTCTGTTCGAGGAACGCGGCTAGCAAGCCCCAGCAGGCCTATCGCGCCTGTTGTGCGGCAGTGCACAGGCGGCGGTGCACGAGCGGCTTGTTTGGTTTACTTCACAGTAGCGATTGGTTAGCTTGGTCGCGCCTCGGACAGACGGGAAAGGTGATTGGTGGATTTGCGCAAGCGGCGGCGCCTGGGCGAGTGCCTGGCCTATGCAGCTTTTTTGTTGGTGGCGCTGACGTTTGTGGCGCCGCGCCTCGGTGCGCAACCGCCACCGGTGATCTCCCGCATCCGCATCGTCGGTAACCAGCGCGTCGAAGAGGACGCGATCCGCATCCATCTCACCGCGCAACCCGGCCAACCGCTCAACGAAGCGACCGTCGACCAGGATGTTAAGGCTATCTACCGCATGGGCTTTTTCGAGTCCGTCAACGCCAGCGTCGACCAGCAGGGCGGCCAGTCAATCCTTACTTACCACGTCAAGGAGCGGCCCCTGATAACCGACGTCCGCACCGAGGGGATGAACGAGATCAAGCCCACCGCCGACGAAGTGGTGGGCGCGATCAAACTGCACTCGGGGGTTGTCGAGGATCCGCAGCTCGTGCAAGCGAGCATCCAGGCCCTGCGGCAGGTCTATCAGAGCAAGGGCTACCTGGACGCCAATATCACGTTTCGTACCGTGCCCGGGGCCAACAACACCGCGATCGGCGTTTTCCACGTGAGCGAAGGGCCGCAGGTTGCGATCAGCGACATCAAGTTCGTCGGCAACAAGGCGTTCTCAGCGCGCAAGCTGAGCGGGCTGATGGAAACGCGCAAGCATAATCTGCTCAGCCGCTTCTTCAACACCGGCACGCTCGACCGTACCAAGCTGCAGCAGGACACCGATCGCCTGACCGCTTTTTACTACAATCACGGCTACCTGCAGGTCCATATCGGCGACCCCGTAGTCACCCGCCATGGCGACAAGATCAGCGTCACGGTGAACATCGACGAAGGCCCGGTCTTCAAGGTTGGCAAGGTCGACGTGGCCGGCGACCTCAAGTTTCCCAAGGACGACCTGACATCCAAGCTGACGCTCAAGCCCAAGAAGGTGTTCAGCGGCGCAGACATGGAGCACGACGTACTGACGCTGTCGGATTTCTACTCCGACCGCGGCTACGCCTTCGTCAACGTCGACCCGCGCACTAAGGTCGATCCGGCGGCGCATCGGGTTGACATCGCCTATCTGGTCACGCCCGGCAACGAGGTCCTCGTCGACCGCATCAAGATTTCCGGCAACACAAAAACCTCGGACAAGGTGATCCGGCGCGAGATCAAAGTCCAGGAGCAGGAGCCCTACTCGGCGTCGAAAATCCAGGCTTCCAAGCTGCGCCTTGACCAGCTCGGCTACTTCCAGAGCGTGCGCCTGTCGACCGAGCCCTCACGCCAGCCGGACAAGATCAACCTCGATGTTAACGTTCAGGAGGGTAACACCGCCTCCTTCCAGGTCGGCGGCGGCTACGACAGCGCCTCCTCGCTGTTCGGCACCTTCCTGCTGCAAAACACCAACCTCTTCGGGGGCGGCGAGTCGGCGTCGTTCAGCGCCGAGATCGGCTTCCTGTTCGAAAACTTCAGCGTCAGCTATACCGAGCCGTGGTTCCTCGACATGCCGCTGGCAGTCAGTCTCCAGGGCTTCGACAACACGCTCTATCTGTTCAGCTTCAACCAGAGCGAGGCCGGCTTCCTGCTCAACACCGGCTATCCGCTGGCCGATCTGGGGCTGCATAAGCTCGGACCATTCTCGCTCGAGCACGTGACGGCCGGGCTTGGCTACCAGTTCGAGAGCGTCGGCATCACTAACCTTTCTCCGTTCACCACCTTCGATATCCAGCGCGAGAAGGGTTTCAGCCGGGTCTCGGAGATTCTGCCCTCGCTCCGCCGCTTCACCGTTGACAATCCGACGGACCCGCGCAGCGGCTCGATCCAGAGCCTCGATCTGGAGGTCGCCGGACTAGGCGGCACGCCGTTTATCAAGGGCGTCGCCCACGGCCACTGGTTCTTCCCGTTCATCAAGAACCCTACGCTGGGCGAATGGGTTTACTCGCCAGCGGTCACCTTCGGCTACGGCCAGCGACTGCAGACCGGCACCGGCGGCGAACTGCCGCTGTTCGAGCGCTTCTTCCCGGGCGGGCTCAACGGCCAGGGCCAGGTGCGCGGCTATGAGATTTATTCGCTGGGCCCGCAGGTGACCCTGTTCAATCAGTTCGGGCAGCCCTTCGGGGTCGAGCAGGTGGGCGGCAGCAAGGAGCTGCTGTTCAGCCAGCAGATATCGTTCCCGATAATCGAGGCGCTGGGGCTGCGCGGCGAGGCGTTCTTCGATGCCGGCAATTCGTTCCGGCTAAGAGACTCGCTCTCATTCAACGGCTTGCAGTACGCCTGGGGGGTCGGGCTGTTCTGGAAGTCGCCGTTTGGCCCGATCACTGTCGACATCGCGAAACCGATCAACCGGCGGCCCAACGATCAGAGCACGGTCTTCGATTTTGGCGCCGGAGCCCCGCTCTAGCGTAAGACGCGTCAAATCGGCTTAAATGTCGTCATACATTTTGTCCGCCGCCTCGATTCCATTTCACGCGGCGCGTATTTCACCAGTTCGCACCCATGGGAGGGTCGATATTCGATGAGGCAAGGTCTTATCTGTAGCGCGGTGCTACTGTTTATGGCTGCCGCGATTCCCGCGCACGCGGAAGTCAAGATCGCTTACGTGGACATTCAACGTGCACTCAACGAATGCAACGCCGGCAAGCGGGCGCGCTCCAACATTCGCGTCGAGGCCGAGCGTGCGCAGGCCAAGCTTCAGCGCGAGCAGTCCGAGGCCCAGGGGCTCAAGGACGAACTCGACAAGAAGGGCCTGCTGATGCCGCCCGATCAGCGCCAGAATGTCGAGGACGAGCTCGCCAGGAAGATGCGTATCTTCCAGGATGACGTCAAGAACGAGCGCGACGAGCTGCACCAGAAGGACAACGAGGCCACCGCCGCCATCGTGCGCGATCTCGCCACCGTGGTCCGCCAGCTCGGCGAAAAGAGCGGCTATACGTTGGTGATGGAGAAGGGCGGACTTCTGTGGGGTATCCCCTCGGCCGACATCACCGACGAGGTCATCCGCTCCTATGATTCGATGAACGTCAAGGCCGGCTCGCTCGCCGCCGATCCGCGATGGGCAGGGGCAGGTCCACAAGGAGCAGGAGGCGGCCCAGCGTCAGCCGGCGGCGAGTTGCCAAGCAGCGGCGGCGGCTCCATCCGTAAGCATTCGAGTATTTCGAGGTAACATCCGCGACGTGAGCGGCGATTCATCCCCGCCAGACCTCGCTGCCCTGCTGCGCCGGCTCCCGCATCGCTACCCGTTCCTGATGGTCGATCGGGTGCTGGAGCTGGATGACGGGCGGGTGCTCACGCTCAAGAACGTGAGCATCGACGAGCCCTTCTTCAGCGGCCATTTTCCCGGGCGCCCGGTGATGCCGGGCGTGCTGGTGGTTGAGGCGATGGCACAGTCTGGTGCGCTGCTCGCGATGGGCATGATGGGCGGCGAGCGCCCGGCGGCACTGTTCATGCTCACGGGCATCGACAAGCTTCGCCTGCGCCGCCCGGTAGTGCCCGGCGATCAGCTTCGGATGGAAGTGCGGCTACTCAAGCATCATCGCCCGCTGTGGAAGATGCAGGCCGAGGCGCGGGTGGATGGCGACCTGGTGGCCGAGGCGGAGTTGTCCGCGATGGAAGTCGAGGAGTCAACCCCATAGCCGGCCGTATCCATCCCTCCGCCGTCATCGATCGACGCGCCGAGCTCGATTCCAGCGTCGAAGTCGGCCCGGGAGCGGTCATCGGCCCCGAGGTCCGCATCGGCGCCGCCACGCGGATCGGCCCCTACGCGGTGATCGAGGGCCGCACCACGATCGGCGCGCGCAACCAGATCTTCCAATTCGCCTCGGTCGGCGCCGCACCGCAGGATCTCAAGTACCGCGGCGAGCCCTCGCGCCTGGAAATCGGCGACGACAACCGCATCCGCGAGTTCACCACCATCCATCGCGGCACCGAGGGTGGCGCGATGGTCACGCGCATCGGCAACCACGTGCTGGTGATGAACTACGTGCACGTCGCGCACGACTGCGTCATCGGCGACCATTCGATCCTCGCCAATTCCACCGAGATCGCCGGCCACTGCGTGCTCGAGGAATGGGTCGTCACGGCCGGGATGTGCGGCATCCATCAGTTCAGCCGCATCGGCGCGCACGCGATGCTCGCCGCCGGCTCCAAGGTCGCGCAGGACGTGCCGCCCTATGCGATGGTGGCCGGCGACCGCGCGCGCATGGTCGGCGTAAACGCCGTCGGCCTGGAGCGCCGCGGCTTCGGCCCCGAGGTCGTCGCTGCCTTGCGCTCGGCCTTTCGCACCCTCTTCTACTCCAAGCTGCTGCGCGACGACGCGATAAAGCAGGTGCTCGACGAATGCGGCGCGCTGCCAGAGGTCCGCAGGCTGATCGATTTCATCCGCGCCTCCGAACGTGGCGTGGTGAGCCGCGACCGTGACTAAGCTCGGGATCATCGCCGGCAACGGCGTCTTCCCCCTCGAGGTCGCAACGGCGGCGCGCCGGCGCGGCTACGCCGTGATCGCGGTCGCGCATCGCGGCGAGACCGATGAGAAACTCGCCGAGCTGTGCGAGGAGATAACCTGGATCCGCGTCGGCGAGCTGCAAACGATGATCGATGCGTTCAAACGCGCCGGCGTCATCCAGGCCGCGATGGCGGGGGGGATCGCGCGCGCGCGCCTGGGCGAATCGTTCGCGCCCGACGCGCGGGGAATCGCGATGCTCGCCCGGGTGGGCCTCTTTAGCGACGACGCGGTGCTGCGCGCTGTCGCGGCCGAGGTCGAGTCGGACGGGATCGCGATGATCGATCCGGTGCCGCTACTCGACGGCGCGCTCGCGGGCCCGGGCCGGCTTGCCGGACCCGACCCCAACGCGGCGCAGCTCAAAGATTTGCAGCTCGCGTTTGGCGTGATGCGGGCGCTGGGCGGCTTCGACGTCGGCCAGGCCGCCGCGGTCCGCGACGGCGTGTTTGGCGCGATCGAGGC
>Ga0209526_10001211_pt1 | contig 17173 bp, 12 predicted proteins | sample JacPinW_OM2H0_M1_FD_188566 | JGI IMG/M metagenome (GOLD analysis project Ga0209526, IMG submission 188566) | Forest soil microbial communities from Algoma, Ontario, Canada - Jack Pine, Ontario site 1_JW_OM2H0_M1 (SPAdes) (version 2) | ecosystem: Environmental > Terrestrial > Soil > Boreal... | reverse complement strand
CGAGATCCACGCCGGGACGGAGGGCCAGGCCATCACGCGTCCGAAGACCGAATTGCAGTGAGTGCGGCCGAGGTCGCGTCGATCGCCCTTGCGGGCCTGGCCGCTGGGGCGATCAATACGCTCGTCGGCAGCGGGACACTGATCACCTTCCCGGTGCTGCTCGCCTGGGGCTATGCGCCGGTCACCGCCAACGTCTCGAACACCATGGTGCAGCCGCGGGCGAACTTTACCGGGACTGGGCTGCCCGCCAGCGGCAAAGTCTTGATCGTGGGTGGAAAGACGGGTGATCTCACCGCAGAGCTGTTCGATCCGGCCGGTGCGGGGGCCTTCAACTCCACCGGAGGGCTGCCCGCAGGAGAGGACAAGCGAAGCCACACGGCGGTGCTGATCGGCGGCGCGAGTATCAACAGCGGCAAGGTGCTGATCTCCGGCGGCGTCAACGGCGCCGGCGGCGGTACTCCCTCGTCGACGCAGTTCCTCTACACCCCGGGCTCGGGAACGTTCGACCCAACCAGCTTCCCGATGGCAACGGCCCGCAGCAATCACGCCGCGATCTCGCTGTCCACGGACAGCGTGCTGATCTGCGGTGGCACCGACGGGACGAATACCCTGAAAACCTGCGAGCGTTACGATCCTGCTTCGGGGAACCAGTTTCCGACTGCGCCGTTGATGGAGGTGCGAAGGGATTTCGGGCTTGCGCCGATCACCATCAGCTCCCTGGTGGAGATCCTGGCGGCGGGGGGCCCAGCCACCGTGATGATTTTCGCGGAGACGTACAACCCGAACTGACCGATTCGCGCCTTTGGCGCGGCGCTTGGCTGCTTGACACCACCCCCAGAGACGGGATTGGTTAGGCGCGGATTCGCCGCCCGAGCGCTTGGTGGCGAGGGGGCCATGCCATGCGAGCGTTCGCCGCCGTTCCCATCGCCATCGCGGTGTGCGTAGCCGCGCCCGTATTCGCAGACGCCAGCAGTCACGTCACCGCGGCGAAGAAGGCCGAGCGTAAGAGCGATTGGCGGAAGGCACTGCAGGAGTGGAAGGCCGCCTTTGCAGCGGAGCCGAACGCCGAGTACCTGATCGGGATCGGCGACGCGTACTCGCACCTTGGAAACAAGGCCGAAGCGAAAAAGAATTACGAGGCCTACCTCGCTGACCCGCTGGCGCTGCCCGCGAGCGTCCAGAAAGTGAAGGCGAAGATCGCGGCGCTGGGGCCGCCGGCCGGAGGAGCTCTCGCGGGCCCGACCCTGCCGCCCCTGTCAGGCTCCGAGGCGGCCACGGCCGGAAAGTCCCAGACCGCCGAGGCGGCCTTGCCGCTCCCTGGTCTGGACCTTCCCGCGGCTGCGCCGCCTCCGGCGATGCCGCCCCTTCCCGGTCTGGAGCTGCCCGGTGCCGCGGCGAAGAAGGGGACGGACAAGGTCGCGTCCGCCACGGCGCCGCCGCTGCCGCTTCCCGGCGTTCCGGCGAAGAGCGAGTCCGCTGCGGCCCCGAAGAAGGACGCCGCTCCTGCCGTCGCCGACGGTACGAAGTCGCCCGCCAAGCCCATCGCGATGGTTACGCCGGCCGTGGACAGTCGGTCGGACAAGGCGCCCGTCGCGGCGTTGGCAGCGACCCCCATACCGCAGGACTCGAGGCGCGGCTCGTCCGGCGGAATCCAGCGGACGATGGCGTACGTGACCGCGGGTGTAGCCGTGGCTGCCCTCGGCGGCGGCGCCCTGGCCTTCACCAAAGCCAACTCTGCCCAGAACGATCTGACCGGCGGCGTTCACAGCAGCGCGCAGGCACAGCAACTGCTGGACGACGTGAACCGCAACAAGACGCTGAGCGCCGTGGGTTTCGCGGGTGGCCTGGTCGCCGCGGGGATCGCCGCTGCGCTCTTTGCCTTCTGACCGTTTTCCAATTCGTGACGCCCGGCCCGGACATGCTCCGGCCCGGACGGGGGCCGGTATGATCTCATCTTCGAAGCGGCTTTCCTTCCCCGCCCTCGCCGCCCTGGCGCTCGTCGCCGCCGGGTGCTCATACAGCGGAGAAGGGCAAATCCCCTGCGTGCAGGACGCCTCCTGCCCGACCGACTATCCAGTGTGCGGACCCGGCGGGAAATGCATCGCCGGTACGCCCACCGCGGCCTCGGTCGCCATCACGGGTGTCGACGGGCACGCGGCCGCCGACTACCTCAGCGGCACCGTGCGGGTCCTCGTCTCTGCCCGTGCGACGTCGGGAGTGGGGAGCGTGAGGCTCGCTTCCGGGAGCGTAAACTTTCCGGCGTCCACCCTCGCCGCCGCTACTCCGTTGTACGCCTTCGACGTGGACACGACGGCCCTGGCCGACGGCGACGCGACCCTCACAGCGACGCTCACCGCGGGCGACAACTCCGGGGCCACGGCCACCGGCACCCTGCACGTCGACAATGCCAAGCCGGTGATCACGACCTTCACCGCCTCCGGCAGCTCCTCGACCACGATCACTGCGGGCACCACGGCTTTGCTCAGCGTTTCCTTCACGCCCGCCACTGCCAGCGCGTCCATCACCAGCGGCAGCGGCGGCGGGAGCATCACCCTGAGCAGCAGCGGCTCCGCGCTGGTGAGCCCCGACGTCACGACCACGTTCAATCTGCGCGTGACCAGCCGCTCCGGCGTGACGGTCCAGTCAGGGACTACCGGGCAGCCGCCTGACGTCACGGTGTCGGTCGTCTCACCGGCGTTCATGACGGGCAATTTCACGGTTTCGCCCTCGGTGATCACGTTGGGCGACAGCGGGCCGATTACCTTCACGCTCCCGTCGCTCTCCGCGTCGGTGACTGCCGCGTCCATCCGGGACGACTTGGGCACTGTCGTGATCGCGGACGCGCTGACTGGCGGACTCGCGATCGCGAAGCCCGCATCGACGAGGACCTATACCCTGGTGGCGCGGAACGCGGCCGGTGCCGCTGCAAACGCGACGACATCGGTGACTGTGCGAAGCGTGGCCAACTCATTGAACACTACGCTCCTGGCGTCCGCGGCCTCGGTGACGGTCGGCGGGTCGATCACGCTAACCCCCACCTTCCCGGCCGCCTATACGGGATCCATCTCGGGAACGGGCCTCTCGTCGCCGCTGGTGGTGACAAGCGGCCAGCTGTATCCGGTCACCATCACCGCTGCGGGAACGAACGCGTACACGCTCACGGCCCAGAATGACGCGACTCCCGTAGCCACGTTCGCGACCGGGGCAACCAACGTGAGCGGCGTGGCAGTTCCCGTGATCGCGGCTTTCACGGCGAGCGCGCCGACAGTCACGAACGGAAATACCGTCACGTTCACTTACAACGTGACCGGCGGGGATTGTGCGGTCGCCGTGCGCTGCCAGATTACTGGACCGTCGTTCAGCTTCGACATTCTGGGCACGAATGAGGGCTCGAACCACATCTCGACGGCAGCGGTGCCGACTGCAAGCTCCACGTCGACGTACGTCCTGACGCTCGTCAATTCGACCGGAACGGCTGCCGGGACGGTGTCGCGGTCCATCAGCGTGCAGGCGGTCGCTCCGGCGACGGCCTCACTGGTCGCGAGCGCTGTGGAGGTTGCTAAAGGCAGCACCATCACCTTGACGCCCACGTTCTCCGGCGCGTCCTCGTACATCGCGGACGACGCCGGCGCTCACATCGTGGATAACCCCACTTCCGCGGTCGCCACGACCCCGATCACCGTCAGCGGAACGAACACGTACACGCTGGTGGTCCTGAACGCGGCTGGCGCGAGCGTGACCGACTCTGTGACGGTCACGGCGCTGAATACCATCGCGCAGACCGTCAACCCAACGCCCTCTCGCTTCGGCGCGACCGCCACGCTGCTGAACAACGGCCGGGTGCTGATCGCCGGCGGCGGAACCACGGCAGGCGGTAACGGCACGAACTCGGCGGAGCTCTACAACCCGATCACGCGAACCTATTCGACTACGGGCAATCTCCGCACAGCCCGGCGGGATCATACGGCTCACATGCTGAGCGACGGCACCGTTCTGGTGGTGGGTGGATTCGACGCCTCCGGAAGCCCGCTCGATTCGCTCGAGACCTACGCCCCCACCGCGGGAACTTTTTCGACGTTCGTGCTCACAGGCGGCGCGAGCAGCGGGATGGTGAACCCTCGCGCGCTGCACACCGCTACCGTGCTCGCGGACGGGACCCTGCTGGTTGTGGGCGGTTGCGGCACGGCGGCATGCGACCTGAGTTCTCCTGACTCGCGCAAGACGGCAGAGATCATCAATTTAGCCGCCGCCAGCACTGCGGCCACGGGCGCACCCAATGCACAGCACGTCGGTGCCACGGCGACGTTGCTCAACAACAGCAAGGTGCTCGTAGCCGGCGGCGCAATCACCAAAGGAGGGAGCGGCACCGACTTCGCTGAGTTGTTCAGCGCGGGCGCGTTCTCCTGCACGGGTACCAACTGTGCCGGGCGGGTTGCGATGAAGGAAGCTCGGACCGCGCATGGCGCCATCCTTCTGCCGAACGGGCAGGTTGCCCTGATCGGTGGAAAAAACGGAGCTGGTAGCGCCACATCGTCGATTGAGCTGTTCGACCCCGCCGGCAGCGGGTCGTTCACTACGAACGCTGCGACATTGTCTGCCGCTCGGTTCCAACTCCAGGCCACACGACTCGCCGGCGCGGGCAGAATCCTGGTGTCGGGCGGCTTCACCACGGGCACCGCCGGCTCGGCAGCGCTCGACTTGTTCGACGTCAGCGGGATCGCTCTGACCGCAGTCTCTCCGATCGACGGTTTGACGACGGCACGCGGTGGACACACGGCAACGCTGCTCTTCGGCGGAACAGCGCTGATGAGTGGTGGTACGTCGAGCGCGTCCGGGGAACTCTTTTCGTCCGCTCAGTAGTCTGGCCCAGCGGAAATCGCGGGTGGGGGGCGTCCGGGCGGGCGACCCGTACTTTTTTCAACTGAGTGTAGCGCCGTGAGCGTTTGGCAGTAAAAACTCCAGCGAACGGCATGTTGCCTCTGCTCGCCATCGGGCCACTGTGAGGTGGGGACGTCGAAGAGGCGCCGCGATGGGGTATCCGATTCAGCGCATTTCAAGAGCATCCGAAGCGGACTGCCGGCATCGCGCCGATTCGGATCGCGCGCGCTTGCTGGAGCGCGTTGCCATTGGCCTGGCGCACGAGGGAAAGAACCCGCTGCACAACATGGTCCTGCACCTGCAGCTCATGTCCGAGAAGCTGGCTTCGCCGCCGCGGGTGGGTGGGTCGCCTATCGAAAAGCACGTCTCGGCGTTGCGGGACGGGATCTCGCGGGTGGATGCGCTGCTCCGCTCATTCGGGGAATTCGCAGCGCCTGAGCACTTGCCGCCTGACGTGGCAGCCGCCGCCCGCCGGGCCATCCAGCTATTCGCCTACGACGCGCGACGGGCAACCGTGCAGGTCGCGCAGCACGGCCCGGCGGCCCTGCTCGTCAAGTCCGACAGCTCGGTCCTCGGCGATCTGGTGGCCCACGCCTACCTGGCGTGCGTCGAGCACGCTCGCGACGGTGGCAGCGTGACGGTCGAGCTGGAAGTGCGCGGCGCCTTCGTGGAGTTGGAGCTGCGCGCCGAGGGCGGTCTCGGGAACCGGGAGCAGGCGCTTCCGCACCTCGACGCCGTGCGCCGCCTCGTCCCTGAAGCGTCGTGCGAGCTCTCGCTCGCGACCCCCCCAGCAGGGGGCGCTCGCCTCTCGCTCTCCTTCCTCCACCCGAGGTAACCACACCCCGCCATGGCGAAAGCCCGCATTCTGATCGTCGACGACGAGGAATCCACCAGAGAGCTGTTCGCGGAGCTGCTTCAGCGCTGGGGATACGAAGTCGACCAGACCGCCGACGGTCACGGGGCGTTGAAGATTGCCGCCGAGACGCATCCCGACGTGATCATCAGCGACCTGGTGATGCCCAAGCTGGACGGGCTGGCGCTCGTGCGCGCGCTACGCGAGGAGCAGCCCGACACGCCGGTGGTGATCATCACCGGGAAGGGGACCATCGACGCCGCGGTCGAGGCCGTGCGCGAGGGCGTCTTCGACTTCGTCGAGAAGCCGCTCGATCCCGCCCGCCTCAAGGTCATCCTCCAGCGCGCGCTGGAGAAGAAGGAGACCCTGCACGAGATGCAGGTGCTGCGCCGGCGCCTGGGACAGGTGGACTCCGGCGTCGGGTTGGTGGGCAGTTCGCCGCCCATGCGCCGCGCGATGGAACTGGTGGAGAAGGTCGCGCCCTCGAAGGCGAGCGTGGTGATCACGGGGCAGAGCGGGACGGGCAAGGAGATGGTGGCCCGCGCCATCCACCAGCTGAGCCCGCGCCGCGACCGGCCGTTCATCGCCATCAACTGCTCGGCGATCCCTTCCACGCTGATCGAAAGCGAGATGTTCGGGCACGAACGCGGCGCGTTTACCGGCGCCGATCAGCGGCGACTGGGCGCTTGGGAGCTGGCCGACGGTGGGACGCTCTTCCTCGACGAGGTGGGCGAGATCCCGATCGAGCTGCAGGCGAAGTTCCTCCGTGTCCTCGAGGAAGAGCGGCTCCGCCGCCTGGGCGGCAAGAGCGAGATCACCGTGGACGTGCGCGTGATCTCCGCCACCAACCGCGACCTGAAGGAGGAGATCCGGTCGGGGCGCTTCCGCGAGGATCTCTACTTCCGGCTCAACGTCTTCCACGTCAACCTGGCGCCGCTCAAGGAGCGCCGCGAAGACGTCCCGGTCCTGGTCCAGCACTTCATCGACAGGTTCAGCAAGGACGCGGGCAAGAAGCTGCACGGAGTCTCGCCCCAGGCGATGAAGCTGCTCGCGGACTATGCCTGGCCGGGAAACATCCGCGAGCTGCGCAACACGCTCGAGCGCGCCGTCATCCTCTGCGGCACCGGTATCATCGAACCGGAGCACTTGCCCAGCGAGCTCGCCGCGGGAGGCGGGGAGAGCGCCTATCTCAAGCTGCCGTACGGGCTGCCGCTGCGGGAGATCGAGAAAGAGTACATCCTGGCGACTCTCAGCCGGCTGCAGAACAACAAGGCGCGCACGGCGCAGGCGCTGGGCATCAGCGAGAAGACGCTCTACAACAAGCTGTACCGGTACTCGGGTCGCGGACCCCGCCGTGAGGACGAGGTGGAAGACGAGCTCGATCCTCCGGGGCCCAGCGAGATCAAGGTGACCGGCATCGGCTGAGGCCGCGTAGCCCCTGAGTTGGCTGCGGCGGCCGGGAATGACTTGCGCTCAAGCGTAGCCCCTGAGCCGCCTGCGGCGGCCGGGGCTAGTGCTGGATGTGGGCGACTTCGACGCGGTCGCGCCCTGATCTCTTCGCGCGGTACAGCGCCTCGTCCGCGCGGCGCAGCAGATCCTCCGCCGCATCCGCCGAATCCAACTCGTCCGCGCTCACCGCCGCCACGCCGATGGACCCGCGCACCGGCAGGCCGGCATCCTGGCTCACCTGCACCAGCCGGCGGCGCAGGCGCTCGGCAAATTGCGCGCCCTGTGGCTCGTTGGTCTGCGGCAGGAGCACCACGAACTCGTCTCCGCCATATCGCGCGGCGAAGTCGGTGTCGCGCAGCTCCTCGCGGACGGCGTCCGCCAGCGCCACGATGGCCCGATTGCCGGCGGCATGGCCGAGCTTGTCGTTGATCTCCTTGAGCCCGTCGAGATCGACCATCGCGCAGGCCAGGGGGTGCCCGTAGCGTTGGGCCCGGGAGACTTCCTCCTCCAGCCGCGCATGGAAGGAGCGGAAGTTCGGGAGCCCGGTGAGCCCGTCGGTCTGCGCCAGCGCGCGGAAGTGCTCCTTCTGCGCCGTCAGCTTCAGCGTGCGATCGACGCGCGCCATGAGCTCCTGCTCGCTGAACGGCTTCGCCAGGTAATCGGCCGCGCCGAGCGACAGCCCCTGCGACTTCGTCTCTGCGTCGCCCTGGGCAGAAAGGAAGATCACCGGCGTATCCGCCGTCTTGGTGTTGCGGCGCAGGCCCGTGAGCGCGCCGAACCCGTCCATCCCCGGCAGGAAGAGGTCGAGCAGCACCAGGTCCGGATTGAGCTCCGCAGCACGCTTGAGGGCCGTCTCTCCATCGCCGACCGCGTCGACGTCGTAACGGGGACGCAACAGCTCGGTAAGGACCATCCTCGCGTCCTCATCGTCCTCCACCACCAGGATGAGCGGCTTCTGGCGCCTCCCACTGCCGGGCAGGGGCTCGGGCGCAGGCGCCTCGTCCCGCGATACTTTCGGCGCCCTCAGCCGCGCCGAGACGCGGCTGGCCACCTCGTCGGCCGTGTTCCCCGCGTCATCCGCGCCCGCTTCGATCGCGGCCGCAGCATCGTCGGTCAACACCACGATGGGACCGCCCACTTGCGCAAGCTCGCGCATGGCGATGGCCCGGGGCAAATCGTCGAGCCCGCAGACGAACGCGGCCGGTTCACCGACGCGCTCGACCAGGCCGACCCTTGAGAGGGCCGACCGCAGCGACTCCGCCGCCTCCCCAGCCCCCACGACCCGGACGTTCACGCGGTCTCCCAGGCGCACGTACCGAACACCCGCCGGGAAGGTAGCGATTCGGCTAGAGGAACGCCAAGATCCAGGACTGGAGCTGGCTGCCGCTCGCCTGGTTGCGCAGGCGGCGCGGCCGCAGGGCAAGTGCGATGCGGTGCAGCATCCCGAGCGCTGGGTTACCGGCGAAAGCCGCCTCCGCGGCCGAATCGTTGTCGGCCGCTGAACACCGCGCCGCCTGCCGGGCCCGCCATCATGGGTGGCGTTTCGAGCCAGAACTGCCACCATTGCTCACCCCAGCCGTCGAGCTTCAGACGCTTGTCGTTCTGCGCCCGTCCGAGCAGGGTCTTCAGCTTCTCGTCCGACGGATTCTGGGCGACCCCTTTCTGCAGGACCTCGATCGCCTTCTTCTTCTCGCCGCGCTGGTTCTCGCACCAGGCGTACACGCCGTACAGGAGCGTCTCGCCCTTGTTCCCTCGCATCGCGGTGTCGAACACCTTCTCCATCTCCGGGTACTCCTTTCGCCGGTAGAGGATGGCAGCGAGCATCGCCTGCGCCAGCCAGAGCTTGATCAGGGTCGCGGCGCCCTTGCGCAGGTGCGGCTCCGCCTCGTCGAACTTCTTCTGCACGTAGAGGAGCACGCCGATGTTTGCGTGCAGACTGGAGGCGATCCCGAACTGCCAGCGCGAGAGGGAGAACGCGTCCAGGAGCGCCTGCACCGCCCGCTCCGGCTTGCGCGCCACCATCTCCTTCTGGGCGACGCCCATCACCGCCTCCAGCTGCTTGCCGGTGCGGCGTGCGAGCAGGATGTAGGTGCCGACCGCCGCGACCAGGCCGGGGAAGATGGACCCGAGCGCGTGCGCCACGCCGGTCAGGTAGAAGATGAGGAACCCGACGGCGCCGGCTGCGAGTGAAAGAAGAAGGTTGATCACAGAAGCTGCTCTCCAAAAAAAGTGGCCGTCCCCGGAATCGAACCGGGACGGGTTTTACCCCGGTGGATTTTGAGTCCACTGCGTCTGCCAGTTCCGCCAGACGGCCTCGAACGGCGCTTCTATCAACGCCGGCGCGGCGGGGGAAGATCCGTGCAGGTGCCCGTGTAGACCTCTGCCGCCAATCCGATGCTTTCGCCCAGCGTCGGATGCGGGTGAATCGTGCGCCCGATGTCCTCCGCATCGGCTCCCATTTCGATGGCCAGGCAGACCTCCGAGATCAGCTCGCCGGCATTCAACCCCACGATGCCTCCGCCGATGGTCCGTCCGGTCGTCTTGTCGAACAGCAGCTTGGCGAAGCCGTCCTCGCGTCCGTTGGCGATCGCCCGCCCGCTCGCGGACCAGGGGAACACCGCCTTGCCATAGGCTTCCCCGCGCTGCTTGAGCTCGTCCTCGGTCGCGCCCGCCCAGGCGATCTCCGGATCCGTGTATGCCACGGAGGGGATCTGGCGGGCATCGAACGACGCCTTGTGCCCCGCAGCGACCTCGGCGGCGACGTGTCCTTCATGCGTCGCCTTGTGGGCCAGCATCGGCGGTCCGGCGATGTCGCCGACGGCGAAGATGTGCGGGACGTTGGTGCGCATCTGCTTGTCGGTGCGGATGTAGCCCCGCTCGTCGACCGTCACGCCGGCGGCCTCGGCGCCGATCTTCTTGCCGTTCGGGGTCCGTCCGACCGAGACCAGCACCAAGTCGTACACCGCGGGGTCGGCGTTGTCGAAGCGCAAGTGGATTCCGTCGCGGGCGGCCTCGGCCCCGGTAGTCTTCGTCTTGAGCAGGACGCGGCCGAACCGCGGCGCGTTCCGTTTCTGCCAGACCTGCACCAGGTCCCGGTCCGCGCCCGTCATCAGGCCATCCAACATCTCCACCACCTCGACGCGAGAGCCGAGGGTCGAGTACACGGTGGCCATCTCCATCCCGATGATTCCGCCGCCGATCACCAGCATGCGCTGGGGCACCGCCGGCAGCTCCAGGGCGCCGGTGGAGTCGACGATGCGCGGATCATCCGGCAGGAAAGGCAGCCAGGCAGCCTGGGAACCAGCCGCGATGATCGCCTTGTCGAATCGGATGACGCGCTCTCCGACGGACAGCGCGTGTGGCCCGCTGAACCTTCCCTCGCCGGTGACCACCTCCACCTTGCGCGCCTTCGCCATCATCGCCACGCCGCCGCTCAGCTTCCCGACCACCTTGTCCTTCCAGGCTCGCAGCTTCTCGATCTCGACCCGCGCGTCGCTGAACGAGACTCCGTGGGCCGCCAGCGCCCGGGCCTCGTCCATCAGGCTGGCGACGTGGAGGAGCGCCTTGGAAGGAATGCACCCCACGTTGAGACAGATGCCACCGAGCGCCTTGTAGCGCTCGACCAGCACGACGCGCTGGCCGAGGTCGGCAGCGCGGAACGCGGCCGCATACCCGCCGGGCCCGGATCCGAGCACCACCACGTCGCAATCGTACCGGGCGTCGGGAGCGCCTTTGGGAGCTTCGGTGGCCGCCGGGCGGCGCGCTTCATCGCGCGGCGCGGGAGGCGGAGCCGCCTCCTCACGCGAGGCTGGCGGGCGGGCCTCTTCGCGCGGTCCCGGCGCGGTGGCCTGCGCGCCCGCTTCCAGGGTCATGATGACTGACCCCTCCGAGACCTTGTCGCCGACCTTCACCCGGAGTTGCACGACCGTGCCCGCCGACGGAGACGGGACGTCCATGGTCGCCTTGTCCGATTCGAGCGTGACGAGCGGCTGCTCCTTCTCGACCCGGTCGCCGGGCTTCACCAGGACTTCGATCACCGGCACGTCCTTGAAGTCGCCGATGTCGGGAACGCGGACTTCCATCACAGCAGCATCCTGCGCGCATCGCCCAGCAGCCCGGCGAGGAACGCATTGAACCGCCCCGCGGCGGCGCCGTCGACCACCCGGTGATCCCAGGAGAGCGAAAGCGGGAGCAGCAGGCGCGGCTTGAACTCCGATCCGCTCCAGACGGGCCGCATCTGCGCCTTGCAGACACCGAGGATCGCGACCTCGGGAGCGTTGATGATCGGCGTGAAGTACGTTCCGCCGATTCCGCCCAGCGAGGAGATGGTGAAGGTAGCTCCCTGCATGTCGCCCGGCGCGAGCTTGCCATCGCGCGCCTTGGCCGCCAGCGCCGCGGTCTCGCTCGCGATGGCGAGGACGCCTTTCTTGTCGGCGTCCTTGATCACCGGGACGACCAGTCCCTGGGGCGTGTCGGCGGCGAAGGCGATGTGCCAGTACTTCTTGATGACCAGGTGGTCGCCTTCGAGCGAGCTGTTGAAGTTGGGGAACTTCTGCAGCGCCGCAACGCAGGCCTTCATGAGGAAGGCGAGAAGGGTGACCTTGACCTCCTGCTCCTTGTTCAGCGCAACCCGGAACGATTCCAGATCCGTGATGTCCGCGTCGTCGCAATTGGTGACGTGCGGGATCGACACCCAGTTCCGGTGCAGCGCGGGGCCGGCAATCTTCTGCAGACGCGTCAACGGCTTCGTCTCGATGGGGCCGAACTTGGCGAAGTCGACCTTCGGCCAGGGCGCCAATGCCAGCCCGGTGCCTGCAGGCGCCGCGCCTGCCGCCGCGGGCGCGGCAGCTCCCGTCATCACGGACTTGACGAACTTGTAGACGTCCTCGGGCAGGATGCGCCCCTTCGGGCCGGAGCCGGTGACACGGCCCAGGTCCACGCCGAGCTCGCGGGCCAGCTTGCGGACGCTGGGACCCGCATGGGCTTTGGCGAATGCCTGCTCGTCGATCGCGGGTGCCACCGCATCCGGCTCGTCCCAGGGCGGCGGCACCGTCTCCGTCGGACCGCCATATTCCTTGCGGGGCGTCTGCCCCGTTTGCGGGGCCGCTGCCGGTCTCGGCGGCTCCTCGACGAACGGCTTCTCCGGCTCCAGATGCTCGATGGGCGGAACGCGGGGAGGGCGAGCTTCGGCGGCCGGCTCCTCCGGAGGCGCCGGCTTCAGCTGCGTGGCGGCCGGTTTCGTCAGCTCCTCCTTCACCTCCAGCCGCGCGACCGCCGTGCCCTGCGACACCTTGTCGCCGACCTTCACCAGGATCTCGCGCACCACGCCTCCGGCCGGCGACGGAACGTCCATCGTCGCCTTGTCGGATTCGAGCGTGAGGAGCGGAGTCTCGGGTGCGACCTCGTCGCCGGGCTTGACGAGGATCTCGATGACCGGAACGTCCTTGAAGTCGCCGATGTCCGGAACCAGGACGTCCATGGCTAGACCGTCACCGGATTCGGCTTTTCCGGATCCAAGCCGTACTTCTTCATCGCCTCCGCGGCCCGGGAAGCGGGCACCGCGCCTTCTTCCGCCAGCGCACGCAAGGCGTGCACCACGATCCAATAGCGGTTCACCTCGAAGAAGTGCCGCAGCCTGGCGCGGGTGTCGCTGCGGCCGAATCCGTCCGTGCCGAGCACGCGGTAGCGCGCCGGCAGGAACGCCCGGATCGAGTCGGCATGCAGCTTGATGTAGTCGGTCGCGGCGATCACCGGACCCTTGCGGCCCTTCAATGCCTGCTCGACATAGCTCATGCGCGGCTGTTCACCCGGATGCAGCGCGTTCCAGCGATCGGCGGCGAGACCTTCCCGCCGCAGCTCGGAGAAGCTGGTGACGCTCCACAGGTCCGCGGCGACGCCGAAGTCTGCCTCGAGAAGTTCCGCCGCCGCGATCGCCTCGCGGAAGATGGTTCCGGAGCCGAGCAGCTGCACCTGCGCCTTGGGCCGTTCACGGAACGGGTACATGCCCTTGAGAATGCCCGCCTCCGCGCCCTGGGGCATCGCCGGGTGCGCGTAGTTCTCGTTCATCACGGTCAGGTAGTAGTAGACGTCCTCCTGCGCCTCCACCATCCGGCGAAGCCCGTCCTGGACGATCACCGCCAGCTCGTACTGGAAGGTGGGATCGTAGCTGATGCAGTTCGGGATGGTGCTGGCGACGATGTGGCTGTGCCCGTCCTGGTGCTGCAGGCCTTCGCCGTTCAACGTCGTCCGGCCCGAAGTCCCGCCGATCAGGAATCCGCGCGTGCGCATGTCCCCAGCGGCCCAGGCGAGATCCCCGATGCGCTGGAAGCCGAACATCGAATAGAAGAGGTAGACGGGGATCATCTGCACGCCGTTGGTGCTGTACGACGTCCCCGCGGAGATCCACGAGCAGAACGCTCCGGCCTCGTTGATGCCCTCCTGCAGGATCTGCCCGTTCTGGGCCTCCTTGTAGAACATCAGCTGGTCGGCATCCTCGGGCCGGTAGAGCTGGCCGACGTGCGAGTAGATGCCGTACTGGCGGAACATGCCCTCCATTCCGAACGTGCGGGCTTCGTCCGCGACGATGGGAACCACGCGCGGGCCGATGCTCTTGTCCCGCAGCATCGAAGTGAGGATGCGGACGAACGCCATGGTGGTGGACAGCTCGCGCTCGCCGCTGCTCTTGAGCTGGGCTTCGAACACGGGGAGCGCCGGCGCTGGCAGCGGTTCGGCCTTGCGCCGCCTGCGCGGGATCCCTCCGCCCAGCTCCTTGACGCGCTCCTTCAGCCACTTCATCTCCGCGCTGTCCTCGGGCGGGCGGTAGAAGGGGACCTTCTCCAGATCTTCGTCCTTGATCGGAACGTGGAAGCGGTCGCGGAAGGTGCGGATGTGGTCCGCCTTCATCTTCTTCGCCTGGTGGGCGATGTTCTGGCCTTCCATCGACTCGCCCATCCCGAAGCCCTTCACCGTCTTGGCGAGGATCACGCTCGGGTGGCCGCGGTGCTCGGTCGCGGCTTTGTACGCGGTGAACACCTTCATCGGATCATGACCGCCGCGGGAGAGCGCCCAGATCTGGTCGTCGGTCCAGTCCGCCACCAGCGCCGCCGTCTCCGGATAGCGGCCGAAGAACTCCTTGCGCACGAACGCGCCGTCGCGCGACTTGAAGGCCTGATAGTCCCCGTCCAGGCATTCCTCCATGAGCTGGCGCAGGCGGCCAGTCGTGTCGCGCGCCAGGAGCGGGTCCCAGTTCGAGCCCCAGATCACCTTGATGACGTTCCAGCCCGCCCCGCGAAAGTTCGACTCCAGCTCCTGGATGATCTTGCCGTTGCCGCGCACGGGCCCGTCGAGCCGCTGCAGGTTGCAGTTGACCACGAAGATCAGGTTGTCGAGCTTCTCGCGACCGGCCATCGCGATGGCGCCGAGCGACTCCGGCTCGTCCGTCTCGCCGTCGCCGAGGAAGCACCAGACCTTGCGCCCCTCGGTCTTGGTGGTCCCGCGATCCTGCAGGTAGCGCAGGAACCTCGCCTGGTAGATGGCCATGATTGGCCCCAGGCCCATGCTGACAGTGGGGAACTGCCAGAAGTCGGGCATCAGCCACGGGTGCGGGTAGCTCGACAGCCCGCGGCCCTCCACCTCCTGGCGGAAGTTGCGCAGCTGCTCTTCGCTGATCCGTCCCTCGAGGAACGCGCGCGCGTAGAAGCCCGGCGAAGAGTGCCCCTGCATGTAGACGAGATCGCCGCCGTGGTTCTCCGTCGCCGCGTGCCAGAAGTGGTTGAACCCGATGTCGTAGAGCGTCGCCGCCGACGCGTAGCTCGCCACGTGTCCGCCCAGCTCGGTGGACTCCTGGTTCGCGCGCACCACCAGCGCCATCGCGTTCCACCGCGTGATCGCCGAGAGACGGCCTTCTACCTTGAAGTCCGGGGGCCGCTGTGGCTGGGCGCTCACCGGGATGGTGTTGACGTAAGGAGTGGTCGCGCTGAACGGGAGATCCGCTCCCGCGTTGCGCATGCGGCCGATCAGGTTCTCGAGGAGGAAACGGGCGCGGTCGACGCCCTCGTTCGCGATCACGCTGTCGATGGCGTCGACCCACTCTCGCGTCTCGATGGGATCGGCGTCCTGGTGCTTGGGCACGGGCTCTCCTTGCGGACTTCCAGAGAGGCGCGTGCTTAGCGCATGCTTCCGAGACCTACAAGCGCCTCCCATGTGAGTGGAACTGGGGAGATTTGTACCATCGCGGAAAAGCGCCCGCCGCGCTGCGGCACGCGCGGCGAGCCGATTTCAGGGAATCCGCAGGTTTGTCGCGAAGAGGACAGAGGCACGGCCCTTGCTGAAACCGCCCGTCGCACAGGCGTGCCTGCAGGGCATGCCCACAACCCAGGAGCTCGCATGATCCGTTCGATGGCCGCTGCCGTCGCTGCTCTCGCCCTGATCTCGTTCGGCGTTCGCGCCGAGGAGACCGCCAAGCCTGCCGCCGAGGCCGCGAAGACCGAGTCGAAGGAGAAGAAGGCCGAGAAGGCAGAGAAAAAGGCCGAGAAGAGCGAGAAGGCCGCGGAGAAGCCTGCGGCAGAGAAGAAGTAATACCTTTCTCTACAGAGCGGTCGACCGCCAGGACCCCTGTGCCAGCAGGCAGGGGTCCTCTCGTTTCCAGGGGTGGGGAGATTCTCCCCGTTTTTTCAGGCATGGGGCTTGCTCATTGCAATGCCGAACCTGCGCCCGGGATCGTCCCGGGGCATGTCATCACAGGAGTTCACGATGATTCGCACGATCGCCGCCGTTCTCGCCGCTTTTGTTTTCGTCGCCTTCGGGGCCCGCGCCGAGGAGCCCAAGACCCCGACGACCAGCGACGCCGCCAAGTCGGAAACCGCCGCTACCCGGAAGGCTGCCAAGAAGTCGGCCAAGAAGGCGAAGAAGGCCAAGAAGGCCGCACCGGCCGACTCGTCCGCCACGCCTCCCGCGAAGTAAAGCCGTTCTCGGCGATCCTGCTTTTCACCGGGGCCTCCGCGCGATCAGCGCGGGGGCCTCTGTCTTGCGCCCTTGTGTGGCGCACACGTCCCTCGTACATCCCGGCCTGCGATGGCCAAGGCATACGATCCGCGCGACCGCTTCTGGCAGAAGGCGAAGAAGGAGGGCCTGCGCGCCCGCTCGGCCTTCAAGCTCGACGAGATCCAGCGGCGCTTCCATGTGCTCCGTCCGGGCGGCCGCGTGCTCGACCTGGGGGCGGCTCCGGGCGGCTGGTGCCAGATCGCCGCGCGCGAAGTGGGGCCGAAGGGATTCGTCCTCGGCCTCGACCTCGAGCCGATCGCGCGCCTGCCTCCCCCGACCGAAACCTGGGTCGCCGATGCATTCGCGCCCGATCTGCCGGAGCGACTGCGCCGCGAAGGGCGCGCTCCGTACGACGCGGTGCTGAGCGACCTGGCGCCCAAGACCTCGGGCGTCCGCAGCGCGGACGAGGCTCGTTCGCTTGATCTGGCCGGAAGAGCGCTCGGGCTCTCGCTCGAGGTGCTGAGGCCGTCCGGCTTCTTCGTGGTGAAGGTCTTCATGGGCGGTGACTTCGAGTCGTTCCTCAAGCAGTGCCGGCAGGCGTTCCGCCAGGTGCGCGTTGTCCGCCCCGAGGCCAGCGTGGCGCGCGGAAGCAAGGAGGTCTACCTCGTCTGCCGCGAGCCCCGGCCAATGCCGGAATCGGCCACGGCGTCTGATGGTTCCACGCCGGCGAGCGGAATCGGGCCGGAGGGTTCTTGACACCTTCCCGACGTGGTGTTACATGACGCGCCCCCTGCAGCTTCGGGGGCGTGAGCGAGGGCGGAAGCGAGGCCCTTGACACGGAACCGCGCACAGCGGTAGGAAGCGCGCCCCCGTCGCGAGGCGGGGGAGGGCAGTTGGTCGTCCGAAGTGGTGGGGCAGCAGCGCTCGGTCTTTGAAAACCGGATAGCAAGTCCACGAAGCAGATTGCGGAACCGCAATGCTTTGAGTGAAGAGAATTTGTAGTACGTCAGC
>Ga0209526_10001210_pt1 | contig 17176 bp, 9 predicted proteins | sample JacPinW_OM2H0_M1_FD_188566 | JGI IMG/M metagenome (GOLD analysis project Ga0209526, IMG submission 188566) | Forest soil microbial communities from Algoma, Ontario, Canada - Jack Pine, Ontario site 1_JW_OM2H0_M1 (SPAdes) (version 2) | ecosystem: Environmental > Terrestrial > Soil > Boreal... | reverse complement strand
ACTTCTTTGAGAAAACGAGACGGACGCTGGATCTGCTGCTCAAGTGATCCAGTCGGCCAACAGCAAGGATAGGTAAGGTAAAGCTCGTCCTTTGCCCGAGTAAGCGCGACGTAGAAGAGCCTTCGCTCTTCTTCTACCGCCTCCACCGATTCCAACGACCGGCCGCTGGGAAACATACCATCGGTCATCCAAATGATGAACACAGCCCGCCACTCCAAGCCCTTGGCCTGATGAACAGTTGAGAGAGTGACCTTCTCGGAATCATCCTCTTCGGCCGCGATCGTTTCGCTGCTGCCGGTCGCCATCAGCGAAAGCTGACTCAGAAACTCGACCGGATCTTGGAAGGTTCGCGCAAAATTCTCGAGCGTAAGCAGATCGTCTCGGCGTTGTTCGTAATTGGCATATTTCGACTGCAGGTAATCATCATAAATCGCCTCCAAGATGCAGTGAATCATCGTTGCCGGTGCAACCGGCTGCCAATTCGGAGCAATTTCGTCCAAGGTATGACCGAGTTGCTCCCAACTTTTTTGAGACTTTGGCGCCACTTTCCCATGAACAAGCCACGCCCCAAAGTTTTTGCGGTCATCATCAGAGATACCGTTTAGTTGTTCCCACAATCGTTCTGCAGTTTTCGCCGCGATGCCGGTCAGCAACCGAACCATTCGTTTAAACGCAACTTCGTCGGTGGGGTTAATGACAAACTTCATGAAAGCGGCCACGTCCTTGATGTGCGCCTGTTCGAAAAATCGTAATCCGCTCGTAATAAAGAATGGAATCCCGGCGCGCGTCAGCGCCAATTGCACCTCTAAAGACTGATAGTGGGCGCGATAAAGCACCGCGATCTCCCGAAGATCGATATTTTCGTCTCGTAGTTCCAAAATCCGCTGAGCCACAAACAGAGCTTGTTGATTATTGTCGATAAGTGGTACCAGCGCTGGTTTGAGATCGGTACTCGCCCGCTCAGCTCGGAGCGTTTTAACGAATTGTTTGGTGTTTCCTCGGATAGCGGCGTTTGCCACCGATAGCACTTCCGGTACGCTCCGATAATTGATTTCAATCTTATAGATTTTGGCCTGGGGATATCTCTTAGGAAAATCGAGAATGTTCTGGTAATTAGCCCCCCGCCAAGAATAGATCGACTGCGCGTCATCGCCTACAACCATCACACTCTGGTGATGCGCTGCCAATAGATCGATGAAATCGGATTGGAGCCAATTGGTATCTTGGTATTCGTCCACCAAGATGAATTGAAAGTGACGCTGGTAATATTCGGCGACGCCTGGATTCCCTTTCAACAAACCAACCGTCTTCATTAACAAATCGTCAAAATCCATCGTGTTGGCGGCCTGCTTGCGTTCTTCGTACTTCTTCCGCACCCACTCGATTTGTTCCGTAAGCGGCTGGAATCGGCGATGGCGCTCGGCGATCACTGCAGCCAAAGGTTGGCCGGTATTCAGAGAAAAGCTAAAGAGATCGCCTAGCACTTCGGCAGTCGGAAACCTCACTTGCTTAGTATCAATTTCAGAATTGGCAACCACCGCACCTATCAGATCTTCCTGATCTTCGCGATCCATAATGGAAAAGCCGGGTCGAAACCCGATTTCCACTGCGTGCCGGCGCAGCAACCGGTTCCCAATCGAATGAAATGTCCCACCCCAAATCGCTCGCGTTTCCAATGGGAGCAGAGCCTGCACGCGGGCAAGCATCTCGCGAGCGGCCTTATTCGTGAAAGTAAGAAGCAGGATGTTCTCTGGCTCGACACCATTGTCGAGCAACCAGGCGACGCGATAGGTCAATGTCCGAGTTTTCCCGCTTCCGGCCCCCGCGAGCACCAATGCCGGTCCCGGTCCGGAGGTGACCGCTTCATACTGCTGATCGTTGAGCTCGGCGCGATAATCGATGCTGCTGGTGCTAACCGATGGCAGGCTGTGCAGTTGGTATTCGCGAGGCATTTAGGAGATTACTGTTACGCGGTTAGAGATTCACCGTTCACGGTTCGCCGTCTTCTTGCCACTGAATTCTTTTAGGGGTAGGGCTCTGGCGCGGCGGAGCGCCGAAGGCGCGCTTCAATAAAGCGTAGGGCGCAGCCCTAGGAATCGGGATCCCTCGACGGTTACGCACTAAAGGTGCGTTTCAATTGTGCCCGGGGGCCGACACGTATCGTCCCTCGTATATCATCGTTATTGTTGCGCGCTTTCAGCGCTGATCTTCCGGATATTCCAACCTAGGGCTTCGCCCGGGGCGCAGCCCTAGGCTATCCTGAAACACGCCTTTGGCGCTTATCGCATGATAACCGGCTACATGGCAGCGAGAAGGGCGTTGGTGTCCGAGTGGTGAAGGCCATCTCACCCACCCAGATACGATTCTTTAACGAGAGCACTGGTCCGCAATCGATCCGAGGGATCTTCCAGAATCACGCGACCGGTCTCCAAAACATAACCGTAATCTGAAATCTCGAGAGCCAGGTTGGCGTTTTGTTCAACCAGCAGAATCGTAATCCCAAGCTGGCGATTGATTTCGACGATCTTTTCAAAAATCGTCTTTACCAGAATGGGTGCAATACCGAGCGAAGGTTCGTCTAGCATGAGGTAGCGCGGCTTACTCAGCAATGCGCGACCGATTGCCAACATCTGCTGTTCACCCCCGCTGAGCGTTCCGGCGACCTGTTTCTCTCGTTCTTGCAATCGGGGGAAAATCGCGAAGACGTACTCGTAGTCAGATTTTAGAGACTCTTTGCCCAAGCGCCGAAAGGCACCCATTCGCAGGTTCTCGCCCACGGTAAGATTGGGAAAGATCATTCTTCCCTCCGGTACTTGAGTGATCCCCAGGGCAACAACCTTGTGCGGCGGTTGATTGGTAATTTCGGCTCCCTCCAGGAAGACGTGCCCGGCGCGCACTTTCATCAGTCCGGAAACCGCCCGGAGCGTCGTCGATTTTCCGGCACCGTTACTCCCGATCAGCGTAATGATTTTGCCTTTCTCAACCCGAAGATTAATTCCGTGCAAGGCCGTAATTGAGCCATAAGCAACTTCCAAGTTCTTGATTTCTAACATGGGCGCTCTTTCGCGGGCAGTTATCCTGGCCGGTTCCGGTCGGGAGTTTTTTCCTCTCCAAGGTAAGCCTGAATCACTTTTGGATCTTGCCTGATCACTTCCGGTATGTCTTCGGCAATCTTGATGCCATGATCCAGCACAGAGATTCGCTGACAAATCCCCATAACTACCCGCATGTCATGTTCGACCAGTAATACGGAGATATCAAAGCGCTCTTGAATAAACTCGATCAACCGCATGAGCGTTCCTTTTTCGGTGGGATTCATTCCGGCCGCCGGCTCGTCCAAGAGGAGCAATCGCGGGCGGGTAGCCAACGCGCGAACGATTTCCAGCCGCCTTTGATCACCGTAAGGAAGATTTTTGCACATCGTATTCCGAAAACGGTCTAAGCCAAAGATCTTCAGCAATTCCATCGTCTCATGATCAATCCGCTCTTCCTCTGCACGAAATTTCGGGCCTCGCGTCAAAGCGTGGATCGGACCATGGTTTAGATGAAGATTGAAGGCTACCCGAACATTGTCGAAAGCGGTTAGTGATGGAAAAAGACGGATGTTCTGAAAAGTACGCGCAATTCCTTTTGCCGTAATCTGGAACGGCTTTAACCCATTCAGCAATTCGTTGGCAAAAACGATCCGACCGGAGGTTGGTTGGTAGACGCCGGTTATCAGATTAAAAATGGTTGTCTTACCAGCACCGTTCGGCCCGATAAGCCCAACTAACTCACGATTACCAATCTCCAGCACAAAATCCGAGACCGCGGTCAATCCGCCGAAACGAATGGTGCAATGATCCACTTGCAAGAGACTAGCAGTGTCCATGGGATGCGCTCTTTACGCGCCTGCGCGCGCCGGCCAGATCGCCGAAGAGGCCTTGCGGTCGGGTTAGCATCATGATTATCAGGAGCACCGAATAGAGAATAAGCCGGTTCTCCAACAACCCCTGCAACGGCGGCAGATGGATCTTTACGACGGACTCAATCGCAGTTTGCGATGTGGCAATAAAATCGGTGTGGGCCAATGCACGTAAGATTTCCGGTAAAATGGTCAGAAGAATCGCAGCAAATATGACTCCGGTAGTACTTCCCATCCCACCGAGAATAACCATCACCACGACATCCACCGATTTGAAAAAGTTGAATCCCTCGGGCGTTAGAAAAAGCGTGAAATGACCGAATAAAGCGCCCGCCATTCCAGCAAAGAGCGCACCGACCACGAACGCCAGGACTTTGTATCTGGTGGAATTAATTCCCATTGCTTCGGCTGCGATCTCATCGTCTCGAACGGTCAGGAACCCGCGTCCAAAAGTTGAATTGACCATTCCCAGAACAACATAGATCGCGACCGCGGCAGTTCCGAAAGTCCAAAAAACGTTAGTATAGTTACCAGTTACTCTCAGCCCGCGGGCCGCTCCGAGAAAATCGGTGTTCAAAATCGCCGTTCGAATAATTTCGCCGAAGCCCAGCGTGACAATGGCCAGGTAATCGCCTTTCAGTCGCAATGAAGGAATACCAACAGCGATCCCGGCGATCGCTGCCAAAAGCCCGCCAAAACTCATCGATAAAAGCAGGGCAATATTTGTCGCCAAACCGTTATGCGGCCCGCCCAACAGGTTCAGAATGAAGGGATCGAGATGGTTCGACCAACTGGCTGCGGCGTAGGCCCCGACCGCCATAAAACCGGCATGTCCCAACGAAAACTGGCCAGTGTAGCCATTCACTAAATTTAAGCTAACTGCCAGGATGATGTTGATGCCGATATTGATGAAAATGTCGTAATAATAGGCGTAACGAGTCACCACGAGCGACTCGCCAAAAAAACTAAAAACGAGCAAAGCGGCTAGTGAAACGCCCAGTAGCAAACGCGCTTTGCTCATACTTTTTCTCGTTCGACTCTTCCCAAAATTCCCGTCGGCTTGAACAACAGAATCACTATCAAAACCGCAAACGCAATCGCATCGCGTAGTTCCGGACGGAGATAACCAACAACGAGGGTTTCCAACACTCCGATGATCAATCCCCCAATAGCGGCACCGGGAATGTTTCCGATACCACCGAGAACGGCTGCTACGAAAGCTTTGATACCTGGGAGATTACCCATCATTGGCGTGATGGAAGGAGAATCCATCGATACCAAAATTCCAGCGGCAGCAGCCAGAGCCGAACCGAGCGCAAAGGTAAACGAGATAACGACGTCGTTGTTCACTCCCATTAACGAACAGGCGGTCGGATTGACCGATAAAGCGCGCATCGCCAATCCCATCTTTGTTTTTGTTACGATGAGGTGAAGAACGATGAGCAGCAGTACCGTAGAGAGAATGATGGCGGCCTGCGTGGTTAACACGGTCAGATCTCCCAGGCCCGGGATAGCCTCAACCGGAATCAACTGCGGAAAGGCTCGCGGTTGTGGTCCAAAAAAGAACTGGGTCATATTCTGGATGAGCAGAGAAACCCCAATTGCCGTGATTAACACCGTGAGTCGAGGCCGGTCTCGCAATGGCCGATACGCGATCCTCTCGATGAGAACGCCGGTCACAGCACAGATCAGCATGGAGATGATCATCACCAAGCCGGCACCAATGATGATGAGTAGCGCATTTGCCGGCGTGAACTCTTGGAACTTATCCAATGGAATCAGCCGGGAAACAGTGGGCGCAATCATAAATCCGGAAAAGGCACCCAACATATAGACGTCGCCATGGGCAAAGTTGATAAATCTCAATACCCCGTAGACCATCGTGTAACCGAGCGCGATCAATGCATAGATCGAGCCGAGCGACAGGCCATTCAGCAGTTGTTGAACAAAGAGGATAACTTGGTCCATTTCGTCTCAAAAATATTTCAACGGTCTGCTAGGGATTTACTCTCTCCACCATCTTAATCGTTCCCGCCTGAATCGTTACAATCACGCCAGGCTTAGTAGCGTTTCTTTGACCGTCCAGCGAGATGTTTCCAGTCACACCAGAAAAGTCTTTGGTCTGGGCCAGTGCATCCCGGATCTTTTCCGGGTTATCAGAGCCAGCCCGTTCAATCGCGTCTACCATCAATCGCATCCCATCGTACCAGAGCGCAGCGAGCGCATCGGGAACGGCGTGATATCGTTCTTCGTAGCGAGCGACGAATTGCTGCACTCGTGGGTCAGGGTCACGCGAAGAGAAGTGATTTGCATAATAGCTCCCGTCCGCGCTTTTTCCGGCGATCTGTACCAGAGCTGGGCTATCCCAACCCTCGCCGCCCACAAATGGAGCGGTCACTCCGAGAAGACGAGCTTCCCGCAAAATCAGACTCACTTCTGGATAATAAGCGGGCAGGAAGACCACCTCTGGCCGAACCGCCTTCAGCTTCGAAAGCTGGGCTCGAAAATCGGTGTCGCCACTGCTGAAAGAGAGATCTTCCACAAGTAGTCCGCCGTTGGCGCCAAAATATTGCTTCAATTCAGCCGCTACCCCTACGCTGTAATCTTGTTTAATATCGGTCATGATCACGGCCCGCCGAGCATGCAAATGATCCAGCGCAAACCGTGCCATGACCCGGCCGGTAAACGGGTCGGTAAAGCAACTCCGGAAGACAAAATCTCCAATTGGCGTGATCGCTACATTGGTAGCGGTTGGAGTAAGGAGCGGGACATGCGCGTTCTGCGCCAATGGCGCAGCCTCCATCGTGAGCGACGAAGTCAGATCACCGAGAATAGCAACCACCCGATCCTGCGTGAGAAATTTGCGGACAATTCTCGCCGTTTCACCAGACCTGGATTGGTTGTCATCGATGATCAGGGTCAGAGGCTGGCGAAGGATGCCGCCGGCCGAATTGATTTCCTCGGCAGCCAATTTTGTTCCCTGCACACTCGAAATTCCGAATGTAGATAGCCCACCGGAGAGACAGCTTACCACTCCGACTTTGATCTCTCCGCTGACCAGTGAAATGAGAAGGAACGAAAAACCAACCACGAGGCTGGCCCAGAAGAAAGCAGCGCGCATTAAGAAAGGGAATTGCAAACTAAAACACGAGAGCCGTTCCGACTCTCGTGTTCCTCGTCGCTCTGCTGATCCGCTCGATCAACGGTTATTTCGGTTCGATCGTTTTGAAATAATCAAAAGCGCCGTTCTTGATCGTCAGAATGACGGCAGACTTCGTCGCATTTCGTTCGGGATTAATCGTAATCTTGCCGGACACGCCAGGGAAATCCTTGGTGCTCGCGATCGCGTCGCGCAGTTTCTCCGGATCGGTCCCGCCCGCCCGTTTGATCGCGTCGACCAGAAGTTTAAACGCGTCGTAACCCAATGCCGCAAATGCGTCCGGAGCAGTATTATACTTCTTCTTATATGCCGCGACGAAATTCTGGACCAGGGGCGACGTGTCCGAAACCGCAAAGTGATCCGAGAAGTAAGCGCCCTCGACCGCGCTGCCGCCCACCGGAATCAACGAAGAACCATCCCAACCGTCGCCACCGGCTAACACCGCTTTGATGCCAAATTGCCGGGCTTGCTTCGCGATCAATGCGGCCTCCGGGTAGTAACCGGTGATGATGATCACATCCGGGTTCGCCGCCTTGATCGCTGTCAATTGGGCCCGAAAGTCCTTGTCATCCGAACTGTAGCTCTGCTCCTTCACAATCTCTCCACCATTCTTCTCGAGGTACTCTTTGGCGATTTTGGTCAGGCCGACACTGTAGTCCTGTTTCACATCGGTCATAAAAGCGACTTTCTTTTTCTGCAGCGTTTCCAGCACAAAGCGGGCAATCACGACCGCCTGAAAATCGTCAGTGAAGCAGACGCGGAAAACATAGTCGCCAGTCTGGGTAACTGCCGGATTGGTCGCCGCCGTGGCAAGTAGCGGAATTTTCGAGGCCTGAGCAATCGGGGCCGCCTCCAGCGTTTTGGAAGAAGCAACCTCGCCGATCAAAGCAACCACGTGATCTTCCGAGATCAGCTTCTTTACGATTGTGGTGGTTTGCCCCTGTTTGGTCTGATTATCTTCGACCGTGAGATCGATCTTCTTACCGAGCACTCCACCGGAGCTATTGACTTCTTCGAGAGCCATTTGGACGCCGTTATTTTGCGAGATGCCGAAGCTCGCATTACCGCCGGTGAGCGATCCGAACTCGCCGATTTTGATTGTATCCTGCGCCAGAACCGCGGAGCCCGCGCCTAACGACGCCCAAAACAGGAGGAACAGCAGACGTTTCATGACCGGCGATATAACCAATCGGCCGATAAACTGCAACGCCGGTTTTTAAGGAGAGCAGGATAAGTCCTTAGGGAAAGCTGTCCCAACGCGCCCCAGGGAGAACCTGCCGGTTTCATTATGGAGCAGCGGGACGCGCGAGGCGGAGCCCTTCCCGGTTTTATCCGCGCCCTCTTCAGCGGCGACTGTCCCGTCGTGGCTTAGAGTTCAGAGGAATCTGAAAAATCGATCAAGGTGAACTGCTCAACTCGGCCAGAAACCGCAGTCGCCATTCTCGTCATCCTACCCTGCAGTTTTCAGCTGCGCAAAGCGAGCAGCTCCGCGCCAATTTCAAGCGGGCGTCAAAACCAGAGGCGTATGGCGGATCCGACGTCGTCTCGGTCTCGCAGACCGGCCATCTCGAAGCCACAGACTAGGTCGGGCAAGCTAGTCGCCGCTACCGAAAAAACGCAGTTTCAAACCTCTACGCCGCTGCCTGCTCCTGCTCAGCCACACCCGTCTCCCCTTCAAGGTCTTCGCCTACTGCATAACGGCTAAAGCGGCGTATGACAATGTTCTCGCCCAACTCCGCGATTTTAGCGGAAACCAGGTCGCGAATGGATTGATCGGGATTCTTGATAAATGCTTGGTCAAGCAAACAGACACTACCGAAAAACTTGTCTAGTTTTCCCTCTACGATCTTGTCGACCACATTGGCCGGTTTACCTTGAACCTGTGCTCGATAAATTTCTCGTTCGCGCTCGATAACATCGGAAGACACTTGATCACGGCTCACGTATATCGGATGAGCTGCCGCGATGTGCAGAGTAATATCCTTTACGAACTCTCGGAAAATTTCGTTCTTAGCGACAAAATCAGTCTCGCAGTTGACCTCTACCAAAACTCCCACCTTTCCCTGCAGATGGATGTACGAAGCCACGATTCCTTCTTTCGCAGAACGGGAGGCCTTTTTCGAGGCACTGGCGATTCCTTTTTTTCGTAACAGATCTTCCGCCTTTTCCAGGTCACCGTCGGTCTCGACCAGTGCCTTCTTGCAGTCCATCATGCCGGCGTTGGTTTTTTCGCGTAGCTGTTTGACAAGCGCAGGATTTACGTCAGCCATAGATCAAAAAAAAAGCGTTTCCGACCTGATTAGCCAGAAACGAGAGGTTGAATTTATTCAGCGACTGCAGCTAACCCAACGGTGGTTTCTTTGTTCGCTTCGTGGGTAGCCGTGTAAATAGCGTCTACAAGCTTCTGCAGAATCACGCGGATCGCCCGAATCGCGTCATCGTTGCCAGCGATCGGATAAGTTACCAAATCAGGATCCGCATTGGTATCAACAATAGCTACAGTGGGGATATTTAATCGCCGAGCCTCTGCCACAGCGATCGCCTCCCGCGTCGTATCAATCACCACCAGAGCATCTGGAAGCCGCTCCATGGTTCGAATGCCTTCCAGGTTACGCCGAAGTTTCTCGGCCTCCCGGCGAAGCGCGGAGAGTTCTTGCTTTCCCATCTGAGAATATTCGGGCGACTTCTCGATCTGTTCGAGATAGCTCAATCGACCGACGCTCTTTCGAATCGTCGTTAAATTCGTCAAAGTCCCGCCCAGCCATCGCTGGTTCACATAGAGTTGTCCACAGGCTTGCGCAGCTTCTTTTACCGCTTCTTGCGCCTGCTTTTTGCATCCAATGAAAAGGACCTTCCCACCGTTGCGCGCCACATTGGCCAGAAAATCCGTCGCCGCCTGCAGTTGCTTTACGGTCTCAGATAAATTGATGATATAGATGGAATTACGTTGCTCGAAAATGAAGGGCTTCATTTTCGGATTCCACCGTTTTGTTTGGTGCCCGAAATGAACTCCCGCTTCCAGGAGTTCGGTCATTAATTCTATCGAAGACATATCTATTATTTAGACAACCCTTTTTGCGTTCCGGCTAGAGTCGGTGACTATGCTGCAGCCTCCCCGGATGCGCAAGCGAAAGAATTTTCCTTTCCGGCCACCTAATTTGAGTGTCCATGCCGCCTCTAAACGTACATTCATCGTGCCCGAAATTCGACGCTAATGAGTATCTTCCTTGGCGTTCTCGGCGTACCGCGCAAACAACCAGAGAACGTCGGAAAGCCTGTTCAAATACCGGATGCTTTCCGGGTTAACATATTCTGCACTATCGGCCAGGGCCACCACTCTGCGTTCCGCTCGACGACAGATCGTACGTGCAACATCTAACGAAGCCGATTCCAAGTTTTGGCCGGGAGTTGCCCAATGCTTGTAGGAGACATGATGATTTCTCTCAAGATCTTCGACGATCGCAGTCAGCCGATCAACCATAGCTGAATCCACGAGCTCAAATCCATCTTTCTGATATCGCTCACGGTCTTCGTCCGCCACTGCCAACTCACCCATCAAAACAACCAATTCCTTCTGAACCGCATAAACCTTCTCCTGAATGATAGCATGGTCTGCGGTCGCGCGAAATAACCCCAGCGCGGCGTTTAACTCGTCGACCGCGCCGTAAGCCTCCACTCGACGATGCATCTTAGGCACCCGTCGCCCGTACATCAGCGCCGTTTCACCAGCGTCTCCAGTTTTGGTGGCAATCGACATTCGAGTTACAGGTTCACAGCTTTGGATTCACTGTTAACTGTTCTCTGCTTACGGTTTCTTGGCGGACGCGCAGGAGCGCGTCCCTACCAAAAATCAACCGACCGCTGGCTCCGTCTCTTCAGCCAACGGCTCAACTTGAGGTTCCGCCGTTTCTATCGTGCGGATGCTCCGATGGCCTAAGAATCCGGTTCCCGCCGGGATCAGATGTCCCATGATCACGTTCTCCTTGAATCCACGGAGAAAATCGATCTTGCCGAGCGTCGCCGCTTCCGTGAGCACCCGGGTAGTATCTTGGAAGGAAGCCGCCGAGATGAAGCTATCGGTCTCAAGCGACGCTTTGGTAATACCAAGAAGCACTGGGACGGCTTCCGCCGGTTTACCACCCTGTTCGGTGACTCGGCGATTTTCTTTGTCGAATTCAAGTCGGTCAACCTGATCACCCCAGAGCAGCTCGGTATCACCCGGTTCGGTGATTTTCACCTTCCGCAGCATCTGGCGAACAATGATCTCGACATGCTTATCATTAATCTCAACGCCCTGGAGGCGGTACACCTCCTGCACCTCGTTTACCAGGTGCTCCTGCAGGTCCTGCGGTCCGCAGACATCCAGGATTTCATGCGGTACAATGGGACCTTCGGTGAGTTGAGAACCTTTCTTCACGAAATCGCCCTTGAATACGATGATGTGTTTATTGAGCGGGATAAGGTGCTCTTCTTCCTGGCCGCTGGCTGCGTCGCGCAGGATAAGCCGCCGCTTCCCGCGAACAGTACCGCCAAACTCGACAATTCCATCGATCTTTGCGATTTCGGCCGCATCTTTCGGGCGACGAGCCTCGAAGAGTTCCGCAACCCGTGGCAAACCGCCAGTAATATCCTTGGTCTTTGCGATCTTTCGCGGCGTCTTGGCCAGAAGCGTACCGGCCGGAATCTTGCTTCCGTCCTGAACCACAATGTGTGCACCTGCCGGAATCGCGTAACTCGCGATTTCTTTCTTGCTTTCATCCAAGATCACGATCTGAGGATGCAGATCTTCTTTGTGCTCGATAACAACCGTACCCATGACTCCGGTCGCTTCATCGATCTCTCGCTTGACGGTCACACCCGCAATCATATCGCGAAATTCGACCCGACCGGTTTTCTCCGTCAGGATCGGAACATTGTAAGGATCCCACTGGACAAACGTCTCGCCCTTCTTCACCTGGCCGCCGTCGCCGACCGAGATGACTGATCCGACTACGACGTTATAACGCTCCAGCTCGCGTCCATCCTTGGCATGGATCGAAACTGAACCGTTCTTGTTAAGCGCGATGTAGTTGCCGTCGACAGACTGTACCACTCGAAGGTCGTTGAACCGCGCTTCTCCATCGTTCTTCGCTTTGATGATCGGTTGTTTGAAGAGCTGTGTCGCCGTACCACCAATATGGAAAGTACGCATTGTCAACTGCGTGCCCGGTTCGCCAATACTTTGCGCCGCAATGATTCCTACGGCTTCGCCCAGCTTCACCATTCGCCCGGTCGCGAGATTACGCCCGTAGCAGTGGGCACAAACACCTCGCTTCGACTCACAGGTCAACACCGAACGGATTTTGAGATACTCAACTCCGATCGACATAAGAGCCTGGGCCTGAGGCTCTTCAATCAATTGATTACTCTTGATGATCGTGTCTTTGGTAACCGGATTATTGATCGTTTCGCAGCTTACCCGGCCGACGATCCGCGTCGCCAGATCGACCACTTCGTCATCTCCTTCGTAGATCGGGCGCACGACGATACCATTTGCGGTGCCGCAATCTGGCTCGACGATGATCACATCCTGGGCTGCATCGACCAGCTTCCGGGTTAGATACCCCGAGTCGGCTGTTTTTAGCGCGGTGTCGGCCAAACCCTTACGAGCACCGTGGGTCGAGATAAAATACTCGAGTACGCTCAACCCTTCGCGGAAGTTGGAAGTAATTGGTCGCTCGATGATTTCGCCAGATGGTTTGGCCATCAGACCGCGCATCCCGGCGAGTTGCTTTATCTGTTGGCGGTTGCCACGGGCACCGGAATCCTGCATCAGGAATACTGGGTTAAGCTCCTTACGACCCTCGTTGTACTCAAGAGTCCGGAACATCACGTTCGAAATTTCTTCACCGGCTTGAGTCCAGATGTCGATGATCTTGTTGTAGCGCTCGCCGTCGGTAATGATACCGCTGCGATACTGCTTTTCGACCAATGCGATCTGTTTGTAAGCCTTGTCGAGCTCCGTTCTCTTCTCGTCCGGGATAATCATATCGGTGATTCCGATTGATACGCCGGCCTTGGTTGCCCAATAGAAACCGAGTTCCTTCAACCGATCCAAAGTTTCGACGGTCTTTTGTTGAGCGGAAACCTGGTAAGTGCGCCAGATGATATCACTCAGCTGCTTTTTCGCCGCGACGCGATTAAAGAATCCGAGTTCACGCGGCCAGATCCCGTTGAAAATCACCCGCCCTGCCGTGGTCTCGATCACCTTCAGGTCAGAATTTCCAAAGATGGTCTTCTGCCCGAAATCAGGATTTTTGAATCGGATCTTCTCGTGAATTTTCACGGCACTTTCACTGAGGGCGTACTCGATCTCTGACGAATCGGAGAACAGGCGCAAGCGCTCATTCTGCTGCGCGTTCTTCCGCGGATTCTGAGTGAGATAATAGCAGCCCAGCACGATGTCTTGCGACGGGGTCGTGATCGGTTTGCCGCTGGAAGGCGAAAAGATGTTGTTCGGTGCCAGCATGAGCAGCCGTGCTTCCATTTGGGCCTCGACTGAGAGCGGCACGTGCACCGCCATTTGGTCCCCGTCGAAGTCCGCGTTGTAGGCGGTACAAACCAACGGGTGAATCCGGATGGCTTCTCCTTCTACCAGTAACGGCTCGAAAGCCTGAATCGATAGCCGGTGCAACGTCGGAGCACGGTTCAACAGTACCGGATGCCCCTTAGTAACTTCTTCCAGGATATCCCAGACTTCCGGCGTCTGGCGCTCAATCATTTTTTTGGCGCTACGGACCGTGTGGACGTAGCCAAGCTCTTTCAGCCGGCGAATGATAAACGGTTCAAACAGAACCAGCGCCATCTTCTTCGGTAATCCGCACTGATGTAGTTTGAGCTCGGGGCCGATAACGATAACCGAACGCCCGGAGTAATCGACTCGTTTACCCAAAAGGTTTTGCCGGAAGCGACCACCTTTACCCTTGAGCATATCGCTCAACGACTTTAGCGGACGGTTGCCGGCACCGGTTACTGCGCGACCGTGTCGGCCGTTGTCAAACAGCGCGTCTACCGCCTCTTGGAGCATCCGCTTTTCGTTCCGAATAATGACATCCGGTGTCTTGAGCTGAAGCAGGTTCTTCAACCGGTTATTGCGGTTGATGACCCGGCGATACAGATCGTTCAGATCTGACGTAGCAAAACGTCCACCTTCCAACGGAACCAACGGACGAAGATCCGGCGGGATCACCGGAAGTACATCGAGGATCATCCATTCCGGTCGAGAATGCGAATTCATAAAGCCCTGTACGAGCTTCAACCGCTTGGCAAGCTTCTTACGGATCTGCTTGCTCTTGGTGTTGTTCATCGCCTCCTCGAGCTCAACGTTGAGGTGGCTAAGCTCAATCTGGGACAAGAGAATCTTGATCGCCTCTGCACCCATTCCGGCCACAAAAGTATCGCGATATTGCTCTTGAGCTTCCCGGTATTCCTGTTCGTTTAAGAGCTGGCACTTCTGCAACTGGGTCTGACCTGGGTCGATAACGATGTAATCCTCGTAATAGATTACGCGCTCCAATTGCCGTGAACTCATGTCGAGCATCAATCCGATGCGCGAAGGCATACACTTATAAAACCAGATGTGAGAGACCGGAACCGCCAGCTCGATGTGTCCCATTCGTTCACGGCGAACCCGGGAAAGAGTGACCTCCACACCGCATCGATCGCAGATGACCCCTTTGTGTTTGATCCGCTTGTATTTACCGCAGGAGCATTCCCAATCGCGCGTCGGACCAAAGATGCGTTCGCAAAACAAACCACCTTTCTCCGGCTTGAATGTCCGATAGTTAATCGTTTCCGGGTTCTTTACTTCGCCCTTGCTCCAGGAACGGATGGCATCATGGGATGCCACACTGATTCCCACTTGGTCGAATCCGACCGAGCGCTCTTCTCCAAAAATTTCGCGAAGATTCGTTTCGTTCATATTTTACCGCGGTAGAGTTACTGAAAAGCGAACACGCTCGGGGACCGCTAACCTCGAGGCTTTCTGTTAGTTTTCTTTAAATTAGAGTCTTTCGACAGCGCTTCGGACAATTCAGCCGACATTTGCCGGAAGGCTAAAATCGGAGCCGTTTTTACCACTTCTGATCGCAAGATAATTCCTTGATAAGGCTGCATTATCCTGCGGCCACTTCCAAAGGGGTATCAATGAACGTCTGTGGTCGGCCACCCACCTTCACGTCTAATCCAAGGCTCTGCATTTCTTTGATTAAAACGTTGAAAGATTCCGGAGTTCCCGCCTCCAGCGAATTGTCACCTTTGACGATGGATTCGTAGATGCGGGTCCTACCCTGGACATCATCCGATTTCACCGTTAACAACTCCTGCAGCGTGTAAGCCGCGCCGTAAGCTTCGAGCGCCCAAACTTCCATCTCGCCGAAACGCTGACCACCATACTGAGCTTTTCCGCCCAGAGGTTGCTGGGTCACCAGGGAATACGGTCCAACCGCTCGCGCATGGATCTTGTCGGCAACCAGATGCCCGAGTTTGAGCATATAGATATAGCCAACCACAACCTGTTGATCGAACTGCTCGCCAGTGCGTCCATCAAAGAGGATCGATTTCCCATTTTCATTTACCCAGGTGAAACCGTCCACTTTACGGGCCTCGGTTAAATATTTTCTAACCTCAGGCTCCTCGATTCCATCGAATACCGGCGTAGCCACCGTAAATCCGAGCGCCTTCGCCGCGACACCAAGGTGAGTCTCAAGGACCTGACCCACGTTCATACGGCTCGGCACACCTAATGGATTCAGAACAATCTCGACCGGGGTACCGTCACTCAAAAACGGCATATCCTCTTCCGGAACGATCTTCGCCACGACGCCCTTATTCCCATGTCTTCCGGCCATCTTATCGCCAACACTCAGCTTCCGCTTACTAGCGATGTAAACCTTCACCTGCTTGATGATTCCCGGATCGATATCATCGCCGCTCTCGATCCGATCAAGCGAACGATCCTTCTCCAGGTCGAGCTCGGCAAACTTGTGTTCGAAAGAGCTGATGATCTCGCGAATCTTGTTGCGGATCGGGCTGGGGTCGATGTCGATGTGGTCGTAAACTCCCGCCAATTTGCGCAGCAGCGTCTTGGTAATCTTGCGATTTGCCGGAATGATGATTTCGCCGGTCTCAGCGTTCACCACATCCAGCGGAATCTTTTCGCCAAGAAGGATGTTGGAGAGCGCTTCAGTCAATTCTTCGTGCAGCTCTTCTTTCTTCTTTCGATAATCTTCCCCAATCTGTTTGGCCTGACGTTTAGTCTCCGCCGGAGTCAACTTTTGCTTCGCTACTTCTTTTCGCGAGGAGACTTTCACATCCATGACGATGCCATAAGTCCCAGATGGGACAGTGAGCGACGTGTCTTTAACGTCAGCCGCTTTCTCACCGAAGATCGCGCGGAGCAAGCGTTCTTCCGGAGCTAACTCCGTTTCACTCTTGGGAGTAATTTTTCCTACCAGAATATCACCCGGCTTCACTTCGGCGCCGACGCGGATCACTCCATCCGAACCAAGGTTGCGCAATGCCTCCTCGCTGACATTCGGAATATCCCGCGTAATCTCTTCCGGTCCAAGCTTGGTGTCCCTAGCGCCAATCTCAAACTCATCAATGTGAATCGAGGTGTAGATGTCCTCCTTCACCACTTTCTCGGAAATCAGAATGGCGTCCTCAAAGTTATATCCATTCCATGGCATGAAGGCCACCAGGACATTGCGCCCAAGCGCCAGCTCACCCGCCTCGGTGTTAGGACCGTCGGCAATGACCCGCCCCTTCTTTATCTTCTGGCCTTTGACGACTATTGGCTTCTGATTGATACAGGTTCCAGCGTTAGAGCGCATGAACTTTCGCAGTTCGTAGATGTGGATGCCCTCATCCGGACGGCTCACCGCCTTTTTCTTCATCTCCGGCAATTTGCCATCGCGGGTTGTTACGATCTGTTCAGCGTTCACCGAAGCCACAATGCCGTCGCCCTCCGCGACGATGACCGCTTTCGAGTCACGCGCGACTTTGCCTTCCAAGCCGGTACCGACCAGCGGCGCTTCCGAGCGAATCAGAGGCACGCCTTGGCGCTGCATATT
>Ga0209526_10001209_pt1 | contig 17177 bp, 16 predicted proteins | sample JacPinW_OM2H0_M1_FD_188566 | JGI IMG/M metagenome (GOLD analysis project Ga0209526, IMG submission 188566) | Forest soil microbial communities from Algoma, Ontario, Canada - Jack Pine, Ontario site 1_JW_OM2H0_M1 (SPAdes) (version 2) | ecosystem: Environmental > Terrestrial > Soil > Boreal... | reverse complement strand
GAATTGATCCCCTCCGAGCGCCCGGTCGACCTTGACGACAAGCCTTTCACCAACGATACGAAAAGGTCCATAGCCCCCTCCCTACCCTCCCCCGCAAGCGGCGGAGGGTAGGGAGGGGGCTTTCCGCACCGCATTCCCTGTTATCTCTCTGTCGAGAGACCGTCGGTCGCCGCTACTTAACGGTCGCGGTGCGGCGTTTGTCAATGTAATCATTAAAGGTAGCCGAGGAGTGATACGGTGATCGAATCGACGATGCCCCAACTCACGCTCGTGCTCGGTGGCGCCCGTTCGGGGAAGAGCCGATATGCCGAAAATCTGATCACGGCTTTGCCGCCACCTTGGATCTTTGTCGCGACCGCGGAGGCGGGCGACGCCGAGATGGCGGAGCGCATCGCCCTTCATAGGTGCCGGCGCGGCCGCAAGTGGCAGACCATCGAAGCCCCTCATGAATTGACAACCGCGCTGGCGGCGGTTGCGGTCGATGCGCCGGTCCTGGTCGATTGCCTGACGCTGTGGCTGTCAAATCGCATGCTGGCGAATGTAGATTTGGACAGTGAAATCGCTCGTCTCGAAGCAGCGCTCTACGGTCGCCGCGGCCCCGTCGTTCTCGTATCCAATGAGGTCGGCTTCGGCATTGTCCCCGACAATGAGCTGGCGCGGCGCTTTCGCGACCTGCAAGGTCGCCTCAACCAGCGGCTGGCGGCACGCGCCGATCGGGTGGTCCTCGTGGTCGCCGGGTTACCGATCGTGGTGAAGGAAGCAAAATGACAAAGAACGTCGACGATGCCGAAACCGAGCGCCATCGCGCCAAGATGGCGAAGCGCAAGGCTGTTCAGGATGCCGAGGTCGCCGAAAAGACGGTCGAAAAGGGGCTGCTCATCGTGCACACCGGGCCCGGCAAGGGCAAATCCACGGCTGCGTTCGGTCTGGCACTGCGCATGCTTGGACGCGGCCACCGGGTCGGCGTCGTGCAGTTCATCAAGGGTGCGTGGCACACGGCCGAGCGCGACGCGCTTTCGACCTTCGGCGAACAGGTGTCGTGGCACACCATGGGGGAGGGGTTCACCTGGGAAACCCAAGATCTCAAACGCGATGTCGCCGCGGCCGAACGCGCCTGGGCAAAATCGCTCGAGCTGATGGCGGACCCCACATTCGGCCTCGTCATTCTCGATGAACTCAACATCGCGCTACGCTACGAATATCTCGATCTCGCGACGGTGGTCGCTGCTTTGCGCGACCGCCGGCCGGGGCTGCATGTGGTCGTCACCGGCCGCAACGCCAAACCTGACCTGATTGCGGCGGCCGATCTGGTGACCGAAATGTCGCTGGTGAAGCACCATTTCGCGGCCGGGGTGAAAGCGCAGCCCGGCATCGAGTTCTGACGTGGCGGCCCGTGCGCTGATGTTTCAGGGAACGGGGTCCGATGTCGGCAAGTCGCTGATCGTTGCCGGCCTGGCGCGGATTTTGGCCGATCGCGGCCTCAAGGTGCGCCCGTTCAAGCCACAGAACATGTCGAACAATGCTGCGGTAACGACGGACGGCGGCGAGATCGGCCGCGCCCAGGCGCTGCAGGCGCGCGCCGCACGCGCAGTGTCGACCGTGCACATGAATCCGGTGCTGCTGAAGCCGCAAAGCGAGATCGGCGCGCAGATCGTGGTGCGGGGCCGCGTGCATGGCGTCGCCAAGGCTCTCGCCTACCAGCACTTGAAGCCCGAGCTGATGCTCTACGTTCTCGATAGCTTTGGCCGACTCAAGCACGAGGCCGACATCGTGCTGGTCGAAGGCGCCGGCAGCGCTTCGGAAGTGAACCTTCGCGCCAACGACATCGCCAATATGGGGTTCGCGCGGGCGGCCGACGTGCCGGTCGTGATCATCGGCGACATCGACCGCGGCGGCGTGATCGCGAGCCTGGTCGGCACCAAGGCGGTGATCGATCCCGACGACGCCGCGCTGGTGCCGCCCGAAGCGAGCCAGATTGTCGACGGCACGCGCATAGTGGGCCGCATCACCTCCAGCCGCATGTCCCCGACCCTCGGCCGCTCCGTCTGCCTCGCCCACGTCGAGGCGCCCCTGGCCGACCCAGGCACCCAGGTCACCGTGCGGCTGCCCGGCGGGCGGCTGGTCAGCGCCCGGGTGACCAAGCACCTGGCCCACGTAGATCCCGAAGGGAGCCGGATGCGTGTCTGACTACATCGTGATGGCCCGGAGCCCGATCGCCACGCTGCCTCCGGTACGGGTGGAAGCCGGCTGGGAGGTGAGCGGGTGCCGCAGCGACGCCCCGCTCACGATCACCGACAGCACCCCGCTGGCCAAGGTCCACGTGCGGGCTCCGTGGAACGGCGCGATGGCCAAGGCGCTGGGCGTGCCGTTCGGCCGGGCCAGCCGGGGGGCCACATGGCTGGGGGTGGCGGCCGGGCCGGAGGAATGGCTGGTGGCGGGGTCCGGGCCCGGGGAGTGGCTCGTGCTGGCCCCGGTCGGCAATGCCGCGCGGGTAGCCGGCCGGCTGGGTGAGGTCGCGGCCGAATCGGCGCCCGAGGAATTCGTCAGCGTGATCGACCTCACCCACGGGCGGGCGCTCGTGCGGATCACCGGTCAGGGCGCGGCGGGATTGCTGGCCAGACTGTGCGCGGTCGATCTCCACGACGACATGACCCCCGACGGGGCGGCCTTCCGGGCGTCCGTCGCTGGCCTGGCCACCGATGTCATCCGGGACGACCGGCCCGGGGTCCCCTCCTATCTCCTGCACTGCGAACGATCGTCAGGCCAGTACCTTTTCGACGCCCTGGTCGGCGCGGGCGAGTCGCTGGGCATCGGTATCGACGGCTTCTCGGCCACTGGAATCTGAGCCCACGCCGTCACGCCGCACCGTCCGGCACGCCGGCCAGCACGTGGGCTATGCGGCTCGCCGCCGAGGCGACGTCACTGGCGGGGCCGATCCGTTCGGCCCACGACCACCAGTAGAAGCCCTGGTCCGCGAGAATCATCACGCTCAGCGCTGACGTATCGGGGTTCTGGGCGGTTAGGTACGGAGGACGGCCGTCCGGAGTGGTGATCGTGGTCGGGAATCCGCGGACGGCGAGTTCGACGGCGAGCTTCTCCAGGTCGGCGGTGTCTCTACCGGACATGCTTCTTGACTCTCCTGTTTGCCCTGCTGGTGGGCCCGTCCTGCTGGCGGGCACCGTATTTGTACACTGTTAGTGTCTAATGACATCAACCTTCCGTCAATCCCGGCCGGACATGACGGCATTTCGTGGCAAGTGTCTTAGTACGCTGACATTGATCTTTGAGGGAGAGCAACAGGTGATGGCACCAGCCGTGCGGCGCCCCGACCCGCCGTATATGCAGATCGTGGATCACATACGGCGGCAGATCAGATCTGGCCAGCTCAGCGACGGCGATCTCGTGCCATCCACCCGCCAGCTCGCCCGCGAGTGGAAGGTCTCGGCTCCTACCGCCGCCAAGGCGCTGACGACGTTGCGCTCAGAGGGCTACGTGCGCGGCATCCCGGGAACGGGCACGATCGTGTGCGCGAGCGCAACCATGCACCACGCCGGCGGTGACCGCCTCCGCGCCATCGCCCAGACGGGGCGGATCTACCCACCAAACGAGCACGCCACGATCACGTCAGCCGAGGTTGTACGCGCACCAGACGTCATAGCCGACGCGCTCAGCGTGGACATTGGCGCCGAGGTGATCCGGCGGCACAGGATCACCTACCGCGACGACATCCCCGTCTCCGCGTCCACTTCGTGGCTCCCAGGAGAGCTGGCCGCAACCGCCCCGCGGCTGCTCAGCACGGAGCGGATCATAGAGGGCACCGCAGGCTACATCGAGCATGTCACCGGGCGGACTGTGGCGCGGGGCCTTGACCAGGAGTCGGCCCGGGCCGCAGACCGGCAGGACGCCGCCGACCTCGGCGTGCCAATCGGCTCTCCGGTCGCCTGCGGGCGGAACTGGTGGTACGACACCGACGGTGACATCGTCGAGTACGGCGAACGAGCCTCAATTCCCGGCCGCTGGTCAGCGCACCATTATGAGATCGCTCGGGACGAGGGCACACGAGAATGAAACACCTGCACTCAGGGAAGATCCGCGATCTGTACGCCGATGGCGAGGACTTGATCCTGGTCGCTTCGGACAAGGTCAGCGTGTACGACGTCGTGCTGCCAACCCTGATACCGGGCAAGGGCAAGATCCTTACTCAGCTGTCGCTGTGGTGGTTCGAGCGCCTAGCCGACGTCGTGCCGAATCACGTCATCTCGGCCACGGATGTCCCGCCCGAATGGGCCAGCAGGGCCATCCGCTGCCGGCGCCTGGACATGATCCCGGTCGAGTGCATCGCCCGCGGTTACCTGGCTGGTCTTGGCCTGGGCTCCTACCGGGCGACCGGCACCGTATCGGGCGTACCGCTCCCGGAGGGCCTGGCCGAGGGCTCGAAACTGCCTGAACCGATCTTCACGCCGACCACCAAGGCGACAACTGGTCACGACGAGTTCTTGTCCTTCGAGGACGTCGTGTCCCAGGTCGGCGCCGAAACCGCGGCTGAGCTGCGCCGGATCACGCTTGAGGTATACCGCCGCGGCGCGGACCTGGCCGCCGGGCGCGGGGTCATCATCGCCGACACGAAGCTCGAGTTCGGCCACGCGCCAGATGGCTCCATCGTGCTGGCCGACGAGGTGCTGACCTCCGACTCGTCGCGGTTCTGGGCCGCGGAGGACTGGCATCCTGGCCGGCCACAGCGGTATCTCGACAAGCAGTTCGTCCGTGACTGGTCCAGCACGATCACCAACTGGGACCGCACGCCACCCGGACCGCCGATCCCCGAGCATGTCGTCAATGCCACCCGGGCCAGATATGTCGAGGTCTATGAGCGCATCACCCGGGCCACCTGGCAGGAAGGCTGAGCATGCAGTTCTACGATCCCAACACGCTCATCGCCGAAGTTCAGGAACTCCTGCGCAGCTATGGCCTGAACCCGCAGCTCATCGACAGCCAGCTGGCCCAGACCGGCGCCGGCATGATGCTGCGCGGCCTGAACGCCTTCCCGGCGATCGACCCGGTAGACGCATACATGAGCACGCTCGGCAAAGAGCCCTGGCCGGACGCTGACGACCGCCGCGCGGCACGAATCGCGGCGCGATCGGGAGACACCGTGAGCGAGCCGGAGGGGCGCGGCGCCGCCTGGACTGAGGAGCGAGGTACGAGCGACGAGGAAAGGCGGCGTCTGAAGGCGCCCCGGAAGCGAGCGGGATACACGGCATGAGCGACATCATCGGCGATTGGATTCAGGAGTCCATCAATAAGCGCCGGGTCAGGTCGCTGGACAAGCGGCTGAGGGAACTGGCCGGCGCCCTGGAATCGGGGCAGCCGATCTCAGGTACGTTCGATGCGGCACTGCATGAGATGACATATGAGCTGACATATGCGACTTATCCTCCGGGCCGCTGGCGTCCGCCCCGCTGGAGGGCTGGGCGGGTGCGGGTCAGCCCGTCTGCGGTGACCTGGGAGTCTCGTGGGCTGATGGCGAACCGGGTGCATGACCTCAGCAGCGGCATCTGCACCGGCGACCGTCAGCCCGACTGGCCTGGCCTGGACATCGGGCTTACTAGGTTGCATCGGTACCTCGCGGGCAGCATTCAGGTGCTGGCGCTGCGAGTGGGCGCGGAGGACATAGAGCTGGCCGCGTCGACCCGGGCACTCGAGATCCTCAGGTCCGGCCTCGCGCGCGTCCAGGGATCGCCTGGAGGCGCGATGGGGGCGTGAGGGTGATGGTGCTGGCAGACACGCACGCGCCGCGGCGCTGGCGCTCCTGCCCGGCGCCGGTGGCTGAATTGTTGCGTGGCGTGGACCTGATCCTGCATGCAGGGGACGTGTGCATCCCGGCCGTTCTCGACGAACTGGCTGACTATGCCCCGGTCTGGGCCGTCCGGGGCAACAACGATGGCCCGGACGTGGCCGCCTGGGGCGCCCCGGACACACTGGAACTGGACGCGGGCGGGCTGCGTCTGGCGATGGTGCACGACGCCGGCCCGGCCTCGGGGCGGCCCGCCCGGCTGCGCCGCCGGTTCCCGGCCGCGGACCTGGTGATCTTCGGCCACTCCCACATCCCACTCGATCACACCGCGGACGGGCTGCGGATCTTCAATCCGGGATCGCCGACCGACCGTCGGCGTCAGCCCCAGGGAACCGTCGGTCTCCTGGACATCAACGGCGGCCGCCTGCTGAGCGCCGAAATCGTCCCGGTCACGTGACGCAAGAGCGGTCGGCCCCATTCGGCATTGTGGGCACGCGTTGGATCGTTGCGCGAGCCAGCATCGTGACCTGGGCACTTGACGATTGAGGGGTCTGGGTTACCTGAGTGAGGTGCTGAGGGTAGGGCATCTGCTGATGAGCGCGGCGACCATGTCCGTCCTGCTGACGGAACCGAGGCCGCCGCCACCCGGGGCCGTGGCCCCCGCCTGGCCCGCAACCCGATGAATGTGGCTTGGCCAGGGTTCTGACCCATGCAATGGCACATTCACCGGACCCAGGCTGCCGCCCGTAGGGGCCGCTGGGGCCGCTGGGGGTGCTGTCGTTGCTGGGACTGCGGCTCCATCTGCGGATCCCGCTCAAACGATCCAGTGGCGAGGCGCAAGTGCGTTATTTATGTCTTGATGTCTGTTTCAAGCTGTGCTGTTATGAATACGGGGAGCTATTACTGCATGACGGGGGGCGTATGACAGACGGGCTGCGTCCCGTGTGGCTGACGGAGCTCATTGAGGTCGTGCGCCAGCTGTACGAGGTCGGCGGCGGGGACACGGGGTTACCTGCGGGCTGGGAGCCGAAGCGGCTCGGAAGGGCGAACCGGGATCTTGAATCGGATCCCGGCTGGTTCTGGGTGGATCTCGGGGACCAGGCCGCGGAATCCGATCAGCTGGACACCGCATTCCTCGCGCAGGGTGAAGGATCGCAGCAGAGCCGGTTCCAGGTGATGGAAGCGGTGCAGGCCGACGACGTCCTGAAGGTAAAGGTAGCTTCGTTCGCGCCCTCGGACGGGCTCTTCTTGTGGGTGCCCCGCCGGGGCGGCGCGCAACCGGACCAGGCCCTGCTCGATGGCTTGACGCAGATCAGCCGGTTCGACCTGGTAGATCGCTTCGGTCAGGGCCGGGCTGACCCCGCGCCGCTGCCGATGGCGGCGTCAGGCGGGCTCAACGCTGATCAAGCCCGCGGCCAGGCGGCCTGCCTCGCGCCAGGCGTGCAGCTGATCTGGGGGCCGCCAGCAACGGGCAAGACCAGGCTGATAGCCGCGGCGTTGCCGGACTTGATCGCGCGCGGCAAGAGCGTGCTGCTGGTCTCGGGTACCAACGTCGCGGTCGACGACGCCCTCGCCCAGGCCGCCCAGGAGTTCGATCCAGCTCCCGGCGTGATGGTGCGAGTCGGGACGCCCCACCTGGCCGTCGTCGCGACAGATCCGCGGATCTGCCTGCAACGGATGGTCCTCGACCGGCTTGAGGCGATCGACCGGGAGCGAGCCGAGGTGGCGACGCGGATAGTCACCCTGCGCAGCCACCCGGATCTTGCCTTCCTCGATGACGCGAAAGGCGAACTGGCCGGCTTCGACGCCGCCGCCTATCGCGAGGCCAGGCAGCACATCGAGAACGACAACCGGCTCGCTGGGCTGCACGCGCAGATGCGGCAGCTTCGGGAGCAGGCGGCCGCGTCACTGGTGGCACTGGCCGCGGCGCAAGCGGAGTACCACCGGGCCAGGCGCGCCTGGGAGGAAACCGCGCTCGCGCGCCAGCACCTCAAGGCAGCGACGGAGCTGGAGATAGAACTTGGGAATGTCGCGCGGGACTGTGACCGGATCATCGCTGATGTAATGCGGCTGCAGGCCGACCGCGAGCGTATCAACAGCGAACTCGGCGCCCGGCCGGGAGGAATCGCGGGCCTGGGCCGACGCCGCGAACTCAGGCGACTGGCCGACCACGCGAACCACCACCTCTATGCGGCGGAAGCCCGCAGGCGGGAGGCGGAGCGCACGCTTGCCTCGTACTCACGGCAGGTGAACGCGCAGATCGAGGCGCATCTGCGCACCGCGGAGCCCATCACCCATGATGCGGCGGCCCGGCTGCGCATCGCCTTCGGCGCCGCCGACAAGCAGTTCAGGCAGGCCTGGGACGTCCAGCAGGAGTGCATCCAGCAGGCCCGGGCAATCGACGGGCAGATCGCGCACGCGGAGAGCCAGCCGCAGCCGACCACGGCCGATCTCGACACGGTGGCCTGGGCAGACGAGCACGAACTGGGCCGGAAGCTGGCTGGGCTCGCGGAGCTGGAAAGACAGGCCGGTGATGTGCGGGGCGAGATAAGGCGGCTGGAAGAACGGCATGAGGAACTCGTGGGCCAACTCGTCCAGGAAGGCCGGACTATCCGCCGCGAGATCGTCCGCCAGGCCAAGGTCGTCGCGACGACGCTGGCCATACTGCGCGATACGCCGGAACTGAACGGGCGCGACTACGACCACGTCCTCATCGACGAGGCCGCAGCCGCTCGCCTGCCCGAGATCGTGTACGCCGTCAGCCGTGCCACCGAGGGTGCCACCCTGCTCGGTGACTTCCTGCAAAACGGCCCGGCCGTCGCCTCTCAGTTCGAGAAGTCACCCGACCCGGCGATCCAGCGCTGGCTCCATCAGGACTGTTTCGCGCTCTTCGGCATCCACGACCCCGGGTCCGCCCAGGCCAGCCAGGGGTGCGTGACCCTCACCCGGCAGTACCGTTTCGGGCCCGCCATCAACGACCTCGCGAATGCCGTGGCCTACGGTGGCCTGCTGCGCATCGCCGACGAGAACCCTCCCGACGGGAACCCCGCCGACGCGAACCCTCCCGGTGGGAACACTGCCGACGCGAACCCTCCCGATGGGAACCCTCCCGATGGGAACACAGCCGACGGGAACCCTCCCGACGGGAACAGTGCCGACGGAGCCGATCAGGAGCAGGACGATCGCGGCTGCGGCTGGATTGGCCCGTTCCCCGACCCGCCCGGGAAGCCGGGCCAATCCAGCCAGCAGCACGAATCATCGGGATGCTGACCGGGTCCCAGGTCTACGGCAGGTAGGCCGGGGCCACGGTGATCTTGTCGATGTTCGGCGCGTACGCCGCGGGGTTGCCGAACGTGATGGTGTTACTGCCCGCGGCCAGCCGGACGGTCAGCTCAATCGTGTCGAACTGGTCCCAGCTGTAGGTGTTGCGGGCGTACACGGTCTCGCTCGTGCCGGCCGAGGTGCTGACGGTGAAACCCCGGTCGACCAGGTTGGCGTTGTAATTGCCGGACCCGGCCCGCTCGTCGTCCGCATAGCTGACCACGACCCGGTAGCTGCCCGCCCGCGGCGCCGTGATGCCGGTGAAGGCGAGCGTGTTGCCGGCCCCGTTGCCGATGTAGCCGACGTCGGAGCCGCCATACGCGTACTGATTGGCCTGCACTATCGCGGCGCCGGACAGGACATTCTGCGGGGCCGCGGCGGCATAGGTCACCGCGGCCGTATCGTCCGCCGCCACGTTCAGCGCGCCGATGTCGACGGTGCCCCGGCCGGCGTTCACGTATTCGACCGGGTTGATTCCCGCGTGCAGGTAGACCCGGTCAAAGATCAAATTCACAGATGAGCCGAACGAAGCCCGGCTGTCACTGTTCGCGACCTCACTTCCGCTCACCAGCAACCGGAAACGCCCGGTCTCGTGTCTCGCTCCGGAGGTGCGCAGCCCCAGGTCGTAGTAGCCGTTGTGCCCGGCGTCCACGATGAACCCGGTGCCAGCGCCGGGCGGCGCCGACACGGACTGCGGGGCCGCGCAGTCCGGCCCGCCCGCCGCGTTGCCGCACGGGACGGTCGTGGCGCCGCCGGAAAGGTCAGCGTAAGCGGCCGGATAGCTGGTCGCGGGGCCGGTGACGCCTGGCACCGGGCCGCGCGCGTAAGTGAGCTGGATGTCATCCAGCGTCACCTGGCCCTTGGCGGTGCCGATGGATGGGTCGGACACGCCGAACGTGATGGTGTGCGGACCGGACGTTAGGTCGAGGTATTGATCTTTGTGCGATCGGAACAGCCAGTTGAGGGTGGGCGGGTAGCTGACGAACGACCATGGGCCACCGTCGACGCTCATGATCTGCTGGGCGATGTCCTCCGTCTGGTTGCCGTAGTAGACCGACATGAAGTAGCGGCCGGTGCGCGGGACCGTCACGTGGAAGGCGACCCGGCTGTCCGGCTTGTCGATCGAGCCGACGTCCTTACCGCCGGCGGTGTAGTAGTTCGGGTTGGACTCCGAGCCCTGGGTGTAGACGGTAGCGTCGGTGAGGCTGGCGTCGGCGGCCAGGTACTGCTGGGTCTGCGGCGCCGCAGGCGCGGTGATCCGCATCCCGGTGGCGGGCGTCACGATGAGCTGGTAAGCGGCCGTCGGGTCGGTCGCCGGGAGTGGCACGGTGACGCTGCCGCCCGAGACCCGGTAGTCGGCCTGCGACACGTCGAGCGGCGTATACGCCGAACCGTCGTAACCGGTCCAGTTGATGGACTGGACGAAGACATGGACCTGGTCGCCGAAGACGGACCGGCCGATGCCGTTGATCGCGACCGACGCGTCCCCGCCGGCCGGGTTGGCGACAATGATGCGGGCCTGCCTCTTGGCCGTGTCGAGCGAGGCCAGTCCCTGGAGCGTGTCGATCACGCTCGGCTGCGGCGGGGTGACGCTCACCGTGTGCCCGGTCAGCGCGCCGTACCAGTCGAGCAGCCACCACGACCCGTTCGGCTCGGCATTCCTGACCGCGTTGTCGGAATAGTTGTCGGCGATGTCCCAGAACGGCATGGCCGCGTAGACCTTGGTGTCCTCGAACATCGACAGCCACTGGACCATCTCGCCCGGGTTGGACAGGTGGTACCGGTCCGCGTACTCGTCGATGTTGATGGGCAGCGGGGAGATGCCGTCCTGCTTCTCCAGCGCCCGGTAGGCGGCGTAGCTCGACCGGTAGGTCCGCAGCGAGCTCGGGCTCAGCTCATGCCAGCTCATGATGTCGGGCAGGACGTTGTTGGCCTTCGCGTAGGACAGGAAGTCGGGCAGGAACCGCGCGTCGTAGTGCGACTCGTTCGGCCCGACGATCAGGGCGTGCGGGTCGATCGAGCGGATGGCCCGGTAGACGGTCGTCCAGTCGGCCAGGAAATGGTCCCGGTTCGTTATGTACTGGCTCGGGTTGCCGGTGCCCAGGCCGTACCAGATCCCGTCCGGCTCGTTGAACGGGACGTAGGCGTACCGGTCGTGGTACGGGCTGGCGGCCAGCGTTGTGACGATCGACTGAAGCTTCGGCAGGTAGTCGCTGAGCCCCAGGTTCTGGTACGGCCAGTCCGAGTAGACGTCCTGCACGTAGACGAGGATCTGCTGGCCGCCCGCGCCGAAGAACTCGGGCGCGATCTTGTCCGCGTCCCCGGTGGGATGCTGGAGTCCGCCGGGCGGCTTGGCGGCGATGGCGCGGACGTGCAGCGGGTTGAACAGGTCGGCGCCGGGCACGCCGTTCTCGCTGAGCCCGTACAGCGCGCCAGTGGCCCCGTGGAAGACCGGACCGGTCTGGCTGGCCAGGTTGACCGTGATCTGCTGGGGCGCCGGGGACGCGGGGGCCGGCGGGGACGCGGTAGCGGGCGAGGCGCTGGCGGGGGCCAGCGCTACCGACGCCGTAAGGGAGACTGCGGACGCGAATACGATTGCGGTGACTGCCGCGCTGGCCTTGTGCACAATCACGGATCCCTCCATTGGGTGTCTCAGCCGGGATGAGTGCGCGTCATGGTCGGGGTGGCGGGCGGCCCGCCGACGGGGTGCATCCGTCGGCGGGCCCATCCGCACCGGGAGGTGTCAGCCCGGACGGCGCGCCGTGGCCGGGGCCGGGCGGCCCATCAGCCCGCGGTCGCCAGGTCGTCGCCCGCCTGCCGGGCCGCCGCGCTGACCGCCTGCGGGACGTTCTTGCCGGTCAGGTACGCGGGGGCGAGCAGGTTGGCGATATCGAGCTGGGCCTTGTTCATGCCCGGCGTGACCGGCCAGAACACCGTGTTCCAGCTGGCCTCGGTCAGGAACGGCTGGATGTCCATGCCGTGGGCCTTCCAGTAGGCGGCCATGAGCGGGTCGAGCGAGGGGATGCCGGGCCAGATGTAACCGCCGGCGCCCATGATCTTCTGCGAAGCAGGGGAGCCGAGCCACTGCTCGAGTTCCCACGCGGCCTGCTGGTTGGGGGAGTGCGTGTTGATCGAGTCGATGAGCCCGTTCAGCACGGTCCACTTGCCGGCCGGACCCGCGGGGAACGGCAGGACCCCGATCGGGAACTTGACCGATGACGGCAGCCCGGCCGTGATCCAGTCGCCGTTCTCGATCATCGCGACCTTGCCCTTGGCGAACAGCTGCTGGTCTTCGTTGTTGTTGGCCGCGGCGTTGGTGCCGAGGTCAGAGCCGGGGGCGGCGACGTGGTACTTGTACATGAGGTCGGCCAGGAACTGGAAGGTCTGCTGCGCGGCGGGGGTGTTGAACGCGACGGTTTTCGCGTATGGCTGGTTGATGATCTTCACGCCGTTTTCGGCCAGGTAAGGCTCGAATCCCCACTGCATCTCGTTCGGCACGTCGGTGCCGTAGGTGGCGACCGAGGAGGAGTTGAACTGAGGCGACAGGGCATTGTGGCCGCTGGCGTCGACCGTCAGTTCCTTGAGGAAGCTCAGCCATGTCCCGCCGTTGGCCGGGTTCCAGGTCAGCGAGGACGGGATCGCGATGTGGTGCTGCTTGAAGTAGTTGACGTTGTAGTAGTAGGCGATCGTGTCCCAGTCCTTGGGCAGGCCGTAGATCTTGCCGCCGAACTGATGCAGGCTGACCAGGGTCGGGATGTACTGGCTCATGTTGATCCCGGCCGCCTTGATCTTGGCCGTCAGGTCCTCCATCACGCCGTCCTTGAGCCAGGACGCGATCATCGGCGTGTTGACCCAGTACACGTCGGGGCCGCCGCCCGAGCTGAACTGGGTGGTCAGCTTGGGCTGGTAGTCGTTGTAGGCGATGCTCTCGATCGTGACGTGAATGTTCGGGTGCGCCTTCTCGAACATGTTGATCGATTTCTGGTAGCCCGTGTTCTCGGGCGTGACCCACTGCGCATAGGTCAAGTTGATCTTGCCGGAGCCGCTCGATCCGCTCGACGAGCAGGCCGCGGCCGAGACCAGGAGCGCGGCGCATCCGCATACCACGGCCAGCCGCCGCGGCGATGCCCGGAAGAGTCTCTTTCTGTGCATCAGGGTTCTTGGCATGAAGGCTTCCTCCTTTTCGCCGCCGGAACCTCAGCCAAGTCCGGCGGGGCTCTTGGGCTTCTCAGGCGATGTGGTGCTCAGCGGTTGACCCCGGTGAGCTGCAGGGATCGCACGATGTGTTTCTGGAATACGGCGAAGATCACGAGCAGCGGGACGAGTGAGACGAGCGATGCGGCGAGCACGAGGTTCCACTGGTCGTTGAAGGCCGACTGCAGGCCCGCGGTGGCGACGGTGAGGACCTGCTTGGCATTGCTGTCCGTCACGATCAGCGGCCAGAGGAAGTTGTTCCAGCCGAAGACGAAGGCGATGAGCGTCGCCGTGACGATGATCGGCTTAGCCATCGGGATCAGGATCCGGGTGAGGATCGTCCATTCCGAGCAGCCGTCGACGCGGGCCGCGGCGAACACCTCGGATGGCAGCGACCTGAAGTACTGCCGCATCAGGAAGATGGTGTAGGGGACTCCGAGCACGTACGGCAGGAAGATCGCCCAGTAGGTGTTGGTCAGGTGGAACTGCCGCATCATCGTGTACAGCGGCACGATCGTCACGACGTTCGGCACCATGAGTGTCGCGAGGTAGACGGCGAACAAGGCGTCCCGGCCGGGGAACTCGAGCCGGGCGAAGGCGTAGGCGGACAGCACCCCGAAGGTGACCTGCCCGGCGGTCAGCGCGCAGGTAACCAGCAACGTGTTCCCCAGGTAGCGGATGAAGTCGTCGCTGAACAGGATCGTCTTGAAGTTCCCGGTGTAGAGCGAGTGCGGCGGCGACCACGGCGCGGTGGAGAACAGGTTGGCTTCCGACTTGAAGGCGCCGAAGAAGGCGATCACGTACGGGGCCAGGAACACCAGCGCGATGAGGGTCAGGCACCCGTAGAACACGACGTACTTGAGGATCCTCACGGTCTTCTTCAGCGGGGCCGGGGCGGCGGTGGACCGTCGCGTCGGCGTCAGCGTCGTTGCGGCCATCGCTCAGGCAATCTCGTAGGTGATACGGCTGCGGAAGAAACGGAACTGGATCACGGTGACGACCAGGATCACGGCGAAGAGCACCAGCGACATCGCCGCGGCCGAGCCGACATCGAAGTTCTGGAATGCGGTCTGGTAGATCTGGTAGTTGACGACGTTCGTCGCGTTGCCCGGGCCGCCCTGGGTCATCACGTACACGGTGTCGAAGATCTGGAACGACCCGATGATGTCGGTCACCAGCACGAAGAGCATCGTGGAGTTCAGCAGGGGAAGTGTGATCCTGGTGAACCGCCTGAACGCGGACGCGCCGTCGATGCTCGCTGACTCATACAGCTGCGGCGGGATGGCCAGCAGGCCCGCGAGGAAGAAGAGCATGTTGTAGCCGGCGTACTGCCAGGTGTTCACCATGGCCACCACGGGCAGGGCGGTGCTGGTGCTGCCGAGCCAATCTGGCCCGTGCACGCCGACGAGCAGCAGCAGGTGGTTGATGAGGCCGTTCTGGGCGTTGAACATCCAGCTCCAGACCACGGCCATGGCCACCGGCGTGGACATGTAGGGCAGCACGTACAGAGCCCGGAAGACGCCCATCGCCGGCATCTTCCTGACCAGCAGCATCGCCAGAGCCAGCGCCAGGACGGTCTGGAACGGGATATTCCAGAGCACGTAGTAGGCGCTGATCAGCAGGGCGTGGAAGACGTGGTCGTGCCGCACGATGGTGGAGAAGTTGGCCAACCCGACCCACCGCGGCGGAGTAAGGAAGTTCCACTGGACGAAGCTGAGCACCAGGACGATGACGACGGGGATGAGCAGGAATGCCGCGACGCCGATGAGGCTCGGCAGGACGAAAGGCGCGGCGGTGCCCAGCCTGCGGGCTCCGCCCGCCGTGGTGCGGTGCTTGCGGGAGGGTGGCCCGTCCTGCGCGGCAGTGGCCGTGCGGGAGTGCCTGAGGGCGGTCACGTGCATAAGGCGTCCCCCCGGGGTCCGGGGCCTGTGCTCTCCCGCACGATGAGCTCTGGCCGGGGCCACGGCCGGGGGTCAGGGGCCCGCCGCGGGTCGAGGAAGGGCCGCAGCAGGGCGAAGCAGGCCCGGCCAAGCTCGATGAAATCGAGCCTGACCGTGGTGAGCGCGGGAGTGAGGAACTCCGATTGCGGCGTGTCGTCGAAGCCGACGACGCTGACTGTCTCCGGGATCCTGCGGCCGGCCTCATGCATGGCCCGGATGACGCCGATCGCCAGGTCGTCGTTGCCGCACAGCACAGCGGTGACCTCGGGATCGAGGGCAAGGGCGCGGCCCGCCTGGTAACCCGAGCGGGGGGGCCATCCCGCCTGGATGGCCTCGGGAACGGGGACGCCCGCCTCGTGCAACGCCATCCGCCAGCCCGCGGCCCGCTGGCTGTTGTCGGTCGAGGACGGGATCGCGACATAGTGCACGGTCTGGTGGCCGAGTTCCAGCAGGAAGCGCGTGGCGTCGCGGGCGGCCTCCCGGTCGTCCATCCAGACCCAGGGCTTGCCCTCGCCTTCGTCACCGACCGGGGTCTCCACCGCCGCGACCATCGGCACGCCGGGCGGGACCGCGGCCAGCGCGCGGGTGCCCGCCCGGTCAAAGGCGAGCACGATGAGCGCGCCGCCTGGCTCGACCGCGCGGTCAACGGCGTCGGCGACCACGTCCTCGGCGTCGGACTCCACGACTCTGACGCCCACCGCGAAGCCGGCCGGGCGGGCTGCCTCCTCGATGCCCTGCAGGGCGGACGCGTAGCCATACAGCGTCGTGTTGGAGGTCAGGACGGTGATGGACTCGACGGGACCGCCGGCCAGCGCGCGGGCCGCCCGGTTCGGGCGGAACCCCAGGTCCTCGATGGTGGCCATGACAAGCTGGCGGGTTGACTGCTTCACGCTCGGATGCCTGTTGATCACCCGGGAGACCGTCTGGTAGGACACGCCGGCCGCAGCGGCCACATCGCGGATGCTCACCGGGCGTGAAACATGGCCCGCTCCGCCGGTTGTGTGACCGGTCACATTCATGCCAGGATTGTGACCGTTCACATTAAATGCTGTCAAGGCATGCGTAACGAGAACTTCACACCCGCGACGCGTGCGAATCAGCAGCAGCTGCTAGGGAGGGCGCACTTGGCCGCCGGGATGCGATCAGCGCGGGCACGCATTGGCTGGACAGACGGAGCGCTCGATCTGGGGATCGACGTCGGGGGGGACGGAACGGCCCGGCTGACCCGCCTCGCCGCCGGCGGACCTGAGCCCGGGCTGCCGACTGGACTGCCGCTCGTCGACGTCATCATCACGGGCGCGGGCCGGTCCTGGTCGGGAAGCCGGTACGCGGAGTCGGTCGTCGGGCACCGGTTCCGCTACGTCCGTCATGAGGAGCACGCGGACCGCCCGTGGCGCCAGCTTCGGGTCGAGCTGGACGATCCGGTCACCGGATTGCGCGCCGAAGTCTTTTACCAGGTCCTCGACGGGTGTGGCGCCCTGCGTTCCTGGGTCTGCCTGACGAACGACGGGGCCCAGCCCGTGACGGTCGAATCGGTGACCTCACTGCTGGCGGGAGCACTGCCCGTGCAGCCGGGAGATGAGGGCCTGGCCGATTGTGATGTCCTGTGGGCCGACAACGACTGGCTGGCCGAAGGCCGGTGGCAGCGCCGGGCGCTGCGCGACGCACTGCCCGACCTCGATGGCCGCGTCCCCCGGGCCAACCCGCGCGGCCGGTTCGGCCTCACCAGCGAGGGAAGCTGGTCATCAGGCGAGTACCTGCCCATGGGAGCGGTCGTCAACCGCCGCACCGGGCATGCGTGGGCCTGGCAGATAGAGCACAACGGAGGCTGGCACTGGCAGGTGGGCGAGTTCGCGGCCCGCCCCGGAGAGGACGGGCCGCCCGGAGAGGACGGGCCGCCCGGGGAGGGCGGGCCGACCAGCGAGGAG
>Ga0209526_10001208_pt1 | contig 17178 bp, 17 predicted proteins | sample JacPinW_OM2H0_M1_FD_188566 | JGI IMG/M metagenome (GOLD analysis project Ga0209526, IMG submission 188566) | Forest soil microbial communities from Algoma, Ontario, Canada - Jack Pine, Ontario site 1_JW_OM2H0_M1 (SPAdes) (version 2) | ecosystem: Environmental > Terrestrial > Soil > Boreal... | reverse complement strand
AGGACGAGGGCGGCACCGGTTTGGGACTTGCCATCGCCCGCGACATCGCGCGCTCGCATGGTGGCGACATCATGCTCGGCGACAGCCCGATGGGGGGACTTCGAGCTACGGTGCGGGTACCGGTGTGAGGGCTCCTCTCCTTCGCCCCGCTCTTGCGGGGAAAGGTGACCCAGCCACTTCGTCGTCCCGGCCCTGAGCCGGGACCCATACGCCGCGGCCGTGCTTTTGGCACAATGGCGGACGGCTTTCTAACACAACTAAACCCTGTGGTTATGGGTCCCGGCTCAAGGCCGGGACGACGTGTTGAAGGAGCTCGCTAGTCCCGCAAGCGGGGCGAGGGAGAAGTCACTTCGGCAACAAGCCCTTCAGCTTGTCCGCGTCCTTGATGTTGAGCTTGAACCCGCCCGGCATCACGATGTCGCCGGGTTTTTGGTCCGGTTTGCAGGCCCCCAGCCACTTCGCTTCGATCGTCGTCGTAGAGTCGCGCGGCACGCCGGCGGGCCCGCCCTCGCGGTGCGAGGTGCCCTTGATCGTATAGGCGGAATTGAAATCGCCCGAGATGTCGGAATGCGACGTCATCGAAACGCCGGCCACGCTGCAGACGGAGTCGGTCGTGTAACCGGTCGCGGTCTGCTGTACGTCGTTCTTGGAACAGATTTCCTTCGACATCGGCGAGAACGCGGTGCTCATCTGCTTGTCGGTGGTCTCGTCGGTACAATGCTGCATCGTCATCTCCGGCACCGCACCGGTCTTGACGACCTTCATTTCCCACAGCCCCGCCTTGCGGACGGGGAGTTCGGCGGCGTGCACCGCGGGCGCCGGCAGCGATGCCAGCAGGCAGGATGCCAAACCAAACGCGAGACGTTGTCGCGTCATGCTGCGCGCTCCCGATTGAATTCTTGGATTACGGATAAAACTCAGTATTTGGTGACCAGCGGCTGCACGTCGGTGCCATACGGCACCCAGCGGCAGGCGAAGGAAATATAGCCGCCATAGTGCGGATCGACCGCCAGGAATTTCACCACCTTGCCGTAACGGGCGCAGTGATCGACCGCGAGCTGACGGACGTCGCCCTGCGCCCCCAGGGGATAGGCGATGATGCCGCCGGTGTCGTTGCCCTTGAACGGCGGAACGGTATCGGCCCAGGCCGGCGCGCAGGCCAGCATCACGGCAACAAGGCCCAAAGCCCCAATCATTCGCATCGCAGACTCCATTTCGCGTGGCACCCACCTTAGAGCCCATCTGCCGTCATGAAAAGAACGCCTGACGGCTCAGTGTCGACTTCTCGCCAAGGTGTTGCCGCGTTGCACTTGACCTCGCCCAGCCTTCGCGGCACCGTCGTGCGGTTGGATCATCCGGCGGATTCCCATGCGCAACCTCTTCACATCCTTCAAAAACCTCAGCGTTGCCGCGCTCGGCGTGCTGTTCGGCCTATTGGCATTTTGCCAAACCGCCGAGGCGGCCTATCCGTGGGAGCTGAATTTCTGGCTGTCGGGTCCCAAATACGACGGAGCGGTGAAGCCCTGCGAAGCCGCGTTCGGGACCATTACCAATCAATTCCAGGAAAAAGAGAGCAATTACTGGAATTCCGCGCTGCAGATCGTTGCTTATGGCCAGATCCACGAGACCGCCTTTCGGCCCTGGCAGTCCGACAATATTCCGCGCCGCTATTGCAGCGGACAGGTGACGCTCAGCGACGGCAGCGTGCACAAGGTACATTACTCCATCATTGAGGATGGCGGTTACGCCGGTTTTGGGCAGGGCGTCGAATGGTGCGTGACCGGGCTCGATCGCAACTGGGCCTATAATCCCCTCTGCAAGGCCGCCCGGCCCTGATTTCATGCCGGCGTTGCGGGCCCGGCCAATCATCATTTTTGGCCAGCTTCCGCTTTTTGTTCTTGAAATGTTCTTAGTGCCTGCTAGGCTGCCGCCGGGTCCGAGTAAGGGCGCCGAGTATTGGGGGCGTTAGCATGCTTCGTCTGTTGCTTGTCCGGATTGCCCGGCTTTTGGTCTCGTTCGGTGTCATCTCGCTCGGCCTGCCGGCCGCAGCAGCGCTGATCGCCCTCGCGGGGACGGCTTCGGCGCAGGACCGCCGCCAAAATGCGCCCGGCGAATTCGATTTCTATGTGCTGTCGCTGTCGTGGTCGCCCTCGTTCTGCGAGGAGGCCTCCGAGCGCGGCAATGAGGGGCGATCGCAGGTCCAGTGCGGCGGGCGGCCGTTTTCCTTCGTCGTGCACGGGCTGTGGCCGCAATATGAGCACGGCTTTCCCGATTATTGCGTCAGGCCCTCGCCCCGGCTCGACCGCAACATCATGTCATCGATGCTGGACCTGATGCCGGCGCCCGGGCTGATCTTCAACGAATGGGACAAGCACGGCACCTGCTCAGGGCTAAGCCCCCGGGCTTATTTCGAGACCATCCGCAAAGCGCGCTCGGCGGTCAAAATCCCCGAGGAATATCTGCAATTGGCTGAGCCGAAGACGGTTGCGCCCGACGAGATCGAGGCGGCCTTCATCAAAGCCAATCCGGGCCTGAGCACATCCGCGATCGCCGTGACCTGCAACAAGAACCGGCTCAGCGAGGTGCGCATCTGCCTGAGCAAGGACCTGCAGTTCCGCGCCTGCGAGGAAATCGACCGCCGCGCCTGCCGCCGCGACCAGGTGACGATGCCGCCACTGCGTGGTGGGTAAGGCTTTTTCCGCCGTCATTGCGAGCCAATGGGTCGCGCGAATGCGCGCCCGATGACGGGCTCCGCGAAGCAATCCATCGTAAGGGACGAAGATTGGATTGCTTCGTCGCTGCGCTCCTCGCAATGACGTGATAACCCCTTCCCATGAACTACCGTCACGCCTTCCATGCCGGCTCTTTTGCCGATGTCATCAAGCACATCGTGCTGGCGCGCATCCTGATTTATCTGCAGGAAAAACCGGCCGCGTTCCGCGTCATCGACACCCATGCCGGCGCGGGTATCTACGACCTCACTTCCGATGAAGCGCGCCGCGGCGGCGAGTTCTTGACCGGCATCGCGCGCCTGATGCAGGCGCGGTTTTCGGAAAAGACGTTGCCGCTGATAACGCCCTATCTGGACATCGTCAGGGCCTTCAATCCCGGGCGTGAGTTGACGGCCTATCCGGGATCGCCGCTGATTGCCCGCGCGCTGCTGCGGCCGCAGGACCGCCTCACCGCCTGCGAGGTCGAAGGCAAGGCTCGCAAGCAGCTGATCGACGCGCTGCGGCGCGACCCCCAGGCCCGCGTCGTCGACCTTGACGGCTGGCTGGCGCTGCCGGCGTTCGTGCCGCCTAACGAGCGGCGCGGCCTGGTCCTGATCGACCCGCCCTTTGAGGCAAAGGACGAGTTCGAGCGGCTCGCCGGAGGTTTTGCACAAGCTTTTGCGAAATGGCCGACCGGCAGCTATTTGCTCTGGTATCCCGTGAAAAGCCGCCGCGCCACCGACACTCTTGCGCGGCATGTCGCGGAGGTGTCCGGCGCCGGGAGACCTCCGGCAAAATGCCTGCGCCTGGAATTCAGCGTCGCGCCGCAGGAAATAGGCGCCGGCCTGACCTCGGCCGGTCTTTTGATCGTCAATCCGCCGTGGACGCTGATGGGCGAACTCAAGGCCATCCTGCCCGAACTTGAAAAGCCGCTCGGCCAGGGCGGCGCCGGCCGCTTCAGGCTCGAGACGCCTAAACCTTGAGCCGCGTGAGCCTTGGTCACTTAAAAGCCTTGGTCAGGCGCCGGACACTCCGCAAAAGTCCGGTAGGCAATTTGCCGGGAACCGTATTATGCTTAAGTCCATTAGGACCGGCTTTACGTTCCGCTTCCGCGAATGGTAGCGGCGGAGTGACAAGGCCTCAAATTTTTTAACGGCTGGATCGGGGTTTGTCGCCTGATCCACCCCATGTGGCCAAGCTTTCCGGCAGCGAATTTCCGGTCGGGCCGATGCGCAACGATGCGCGTAGCGGCGGAAGCAGTACGGGGGAGGAGTTTCCCGATGGCCATGACTGGGACGGTCAAGTTCTTCAACGGAGAACGTGGCTATGGCTTCATCAAGCCCGATGACGGCGGCCGCGATGTGTTCGTGCACATCACAGCCGTCGAGCGGGCCGGGTTGAAGGACCTGACCGAAGGACAGCGTATTACATTCGACGTCGAACCGGACAAGAAGGGCAAAGGCCCCAAGGCGGTTAACCTGGTGATCTCGTCTTAAGACGCGCTTTCATCGTCGTTCCCGGGCATAGGCGAGCGGAAGCGACGCCGTCCTTTGGACGGTTATGCTTGGCCATGACGGGAAACATTCATTGCATGCGCAAAAAAAATCCGGCCGCGCGAGGCGGCCGGAAGGTCAAGATTTCCGAGTTTTCTTGTTTGCTATCAGAAGTGATAGTTGACGCCGGCGCGCACCACGCCGAACTGGTACCCGTTCGGCATGCCGGTGATGGTGAAGTTGGAGTTCGCGAGATCGACATAGAGATATTCGATCTTGGCGCTCCAGTTTGGCGCGATGCCGAATTCGGCGCCGACGCCCGCGGTCCAGCCGGCATTGGTATGGCTCTCCGAGAGCCCAAAGGTCTCGCCGCGCAATTCGCCGAACGCGAGACCCCCGGTGCCATAGAACATGATGTTGTTGAAGGCGTAGCCGACCCGGCCGCGCACGGTGCCGAACCAGGGATTGGAAAACTTCCAGGGCGCAAAGGTATCCGACGCGCCGGTCGCCTCGATGTCGCCTTCGATGCCGAACACCCATGGACCTGATTGGAAGTTGTAGCCGGCCTGCGCGCCGCCTTCGAACCCCGACGGCTTGGTCGGATTGTTACTGACCGAACCCCACTCGTAGCCCAGATTGCCGCCGAGATAGGGACCGGCCCAGCTATAGGCATTGAGCGGCTGATTGACGGTGTAGGGAGCGCGCGAGCCGTAAGGAAGGTCGGCCGCCGCTGCCGGAACGGTCCAGCCCGCCGCAATCAAGGCCACAGCCCTCAATCCGAACCTCTTCATCGAAACTCTCCACGCCACTCACCGAGACCCGCTTGCACGCGCACGCCGAAAGCCCGGCGAAGCGCGAACTCGCGTGGTTACGGAATTCCAGTTTTTTCCGATAAGATTTATCGAGACTTTTAAGTTAAAGCCTTGTTAAGGGCTGTTGCCGCCCGCTTCCTATTCTTAAAGAAGCGTTACGAAGCGCTGCAGCCCGATCCCCTCGGGACGCTGGCGATGGGGGATGCCGGCGCTTAAGTTTAAGGCCATGGATCAAGATTCGACCGACAACCCGAGGCCACCCCGCCCGCCAAAGGGGCGGCGCGGCCCCGAACCGGACCAGCCCCCGCAGGACGCCGCCGCCGATATCGACCCGGCGACCTCAGGCCCTGACGAGGACGACGAGTCGGGGCTGCCGGAAGTTCCCGAGGAGCCCGGCGTTACCGTCCTGGAAGGCCCGCTGGCGATCGGACATGCCGCGATCGAACAGGCGGTGCGGCTCGCCCCGACCTCGCCCGGCGTTTACCGCATGCTCAACGCCGCCAACGACGTGCTGTATGTCGGCAAGGCGAAAAACGTCCGCAAACGGCTCGCCTCTTATGCCAGGGCCAACGCGCCGCAGCCGGCGCGCATCCTGCGCATGATCGCGGCCACCGTCACAGTCGAGATCGTGTCGACCTCGACCGAGACCGAGGCGCTGTTGCTCGAGGCCAATTTGATCAAGCAATTGCGGCCGCGCTTCAACGTGCAGCTGCGCGACGACAAATCCTTTCCCTATATCCTGATCACAGGCGACCACTGGGCGCCGCAAATTCTGAAGCATCGCGGCGCGCAAAGCAGGCCCGGGCGATATTTCGGGCCGTTCGCTTCCGCCGGCGCCGTCAACCGCACCATCACCGCGCTGCAGCGCGCCTTTCTGGTGCGCTCCTGCACCGACGGGTTTTTCGAAAGCCGCAGCAGGCCCTGCCTGCTCTATCAGATCCGGCGCTGCGCGGGGCCGTGCACCGGCGAAATCGATTTTCCCGGCTATACCGAACTGGTGCGTGAAGCCACCGAGTTCCTGTCCGGCCGCAGCCATCTGGTGAAGCGGGAGCTGGCGGGCGAGATGGAAAAGGCATCGGCCAATCTCGCCTTTGAAACCGCGGCGGTTTACCGCGACCGTCTCGCTGCGCTCTCGGCGATCCAGTCGCAGCAAGGCATCAACCCGCGCACCGTGGAAGAAGCCGACGTGTTCGCCATCCATCAGGAGGGCGGCTATTCCTGCGTCGAGGTGTTCTTCTTCCGCACCGGACAGAACTGGGGCAACCGCGCTTATTTCCCGCGCGCGGAGAAGTCCTATACTCCGGAAGAAGTACTGGCCTCGTTCCTGGCGCAGTTCTATGACGACAAACCGCCGCCGAAACTGATCCTGCTGTCGCACCAGATTGAGGAAAGCGAACTCTTGGCCAACGCGCTTTCGATCAAGGCCGGCGCCAAGGTGGAAGTTTTGACGCCCAGGCGCGGCGAGAAGAAGGAACTGGTCGCGCACGCGCTGACCAACGCGCGCGAGGCGTTGGGGCGCAAGCTCGCCGATACGGCGACGCAAGGCCGGCTGCTGCACGGAATGGTCGAGACGCTTGGATTACCGCAGCCGCCAACGCGGATCGAGGTCTATGACAACAGCCACATCCAGGGCACCAACGCGGTCGGCGCCATGGTCGTGGCCGGGCCGGACGGTTTTATCAAGAACCAGTACCGCAAGTTCAACATCAAGTCCGAAGGCCTGACTCCTGGCGACGATTACGCGATGATGCGCGAGGTGCTGCAGCGGCGTTTCAAGCGGCTGCTGGCGCCTGCGGCGGAAGGCGATGCCGCCAAAGCCAAGGGGGAGGACGATTCGTTCCCGCAATGGCCCGATCTCGTCATCATCGACGGCGGCAGGGGCCAACTCAACGCGGCGCGCGAGATTTTCGATTCTCTCGGGCTCAACGACGTGTCGCTATTGGCGGTGGCCAAAGGACCGGACCGCGACGCCGGCCGCGAAACCCTGTTCATGCCGGACAAGGAGCCGATCAAACTCGAGCCGCGCGACCCGGTTTTGTATTTCATCCAGCGGCTGCGCGACGAGGCGCATCGCTTTGTGATCGGCTCGCACCGCAAGCTGCGCAAAAAGGACATCCGCGAGGCCGGCCTGCAGGAAATCCCCGGCATCGGCCCGTCACGCAAACGCGCGCTGCTGCATCATTTCGGGACCCTGAAGGAGATCGAACGGGCCTCGATCGCCGATCTCGGCAAGGTTCCCGGGGTCAGCGCCGAGAGCGCACGCAAGATTTTCGAGTTTTTCCACGCCCAGCCGGGCTAGTTGGGCCCTAAAGGCGGGTATGGAGTCATATTGGCGTCGTCGCCACGAGATCATGTGAACCACACGGTTGACCTTCATGCCCCAGCGGTATTGGTAAGACGGATGAACATCGCGACCACCAGAGGGGCGGCCAAAAGCTCGCTGTCCCTGCCGAATATGCTGACCTATGCGCGGATCGCCGCTATTCCCGTGGTGGTCGGCTGCATCTACGCGCAATCCATCATGGACGGCCCGCTATGGCTGCGCTGGGTGGCCGTTGCGGTGTTCATTGCCGCGGGAGTTACCGATTTTCTCGATGGCTACTATGCGCGAATCTGGGATCAGCATTCGGCCTTCGGCCGGATGCTCGATCCGATCGCCGACAAACTTCTGGTGGCGTCCTGCCTGTTGATGCTGGCTGCCGACGGCATCATTCATGGCTGGACGCTGTGGGCCGCCATCGTGATCCTGTGCCGCGAAATCCTGGTGTCGGGCTTGCGCGAATATCTCGCAGGCTTGCGGGTCAGCGTGCCCGTGACAAAGCTCGCCAAATGGAAGACGACGGTGCAGCTGGTCGCAATCGGTTTCCTGCTCGCGGGCGAAGCCGGCGACATTGCGATCCCGATCGTCACCCCGTTAGGCCCAATCGTCACCGAGATCGGCCTGTTGCTGTTGTGGATCTCGGCGATTGTCACGATCTATACCGGCTGGGACTATTTCCGCGCCGGCATCCGTCACCTCATCGAGGAGGACGAGGGATGAAGGTCAAATATTTCGCCTGGGTGCGCGAACGCGTCGGCAAGGCTGAGGAGACGGTCGAGCCGCCGGCGAGCGTTCGCACCGTCGACGATCTGATCGGCTGGCTTTCGGAGCGCGGCGAGACCTATGCCCACGCCTTCGAGACGCCTCGCGTAATCCGGGCCGCGATCGACCACGCCCATGTCAAACCCGATGCGATGATCGCCGGCGCGCGCGAGATTGCGTTTTTTCCGCCGATGACCGGCGGCTAGAGCCGTTTATGACCGCCAATGTGACCATTCGAATCCAGGAAGCCGATTTCGACGTCGCGAAGGAGATATCGGCGCTCACCAAAGGCCGACATGACATCGGCGCGGTCGTGAGTTTCTCCGGCATCTGCCGCGGCAACGAGAACGGCGAGGCGATCGCTGCGCTCACCCTCGAACATTATCCCGGCATGGCGGAGGCCGAAATCGCTCGCCACGCCGAGACCGCAATGTCGCGCTGGCCGCTCAACGGGCTCGCCATCATTCACCGTGTCGGCCGCATCGCGGCGGGCGAGAATATCGTGCTCGTGCTGACGGCCTCGCAGCACCGGCAGGCCGCGTTCCAGGCGGCGGAGTTTTTGATGGATTACCTGAAGACCAACGCGCCGTTCTGGAAGCGGGAAGAAACGCGTGACGGAACGAGCTGGGTCGAGGCGCGCGATCACGACGATGCGGCGACCGCGCGCTGGACCAAATCCTGATGGCGAAACGCGCCAAGGCGGTGGCGAAGCGCAGCCGTGCCGTCCCGAAACTCGCCGCGCCGAAAGTTCAGGCAACGAAACCTGCCGCATTGAAACTGCCAAAAGTCGCATCCAGCGAGCTCGTGACGCTGCTCGATTTCGTCCGCTATGCGGTGAGCCGCTTCGTCGAGGCCAAACTCGTGTTCGCACACGGCACCACCGATCCCGTGGCCGAGGCCGCCTTTCTGGTGTGCGAGACCTTGCATCTTCATCCCGACCAATTCGAAACGTTCGCCACCGCGCGTGTCACCGCGCAAGAGGCCAAGCAAATCCTCGAATTGATCGCGCGCCGTGTAGCCTCACGAAAGCCCGCGGCCTACCTCGTCAACAAGATCTACATGCGCGGCCTGCCGTTTTATGTCGACGAGCGCGTCATCGTGCCGCGCTCCTTCATCGGCGAGCTGTTGGATTCCCATTTCAGTGGCAGTGAGGAGGAAGGCGCGCTGATCGACGATCTCTCTGCGATCGAAAACGTGCTCGACCTCTGCACCGGCTCGGGCTGCCTCGCGATCCTGGCGAGCCGGATTTTTCCCAATGCGCGCATCGACGCGGTGGATATTTCCTCCGGCGCGCTCGATGTCGCCAAACGAAACGTCGCCGACTATGGGCTTGAAGACGTCATCACGCTGCACCGGGGCGACCTGTTCGCCCCGATCAGTGAGCGGCGTTACGACCTGATCATCTCCAATCCACCCTATGTCGACGCGCAGGGCATGGCTGAGTTGCCGCGCGAATGCCGCGCCGAGCCAAAACTCGCCTTCGACGGCGGCGCCGACGGCCTCGATATTGTCAGACGCATCCTGAACAAAGCGCGCCAGCACCTGACACCCGAAGGCGGGCTGTTGTGCGAGATCGGCCGTGGCCGCGAGGCGCTGGGGGCCGCATTTCCACAATTGCCGCTGATGTGGCTCGACAGCGAAGATTCCGAGGCCGAAGTGTTCTGGATCGGCGCCGCCGATCTCTGAGCGAGGTTGAAAGCCGCGACCGATGCGGAATCAGCGCGAATGGGCGGAAATATCGCGGCCCATCGGCGTTCCCGTGGCGCGACGAAGCTGGTAGTTTGCTTAGCCAGACACCACGTTTCCGAAACATCAAGAGGCCCCTATGCTGGACAAGAGCCCACTCCCCGCCGCCGTCAATGTACCCAACGACCTCGCGGCGCACTGGATGCCGTTTACGGCCAACCGGGCCTTCAAGAAGGCGCCGCGATTGCTCGCCGGCGCCAAGGACATGCATTATTTTACCGTCGACGGCCGCAAGATCATCGACGCCGCCGCGGGCATGTGGTGCTGCAATGCCGGCCATGGCCGCAGCCAGATTTCGTCGGCGATCGGCAAGATGGCCGAGGCGCTGGATTATGCCCCGCCGTTCCAGTTCGGCATTCCACAGGCCTTTGAACTCGCCAGCCGCATCGCCGATCTCGCGCCCGCCGGGCTCGATCACGTGTTCTTCTGCAATTCCGGCTCGGAAGCGGCCGATACCGCGCTCAAGATCGCGCTGGCTTTTCACCAGCTCCAGGGCCAGGGCAGCCGCACCAGGCTGATCGGCCGCGAGCGCGGCTATCACGGCGTCGGTTTTGGCGGAACTTCAGTGGGAGGCATCGTCAATAACCGCAAGCTGTACGGAACGCTGTTGACCGGCGTCGATCACATCCCGTCGACCTACGACCGGGAAAAGCAGGCCTTCACCAAGGGCGAGCCGGAATATGGCGCGCATTTCGCCGATGAACTGGAGCGGCTGGTCAATCTGCACGGCGCCAACACCATCGCCGCCGTGATCGTCGAGCCGATGGCGGGATCGACCGGCGTGCTGCCGGCGCCGAAGGGCTATCTCAAGCGGCTGCGCGAGATCACCCAGAAGCATGGCATTTTGTTGATTTTCGACGAGGTCATCACCGGTTTCGGCCGGCTCGGTTATGCCTTCGCCGCGGAGCGCTATGGCGTACTGCCGGACATGATCACCTTTGCCAAGGGCGTCACCAATGGCGCAGCCCCCATGGGCGGGGTGATCGTGCGCGACACCATCCACGATGCCTTCATGACCGGCCCGGAGCATGTGGTCGAATTGACCCACGGCTATACTTACTCGGCGCATCCTCTGGCCTGCGCCGCGGGTCTCGCGACGCTCGAGATCTACCGCGAGGAAAACCTGTTCGAGCGCGCGCGCAATTTGGAACCCAAATTCGCCGACGCCGTGATGACGCTGAAAGGCGAGCCAAACGTGGTCGACATCCGCACCGTGGGCTTGACCGCCGGCATCGACCTTGCGCCACGCGCCGATTCGCCGGGAAAACGCGGTTTCGACGCCATGAACAGCGCGTTCCGCGATAACGACCTGATGCTGCGGATCGCCGGCGATACGCTGGCGCTGACGCCGCCTCTGATCGTCAGCGAGGACCAGATCGGCGAGATCGTCGAGAAAGTGGCAAAAGTGATCCGCGCGGTGGCGTGACGTTCTCTTACCTCTCCCCGCCCTTCCTTCTGCGGGAGAGGTCGAAATTCGAGTGCAGCTGGAATTTCGGGTGAGGGGCATGGCATGATGCCTGCCTCTGACTCTGCACCCGCGGATAGAGCCCCTCTCCCCGACCCTCTCCCCGCGGAAGAGCGGGGCGAGGGAACTCACCGCCCGCCGCGGACGGAGCCGGACACGAAGACGGAACACCCCGTTCCCGGTTTGCCTAAAGAACACTAGCTCTCCGAATCAACATTAGTGCTAAGCTTGCGGTGCCTTGGGGGAGGCGTAGCTGATTTGATGCATACGCGCGTTGCTCCCAGGCCACGAGACCTTGAGGACTTGAGGGCCATCCGCGCGACATGATCCGCATTTCCACGATTTTCATCGCCATCTGCATGGTGCTGGTTGCAGCCTCGCTCGGGCTGACCCTTTATTCGGTGGCGGGCATCAGCGGATCGGAATCCGCGATTGTGGCGCTGGCGGCCCTCACCGTGCTGATCCTCTACAACGCCGTGTCGATGCGGCTGCGCGACCGCACCGATGTCGGCGGCCAGATCGCCGATCTGTCGCGCGGCACCGCCGACCTCGCCCGCCAGGTCGCCGAATTCGGGCGCCGGCTTGCCGCCGTCGAAAACCGGGTGGCGTCGGCGAACGCCACGGGCGCCGAGCGCATCCAGGCCGTGGTCGGCGAGATCGGCGAATTGGGCACGCTTGTGAAGCAGCTTGCGAACTCGGTTGCCAACCATGACGACATGCTGACGGCGGGCGTGCCGACCGCTGCCCCGGCCATTGCGCGCCCCGTCGCTGCGCCTTCCGCCGCGAGCAAGCCGGAGGATCAATCGCAGAGCGCGTCGGCCTTTCCCGCCGAGGAAACCCGCCCCAATATTCAAGGCGAGGTGGCCGCCGCCATAGCGCCGGCGAAAATCGCCGAGCTACCCGCCTCCTCCCGCAGCCAGGTCCAAATCCTCGCGGCCGTCAGAAGCGCGGTCGAGGAAAACCGGATCGACATCTACCTGCAGCCGATGGTGACGCTGCCGCAGCGCAAGGTGCGCTTCTACGAGGCGGTGACACGGCTGCGCGACGACAAGGATCAGCTGCTCGCCGCCGACGATTTCATTGCGGTGGCGGAATCGGCCGGGCTGATCGGCCGAATCGATCACACCGTGATGCTGAAATGCGTGCAGGTGCTGCGCCGGCTGATGGTGCGCAACAAGGACGTCGGCGTGTTCTGCAACGTCGCCGCGGCGACGTTGGGCAATCCCTCGACCTTCACGCAGTGCCTGGATTTCCTCGAGGCCAACCGGGCGCTGGCGTCGTCGTTCATGCTCGAATTCAAGCAGGCGACGTTCCGCAATCTCGGTCCGGTCGAGACCGAGCATCTCGCGGCGCTGGCGCAACGAGGTTACCGTTTCTCGATCGATCACGTCACTGATTTGCGGATCGAGCCGCGCGAACTCGCCGACCGCGGCGTCCGCTTCATCAAGGTGCCGGCGGCGCTGCTGCTCGATCAACGGCACACTTCGGCCTCCGACATTCACCCGTCCGACCTGTCGGATCTGCTCGGCCGCTTCGGCATCGATCTGATCGCCGAGCGGATCGAGGGCGAACGCGCGGTGGTCGATCTGCTCGATTACGACGTCCGGTTCGGGCAAGGGTTTTTGTTTGCGCCACCGCGGCCGTTGCGGCCCGAGGGCGCATCTGCTACCGGCGGGACCGCTCCCAGCAACGCGCAGGAACCAAATGCACCAGGGAAAACCGCGTCTCTCGATGCTCCGCCCATCGATCTCCCGCGGGCAACCGGCAACGCCGCGCTGGCGCGCCGCGCCGCAGGGCCGGGCTGACCAGCCATCCAAGTACCGGTAATCCAAGCCAATGACGTCACTTCGTTTCGTCGAGAAACTGCGCGACCTCATCGGCTCCGTCGACGTCGTGCTGTCGGATATCTGGGGCGTGGTCCACAACGGGATCGAGGCGTTTCCCGAAGCCTGCGAGGCGCTGCATCAGTTTCGCAAAGGCGGCGGCACGGTGATCCTGATTACCAACGCCCCGCGCCCCGCAGACTCCGTACAGCGGCAGTTGCGCAAGCTTCAGATCGCCGACGATACCTATGACGCGATCGTCAGTTCCGGCGACCTGACCCGGCATTTCGTCGCCGATCATCCCGGCCGCAAGCTGTACTGGATCGGCCCGGAGCGCGACAGCTCGCTCCATCGCGGCCTCGATGCCGTGCTGGCGCCGCTGGAAGCGGCCGATTACATCGTCTGCACCGGCCTGTTCGACGACGAAACCGAATCGGCGGAGGATTATCGCGCCATGCTGCTCAAGGCGCGCGAGCGCAAATTGACCTTGATCTGCGCCAATCCCGACATCGTGGTCGAGCGCGGCGACCGGCTGATCTATTGCGCCGGCGCGGTCGCCGAGCTCTATCGCGAACTCGGCGGCGAGGTGATTTTTTACGGCAAGCCGCACCGGCCGATCTACGAGCGCGCCATCGAACTCGCCGCCGAGCGCCAGAGCCATCCGATTGCGCTCAACCGCGTGCTGGCGATCGGGGATTCCGTGCGCACCGATCTGGCGGGCGCCCACGGTTTTGGGATCGACTGCCTGTTCGTAACCCGCGGCATCCATGCCGAGGATTTTGAAGGCATCGACCAGCTCGATCCGGCGTCAGTGAAGGAATTGTTCGGCCACCCGCCAAAGGCGCTGATGCGGGAGTTGCGGTGGTAGTACGTCGTCCCTGCGAAAGCAGGGACCCATAACCACCGGCAGATCGGTATGGGCAGGCTGGTCCCCCATCCAGCGTAACAACAAGGTCCTGTGGCTATGGGTCCCTGCTTTCGCAGGGACGACACCGAGGGTGTGTTAGCAGGGCGAGCTGACGAAAGCGCCTACGCGCTCACCGTATCCGGGAACACCGCGTCGATCTTGGTCTTCAGCGTGGCGGCGTTGAACGGCTTGACGATGTAGTTGTTCACGCCGGCCTTCTTGGCGGCGATCACGTTCTCGGTCTTGGATTCGGCCGTGATCATGATGAACGGGGTGGTGGCGAGATTGGGGTCGGCGCGGACCTCCCGGAGCAGGTCGTAACCGGTCATCGGCTCCATGTTCCAGTCGGAGATCACGAGGCCATATTTCTTGCTGCGCATCTTGTTCAGCGCCGCCGATCCGTCGCTGGCATCGTCGATATTCTCAAAGCCAAGCTGCTTCAGAAGATTTCTGATGATGCGGATCATGGTGTTGTAGTCGTCCACCACCAGAACCGACATCGACGTATCAACCGCCATCTTGGACCCCCGAAACCACTAAACGCCGCAAACCAACCTTCAGCCCGCACGGGCCGGAACAGCCCGCAGTCCGCCCCCCAGCACTATCAGCAGCCGTTAAACAGCCCGTTAACCGGGCGCCGCCGAAAAAATATACCAAAGCGGAAATACCTGAGGCGGAAATACCAAAGGCCGCGCGCCGGTTCGGACCCGGCTTGACTTCGCAACCGTCCCCGCGCCACGGTTCCGCGCCCAATCCGGACCTTCGAAGAACCCCTGAAATGACGCCTGGTTTTACCGTTATTCGCGACACCACGCCCGCAGCCGCGATCCCCAAGGGGACGGTGGTGGCGCTGGGCAATTTCGATGGCGTGCATCTGGGCCACCGCGCCGTGATTGCCGCGGCACTGCAAATGAGCCGCGCGCATAACCGCCCTGCGCTGGCGGTAACCTTCGAGCCACACCCGCGCAGCTTTTTCAGCCCCCACACTCCCCAATTTCGCCTCACCGACGAGGCCGCCAAGCTCAGATTATTGGCTGGAACCGGGCTCGACGGCGCGGTCGTGATGACCTTCGACAAGGCCCGCGCCGGTACCTCAGCGCAAGATTTCATTTACCATGACCTGATCGAGCGGCTCGGCGTCAGCGGCATCGCGGTCGGCTACGACTTCCATTTCGGCAAGGGGCGCGTGGGCTCGCCCGGCTTACTCGTCAACGAAGCGCCCCGGCTCGGCATCGAAGTCGATGTCCAGCCCCACATCGATATCGACGAACGGCCGGTTTCCTCCAGCGCCATCCGCATGGCGCTCGCGGAGGGCCAGGTCGACGACGCCACCGCGATGCTCGGCGGCCCCTGGTTCATTTCAGGCGAAGTGATCCACGGCGAGAAGCGCGGCCGCGACCTCGGCTACCCCACCGCCAATATCCGCCTCGACCAGCATTGCGGGCTCAAGCACGGCATCTATGCGGTGCGGGTCGGCCAGGGCCGAGGAAAAGATCGGGTGCGTCTCGACGGCGTGGCGAGCTTCGGCCGCCGCCCGACCTTCGACAATGGCGCGCCGCTTTTGGAAATCTTCCTGTTCGATTTCAACGGCGACCTTTACGGAACGGTGCTCGACGTCGCCTTCATCGCCTTCATCCGCGAGGAATTGAAGTTCGACGGTGTCGAGGCGCTGGTCGCCCAGATGGACGACGACAGCGCCTGGGCCCGGGCGGCGCTCGCCGCAGCTCCAGGGGCGTTCCCGAAGCTCGGGGTGGTGCCGTCATCTCAGGAATGAGCGCAATTGCGCTCATCCGGGGATGACGTCAATGCGTGCAGCGGCCCCTTTGCGATTCCCTCGCCCGGCTGCTATGGAAAGCCCCCATGTTTGCGCGGCGCACCATCAGCATTAGCGGCCCGGCTTCCGCCTGAGCTTTCGGCTCAGCGCAAGTCCGGGATGCCCACTAATTCATCCGCGAAATAATCGCGTTTCAGCGCCCTTTTGAGCCAAACCAGAGCATTCATGTCCGAAAAGCCGCAAAAGTCCGACGCTAAAGACTATTCCAAAACCCTGTTCCTGCCGCAGACGGAATTCCCGATGCGCGCCGGCCTGCCGCAGCGCGAGCCGGAAATCCTCAAAAATTGGAACGAGATCGGCCTCTACGAGAAGCTGCGAAAGAACTCGGTCGGCCGCGCTAAATTCGTGCTGCATGACGGCCCGCCCTACGCCAACGGCAACATCCATATCGGCACGGCGCTGAACAAGATCCTGAAAGATCTCGTGACCAAGAGCCAGCAGATGCTCGGCTTCGATTCCAACTACGTCCCCGGCTGGGACTGCCATGGCTTGCCGATCGAATGGAAGGTCGAGGAGGAGAACTATCGCTCCAAGGGCAAGACCAAGCCGGATTTTCGCGACCCAGCTGCGATGGTGGCGTTCCGCAGGGAATGCCGGGCCTATGCCAATCGCTGGCTCGACGTGCAGCGCGAGGAATTCAAGCGGCTCGGCATCATCGGCGACTGGGATCACCGCTACGCCACCATGGACTATTTTGCCGAAGCCCAGATCGCGCGCGAATTGATGAAATTCGCCGCCAACGGCACGCTCTATCGCGGCTCCAAGCCGGTGATGTGGAGCGTGGTCGAAAAGACCGCGCTGGCGGAAGCCGAGGTCGAGTACGAGGATTACACGTCAGATCAGGTGTGGGTGAAGTTTCCGGTCTCGCACACGCCTATGGGGCCGCCGGCTGGTCGGTTGGATCCGAATAAGCCGATGCCTGAAATGCACCCCGTGCTTCCTCTCAATACGTCGGTTGTCATTTGGACGACCACGCCATGGACGCTGCCGGGCAACCGCGCCGTAAGCTTCTCTTCAAAAATCAAATACGCGCTATTTCGAGTAAGCGATGCTGCGCCCGAAAATTGGGCCAAAGTCGGCGATTATCTAGTTGTCGCGGAGAAACTCGCAGACGAAGTCTTTAAGCATGCACGGGTGATTTCTTACGAAGAAATTGGCGACATCTCGGCAAGGACTCTGTCTGACACGGTTCTGAGCCACCCACTCGCTGACTACGGCTACGGATTTAATGTCCCGCTGCTGGAAGGCGATCACGTCACCGACGATGCCGGCACCGGTTTTGTCCACACCGCGCCCGGCCACGGC
>Ga0209526_10001206_pt1 | contig 17191 bp, 12 predicted proteins | sample JacPinW_OM2H0_M1_FD_188566 | JGI IMG/M metagenome (GOLD analysis project Ga0209526, IMG submission 188566) | Forest soil microbial communities from Algoma, Ontario, Canada - Jack Pine, Ontario site 1_JW_OM2H0_M1 (SPAdes) (version 2) | ecosystem: Environmental > Terrestrial > Soil > Boreal... | reverse complement strand
TCGTCCTCGGCCGCAGTGATATCGTCGGCAAACCAATGGCGCTACTGCTGATGCACGCCAACGCCACCGTAACGATCTGCCATTCGAAGACGCGTGATCTCGGCGAGGTCGTCCGCCGCGCGGATATTGTCGTCGCGGCCATGGGCAAAGCCGGCTACGTGCAAGCCGACTGGCTTCGCTCAGGCGCCGCCGTGATTGACGTCGGCACAAACAAAGTTACTGACGCAACAGACGCCGAGTCCCTGCTGCGCAATTTTCCGGCCCGCCTGCAAAAATTTCGCGAAAAAGGTTCCGTGCTCATTGGCGACGTGCACCCCGACGCGGTCAACACTGCCGGCGCGCTCACTCCCGTTCCCGGCGGCGTCGGCCCCATGACCATCACCATGCTCATGAGCAACACCGTAAAAGCCGCTAAGCTCCGCCGCGGCAAATTCAAAGGCGAGACCGTGCAATCCACCGCCGGCGCGCGGTGAACCCGTAATGCTCCGCCTCGGCCTAACCGGAGGCATTGCCACAGGCAAGTCCGCAGTCGCCGCCATGCTCCGCGAATTGCGCTTCGACGTCCTCGACGCCGATTCCCTCGCGCACAAACTCATCCAGCCCGGTGAGCCTGCCTACGACGAAATCCTTCGCGATTTCGGTGCCCCTATTCTCGATACCGACAATCGCATCAATCGCGCCAAGCTGGCCGACATCGTTTTTGCCGACCCCGCCAAACTCGCTCGGCTAAACGCCATCCTTCACCCGCGCGTCAAAACCATCATTCACCAGCAATTTGCTGACTGGTCGCGCAACGGCACTCGAGACGCCGCTTTCGTCGAAGCCGCCCTGCTCGTCGAAGCCGGCTACCACAAGAGTCTCGACGGCCTTGTCGTCACCTCGTGCCGCCCCGAGCAGCAATTCGAGCGGCTTCGCACCCGCGGCTTCACCGACGAAGACATTCGCCGCCGCATCGCCGCTCAACTACCCGCCGCCGAAAAGCTCCGCCTCGCCACGGAAAAAATCGACTGCTCCGGCTCCCTAGAAGAAACCCGCCGCCAAGTCCAAGCGCTAGCCGCCAAGCTCCGCAGCAACGCCGCGAAATTCCAGTAGCTCCGGTTCAAGCCGGTACTCCCCGCTCTGCTCGAGAGACAGCAACGGATTTCTGTGGCGAAAGCGAAAAGCAGGTCCCTCACACCGCTCGCAAAATGCGCAAGCGGGTTCGGGATGACTCTTTTGAGGGCGCGCGGCACAAGACGTAGAGCGACTACCCTAAACGTCCTTAGGAGGTGGGGACTTCTAGTCCCCACATAACGCGCAACCAAATCAGGCTTTAGCCCCTGAAGAAAGCCCCGGCTCGTCCCAGTGGCACAGCCACTTCTGGCTGTGCGACGACCCGCATCCATGTATCCAGGTGCCTACCCTTTGCACCCCTGTTTCTCGCAAAGGGTGAGAACATCAATGAACACTCAACGGGAGAAACCGCAGTGACGAGAGACCAGGCTTGGAATCTGGCCAACCATTGGGTTGCTGCCTGGAACGCTCATGATCTGGACTTGATCATGACCCATTACGACGATGCAATCGAGTTGACTTCACCAGTGGCCGCCCAGTTATTGGGGACGTCCGATGGTAAGGTCGTCGGAAAGGCAAACGTGAGAGCTTACTTTCAGCGCGGGCTGGAAGCCTACCCGGAACTCCACTTTCGTCTTGAGGACGTGCTCTCGGGCCTAAACAGCGTCGTGTTCTACTACAAAAATCAAAAGGGGACACGCACAGCAGAGTTTATGGAGCTGTCAGCGATCGGAAAAGTGGTCCGCGTTGTGGCGAACTACCGCGCCTAGCCGCGTGCCCCACACGCGGGTCTTGCGTGTGGGGATTTTTCACATCGCTTTGCTTATGCCAGCTAAGACCCAGGGCACCACTACGTCCGTAGAAATACGTTCGTAGTTCAGGAAATCGGGGCGTTTTCCGGTAGTTGTCGCCGGGTGGTATGCCCTTCGGCCAAGTGCCCCATCCTTTTGGTTCATGGGTGGCAAACAATCTGGTAGGAATTGTGGCGCATCCGTTCGTGCTTTGTCGAAGGGTTCATCTGGCCTGATCCTGCTGTGCATACGCGCGCGCTATCGCGATTAGGTCGCTCTTGTGCTGCTTTGATAGAAGATTCCAAATCCGTTCTATCGGCTCTAATTCGGGGTTCTTAGCCGAAAGCTCCAAGGGAATGTTTCCGTACTTCTCGCGGATTTTGTCTGCGGTTGTAATTCGCTCCATTTCCTTCAGTGGCAGATTCAGAGTCTCACACAATTTCTTTAAGATGCGCTTGGAAGGGGTCTTTCGTCGGACGATACCGCGAGCGTGTTCGTAGCTTACGTCAATCCTAAGGGCCAAGTCCCGGATGGAAAGATTTAAATCCCCCATGCGTTTTAAGACCCGCGCGCTTGTCAATGTGCTTAGTGTTTCGGTTATAGGTGCATGAGCGGTCTCAATCGTTGGTTCGCTAGCTGCGCGAGGCCTGCCGCGAGGACGCGAAGTATACTGACGCAAACCTTCTTCCACGGGAACTCCGAGGACGCGGGTCATCTTCGCTATTGCGGACCTGTTGGGACGATTACGGTCACAAAGATAGTTATAAATGCTCGCACGGGTGAGCCCCGTTGCGTCTGCAAAGTTTTCGATGCTCAAATTCATAGCTTCCAACTTTGGCATCAGCCATTCTTTGATGCGGTTGAAATCCTCTCCACCAGCAGAAATGTGCATTGTGTATGTTCCCTAAAGAATCCGTGTTGGTGTAAAAGCGTGCAAACGTATCAAACAAGTTCTGTAGACACAAGCCAGAGGATTAGAGGACCGAAGAAGAGAGACCTTTCACTTGCGACACAAGCACTGCATTATGCCTGTTTGGTGATATACCATGCGTGAATGAATCGTCCTCGTAAATTGGCAGTGGCTGCTACTGTGCTCATTCTGCTGATTCCCCTCGCGTCTTTGGGTGAAACCCCGAATAGCTGCCCGGTGCTTCCCACCCTTGCAAGTTCGAAGTTGTCCAGCGAAGTTGGAGAACACATCGTTATTTGGTTCTATAACCAGGGCAACAAGACTACACACGGAATCCAGTTCGCGCTTTTTATGTTAGACGCCGTTGGAAATCGCTATCCTGCCTCTCAGAAGTACGTCGTTACAGGCGAAATCAAACCGGATACCGGGGATGTTGTGGACTACCCGACTGACAAGGAGCGGGAATTTTTCGGTGAAAATTGGGCGCAGGTCGAAGGTGTTGAAGTTCGAGTTACGCGGATAATGTTCAAAGATGGTTCGGTTTGGGTCCCGCAAAAAGGTCGCGTCTGCAAAATGACATTCCTTAACGGTGATTATCAGGCGGAAATGGACAGACGCTGGAAAGCTGCCGAGAAGAGGCAACAGCACAAAACGAAATAATAGTCGGGCAAACATTCGAACAATGGCCCGCGGTGGAGTACAAGCATGAACGCTACATCGCGTAGTCTGTGCGTATCGCTCACGACCACAGCTGGTCTCGCAATCTGGCTTGCGATTTTCAGCCCTGAAATTGGCAACGGGCCGATTGGTGCGACCGTGCAGGCGGAGGAAGTACATTCAAAGTGGACGAAGGCGGAAATCCCACTTACCGTCTATCGCCACGAGAATTGGGGATATGTATCAGCCGAAGGATTCTGGCAGGCTACCAGTCAGACCAAAGACAAGCAGTTGATCTTTCCAATTGCGGTCAAGCTACGCTGCGACCGTACCGAAAAGATTTGCAGAGAGGCAGATGCGGCAGTTCAATTTGGCATTTTGAAATCAGACCTGCTGGAATACGAAATTTCCGCTTGGGGCGATGCTGGAATAGTGGCGGACGATACCGATGAAGGCGAATGTGGGATCGCCCACCGCTTGTCCGTCGATTTCAAGAGCAACAGCATCACGATAACGGATTACCCGAAGAAGCTGAGCAACACTGAACTGTGCAAAGGATTCCAAGATGCCAATTCATACGCCCTGCATGGAGGACAACTGATGCTATATCCTCCTGCGCCGTGGGATCCACTTGCAAAGCGAGAAACTAAACAGTAGTTTCCCAATTCCCGCTTCATCGGGCGGCATGTTAGAGGGAATTTAGGTGCTGCGTCCCTTCGCCTTTGTCCGTGAAGTCATATCCCTTGCATGCTATAAGATTCGCAGATGACAGCCACACGTCGTTTCATCGAACTCACTTACTATGAGACATATTATTTCGCGAACGTCGTGAAAAACGTTCTTGAGGACCAGTTCGCGTACCTGCGTCTCTTGGATGAGTTCTATGGGGATCGGCGATATCTCAGCTACACCTCTCCGTTCCCCCGGCGGGTGGCCGAGAGGTGCCACGGCTGGGTGCGGCATCCCTGTGGGTTTCAGGGTGCGGGTTTTGACTTGCCCGGGTGTCCAAAGAGTTGTCCGCAAATCCATTCCGCTCGCTTCAATTTACACTTAACTATTGTTCCCGAAGCCGGGTGGGGCGCCTCGACTTGTGGAGGCCGCTTCAGCGCACTTTCAAATAGATGCGGGTTGCCTGATTTGTTCCCACATAGTTAATACTAATTCTCAGATTGGTACTATACAAGATAGCTATCCCGCGCTATCATATCCCGTGAAATCGCCTCTCGCTACCCTTCTCACACCAGCAACGCCCCCTAACTCCTTTCCTTTCTGCACTCGCTCACTCTCGACCAGCTACTCTCAATGCGTGATTGACGACGAGTTTCGATCTTCGCCTTTCGATTTTCGTGTTTCGTTCTTCGAGTTTCGCTTCTGGCTCCTCGAGTTTCTAGTTTCGCCTTTCGAGTTTCGTCTCTCGCCCTTCGAGTTTCGTCATTCGTCCCTAAGTCCTTTATCTACCGCTTTTACGACAATTCTCCTTCTATCTCCTTTATCTACCGCATTTACGCAAATCAACCGGGGTGTACCCCTCAAGGCCCCCTTAAGGAAGAAAAAATGAACGCGACTAAACCCAGCATCATCAACGAACCTGCAACCACCGCAACACCGCGCTGCCAGCATCGCACCCTCAAAGGCCGCTGCCGTCAGCTCGCCACCGACCCGGCGCGAACTCTCTGCTTCGATCACGCTCGCGCAGAGCAGCAAGCTAAGAACGACTTCACCCTGCTCGCCCCGCTCGTGCGCAAAAGCGAAGACTTTCAGTCCGCCGAAGCCGTCAACGAAACTCTTGGCGCTCTCCACAATCTGCTCGCCGAGGGCCGCATCTCCCCTCGACGCGCCGCCGTCATCGCCTACGTCGACAGCCTCATCCTGCGAACCCTGCCGGCCATGGCCAAAGAAGATGACCACACGCCAATCATCTTTGACATGCCCGGTCCCGACCGCGATCGACCGGACCGTGATCGACCCGAGCGCGATACAAACGTCCCGCCGCCGCCTGCGCAACCTGGCGCGGGTTCCGCCGAGCCGATACTTCACTCATGATTCGCGACCTTCGCCACCGGACGATGCCCGAATGCCCGTGTCGTCCTGGAACCTGTGTCGGCCTATAATATGTCCACACGAATAGGGGAAGGACTTCGACCATGACCGTACAACGCAACACCAGCATCGCTCGCTTGCTTCTCGCCTGCGTCGTAATCATCGCCGGCGCCTACTGGGCCGGAGCACGCTGGGGCCAGCGCCAGCCGATCGGCGTGGCAGCTCTGCAACCCAGCGGAGCCGCATCAAAAGATCTTTCCGTGGCTAACGTTGCCGCACGTGACGCCGCCCTCACGGATGAAGAAGCCATCAATGTCCGCGTCTATCGACAGGTTTCGCCCGCGGTGGCCAACATTCTCACCAAAGCCACCGAATACGATTTCTTTATGGACCCCGTTCCCGTCGAAGGCGCCGGCTCCGGCTTCGTGATCGACGACAAAGGCTACATTCTCACGAACTTTCACGTAGTGCAGGAAGCGCAATCGATTGAAGTCGTGCTCGGCGATCAATCGCGCTACCCCGCGAAATTCATCGGTGCTGATCAGCGTAATGACGTCGCGCTCGTCAAAATCGAGCCGAAAGGAAAACGCCTCGTCGCGCTATCGCTCGGCGATTCCGCCGGATTGCAAGTCGGCCAAAAAGTTCTCGCCATCGGCAATCCCTTCGGCTTTCAAAGCACGCTGACCACCGGCGTAGTCAGCGCCATCGGCCGCACCGTGCAAACCAGCCAGACTACTTTCATCGACGAAGCCATTCAGACCGACGCCGCCATCAACCGCGGCAATTCCGGCGGCCCGCTGATCAATTCCCGCGGCGAAGTCATCGGCATCAACTCCGCGATCTACACGCCCACGGGCACCACCGCGGGCATCGGCTTTGCCATTCCGATCAACAGTGCCAAGCGCATCGCGCACGATCTCATGACGGACGGCCGCGTTCACCAGGCTTTCCTCGGTGTGCAGACGATTTCCGTTGCCGGCCAGCTCGCCGAAGCGCTGGATCTTCCCGCCCAAGAAGGTCTCCTAGTGGAATCTGCAACGAAAGGCGGGCCCGCCGCCGCGGCGGGGATTCGCGGCGGTGACCGCGTAGTACGCGCCGGCATGCAACGCATCGCCATCGGCGGCGACCTCATCGTTGCCGTTGACGGCAACAAAGTCGCCAGCCCCTTCGACCTCAACATCCTGCTGAATCGCAAGCGTCCCGGCGACACCGTCACGCTCACGGTCTACCGCGGTGCAAAAAAAATAGACCTGCCCGTAAAGCTCGCCGAGCGCCCCGGCACGTAACGGAAATCTACGATGGAGCTACGCCAAATTCAGCCCGGTATTTCGCGCGCTGTTCCTCCGGCAGAGAAAACCAAGCCTCGGCAATATCCCGCACACGTTCCAATTCCCGCTGCATCTCCGCGTGTTTGGCTTCGAGCATCTGCTGATCCGCGTCGGCCGGCACGTAAATCGGCGGAGCAAATAAAATCACTGCGCGAGCAAACGGCATCGGCAACAAAAAATGATCCCAAGTATTCGTGAACGTCTTACCTCGGTCGACGCCAATGTGAAACACCATCACCGGGCAGCCGGTCTTGCGCGCCAGCATCACCGGTCCCGGCTTCGCAACGTACCGCGGCCCGCGCGGCCCATCAATCGTAAACGCGCAGTCCACTCCCTCATCCAACCGCCGCGCCATCACCGCCAGTCCGCGCAGCCCTCCGCGCGAAGAGCTTCCCTGCGCTGTGCCAAATCCCAGCCACTCAATTACCTTCCGCGTCCATTGCCCATCAAATGCGGTGGTATTCATCACCACCGTGCCGTGATTCCGATGCCACCAAACAATCGGAATAATGACCCGATGCCAAAAAGCCCATATACACCGCTTCCCTGAAGCGTACACGGCCTCCGCATGCTGCCACCCAAGCACTTCGTAGCGCAGCGTCGGTCCCAACACGCGAATGACGCTGTACACCACCGCGGCAATCAACGGAATCTGTATCCTCCGCGACCACGGCAATTCGGGCAGGCGCGTGTCGTAATGAACGCTGACGAATTCTTGCGCCTCTTTATTGGGTGTGCCGGTGGCTGTGTCGGGCATACTCATCAGCGTATAGTATATGGGCCCCGCTGAATCGCGCTTGATGTGAATCTAAATCCCGTCTTTGGATAAACGATCACAGTGCGTCTAGCTCTCACGATGAATCGCAAGCTGCGGCAAGCCATCCCTGCATTTACTGCCACGGCTTTTCTTTTTGCGGGCGCTGCCCTGCTAATTCCCACGCTCGGCCATACCGACCAGCCTTCGTACGACACCGTCGGCGCCATCGAGGGCGAAGCCATCTCCGTGCAAGGCCCGCTAAACATCGAAGTCGTTCAGGGCCGCACCAGGACCATCCTACGCAGCGGCAGCGACATCCATGTCAATTCCGGGCAGGCGCGCATCGACCTTGTCGAAGGCGGCCAAATCGCTGTCTGCGGCCCCGCGCATTTCTCCGTTCTTAAATCCGTCAACCTGCTCACTGTCGCGCTCGACACCGGCATTATCCACGCTCGCATAGAGCGGCAACCCGCCCTCACCATCTACACCGCGCAAATCCAAGCAAAGCCCTTTGCCATCAGCGACGCGCCGCAGGATGTCCTCGTGGGTTTTGACCAAACCGGTGCCATGTGCCTTCGCGCCGACAGCGGCGCCGTCCGCGTGGAGCAGCAGCTCACCGCGCAGAGTATTGTCGTGCCCCAAGCAGGCGAGGTCCTCATCACTAACGGTCAGCTTGAAACATTGCGCAGCGGCGCTACCCACTGCGCTTGCGAACTGCAGCTCGCGAAAACTCTACCCCCACCACTTGAAGTTAGCCCTGCGGCTAATCCACAAGAAATCAAGGCGAGCAAGAACGCGGCTGCTCCGCGCGACATTCCGAAAGCCGCTCCAAAAGAAACTCCAGCGGAAATCAGCCGCCTCGCCACTCCGCGAGAAATCGAAAAGAGGAAAACCGAGGCTGCGCCGACCGAGACTCCGAAGCCTGCTAAGAAAGAAACTCCAGACGACGGTCCCGTCTATCAGGTCTACATGCCGCCCCTTTCCTACGACGCAACCGCCAAACTGCAGCCCGACAATTTCGATCCTCAGCTCATTGTTCTAGTCCGCCGCGTTCGCGTCCGCCCCACACTGATTTTTCAAGGGCAAGTCAAAGACGCCCCTGTACTCACACAAAATAATCCGCCCGCTGCTCCGCCAAAGACGCTTGCAACGCCGACGCCGCAAAACCAGCAAGCCCAACAGAAAAACCCGCAACCCAACAATTCGATTTTTGCCCGCATCCGCGCCTTCTTCCGCAGCCTTTTCTCTTAGCCACATTTGTTGCAGCGCGCCCGGCAATCTTGATCTTCAAGAGACTCCCAACCCTCGCAACCGACCTGAAGCGCGCAATCGGCAGATAACCCGTAATTGACTTGCTTCTACGCGGCAATTAACATCCTTGCTTACTGGGCGTGCTCGCCATGGTTGGCCGAACTATTTCCCATTATCGAATCCTGGAGAAGCTCGGTACCGGCGGCATGGGCGTGGTCTACAAGGCCGAGGATCTCGAACTTGGCCGGTTCATCGGTCTGAAATTTCTTCCCGAACAGTTTGCTCGCGACCCTCAAGCCACCGAGCGCTTTCGCCGCGAAGCCCGCGCGGCGTCCGCGTTGAATCACCCAAACATTTGCACGATCTACGAAATTGGCGAGGTCAACGGCCAGTACTTCCTAGCCATGGAGCTCCTCGAAGGGCGAACACTTCGCGATCACATCGGCGGCAGCGCCCTGGAACCGGGTGAATTGCTCGACCTCGCCATTCAGATCGCCGACGGCCTCGACGCGGCCCACAGTCAGGGCATCATCCACCGCGACATCAAGCCCGGCAATATTTTCGTCACTCGTCGCGGTCACATCAAGATTCTTGACTTTGGTCTCGCCAAAGTGACCTACGAGCACTATCGAGTCCCCGAAGCCGTTGGCGTATCCGCGCTTCCCACGGCCGCCGGCGTCACCCAAGACATCCTGACCACTCCGGGCGTCGCCGTGGGCACAATTGCTTACATGTCGCCCGAGCAGGCGCGAGGCGAGCCGCTCGACGCACGCACTGACGTTTTCAGCTTTGGCACGGTCCTCTACGAAATGGCGAGCGGAAAACGGCCATTTCCTGGCGAGACTTCAGCCGTAGTTTCTGATTCCATTTTGCACGCTACGCCTCCGCCGCCTTCTCATTTCAACCCGCAACTTCCCACCGAGCTTGATCGCATCATCCGCAAAGCCTTGGAAAAAGATCGCGGCAAACGTTTCGCCTCCGCCTCGGACATGCGAACGGAATTCCAAGAACTCCGGGAGCGGCGCCTAATCGAATCAAGTGCTGGGATGCCCATCGTGAGAGTCGTGCGTAAGCCGTCCTTTATCGCCGGCATGCTAATCGTTCTCGTCCTTGCGAGCGTTTCGGCTGGTCTGATTCTTCGACACTACTCCCGCATCAAGTGGATCGAAGAAAGAGCGTTGCCCGAAATCCGGCAACTCGCAATGGAGCGCAAAGGAATTGCTGCCTACCGGCTCATTCAGCAGGCCGAACGCTATGCTCCCGGGAGTCCTGCACTCACGAAATTGAAAGCAGGAACGCTGTGGCCCAATGGGGTTCTCTCGACTCCCCCCGGCGCTGCTGTTTACGTCCGGGATTACAGCGATATCCACGGTCCATGGGAGTATCTGGGAAAAACTCCTCTACAAGGCAATCGCCTGCCTCACGCCTTTTATGCGTTTCGATTAAGCAAGGACAGGTACGAAACAGCGGAGGTCACCGGCACGGCCCTCGAGGGCTCGCCCGTCAACGTTATTTTGGACCCGATAGGAAGCCTCCCGCCCGGAATGGTGCACGTCGCCGCTGGCCGAGTGGACCCAACCGGTCACTTCGAAGTGAAGCTGGACGATTTTCTGATAGATAAATTCGAGGTCACCAACCGCGAATACAAGAAATTTGTGGACGCGGGTGGCTACCGGGAAACCAAGTACTGGAAATTTCCTTTTGTTAAGGAAAACCGCACACTCGGCTTCGGCGAAGCCATGCTTCTCTTTCGCGATAAAACGGATCGCCCCGGCCCCTCCACCTGGGAACTGGGGAGCTACACGCCAGGCCAGGATGATTATCCCGTCAGCGGATTGAGCTGGTACGAAGCCGCGGCGTTCGCGCAGTTCACCGGGAAGAGTCTCCCCACAGTATTTCATTGGCACCGCGCCGCAGATATGGGGCGCTTCTCGGACATTCTTCAGGTGAGTAATTTTTCCGCGAAAGGGCCGGCGCCAGTAGGAAGCTACTCCGGCCTCGGACCCTTTGGCACCTACGACATGGCGGGAAACGTGAAAGAGTGGTGCCTCAACTCTGCAGAAGACCGTAAGTACATTCTTGGCGGCGCTTCCACCGATGTTCCGTATATGTACAGCCAGCCCGACGCACGGCTGCCGTTCGAACGCCTGGCGACACACGGCGTGCGCCTTGTCAAATACCTTCACGCGGACGCACTGCCCGAAACTCTCACCGCGCCTATCTCTTTTAAGACGGCGGACTACCGCAACATGAAACCGGTCCCGGACTCAGTCTTTCACATCTATGAAGGCCTTTATTCCTACGACAGGACGCCGCTCGAGGCTAAGGTCGAATCAGAGGACGACAGCTCGCCGTACTGGCGGCGGCAGCGGATTACCTTCCGTGCGGCCTACGACAATGAGAACGTAATCGCCTACCTCTTCCTGCCCAAGAATGGCTCTCCACCGTACCAAACCGTCGTTTACTTTCCGCACGGCGGCGCCCAGATGTTTCATACGGTGGAAGACACGCAATTGTCTTTGATCGATTTTATGGTGAAGAGCGGACGCGCCTTGTTGTTCCCCATCTACAAGGATACTTATGAGCGGCTGGGTACTCCCCCTGATTCCGGCACAAATGCGGAACGAGACGAAACCATCCAGCAAGCAAAAGACTTACGCCGTTCGGTCGACTACCTGGAAACTCGCCCCGATATCGATAGGGCGCGCCTTGCGTACTACGGCATCAGTTGGGGCGCGGTTGAGGGCCCTATCATGCTCGCTGTCGAGAACCGCTTCAAAGCTGCTGTGTTCGCTGCTGGAGGTTGCGACAGCGAAAAAGTGCTTCCGGAAGTGGACCCTATGAATTTTGCACCGCGCGTGAAGATCCCCGTGCTCATGGTAAACGGCCGGTACGATTTTGTTATCCCGCTAGAAACCTGCCAGGAGCCGCTGTTCCGTTTATTGGGCGTTCCTTCTCAGGATAAGCGGCATGTCCTGTTCGACACCGGGCACGCTCCTCCTCAATTACCCGTAATGAAAGAAACGCTGAACTGGCTGGATCGCTACCTTGGCCCGGTGAAGTAAATCAGGATTCTCTACCTGCAAGTTGATAAGCATGCCGGAACTGCCGGATATCGCCGCCTACATCAGTGCGCTCGAGCCGCGAATCGTCGCGCAGCCGATCGAGCGAGTGCGGCTGGCAAATCCTTTTCTGCTTCGAACCGCACAACCGCCGGTTAGCGATGTCGAGGGCCGCGTCGTGCGCGAACTGCGGCGAGTCGGCAAGCGTATCGCGATCGGAGTCGAAGGCGACCTCTGGCTGGTGCTGCACTTGATGATTGCCGGCCGGTTGCACTGGAAAACCCCAGGCGCAAAGCTCGCTGGCCGCCGGAGCCTTGCCGCTTTTGATTTTCCCAGCGGCTCTCTCGTGCTTACCGAAGCGGGCACAAAACACCGCGCATCGTTGTATGTCCTCGCGGGCGAAGGGGGTTTGCGTTCGATCGACCCGGGAGGAATCGACATCTTCTCAAGCGATCTCGACGCGTTTCGCGGCGCACTTACGGCCGAAAACCGCACGCTCAAGAGGGCTCTTACAGACCCGCGCATCGTCAGTGGCATCGGCAACGCGTATTCGGATGAGATCTTGCACGCGGCGCAACTCTCGCCCATCACGCTCACGCACAAGCTGAAGCCGCATGAGTGGGAAAAGCTGTTCGCCGCTACGCGCGATACCATCCGGCTCTGGGTAAACTGCCTGCGCGCAGAGGCAGAAGCCACCTTCCCTGAAAATGTGACCGCATTTCGCAAGGATATGGCTGTTCATGGACGCTTTGGAGAGCCTTGCCCGAGATGTGGAGAAAAGATTCAGCGGATTCGCTACGCCGACAACGAAACAAACTACTGTGCTCGATGCCAAACAGGTGGAAAAGTCCTAGCAGATCGCAGTTTATCCCGCCTATTAGGATCGGACTGGCCGCGCACGCTGGAAGAACTCGAAGCTCTCAAGCGTCGGTAGAGAAGTGCCAGTCTCCTCACGCTCGCCGTGTCTCACTCTGAAACGGCTACAGGAAAGCCCTCGCCTGGTCTAAATGGACGGCTATATTGCGCATTTTGTGCGGAACCCTACAATTGTGACGGCTAGAAGAACTGAGTTTCGCTCAGGGAATACATCGGAGAACCTGCACCTTGAATTCATACCCCGGGGTGCGAGCAATCGCTCTCGCGCCCGTTGTTGTAGCTGTGCTTTGCCTATCCGCCGCTTTCCTGGTCGGCGGCTGTGCTTCTGTGCCATCAAGTTCTAACGCGCAGTCATCGCCCACTATACCTCCGCCCCAGTCGGCACCCGCTGTGGCCGTTTCGCCGGCATCGGCAACGATCCAGCTAGCGCAGACACAAAGCCTTACTGCTAGCGTTGCCAATGACCCGCAGAATAAGGGCGTGTCTTGGTCTCTTTCCCATTGCGCCCCCGGTGCATGCGGCTCCCTTTCCGCCGCCACGAGCGCTTCCGGCGCTGCCGTCATCTACACTGCGCCATCGCAGGTGCCAGCTCCCACTTCCGTCATTGTCACCGCGACCTCCATCGCTGATGCTGCGAAGTCCGCCTCCGCAGCCATTGCCATAACGGTTCCGGCAGCGGCCATTAGCGTCAGCGTTTCGCCGGCATCGACAACGATCCAGCTAGCGCAGACGCAAAGCCTTACCGCTAACGTTGCCAATGACCCGCAGAATAGGGGCGTGTCTTGGTCTCTTTCCCATTGCGACCCCGGTGCATGCGGCACGCTTTCCGCCCCCACTAGCGCTTCCGGTGCTGCCATCATTTACACTGCGCCATCCCAAATAGCTGCTCCCACTTCCATCATTATCACCGCGACCTCCATTGCGGATGCTGCGAGGTCCGCCTCTGCAGCCATTGCCATAGCGGTTCCGGCAGCGGCCATTAGCGTCAGCGTTTCGCCGCAAAGCCAAAGGCTCACGGTGAATCAAACACAGAATTTCAGCGCTGCCGTTCAGAATGATGCCCAGAACAAAGGTGTAACCTGGAGCCTGTCCGGCGCGAACTGCAACAATAAAAACGCGTGCGGAACCCTTTCGAACGCTAGCAGCCCCTCGGGCGGTGCGATCACATACACGGCGCCGCCGCAGGTTCCCAATCCTCCGACCATCACGCTGATCGCCACCTCTGCAGCCGACTCGACTGCTTCCGCAAGCGCCGCCATCACGATAGCCAATCAACCGGCCCAAATAACGGTCCTTGTCTCTCCCGCTAGCCAAACCGTGCCGGTCAATCACGTACAAGATTTCTCCGCCACCGTTCAAAACGATCCCCAGAGCAAAGGCGTGACCTGGGCACTTTCCGGTGCCGGCTGCACCGGCGCACTGTGCGGCACGCTCTCCAATAGCGCGAGCGCGTCCGGCATATCCATCACTTACACGGCGCCGATGAATGCTCCCAATCCGCCAACGGTCACGCTCATAGCTACTTCTGTCACCGATCGTAAATCGTCGGCCAGCTCCACCATCACGGTCGTCGCTATCCCCACCGACCTCGGCGTCACCATTTCTCCCAAGCGCGGCGGCATCACCCTCACTCAAACGTTGAAGTTCTCCGCCACTGTGCAAAACGATCCGACAAACCAAGGTGTCACCTGGACTGCCTCGAGCGGGACCTTCACCAATGTCACGCTTACTTCGGCCACATACCATCCACCGACCAACCCTGGAGTGTACGTTGTCACCGCTACGAGCGCTCTCGACGTCACCAAGAGCGCCTCTACCACCATCGGCGTGACTGGCCTCTCTGGTGTGACCACATATCACAACGATTCCACACGCGCCGGCGTCAATTCGCAAGAACTCGCGCTGACCCCTTCGAATGTCCATAGCGCCGCATTCGGAAAACTTTTTTCCTGTCCCGTGGACGCTGCTGTCTACCCGCAAACTCTGTGGGTCGCCGATCTTCCCATTGCCGGCGGCACCCACAATGTGATCTTCACGGCCACTTCTCACAACACCGTTTACGCATTCGACGCCGACGCGAATCCGTGCGTGACCTATTGGTCCAAGCACCTTATGCCTTCGGGAGAAACCTGGCCGACTTACTTGAATATGGGAAGCGACGACATTCAGCCGGATGTCGGCATCGTCGGGACTCCGGTGATCGACCCAGTTGCAAAAATTCTGTACGTTGTCACTAAATCCAAAACGATAGGCACGAATGCCAGAACTCCCGGCTCTTGCCACCAGCGGCTCCATGCGCTCAGTCTCATCGACGGCAGCGAGACGGCAAACGGCCCGCTTGAACTGACACCTTCCATCACGATAGCGGGTACCGGCGGTGGCAGCAGTGGCGGACGTGTCCCGTTTGATCCCTTTCACGAGAATCAGCGCCCCGGACTCGCACTGATAAACGATACGGTGTACGTGTCTTGGGGTTCGCACGCGGATCAAACGCCTTGGCACGGCTGGATCATTGGATTCAACCGATCGAATCTGCGCGCCACGCAAATTCTTTTCAACGCCACTCCCAACGGCGAAGGCGCCGGAATCTGGATGGCCGGCGGCGCGCCCTCCTTTGATAGCAACAACAATATCTACGTGATTACCGGAAATGGCGACTACGACGGCGCCACGGAGTTCGGTGACTCATTCCTGAAACTGAACGCCAATCTTGTTTTACAGGATTGGTTCACACCCTATGACCAAGCCAGTATGAACACCTTGAATCATGATCTGGGCTCCGGCGGCGCCGCTGTCCTTGCTGATTTGCCTTCGGCACGGGTAAAGCATCTTCTGATCGGCGGCGGAAAAGTTGGCAGCGGAAATTCCGGCGAAATATACGTTTTGAACCGTGACGCCATGGGACACCTGGAAGACACCGGCACGCCCATCGTCCAGAAATTTCCGTTAGGGCGCCCCATTTTCGCCACGCCAGCGTTTTGGAACAACACCCTATACATCGCCGGGGGAAACGGCCCAGTGAACGCCTATGCACTGAATCCAAACACCGGACTGTTCAATCCCACACCCACCTCACACTCGAGCGCGCTTTTTCCCGGGAAGGGAGCGATCGCGTCGGTTTCCTCGAACGGAAATTCCCATGGCATTGTTTGGGCGGCCGACACGAGTCAGTATGGCCCACCGAGCACGCTCGGGACTGGCCCTGCAGTTTTGCATGCGTACGATGCGACGAATCTTGGCAGCGAGCTTTGGAACAGCGCGCAGGCTGCCGCTAATCGCGATCAGGCCGGAAACGCCGTTAAATTTACGGTGCCAACGATTGCCAATGGCAAGGTTTACATCGGCAGCTCTACGGAGATTGACGTCTACGGTCTGCTGCCGGACTGACGCTGTTTGGCGCACAGCAAATTTCGGACAACTCACTTTTTTACATGCCTTCGTAGTTGGGGCCACCGCCGCCTTCGGGAACAATCCAGTCGATGATTTGGTAGGGATCGGCGATGTCGCAAGTCTTGCAGTGTACGCAGTTGGCAGCGTTGATTTTGAGCTTGAATCCATCTTTTTCTTGAACCGGTTCGTAGACAGCGGCAGGACAAAAATATTGGCACGGATTGCCGTACTCGACGGTGCAGCGATTCGCACAGATACTTAAGTCGTGCACGATGAGATGGCACGGTTGATCTTCTTCGTGGCGCGTGCCGGAGTGGTAGACGTCGGTCAGGCGATCGAAGGTAAGTTTGCCGTCGCCTTTAAAACGTGGGCGCGGAGGATGGCCGTCTTTGTGATAGTGCTCGTGGCCGGGGCGCACGCGCATGGGATCGATTAAGCCGCGGCCGCCAGTTACGAATTGCAATCCGGCGTGGAAGAGGCCGCCGAAGAGACCGTACTGAAATGACTGGTGGAAATTGCGCACCAGCCACAATTCTTTTTTTATGTAGCTATCTTCGACTTTTTTCTGGAACGCGCTCAGCTTCGCAGCGGAAGTGTCGCCGGCCTTCAATGCCTCAAAAATTGTCTCGGCCGCGAGCATTCCGCTCTTGATGGCCATGTGGATGCCCTTGAGCCGCTGCGAATCCAAAAAGCTGGCGGAATCCCCGATGATTAAGCCACCGTCCACATAGGCCCGCGGCATGGAATACCATCCGCCGGCGGGAATCGTTTTTGCGCCATAGCGGACGAGTTTGCCACCTTCGAGAATTTTCCTAATGAACGGGTGCGTCTTCCAGATCTGAAAAGCTTCATGCGGATCGAATTGCGGATCGGAATACTCGAGACCGATCACCAAGCCGATGGAGACGCGATTGTTCGCAAGACCATAAATCCAACCGCCGCCGTACATGTCCGTCGGCACAGGCCAGCCAAGGGTATGCGCGACGTATCCGGGCTGAATGCGCCCGGGCTGCACGTCCCACAATTCTTTGACGCCGATGCTGTAAATCTGTGGGTTGATGTTGTCTAGCTTGTTT
>Ga0209526_10001205_pt1 | contig 17192 bp, 13 predicted proteins | sample JacPinW_OM2H0_M1_FD_188566 | JGI IMG/M metagenome (GOLD analysis project Ga0209526, IMG submission 188566) | Forest soil microbial communities from Algoma, Ontario, Canada - Jack Pine, Ontario site 1_JW_OM2H0_M1 (SPAdes) (version 2) | ecosystem: Environmental > Terrestrial > Soil > Boreal... | reverse complement strand
GACGGTGAGAAGATCCTTCTTGAACGGAAGCACGATGTGCTTGCCCGCAAGGTCTGCAACTGACGTCACGTTGGGGGCGGTCATGATCGAATACGGATACTTGATCACCACGCCTGCAATCAGCACGGCATCGGCGCCGTTTCCAATCGCCCGCAACGCGGTGTCGAAGGTCGAAACGGCAATCTCGAATGAGCCACCGACCATCTGTCGAACGGTGTCGGCAACATTGCCCACATAGGTGACCTGCGGATCGATCCCTTCACGTTCGTATAATTTCTTTTCGGTTGCGACGAAGTGCGGCCAATCCGCCGCAATCGGCGCAACGTCGCCGACGTTGATGCTCTTTGCCGTCTGCCCAAGCGCAGCGCCGGTAGCGGTCCAAGGGATCAATGCAATGATCGCGAGGCCGGCTAAACATGTGCGTTTCATCGGCAACTCCCGGGTTGTGTGCCGCATCATACATCGGTTTCGGCGCATGCGTCCTCACTGTGGATGTTGGGGACGTGGAACCGCCCCGGCAACAGAACGCTTGCAACGGCACCGGGTTTGGTTTTTTCTGGAACGTGGCGAGCGAGGGGGCGGCTCGCCGGGGAGAACGTCATGGCCCACGTAGACCCATGGGAGAAGGCGGCGGACTGTGAACGGGCGCTTATGCTTACGCTTGATCCGATCTATCGAGCAAATCTGACGAACATTCGCGAGTTCTGGATTTCTCTGGCTCATAAGCGCCCGTTCCTGAGCGATGCTGATTTTGCCAGCGAGGCCGAAACGATCGGCCGGCTGCACGCGAACCTCACCAGCCCGATGCATTGAAATTTTCGATCGCTTGTGTCGGCCGGTACGGTATCCAGCGGCACGCTGTCCGATAGGCTGCGCGAGTAGCCAATGCCCCGCTTCAAGGAAGTCCTGGTCGACGGTCAGACACGGTTACGCGTTCCGTCATTTCCGGATCAGCGCCTAGCCGCGGCTCGAGCCGCAACGGCCGGGCGCCTTCGGCAGCTTTTCGGCAATCCCCAGAGCATCGGCACGGCGTTGCATCTCCGCATACACGTCGGCGGGATCGATGTGGGCGCGGCGCCAGAGCACGACGAGATGATAGAGGAGGTCTGCGCTTTCACGCACGATACCCGTGCTGCGGCCCTTCACAGCCTCAAGCGCGACCTCACCGGCCTCCTCAATGATCTTCTGTGCCGCGCGGCGGCGTCCTGACCCAAGCAGCCGTGCCGTGCGCGGGTGGCTTTCCGCGGTCACCCCGGCGAGCCCCGCATAGAGTCGGTCAAGCTCGCCCGGACCGGCGCACGATCGCTCGCGCCCAGCAGTCAGAGTCGTTTCGGCGAGCGGCGCTGCGCCAACAAGAAGCGGGGCGCGTCCCACATCCGTCTCGTTGATTGATTCACGGTTTGCAAAAACGCGGTTCATGGTTCACCTCCGGTGCCGGCGATGGGCAGCACCAAGGCGAACCGAGCCACGTAGGGCTCTGCCACCCCGGATCTGCCGCGTTGCGGCTGGTTCGAAAGTTGTTCTGACAGGCTCCCGCAATGGAAGCCGGGTTTGACGCTCAGATCGTCGGCGATGCGCCCATTGCTCACCTCCATTTCCGCCTGATGCGCGGGCCGGTGAGCGTTGGGAAGAGACCACTACATGCGGTCGCTTGCCATCGCGCAGCCGTTCTCGCCGCGCACGACTGTCATATTTCGCGGCGGCACCGGCGCAACGATCGCTCGGTCGGCATCGCCAAACGTGATACTGCCCATCTGTTCAATCGGGTTATCGTGCCTGGATCAAAATCCAGGACCGCGAGGCGCAGGTAGTCCCCATGGCCGCACATGTCAAGGAACACGCGGCACTGATTGGCGGAAATAGCTGGGAAGGAAGAATTCCCGCCACTCATTTCCCGCTCCAAACTCAGGAGAAGCTATTCTGCCAAATGATCGAGCTATGTTGTCGCGCTTGGCTTGGCCATCAGAAACCCAAGCGCTTGGCTATGGGCCCTCCCAGTCGAGTTGAAATGCTTACCGTGCGATCACGCCGCCTGTCTGCGGTTGCGGCACGCCGGTGGTGCTGGGGAAGGTGATGGGCAGATTGCGCAGCGTGCGCACTGCAAGATAAGCGAAGGCCTGCGCCTCGAGCGAATCGGCCGACCATCCGACCGCGTGCGCGGTATCAACGCGGGCAGGCGCGAGACGCTCAACAAGCATTCGCATCAAGGTCGGATTGCGCGTGCCGCCCCCGGCCATAATGAAACTCAGTGGAGCGCGCGGAAGAATCTTTATCGCGTGCGCGACCGCGGCAGCGGTAATGGCGGTCAGCGTTGCGGCGCCATCTTGCGTGCTCTTGTCGAGCAGCTTTCCTTCTTCCGCGACCCAATGGCGGAAGGCGTTGCGGTCCAGCGACTTCGGCGGCGGTCGGGAAAAGAATCCATGTGCAAGAACGCGCGTGACCGCGTCTGCATCGACGCGGCCTGCCGCCGCGACACGCCCCTCGTCGTCCTGGGGCTGGCCCGAGCGCAGCCGGACAAAATCGTCAAGCAGCGCGTTGCCCGGGCCGGTATCAAACGCAATGAGCGTGTCGCCGTCGATGAAGGTGATGTTCGCGACGCCGCCCAGGTTGAGCACTGCCACGGGATGCGGACGGCGCAGCATGCGCACCATGGCGCGATGAAAGATCGGGACCATGGGCGCGCCCTGCCCTCCCGCCGCGATGTCGGCGGCGCGAAAATCGTAGACGACTGCCGTGCCGAGCCGCGCGGCAAGCGCCGGTCCGTTGCCGAGCTGAATGCTGAACGCCCGGTCCGGCCGGTGCAACACGGTCTGGCCGTGAAAGCCCACCACCCCGACCTCGTCCGGGGTCATGCCGTTGGCAGCAAGGAATGCCTCGACCGCCTCCGCGTGCATGTCGGTGACCAGCTCTTCGACTTCGGCGAGGAGCTGCGGCCGCTCGTTGCGATCAGTGAGATGGGAGGCAGCCGCCATGGCATGGCGCAGCCGATCGCGTTCGCGATCGCTGTAAGGCCGGTACCCGGTCGGACCGAGACGGCCGATTTTTTCGCCGTCGGTCTCGATCAGCGCAACGTCAATGCCGTCGTAGGACGTGCCGCTCATCAGGCCGATGGCAGCGAGAGAGGCCATTCGGGAGCCCTCGGTTTCAATCCTGCTGCGGATTTGTTACACCACGCCCGCGAAAGAGACGAGAACTCATGAGCACCTACAAGTCCGATTTCCTGCGCGTTCTGGCGGAGCGGGGCTTCATTCATCAGCTATCGGACGCCGAGGGGCTCGATGCGCGGGCTGCGGCCGGCCCGGTTACCGCCTATGTGGGCTTCGATGCCACCGCGCCGAGCCTGCATATCGGCAATCTTCTCACCATCATGATGTTGCGCTGGCTGCAAAAGACCGGCCATCGTCCAATCGCGCTCATGGGTGGCGGCACGAGCAAGATCGGCGATCCGTCCGGCAAGGATGCAAGCCGCATGCTGCTCAGCGAGGCGGAAATCGAGCAGAATATCGCCTCGATTCGTAGGGTGTTCGCGCGCTTTCTCGATTTCGACGCCGGCGCCATGATGGCCAATAATGCCGACTGGCTCGACCGGCTGCACTATATCCCGTTTCTGCGCGACGTCGGCCGTCACTTCACCATTAACAAGATGCTCACGTTCGACTCCGTCAAGCTGCGGCTTGACCGCGAGCAGCCGCTGACGTTTCTTGAATTCAACTACATGATCCTGCAGGCCTATGACTTCGTGGAGCTGAACAAGCGCCATGGCTGCATTCTGCAGATGGGCGGCTCGGATCAGTGGGGCAATATCGTCAGCGGCATTGATCTCGGCCGCCGACTGCTCAACGCCGAACTGTTTGCACTGACCACGCCGCTATTGACCACGTCATCCGGCGCCAAGATGGGCAAAACCGAAACCGGGGCGGTGTGGCTCAATGCCGAGATGATGCGGCCGTACGATTACTGGCAGTTCTGGCGCAATTGCGAGGACGGCGATGTCGGACGGCTGCTCAAGCTGTTCACCGAGCTTCCCCTCGCCGAGATCGGGCGGCTCACCGCACTGCGGGGGCAGGAACTCAACGAAGCAAAGAAAATTCTTGCAACCGAGGCGAGCGCCCTGCTGCACGGCAGCGCGGCCGCCGCAGAGGCCGCAGAGACCGCGCGGCGCACATTCGAGGAGGGCGCCGTTGCCGAGACGCTGCCGACGATTGAGATCCCGCGCGCAAGGCTCGAGGCAGGACTCGGTGTGCTCGCGGCGAATGTGGAAGCAGGGCTCGTGTCATCGAACAGCGAGGCGCGCCGCCAGATCAAGGGCGGCGGGCTCAAAGTGAACGACGTCACGGTGTCCGATGAAAGGATGGTGCTCACGCCGCGGGACTTGACCCCGCAAGGCGTGATCAAGCTCTCGCTGGGGAGGAAGCGGCACGTACTGCTCAAGCCGGTTTAACAGGGATCAGGGATCAGGAAGATACCGGCACCTGATACCTGTTACCTGATGCCTGGTTCGGCGTAGCTCTGCGGCATGCTCATATTGTTTGCGCCGGGGAACTCGAAAAACTTGCGCAACAGTCCCGGCGCAACCGCGGAGATGGGATTGACCCTCAGGACGGGCGCGCTCGGCGGGCCCACGACCTCGTAAGTCAGGCCGATGAGACCCTCGTTGCTGCCGCCGCCGAGGAAAAGCCCGACAATGGGAATCTGTCCGAACATATTGTTGAGGCCATAGAGCGGCACGAAGGTGCCGCGCATGCGCACCTCGTTGTGCATATAATCGATATAGCCATCGACGGTGGCGCCGATCGCAGGACCCTTCACGACCCCATCGTGAACGGTGAACCGGCCGAGCGAGCGGTTGAAATCCACGCGCAGGCGCGAGAATTCCACGCCCGGCGAAGGGGCATTCGGACGGTCAGGCGGCGGTGCCGCTGCCACCCGCTCCAGCGTTGCCTCTCCCCGCACGATAAAATCGCGAACGCTCAGCACACCTTCCTGCGGAGCCTTGTCGGGGCTCTGGGGATCGATCGCAACCCACATCTCGCCTCCGAAAACTTTGGGGTAGATGTCGGTGAAACGGAAAAACGCTCCAGCATCGTTCGTTTCCACGAAGACGATGGGCCGCCCATTGGTGCCGCTGCCGCGCAGATCGCCAAGCAGCGGCGTATCGCGGCCGAGCTTGCCACTCAGCGCCAAGCTTGTGATCACACCACTGCGGCGGGATACGCGCACGTCGAGGGCGCGTAATGTCTCGCCGTGAAATCCGAGCACGGTGGCAAGCTTGACTTCAAGATCGATGTCCTTGTCCGGCTTCGGCTTGCCGTTGGCGGGCCCGGACATCGTCGATTTGATAAAGCCGCGCCCATCATAGACATCGCCCCGCAAGCTCACGCGCAAGGTGCCGTCGGGACCTCGCTCTGCTTTGAGCGTTGATTTATCCCGGTTGGAGAGACTGAAGACGGGAAAGTTTGCAAGAACGACTTCACCCCCAGAATCGACCTCGACCATTCCTTTGACGGAAACGCCTGACGACTCAATGACCAAATCCTCGAAGCGGGCGCCTTGCGACTGCTTGATCATGGTGAAGCTGGCACGCGCGTTTTCGCCCGGACTCTTCGACCATCCCGGGAGCAGGTTATCGACCTTGGCCTGGGTGAGGTCGGCTTCGATCGCCAAGCGTGGATCGCCTTCCTGGGGCAAGCGGCCGGTGAGCTTGATCGGGACGGGACCGAAGACATATCCGTTGAGGTCGCAACCGAATTTGGTGCGCGCACTCTCATCGAGCGTTGCTTGCAGGCGGATTTCCGGATCGGCATCGCGGGGTTTGCGAAAATCGAGGGCCGCAGGAACGCCATTGATCTTCACGTCTCCTCTGATCCAGTGGCCCTGGTTATTCGCGCTCACCTTGAGCGTGGCCGCTTCGACCTTCTGGCCCATGACCATGCGTTCGGCGGCAAAGTTCGCGACATCAATGTTGATGGTGTAGCTCGACGAGCCCTCGGCAAGATCCTCCTTCAGCGGCAACCCGAGAGCGACCTGGGCGGTCAGGGTGCCGCGGCTGGTCGCAGGATCGAGCGGCGCGCCGGAATAATTGCGCAATCGCTCGCTCGCCAGCAATTCCAATGCTGCCTGCACCGAGCCATCCAGGCGAAAACGCGCCTTGGCGGGCGGCGCTTTGGGAAATGTATCCGGGACTTCAAACACGCCATTCGTGATCGAGAGCTTGCGGCCCGGCGAGACGTCGACATTTCCGCGCCCCAGATTGATGATCGCCGTGCGGCCGGTAATACGCACGTCAACATCGGCATCCCGGATCGCGGGCAGGGCTTCGATCGGCCTAAGCTCGGCCCCATGTCCCACGATCTTGATCGCCAGCCCCTCATCCGGCACCGGCGGCCCGCTCGATTTGAGCGTGGACATGGGAGCGTTCGTTGCAATCTCCAGCCGTTCGACAGTGCCCCCTTGGATGTGGTCCTCGACCCAGGTGCGCACTTTGGGCGCCGCGAAGATCGGCCACAGCCGCTTCATGGCGGAGACCGGCATGCGTGTGCCGACAACGCTGACCGCCAGCAGCGGGTCGTCCTCGGAGCAGTCCATTCCGCCGGAAAGCGTGACACCGATTTCGCCGTTGCCGATCTCACCCTGCTCGATGTCGACGCGCCGGCTGTTCGGATCGATGCGCAGCTGTAGCAGGAAGCGATTGAGCACGAGCGAGTCGGATGTTGTGGCCGAGGCCAGAACAACGGAGCCGCCCGACACTTTCAGACCCCAGGGGCCGCCTTCCTCGCGCGGCGCTACGAATTGCGCCATCAAGTTAAACCGATTAGCGCCGGAAACGACCTGGAACGGCATCAGGAGAGCCTGATGCGCGCCGTCCCAATCGAGGCTGACCTCGGCGCGATCAATGGGGATACGCACTAACGGGTCATCGGCATCAATGATGAAGCCCTTCTCGACCACGACCCGGCCGTCAAGCGTGTGGGGGATTCCGTCCGGCCCCAGATCGGCCTTGATGCGCGCCGAAATCGGCAGATCGGGCTCGTACAAGGCCCCGCCCCAGCGCATTGCGAACATCAGATCCTTGGCCGAGACCTTTTGCGTCTCGATGTCCACCAGGCGATGGCCGCGCTCTCCCGGCGTGATCGCAGCGCGCATCTGCCAAGGGCGTTCCGCGGCCTGCGATCCGAGCGTCACGGCGATGCCGCCATCCTTGGGCCGCGTGACGCTCAGATCAATGTTTGTGAATGTCCACTGCTTGCCCGTGCGCTCGTCATCGACAGTAAGATTTCCCCCCTTGAGCCCGATCTCGGTGAGATCACGACCGTCCAGAGCGGCGGCATCGAGACTCTCGATCCAGGCAAGCAGCGCGGCGAAATCCGGAACGCCAGTTCGAACGGTGGAGAGCGCAGGAGGTGCGCCCACGCCGAGGGTGGCAATTGGCGCGGGCTTCATCGGTAGCTGCGTCGAGCCGGTCACGAGCGGAGTGGACACCGCCGACGCGGTGACGAAAGCGCGCTTGTTGCCGCCTGCGAACACGGTCACCTTGCTGTCGTGCTCGATGCGCAGCGCCATCTCAGCCCCGACGAGGCTCAAGCGTTCCGCACGGGGATGGCCGGTGAGCAGACTCCAGCCGGAGATGCCGACCTCGGCCTTCGGTGCGCTCGCCACGACCATGCCGTCCGCATCGCGCACGACAATGTCGCGAATGCGCAACGATGGCCGTCCGTGCGCGCCGCGCTCGATCTGAGTGCCGCCAATCTCGACGTCGTGACCTTCCCCGAAATTCTCCTTGACCGCGGCGGCGAGCCAAGGCGTCGCAACATCAAGCTCGATCGGACCGCTGGACAACCGCCACCAGAGAGCGGCCATCGCAATGAACATAAAGACTTTAAATGCGCCGCCGACCAGAACGAGCCGGCGCAAACGCGGCCACCACAACACGAACCGCCTTCGCAAGGCGGATGAGCCAAGCGCGGATGTGTCTAAAAACGATGAGGCGGTTTGAGTTTCGTCGGATTGCGCGCGGCGCGGAACGTGTCGGCGCACTTCATCGCAGAGACAAGCCTCCAGCTTTCGGAGCGTCTCGAGCGTAGGATAAGATGGCTGCGCCGCCATGCCCCGACTTGGCGTCCCCTCGACAGCGATGGCCCGCGTGGCGGACCACCCTCCCCTCGCCGCCGGTCGACTCCCCTAAATCATCGACCTGGCAGCAATTTTGCCCGTAGCTGCGAATCCTTTTTTGATGCGCAAAAGGGACGAAAGGAAGGCGCGTCAGGGGCTTATCCCTCTCGGCCATAGGGGCGGCTTGCGCGCCGAAAATCGGCTTTTGCCGATTTCGGCCGCTAATCCCGCTCTAAAAGCGCGCCGGGGCACATTTCCGGAAAATTAACCATAATTGGTTCGAATTGGCGGCAATTAGCGTCGGCGTAACGTCGCCTGACGTAAGGACCCGGCGGGGATGCGTGAATGTCGTCGCAGTCATTATCATCGTACCACCACGGCGGCCAATCCGGCGACACCGACCGGTTCTATGCGCTGCGCGAGCGCCGGCTGGCGGGCTACACGCTGGCGCACGGCGGGCGGCAGTTTCGGCTTGGCCCGCTGGCGTTCTGGCTCGTTCTCGGCACCCTCGCGCTGATGGCCGTCTGGACGGTCGCAACCGCGACCTACTTTGCTTTCCGCGAGGACGTGCTCACAAGACTCATCGCCCGGCAGGCCGACATGCAATTCGGCTACGAAGATCGCATTGCCGAGCTGCGCGCCCAGGTCGATCGCATTTCGAGCCGCCAGCTGCTCGATCAGGAGCAGTACGAGCAGAAGCTCGACCAAATGCTGCGGCGCCAATCAGCCCTGGAATCCCGTGCCAACGCGTTCAGCGGCTTCGGCGATGTGACCTCATCGATCAGGCCGGCACCTCGAACGGGCGCAATCGGACCAGCGACCGGCAGCCCTTCCAAGCCCTCGCCCATCAATGGCAAGGGAGCTTTTCTCGTCCCGCGCGATCGCGCTCTGCCATCGGATTACCGCGCCAACATCGCCAGGAACGGCGGGGTGAGCGCGGCAATGGCGAAGCTTGAGGCTTCGCTCGATCGCGCGGAGCAGCGGCAGGCCGCCACGCTCGATTCCATCGAGGAGGATTATCAGCTCCGCGCGCAGCGAATCCGTGGCGTGCTCTCAGACCTTGGGGTCGGCGGAGTAAAAGCTGCAAACATTGACAAGGCTCGAGGGATGGGCGGACCCTTCGTGCCGCCGCATGCGCCGAAGGACGCCGGAGGATTCGAGCGCCAGGTCTACCGCATCAGCGTGGCGCGGATTCAGTTCCATCAACTTGCGCGCACGCTCAATAATGTGCCGGTGCGCAAGCCGGTCGGCGGCGAAATCGAGCTTGTGTCCAGCTTCGGCGTGCGAGCCGACCCCTTTACCGGCGCGCCGGCGATGCACACAGGGCTCGATATTCATGGCGAGGTCGGAGACCCGGTGCGCGCCACCGCCGACGGGACTGTGACCGCAGCGGGCTGGAGTGGAGGATACGGCAGGACGGTCGACATCGATCACGGAAACGGGCTCTCGACGCGCTACGCGCACCTCTCCTCCATTGATGTGCAGATCGGACAATCGATCAAGGCAGGACAAATTGTCGGCAAGGTGGGCTCGACAGGGCGCTCGACCGGCTCCCATCTGCACTACGAAACGCGGGTGAAAGGTGAAGCTGTCGATCCGCAGAAGTTTTTACGCGCAGGGCAGCGGCTCTCCGAGCTGTAGGGTGGGCAAAGGTGCGCGCAATCCAGCTTGCGCGCGTACGCCAAATGAGAGCGCGCACCGTGCCCACGCGTTCTCGCGTATGTAATCAAAGCACGCGTGCGCACGGCGCGCCCAATTGTCTGATGTTGTCCCGGAATACGGGCCGCGCGCCTTTGCGCACCCTACCGCCTGTCCGCCCTACTCCACATCATCCACTGAAACCGGCTCCTTGCCGAACGCCTTTTGCGACAGTGCCGCCTCCATGAACTGGTCGAGATCACCATCGAGCACCGCGCCGGTATTCGACGTGGACACGCCGGTGCGCAGATCTTTCACCATCTGGTAGGGCTGCAGCACGTAGGAGCGGATCTGATGCCCCCAGCCGATGTCGGTCTTGGCGGCCTGCTCCGCGGCCGCCTGCTCCTCGCGCTTTTTGAGCTCCATCTCGTAAAGCCGCGCGCGCAGCATCTGCCAGGCTTGCGCGCGGTTACGATGCTGCGAGCGATCATTCTGACAATAGACCACGATATTGGTCGGGATATGGGTGAGCCGGATCGCCGACTCGGTCTTGTTGACGTGCTGTCCGCCGGCACCGCTCGCCCGCAGCGTATCGACACGCACATCCGTTTCCTTGATGTCGACCTGGATGCGATCATCGATCACGGGATAAACGTTCACACTGGCAAATGAGGTATGGCGGCGCGCATTGGAATCGAACGGGGAGATGCGAACGAGGCGGTGCACGCCGTTCTCGGTCTTGAGCCAGCCATAGGCGTTGCGGCCCTTGACCGCAATGGTCGCAGACTTGACGCCGGCTTCCTCGCCCTCGGTCTCTTCCAGATATTCGATCTTATAACCATGCTGCTCCGCCCAACGCGCATACATGCGAAGCAGCATGTTGGCCCAGTCCTGGCTCTCGGTGCCGCCGGCGCCGGCGTGAACTTCAAGGTAGCTGTCGTTGGCATCGGCCTCGCCCGCGAGCAGCGCCTCGAGCTCGCGCCGCGCCACCTCGGCTCTGAGCTTTTGCAGCGCTGCCTCCGCGTCGGCGATGGTCTTGTGGTCGTTCTCGGCTTCGCCCAGCTCGATCATGGTCTGGTGGTCATCGAGTTCCTGCTCGATGCGCGCGATTGAGCCCAGCTGATCCTCGAGCGCGGTGCGCTCCTGCATTACGCGTTGCGCGCGCTGCTGATCGTTCCAGAGATTGGGATCCTCGGCCTGCCGGTTGAGCTCGGCAAGGCGTGCACGTGCCTTGTCGACGTCAAAGATGCCTCCTCAGCAGCGCGATCGACTGCTTGATCTCATCCACAAGATCCTGGATTTCAGCGCGCATGGCAGGGATGTAAAGGCTCGGCGTGTCTCGCGCAATGGGAACCATGTAGGGCAGATTAGCGACAGCCGCGATCAGCGGCCGGAGCGTAATCCGCTGACGCAAGTCGGGCTTGCCCGACTTGCGCATGAATATATTGCGCAACCCGGGCAGGCCCGGGTTGCGCCGGCGGGTTACGCGATCCAAGTCGGCTGAAGAGCAGCCGACTTGGACGCTAATCTAACCCGCCCTACGAGGTTGTGCGATCGACAATCAGTGCCACTGGTCCTCCCCCGTCCGGGCCCTGGTGCTCGGCGCCGCCAGAAACGTAAATCTCGGCGTGCCCCACGAGTCCTGCAAGCGCGCCGCAGACAAAGGCCCGCGCATGACGCGTGGCCGCCACATCGGAATCATCGAGCATGGCGTGGCGATAACCGCGCAGCCGGCCGTCATGACTGGCCTCCGCTTTGGCAAGCACAATGAGCCGCTCGCGGTCGCTTGACGAAAGTTGCCCGGCAGTCGCGAGCCCCAGTCGGCCAAGCGCCGCCCGCACCGGCTCGATGTCGATTGCGTCGCTCATGACGGCGTGATCAATGGCGAGCGGGCCGGACCATGTCGCCGACATGCCAAGCACAACGATCTCGTGCCCGAGGAGCTCGATGCCGGCGGAGCTGCTCGCGCGTGCGGACCACAGGTCCCAGCGCGTGCCGATTTCGGCATCTTTAAGCTCTGCCCGATTGATCTCGCCGAGCGCAACCGCAGCGCCCAGGGCGCTCGCAGCACGCGAGAGCCCCATGGACTTGAGCGTGTCGGGGGCAGCCACAGTCGCACCGCGACGCGCGGCGTCGCCGATGCGCGCAACCGTGAGCAGCGGGCATTTGATCTGCACGAAATGGACGTCGCCGGCATCAACAATGCCGGCGTCCAGCATGGCCGCCTGCACGCCGGCCGCGACCTGATCGACCTGTTGCAGGCGGCCGAGGTGCTCGAATGGAAGCTGCGCTGTGTGAGCGCGGCCAATCGCCAAAGCCGGCCGTTCGCCATCGGCACCTTCGCCGCGCTCGAACACAATCCAGTGCGGTGCCATGCCACCCTCGGTGCCGCCCGACATGACAAGACAGATTTGCTCGGCCTCCTCTACCGCGCGATAGCGCAAAAACAAAAGCTTCAGCGCGAGCGTCGCGAAACCGCGGCTGAAATCGTTGACGAGGCCATTGCCCTCGGTCTTGCCAAGAACCGCGATCACGTCTTGCGGATTGATGCGCTTGCCAGCAATCGCGGCCTCAATGCCTGACACGTCATCCGGCGCAGAGGCCGAGATGCGGTGTAGCTTGGCAACGGGCATGGGCGTCAGTTGCCGAGATCAGGCATGACACGCTCCGCCTTCGGCGGCAGAAATGAACGGCTGAACACATCCGTCACCGCCGGCGCGCGCGGCAACTCGAATGCCGCGACGATGGTGTCAACGGATTGCGTCATGCGCTGCTCGTTCACGTCGCCGATCCCAAGCTCGGCCGCCTCCGGCGTGGCGATGAGAGTCCTGGCCGCATAGATCAGGCGCTGCTTTTCGATTGCCGCGTTGAGAAGCGGCTCCTGTTTTGCCAGCAATTCAATCGCCGCGTCGGGACTGGCAAGCACTTCGCGCATTGCCTTGTTGATGGCGCGAACAAGGCCTTTCACCGCCTCGGGCTTCTCTGTTGCAAGCCTGCGCGAGACCATGACACCGTTGGAATAGAGATCGACGCCCGAAGCGGAATAGCTGATCCAGCGGAAATCCTTCTCCGGATCGAGCTTGAGCGCGACCAGGTTCATGTAGCTCGTCACGGTGAAAATGGCGATCACGTCGACCTGGCCCTGCAACAGCATCTGCTCCTGCAGATTGGGCGCGACGTTGAGGATCTTGATCGCGTCATACGCGATACCGTTCTTCTTTGCGAGCAGGGGCAGGAGTTTGAACGAAGCGCCGCCCGGCGGCGTGCCGAGCGTCTTGCCGGCCAGATCCTTGAACGACGTGATCGGGCTTGCCGCCTTCGTCAGCAGCGCAAACGGCGCCTTGTTATAGATCATGTAAACCATGACGGGCGCTTCGTCCGGCTTGGCGGCCGCGTTCTGAATAATGGCGTTCATGTCGCCGAAACCCGCATCGTAGGCACCCGACATGATGCGGGTGACGGTCGCGGCCGAGCCCTCCCCCTGATCGATGGCGACAGCAAGCTTCTCGGCGGCGAAATAGCCCTTCTCTTGCGCCCAGAAATACCAGGCGTGGACGCCCTGGAGTTTCCAATCCAGCGTGAACCGGATCCTGGTCGGCTCTTGCGCGGAGGCGGCGCTGATTGAAATCGTGATGCCAAGCACGAGAGCAGCAAGGCTGCGGGTTAAAGTCATATCAGACTCCTTTGGTGATCATGAGCTCGCGTGCCCCCGGCAGCAGCGCAGCGCTTGGCGCTGCGCCCGCGATACGTGGGTCGAATCAGCCCATCGCGAATTCGTCCTTGCGCAGCGCCCAGCCGGTCACGCGCACTTCGATAAAAGAGAAGATGACGTAGAGTCCAACGCCGAGGACGGCGAGCACGAGCAGACCCGCGAACACAAGCGGCACGTCAAAGCTCGAACTCGCAATCATCATCAGATTGCCGATCCCCCGATTGGAAGCCACGGTCTCGGCGATCACGGTGCCGACGAAAGCCTGCGTCACCGCCACTTTCAACGACGCAAAGAAATACGGCATGGCGCGAGGCAGCCCCACATTGACGAGAATATCGAGCCGGCTGGCCTTGAGCGCGCGCATCACGTCTTCCAGTTCCGGCTCGGTGGTCGCAAGGCCAGTGGCGACGTTCACGACAATCGGAAAGATGCAAAGGATCATGGCTGTGAGCACCGCTGGCACCGTACCTGCACCGAACCACAGCACGAAGATCGGCACCACCGCGACCTTGGGAATGCTGGAAAACCCGACGAGGAGCGGATAGGCGACATCATAGGCAAGGCGCGAGGAGCCAATGAATGCGCCCAGAAGCACGCCCCACACAATGCCGAGACCGAAGCCGACCAGCGTCGCGTAGAGCGTCTGCGCAGCGTGCGGCATGATGGCGGGCAGGCGCGTCCATAGCGTTTCCAGGATTTGCGTCGGGCGCGGAAGCACGATGTCTTTGACCCCGAACATGAGGCAAAGCAGCTCCCAGGCGACGAAAAAGCCGATGATGAGCGCAGCCGAAGCCATCCGCCGGCGCAGTTGCGGGTTCACTGGGCGATCTCCTTCTCCGGGCGTGCGCCGACGATAAGCTCGCGCAGGCGCTGGGTGAGAGCGACAAATCCCGCATCATAAGACATCGCGATGGTGCGCGGGCGCGGGAACGCCACGACGCTCTCATCGATGATGCGGCCGGGACGCGCCTGCATGACGCAGATGCGGTTGGCGAGATAGGCGGCCTCTTTGAGATCATGGGTGACAAGCACAACGGTCGGCCGGTGCGTCATCCACAGCTCCTGCATGATCGCCCAAAGCTCCTCACGCGTGAACTGATCAAGCGCACCGAAGGGCTCGTCCAGCATGAGGAGCTGCGGCTCGTGAACAAGCGCGCGGCAGAGCGAGGCGCGCTGGAGCATGCCGCCGGAGAGTTGCCAGGGATATTTGTCGCTGAAGCCTTTGAGCCCGACCTGTGCGAGCAGGGTCTCGATGCGATCAGTGAACTCGGTCTTGCGCTTTGCGCGGTATTTCTGCCGGAACGGTGGAACGATCTTGAGTGGGAGCATGACGTTCTCCCGCAGCTTGAGCCATGGCAGCAAGGTCGGGTTCTGAAACGCCATGCCGACGCGAACCGGCTCGGCGCCGACTTCGCGGCCGGCGACGAAGACATATCCACTGCTAGCGCGAATGAGGCCGGTAACCAGCTTGAGAATGGTGGACTTGCCGCAGCCGGACGGGCCCACCAGCGCGATGAAATCGCCCTTGTCGATGGCGAGATCGGTCTCATCGAGAGCATGCACCGAACGCTCGCCCTGGCCATAGGTGAGCGTGACTTTCTCGAGCTTGACGAAATGTTCCCCGTGCGCTGCCTCGCTCGCCATAACATGGGCGGGAGAAGCCATCAGCATCATGCTGCGTGCTCGCGCAAGCGGACGATGGCCTGCATGGTCCCATCCGCGTTGCGCACCCTGGCGGGAGGCATTTTCTGAATGGCGTGAACGGAGCGGCCCCATCCCCGCGTGTGCGGGAGAAGTGCGCGATTGCGCATCACGAAACGTCCGCGCACCAGGGTGTGGATGGGCAGACCCTTCACGCGCCTTCCGTTCCAGGGTGTGATTTTCGAGCGCGATTGCAGCGCGGCGTCCTCGATGGTCAATTCGCGCGCGAGATCGACAACCGTAATGTCGGCGTCGGAGCCCGGCGCAACCACACCCTTGCGCGGATAGAGCCCGAAAATTCTCGCTGGGTTGGCCGCGCTCCAGCGCACGTAGTCGCAGATGCCAAAGCGCCCGGCATTTGCCTCGGTCAGCATGAGCGGCATCTGGGTCTCGACGCCGGGGAAGCCGCAATCGACCGTCCAGATATCGTTGCGCGTTTTCTCCTCAGGGGAATGGGGCGCGTGATCGGTTGCTATCAGATCAATGGTGCCGTCGGCGAGCGCCTGCCATAGCGGCTCCTGATTGCGCTTCTCACGGACCGGCGGATTGACCCGAATGGTGCCGGCGAACCGCGCATAATCCTCACTCGACAGCATGATGTAATGCGGGCATGTCTCGCCGGTGATGTCGACACCGCGCGCCTTGGCTTCGCGCAGCGGACGAAGCTCTTCCGCCGACGATATGTGCAGGATGTGGATGCGCGCTCCCGTCCATTCCGCAAGCAGGGCGGCGCGGCTTACCGCTTCGACTGCAACGACCGCCGGACGCGAGGCAAGATGGGCAAGCGGATCGAGGCGCCCTGCCCCGCGCAACCGTGCCTCGCGCCGCTCCATGATGGAGTTCGTCTCGGCATGGAGCGAAATGCGCTTGCCGGTGGGCGCCACAACCTCGAATGCTTCCAGCATGGCGCCAGTCGAAGGGCATGGGATCCTGCCGAAGGTGTTTCCCATGTAGAGCTTGAATCCGATCACGCCGCCGGCGACCAGCGCGGGGACGTGCGCGATGGTGTCCTCGCCGAGCAATCCGTAAAGCCCGAAATCGACATGCGCCTTCTCGGCAGCGATGCGGTGCTTTGCCGCGAGCGCTTCGGCGGTGCCGGCAGGCGGAATGGTGTTGGGCATGTCGAAGACCGTGGTGACGCCACCAGACGCCGCCGCCGCCGTGCCGCTCGCAAAATCTTCCTTGTGGGGATAGCCGGGATCGCGGAAATGCACGTGCACATCAATGGCGCCGGGAAGGACGTATAGCCCGCTAGCGTCAAGCGTCTCGCGCGCTTGCGGCATCGCTTCGTCGCTGCCGACCGCGATGATGGTGCCGTCCTTGATCGCTACATTGGTCTTGACGACGAATTGCGGCGTCACCACTTTGCCGCCGCAAATGAGAAGATCGGCGCTTGTCATTGCATACCCACTCACAACATCGCCCAACCGCCATCGACAGGCAGATCTATGCCGGTAATCTGGCGTGCGGCGTCGCTCGCCAGGAACAGGCAGGCATTCGCCACATCGGCATCCGTGGTCAGACGCCGCAGCGCGTATTCCGCAGCATGGCGCTCGGCTGCCTCCTCCCTGGAGATGCCGAGGCGCGTGGCCATCTCGGCGCAGACCTTCTCGCGAAAGCGCGGGCCGTCGACCATGCCCGGCGCCACGCAGTTGACGTTGATGTTGTAGGGTCCGGCCTCGAGCGCAAAGCACTTGGTGATTCCGCGTAGTCCCCATTTCGACGCTGAATAGGCCATGCGGCCGGCGCGGCCGCGCATGCCGAAGGTTCCTCCGACATTGACGATCTTGCCGTAGCGTTGCGCCATCATGGTGGGCAGCACGGCGCGCATGGTGTGGAAACAGCCATTCATGTTGAGTGTGACGATGTCATCGAACTCTTCGGGCGTGGTCTCAACTCCGCTCTTGCCGATCGGCCCCGATCCTCCGGCGACATTTACGAGAATGTCGATGCGGCCATAAGCCTTTTTGGTTTCATTCGCGGCATGCTGGCACTGTGCGGGATCGGTGAGGTCGCACTTTATAACGATCGC
>Ga0209526_10001204_pt1 | contig 17197 bp, 20 predicted proteins | sample JacPinW_OM2H0_M1_FD_188566 | JGI IMG/M metagenome (GOLD analysis project Ga0209526, IMG submission 188566) | Forest soil microbial communities from Algoma, Ontario, Canada - Jack Pine, Ontario site 1_JW_OM2H0_M1 (SPAdes) (version 2) | ecosystem: Environmental > Terrestrial > Soil > Boreal... | reverse complement strand
GCCGCCGATCAAGGCGACCGGCGGCGCCCCTGGGTTACCCGCAGCGAGCGGTGGGGTGGCGCCGCTAGCTGGCGACGAGCGAACGGGGCTGGACCGCCGCGCCCGCTGACCCAGCGGCGGGCTCGATCAGCAGCGGAACGAGGTCAGCGTTCGCCGGGAGCGACTGCGCCCAGCTGAAGCCGCCCCACGACCAGCCCTTGTCGATGTCGTACGCGACGGCGCGCAGGTTCAGGCTGGTCAGGTCGACCAGCACACCTGGGCCGTAGGCCTGCTCGATCACCGTGCCGGTGTTGACCGGCAGCGTGGAGAACATCAGCAGGACCTTCTCGATGGGCGCGATGATGTCGAGGCCGCCGCCGTGCAGCGGGAATGCGCACATCGGGTTGGTCTTGCCGTCGGCGGCCCGTTGTGAGATGCCGCAGGTGAACGGGGTGCTTTGGGTATTGAAGATGGAGATTGCCTGTTTGGCACCGCCGTCCGTGACGTCTCCTTCCCCGGTCGCTGTGACGTTCAGGGTCTGGTCGAGGTCGATGTCAGTGCTGAAGCTGGCCTCGACGCGGCCTTTCGGGATGATGCTGCTGATCGAGGTGTAAGCCTGGTACTGAACCGACCAGATGATCTGGGTGAGCGCGGAGTAGTGCGGGCTGGGCAGGCTGAACCAGACCAGCGGGCGGGCGCCGCCACCCGCCGCGGCCTGCACCGCCTTGAAGCCGTACAGGACATATCCGTCATCGTGCAGCTGGGTCACCGTATCCGAGGACATGGTGATGTCGATCTCGTACTCCGTGGCGCCCACCCGGCCAGCATGAAGGCCGGCCCTGGAGCCGTTGCCGTTGACGCTGACCGCCGCATCAGCCCAGGTGAAGTTCCAGCTGGTGCGCTTGCCCTTGGCCACCTGGATCAGGTTGTTCTCGAATATGGTGTGGTTGACGGTCCCGGTGTAGTCGACCCGCTTGCTGGCGTTGCTGCCCTGCACGCTGCCCACCGTGCCGCCGGACTCGGCCATCGCCTTCGTGATGTCCTGGTTCGACGGAACGCTGGCCTGGTTTTTTTCGATTACCACGAAACTCATGATGTGTGCCTTTCGCTGGACGTACCTGCCGTCGTTGGCTTGCCTGTCCGATCTCGAAGCAGGGCGCGCCCCGGGGGCGAGCGGCCCACGGCGATCGGCATCAGCAGCCCAGGCGGGCCGTCTGACTGCTGCTTTTGCCGCGCACCCGCCGGGGAGGCAATCGCACCAGGATCATAACGTTTAGTAACGATCTTGTTACTTTCTGTAGTCACAGTTCCGAAGCATCTCCCGGCGTGGGCGGAGGAACAACCCACCTGCGGGCGAATCTCTCGAACTGCTTTCCCCCGGCCGGCGGAGCCGGAGGGAGGAGGGCGGATGGCCGCGCGAGGACGGCTCGCCGACCTTCCGGGCAGGTCAGCGGCGGGCACGTCATCCGATAGGAGGCATCCGTCCGGCGGTATCCGCCATCCGCGGGGTATGTCAGGGGTAGCCGAGTCGCCGCCCTGGGGAGGTCCCTGTGTCCTGCACGCCCCGATTCCTGTCCCTGTCTCAAGTCCAGCGGGAACTCGGGCTCACGCGAGGCCAGGTGACGGCGCTCATCGAGACAGGCGCCCTGCCGGCCTTCCAGATCCTCGGCGAGTGGCGCGTCGAGTACGTGATGCTCGACCGGCTGGTGGACCGGTTGTACGAACAGGATGCGGACTTGGCACCCGGCATCGTTGCCGCACCGCCGGACAGCCACCCGGCCAGCCTCACCACCGCACCGGCCCGCCGGGCCCCGATGGACGCGATGACGCCGCAGCAGCAGCGCATCGGCCATCTGGTCGGCCAGGGCCTGTCCAACGCCGAGATAGCCCAGCGCCTGTCCCTGGAGATCAGCACGGTAAAGAGCCACATCTCCCGGATGCTGCAGCGCCTGAACCTGCACAACCGCCAGCAGCTCATTGCCCACCTGTGGCGTACCGGCTTCGTCGCCAGCCCGGAGACAGAGACCGAAGCCTTAGCTTGACTTTTAACCCAAACGATCACCAAGGCCGGTCATCGATGGGCGGGGGTGCTTCTCAGCCGAGTGCCGGTCGCAGATCCGGGCCGGCGGGCCGTGCGAGACTTGGCCGTATGGCCGCGAATGAACGCCTGATGGCTCAGGCCTCGTCGTTCGGCGCCGCTGCCGCCACCTACGAGCGGGGCCGGCCGTCTTACCCGTCCCGGGCCATCGACTGGCTGCTGCCGCCTGGCGCACGGCGCGTTCTGGACCTCGGGGCCGGCACCGGGAAGCTCACCCGCCTGCTGCGCGACAGGGGCCTGGACGTCGTTGCCGTCGAGCCGTCGGGCGGGATGCGCGAGCAGTTGACCCGGTCGGTCCCGGGTACCGAGGTCCGTGCGGGAACGGCGGAGGACATCCCGCTGGACGACGGCAGTGTCGACGCGGTTCTCGTGGCGCAGGCCTGGCATTGGGTGGACCCGCGCCGGGCCGTCCCCGAGGTAGCGCGGGTACTCGGGCCTGGCGGGCAGCTTGGCCTGTTGTGGAATGTCCGCGACGAGCGGGAGGACTGGGTGGCCCAGCTCGGCCAGATCATCCACGGCGATCACAGCCAGGACATGGCCAGCGCTGCTCCCCCGGTCGGCCCGCCGTTCGGGCCGGTCGAGCGGCTCGACGTCGAGTGGCGTAGCCACCTCACCCCGGACACTGTGATCGACCTGGCCGCGTCCCGCAGCTACATCATCACCATGACGCCTGACGAGCGGGCTGCGGTCCTCGCGGCGGTTTGGCACCTGGTGGGCACCCACCCCGCCCTGGCCGGCGCGGCTGAGGTCGTCCTGCCGTACGTGACCAGGTGCTCCCGTGCGTTCCTGCCTGGTGACGGCCCGATCAGCGGGGCGTAAGGCCGATCAGCAACTGGTCCACGACATGCTCCGCATAGTCCGGGGAAATAGCTTCCGGCTCGTACTTGCCCCGCATCATCACGGCGCCGACCAGCATGAACAGCGCCGCATCGACGTCGATGTCGGCGCGCAGCTCCCCGTTGCCCGCGCCGCGCCGGAGCACCTGCCTGAACACTTCCCGGCGCGGCTCGACCACGGTCTGCTCGTAGCGCTCCAGCAGCCGCGGGTATTTCTGCCCCTCGCCCAGCAGCAGCGCGAATTCCCTGGTGCGCCGGGGGTCCCCGGTATCCGCGGCCATGGTCCGGAGCAGGGCGATCAGGTCCTCGCGGACCGAGTGCCCACGCGGCTCGGGCAGCGGCGTCTTCAGGGAGGCGAAGGCGGCGAGGAGCAGGTCCTCCTTGCCCGGCCAGCGCCGGTAGATGGTGGCCTTGCCGACACCGGCCCGGGCCGCGACCTGCTCGATGCACAGGCCCTCGACCCCGGACTCGGCGAACAGGGCGAGCGCCGCCTCGATGATGGCACGGTCGGCACGCTCACTGCGCGGCCGGCCCGGACGGCGGTGCGCGGGCACCAGGTCCGGGCCGGACCTGGTGCCCTCGTCAACGACGCTGTTGACCTCGGTTTGCATCGACTTACCCTTCTGCCGCCGCCGGAACGGCCGAGCCGATTTCCGCGGGAACGGCCGAGCCGACCTCCGCGGGAACGGCTGAGCCAGCCTCCGCCTGCGGGCCGGCCGTCACGGGCACGGCGTCAGCGGCCGGGCGGCCGGGCATCCAGAGGAGAACCACAATGGCGCCGATGAGGGTGATGGCCGCCGAGACGATGGTGGTCACGTGCATCGCGTGCACGAACGCGGAGTCCGCGAACCCGTTGAGGCGCGCGCCGGCGCTACCGAGCTTGGACGCCACGGTCTGCGTCGCGGTGATCGAGCTCGCCGCGGCGTTCCTGGCCGTCGGCGGCAGCCCAGCCAGGTGCGGGCTGAGCTGGCTGCGGTAGGCCTGGGCCAGGATCGATCCCAGCACCGCTACGCCAAGCGCCCCAGCGACCTGGCGGGCGGTGTTGGTCAGCGCGGATCCGGAGCCCGCCCGCTCCCTGGGCACGACGGACATGACCGCCTCGGTGGCCGACGGCATGACAGCGCCCATCCCGGCGCCCTGCACGAAGAAGATGACACCGAGCACCCAGATCGGCGTGGCCGTGCCGAGGGTCTGGTAACCGGCGAGCGCCAGCGTCACGAGCAGCAGCCCGGACGCGCCCACCGCCTTGGCCCCGTACCGCCGTACGAGCGGGGCACTGCGCGGCGCCGCCAGCATCTGGCCGGCGGCGAACGGAAGCGTCAGCAGCCCGGCGGCCAGCGGGCTGTAGCCGCGCACGCCCTGCAGGTAGAAGCTGAGGAAGAAGAACGCGCCCATCATGCCGAAGAAGACCATGGCCAGCGCGGCGATCGCGGACGAGAGCCGCGGGTCGCGGAAGAGCTTCACGTCCAGCGACGGATGGCTGAGCCGGGTCTCATACCAGCCGAACGCGACGAGCACGGCCAAGCCAGCCAGACTGGTCCCGAGCACATCCCAGTGGATCCAGGAGCCCTTCTCCCCGCCCTGGATAATCCCGTACACCAGGAGCACGAGGCCGGCGATGGAGGCTAGGACGCCCACGTAGTCGATACGGCCCGGGTTCGGGTTCCTGGACTCGGGCACGAGCAGCAGTATCGCCACGACACCCAGCGCGGTGATCGGGACGTTGATCAGGAAGACCGATCCCCACCAGAAGTGCGCGAGCAGCAACCCGCCCACGATCGGGCCGAGAGCGACGCCGATGCCCACGGCGATGGCCCAGATGCCGATGGCGCGGGCCCGCTCGCGCGGGTCGAAGACGTTGGAAATGATCGACAGCGTCTGCGGCATGACCGCGGCCGCGCCGAGGCCCATCGCCGCACGCGCCCAGATCAGCTGGGTAGGACTGTGCGAGTACGCGGTGAGCAGTGAGAAGATGCCAAACATCGCCATGCCGAACGTCAGCATGCGCTTACGGCCGATCCGGTCGCCGATCACGCCGAAGGTGAACAGGAGCCCCGCGAACACCAGGGTGTAGGAGTTGATCCCCCACTCCAGCTGGCTCTGGCTGGCGCCCAGGCCGACCTTGGGCTCGGCGATGATCTTCAGTGCCACGTTCAGCACGGTGTTGTCCAGGACGATTGCGATCAGGCTGATAACCAGGACGCCGAGGATGAGCCATCGGCGCCGGTAGATCTTGTCGGCGGAGTCCTGGTCCCGCCTCGGAAGTGAGATAAGCGAAGCCATGGTGCCCTTCGTGGTCAGAGGGAAGCCCGCGACGTATGGCGGCGTTACCCTGACGAGTCCTGCCCGTGGCGGCGCAGGTTAGCTAACGATACGGAACAGGTCCGTATCGCAAAAGATTCCCCGCCACGCCGGAAAATTCTCGCCCTGTCTAGGCAGCACGCTGCGGGACTATCTCAGGCGCGCGGAACGTGCCATGATCGAAGCGTCCGGGGACGCCGTGAGGGCGCCACGAGGCGTGGAGGATTCCGAGATGCACGCTCATCAAGAAGCAGGTTCAGGCACGGCCGCGACCAGCCCGCGGACCGCAGCGCAGAACCCGGCGGACCGCGATGCGGGTACCGCCCCTGGGCCTGGGGCCCAGCCACAGCACGAACCGCTCTACGGTGGGCACGCCAGCCGGCGGGTCACCGTGCGGGACCTCGCGGCGGCCAAGGCGCGCGGCGAGAAATGGCCGATGCTCACCGCCTACGACGCGCTGGTCGCGCGGGTCTTCGACGACGCCGGCATCCCGGTGCTCCTGGTCGGGGATTCGGCCGGCATGGTGGTGTTCGGGCACGACACCACCATCCCCGTGACCGTGGATGACCTGATCCCGCTCACCGCCGCCGTGGTGCGCGGCACGAGCCGGGCGCTGGTCGTGGCCGACCTGCCGTTCGGCTCCTACCAGGCGTCGCCGGAGGCAGCGCTCGCCGCGGCGGTCCGGTTCCTCAAGGAGACCGGGGCGCACGCGGTCAAGCTGGAGGGCGGCCACCGGGTGCTGCGCCAGGTCGAGGAACTCGTCGCGGCCGGCATCCCGGTCATGGCGCATCTCGGGCTGACCCCGCAGTCGGTCAACGCCTTCGGCGGCTACCGGGTCCAGGGCCGGGGCGAGGAGGGCGAGCGCCTGCTGCAGGACGCGAAGTCGCTGGAGGCGGCGGGTGCGTTCGCCGTCGTCCTGGAGTGCGTGCCCGCCGACCTGGCCGCGCGGGTAACGGGCACGGTGTCCATTCCGACCATCGGGATCGGAGCAGGACCCGGCTGCGACGCCCAGGTACTCGTATGGCAGGACATGGCCGGGCTGACGCCGCGGACCGCCAAGTTCGTCAAGAAGTACGCGGACGTAGCAGGCGTGCTCGGGCAGGCGGCCCAGTCGTTCGCCAGGGACGTGATAGCCGGGGAGTTCCCCGCGCCGCAGCACTCCTACCGCTGAGCTCCCACCGCCCGGTACCGCTCCGCCGCCGGTACCGCTCCGCCGCCGGTACCGCTCCGCCGCCGGTACCGCCCCGCCGCCGGTACCGCCCCGCCGCCGGTACCGCAACAACGGTAAAACGTATCAAGCGTCGCTATAACGACAGCAAAGCGCATCAACCGTTGTTGGGGCGCCGGGTCCCGGCCGCTGGGGCGGGGTTGGGTTGGGCTATGTGCGGCTAGATGTCGGTGAACCGCAGGCCGGCGTGCGCCTTGTACCGGCGGTTCACCGACACCAGGTTGGCGGTCAGCGCCTCCACCTGCCCGCAGTTGCGCAGGCGGCCCGCGTAGACACCGCGCACACCAGGGAGCCGGCTGGCCAGTTCCTGCACGATGTCGGTGGCCGCCCGGTCGTCCCCGAGCACCATCACGTCCAGGTCAATCGCGATGACCTTCGGGTCAAGCAGCAGCACCGCCGACACGTGGTGGAACGCGCCGACGACCCAGCTGCCGGGCAGCACCGCGGCCGCCTGCTGGGCGGCGCTGCCCTCCTCGACCGGCAGCGGGTAGGCGCCGCGCCCGTCGAACCCAATCGGGTTCACGCAGTCGATCACGATCTTTCCGCTGAGAGTCTCCGCGAGCGAGGCGAGCAGTTCCCGGTGCCCGTCCCAGGGCACGGCCACGATCACCACATCCGCCTCGCGGGCCGCGTCGGCGTTGGCCATGCCGCGGATCCTCCGGTCCGGGCCAAGGGCCTCGGCCGCGGCCACCGCCCGCTCGGCGCTGCGCGACCCGATGATCACTGGGTTGCCCGCGAACGCGAACCGGTGGGCCAGGCCACGGCCCTGCTCACCGGTGCCGCCCAGGACCGCGATCACCAGATGGGCGAGGTCCTTGGTCATAACGGGTGATCCCTGCGCTGCGGCCATGCCCTGATCCTGCCAGAACGCCTCTGTCCGCAGTGGCACGATGGACCCCATGGATGCGAGGCAGGTGGCAGCGCTGCGCGGGTTGCTGGCCAGCACCGGCTGGCTGGAGCGCACCACGGAGTTCGCGCGGGCCCTGCGCCGCTCCTCCCGGACCCGCGGCGGCCTCCTCATCGTCGGCACGCCTGACGCGGAGCCCTGGCACCTGGCCGCGCACCTGGACGAGGAGAGCCGGATGAGCCGGGTGCCGGAACTCGAGCCCACGCTGATCCGCTGGGACCCGCCGCCGGACGCGCCGCCGCACCTGCGGACCGGCCTGACCCGCCTTGACCGGGCCCAGCGCGGCGAGACGCTGTTCGTGGTCAGCCCGCAGGCGGCCCCCGATGCCCTGCTCGAACGGGTGCACAGCGCCCGTAAGGTCGCCACCGTCCTCGCCCTGGACCAGGGTGACCCGGAGCTTGAGGCGATGGCCCACGAGGTGCTCACTGTGCGGACGGACAGCGCACCCGTGTCCTTCGACGCTGCCCAGCACCTGGTCAGCGCCGCAGCCGGGGCGGCCGGGGCGGCCGGCAGCCGGCCGCGCGCCGGGCTGCGTGAGCGTCTGGGCCGGCTGCTCGACGCGGTCAGTGGGCCAGCCTCTGGGTAACCCATCGTGCTGTCTGAGTGGTCTGCGAGGGGAGTCTTCTTCGGCTGCACGCTCCAGGAACCCCCTTCACAGACCGCTAGATTGGCGGCATGAGCACCCAGGAAACCGCCACCGTCCCCTCCCAGGCCGACAAGGCCGAGCTGTTCCGCGCGCTGCACGAGGGCCCGGAGCCATTGCTGCTCCCCAATCCGTGGGACGCTGGCTCCGCGAAGCTCCTCGCCTCACTCGGTTTTGCCGCGCTGGCCACGACGAGTAGCGGTTTCGCGGCCACGCTGGGGCGGCTGGACGGATCGGTGACCCGCGAGGAGGCGCTCGGCCACGCGGCGCAGGTCGCCTCGGCGACCAGCCTGCCGGTCTCGGCCGACCTGGAGAATGCCTTCGCCGACGAGCCGGACGGTGTCGCCGAGACCATCAGGATGGCGGTGCAGGCCGGCCTGGCCGGCTGCTCGGTCGAGGACTTCACTGGCCAGCCCGGGTCGCCGATTTACGACATCGGGCTCGCCACCGACCGGGTCGCGGCGGCCGCGGCGGCCGCCCAAGCCGGCCTGGTCCGGCTGGTGGTCACCGCGCGGGCCGAGAACTACCTGCATGGCCTGCCGGACCTGGCCGACACCATCACCCGGCTGCAGGCCTACCAGGAGGCTGGGGCCGACGTGCTGTACGCGCCGGGCCTGACCAGCCTGGACGAAGTGCGCCAGGTGGTGCGTGAGGTCGATCTGCCGGTCAACGTGCTCGCCATGCGAGGCGGCCCGCCCGTCTCCGAACTGGCCTCAGCCGGCGTGCGCCGGGTCTCTGTCGGCGGGGCTTTCGCTTTCGCCGCGCTCGGGGCGCTCGTGGAGGCGGCCCGCGAACTGCGCGAGCAGGGCACGTACGGCTATCTCGAGCGCGCCGCGGTCGGCCGCTCAGCGGTGGGTGCCGCGTTCGGCGGCTAGCTGCTTGGGGCCGCCTGCCACGTAAGCCCGCGAGCTTAGCCGGATTGCGCTGTCAGCCGTGATGGCAGGGAGTCCCGCTAACTGCCGGGTGAGAGCCCGTGGGTTCGCCACGGCCGGCGCCGCCCGGCCCCGGGCCGGGCCAGTTCCCGACGGTGGGTGGTGAGGATCGCGGTGGCGGCCAGGCCGGATGCGATTGTGGCTGCCGCTGAGGCGAGCAGGGTGTGCTGGGCGCCGAGCCATGCGGTGAGCGGCCCGCCGAGCGCGGTGCCGAGCGGGGTCGCGAGCACGGTCAGCGCGCCGCGGGCGGCCAGGACCTGAGAGAGCAGTTCCGGGGGGCTTTCCCGCTGGAACAAGGTGGCCGACAGGGCGGGATAGGGCGCATAGAGCAGGCCGCCGGCGAAGCAGGCCAGGGCGGGGACGGGCAGCCGGAGCAGGCCCAGCGGGGTGAGCGCGGCGCCCCAGCGACCAGGTGCCTGCCCGCCAGCGCCCGCAGCGGCCTGGCCAGCAGCACCGCCCCGGCCGCGCCCGGTAGCGTGTACGCGGCGACCGCCACGCCCACCACCAGGTCGCGGTCGGCGGGCGGCGCGATCCGGATCGCCAGCCACGCCACGCCCACCGCGCTCATCCCGTCGCCGACCGCCGACACCGCGAAGGCGGGCAGCAGGCGGCGCAGCACCGGACTCGCGATGACCGGGGAAACGGCCACGCGAAACTCCGCGGCTAGCATGACTTTCCCTTCGTGGCGGGGCGGCTGCTGAGGACATCGGGCTGGCGTGGCCGCCGGGTAGCTGTCCTGGGTCGCGCGGGTGGCGGCCGATGATCGCCGCCACCCGCGCCGGAGGGCTGGTGAGCTTTTTGCCCTCAGGGCATGGAGGGGACCAGCTCAGCCCCAGGCGCCCGCGACCTGGCGGGTGGTGGCGTTGAGCCGGTTGAACAGGTTGGTCACGGCGATCATGAGGACGATCGCGGCCAGGCCCTTCTCGTCGTAGTGGGCGGCGGCAGCGTCCCAGATCTCGTCGGGCACCGGGTCCGGCCGGTCGGCCAGCCGGGTGGCCGCCTCGGCCAGCGCCAGCGCGGCCCGCTCGGCGTCGCTGAAATAGGGCGCTTCCCGCCAGGCCGCGACCGCGGCCAGCCGCTCGTCGGTCTCCCCCGCCTTCCGGGCCGACTTGGTGCCGGAGTCCACGCAGGCGCTGCACCCATTGATCTGGCTGGCCCGCAGGTGCACAAGCTCCAGCGTGGCCGGGTCCACGCCACCGGCGTGCACCGCCTTGAACAGGGCCTGGAACGGCTCCATCGCGCCCAGGACCATCGCCGGGTTCTTCATCCGTGCTTCCATCTCTCCTCCTCCTTCGAGCCCTGGAAAGTTGCTACTACTCCTAAGTTAGGAGTTAAAATTCTGCTTGTCAACCTGCCGATGCTATATTAGGAGCGTGAACCGGAGTTATGGCGACCAGTGCGGGGTCGCCCGCAGCCTCGACGTCATCGGCGAGCGGTGGGCGCTGCTGATCGTCCGCGAACTGCTGCTGGGCCCCAAGCGCTTCAACGACCTGCTGGCCGGCCTGGCCGGGGCCAGCCCGAACGTGATCAGCCAGCGGCTGCGCGAGCTGACCGGCAACGGCGTCATCCGCCACCGCGACCTGGGCCCCCCGGCCCGGGTACGCGTCTATGAGCTGACCGACTGGGGGCGCGAGCTCGAGCCCGTCGTCTTGCACCTCGGCCAGTGGGGAACCCGCGCCCCGCTCCCCGAGGCCGCCCGGTGGGGCCTGGACTCCCTCCTGCTGGCGCTCCAGGCGACCGCCGATCCGGCGGTCGTGAACGGCCAGTACGAACTGCGGGTCGGCACCGACGTCTTCACCGTGGACGGCACCTCCGGCTCGGTCCGGGTGCGGCGCGGAACCGCCGACAGGCCCGACGCGGCCCTCACCACCGACGCTGACACCCTCCACGCCGTGGCCCTCGGCAACCGTCCCATCGCCGGCACGGTCGAGTCCGGCGACCTGCGCCTCGACGGCGATCCGCAGGCCATCAGCGGCCTCACCAGCCTGCTACAGGCGCTGAGCAGCTCACCATGACCGGGGGCACGCAAAATATCGGCGTCGCGAGACTGATGGACTGAAGTAGACGGGTGCTCAGGAGTCCAGGCTCAGCACCATGGTGGGCCGCTCGATCACGTGGTCTTCGCGCAGCGGCCTGACCGCCGTGCCGATGGCGAAGAACTCGGTAGTGTGCGAGCCCCAGGTGTGGCTGTGCTGGCGGAGCTGGACCCCGACGATCCCTTCCGCGTGCAGTTCCTCCGCCTCGGCCTGCATCCGGCTCATCGCCAGCTCGCGGGCATCGTAGAGAGCCTGGGTGAACTGCTCGAGTTCCACGTTGCGCCCGATGTTGCCGATTTTCCCGCCGAGCCGCTGATGCGCGATGTGGTACACGCACGACCCCATCACCATGCCGAGCGGCGCGTAGCCAGCGCGGATCAGCGTCCAGAAGTCCTGGCCCGACAGGTCAGAGGTGAAGGGCTGCTGCTTGTTGTTGCGCCACTGGGTGACTCCCCCGCCGCCGGCCCCTTCCTCGGCCTTGACCGCGGTGCCAACCGCGATGAACTCGGCGATGTCGTTGCCGAACTCCTTCATCTCCACATCGAGCCGGACCCCGACGATGCCGTCCGCCTTGAGCGCGTCCGCCTCCGCTTCCATCCGGGTCATCGCCAGCTCGCGCGCGTGATACATGGCCTGTGACAGGACGTCGAGTTCCTGGTTCTTGCCCCACCGTCCGACCTGCAGACCCACGTGGTAGATCGAGCTGCCGAGGACCAGGCCAAGCGGGCGGAAGCCGGCCTCCCGTACCAGCAGGAACTCGTTCACGGACAGATCTGAGGTGAAAATGGCACCCGGCCGCCCGGGCTGCAGTTCGGCGAGACGGCGCAGGGCATCCTGCGGTACTCCGGCCACGCCCAGCGCGGCGGCGTTCTGCTCGGTCATCGCTCTCCCTCAGCTGCTGTCATCGAGAATCTTCGCTCATCAATCGGCGACGTGGGCATGGGTGGCATCGATCAGCGTCCGAGCCGGGTCCGGGCCGCCTGCCGCCGCTGCGGATCCAGCGACAGGATGGCCAGGCTGCGCGGCTGCTGGGCCCCGGGCGAGGCAAAGCGCGCCGTCGCGGTGCCGATGATCGTGACTTCCACGATGTGGTCCCTGCGGCCCTCCTGCATCGGGCACTCTCGCTCGTGGACCTTCATGTCCATCTTGGACACGACGACACCTTCCGCTCCCAGCCTGCGGACATCCTTCTCCAGCTGAACGCGCCCATCGTGCCTGGCATCGTTCACAAGATCGGTATACCCGACTACCTCGGCGTTCCCCGCGCCCCACCGGGTCTGGCCGACGGTCAGCCAGTCGTCATGCCGGGCGCCGACCGAGATGCCGAGGGCCAGGCCTACGGGCGTCCATCCGGCCATGATCAGCTTGGCGAAGTCCTGGCCGGACAGGTCGGACGTGAACGGCCTGGGCGGTACCACGCCGCCGCCCTGCGCCCGGACCGCGGTGCCGATCGCCTTGAATTCCAGGCCACCGGCGGGGAATGCGCCGATGGTGAGCAAGACGCCCACGATTCCCTGGCCGCCGAGTTCGGTGCACTCGGCGGACATCCGGTCGAGGGCCTTGTGCCGGGCCTCGTACATCGCCTCGATCAGGGGGCCGAACGAGCCGTAGCCGCCGCGTCCCGAGACCTGCGTGGCGGTGCGGAAAGGCTGGGCGAAGCCCCCGTATCCCGACCACCCGCCCGGGCAGCCGTATCCGCCCGTGAAGCCGATGTTGTAGACGGCCGCCCCGAGCACCTGGCCGACTGGTTCGAATCCCACGCTCCGGATCGCGGCGAACTCGTCCGTGGACAGGGCGGATCCCCAGGTCCCGCTGCCGCGGATCTCGGCCATTCGCGCCCGCGCAGCATCGGGCAGCCCGGTTCCGTTCTGATCATCGGTCACCGCGTGCCCCTTTCGGCCTGCGCAGCCAGTCCCACGATACCGGGCATGCTGACGCCGGATGGTCGCGCGGACTCCCGCCGGGTCGGGTCCGGCTCCTGACCAGGGTCGGGCCGGGCTCCTGGCCGGGCTTACGGGGTGGGCTCGCCGTCAGCCGCGTCCCATTCCTCGTTCCGTTTCCGCACGGTGTCGAGGGCGTGCTCGGCTTCTTCCTTGCTCCGATACGGCCCGAGCCGGTCCTTGCCGGGACATCCCGCACCGTGCTCGACGGCGTGGTGCTTGACGCAGTACCACCAACCTTGGTCGTCGTTCATGCGCATTAGACTTCCAGAACATGACGACGTTGCTCCAGCCCGGCCGGCTGTCCCCGATGCGGCAGGTTCCGGCGGGCATCCCGCGGCCCGAGTACGTGGGCAGGAGGCACCCGAGAGTCGGGGAGCCCAACGTCAAGGACGCCGAGACCATCGAGCGGATGCGGGCCGCCGGCAAACTCGCGGCCCAAGCCCTGGCCGAGGTGGGCAAGCACGTCGCACCCGGGGTCACCACGGATGAACTGGACCGGGTCGGGCACGAATTCCTCTGCGACCACGGCGCTTATCCCAGCACGCTTGGCTACCGGGGGTACCCGAAGTCGCTGTGCACCTCGCTCAACGAGGTGATCTGCCACGGGATCCCCGACGACACAGTGATCGCGGACGGCGACATCGTCAACGTGGACATCACCGGATACCTGAACGGCGTGCACGGGGACACGAACGCGACGTTCCTGGCCGGTGAGGTCGATGAGGAATCGCGCCTGCTGGTGGAGCGCACCCACGAGGCCATGATGCGCGGCATCCGCGCGGTCGCTCCTGGACGCCCGCTCAACGCGATTGGCCGGGTAATCGAGTCCTACGCACGCCGGTTCGGCTATGGGGTAGTCCGCGATTTCACCGGGCATGGCATCGGCACGACGTTCCATTCCGGCCTCATCGTCCCGCATTTCGACGATCCCGAGGTCAGCCTGATCATGGAGCAGGGGATGACGTTCACCATCGAGCCGATGCTCACCCTCGGCACGATCACCTATGACATCTGGCCCGATCGCTGGACGGCGGTCACCCGGGACCGCAAGCGCACCGCCCAGTTCGAGCACACCGTCCTGGTCACCAGCGACGGCTACGAGATCCTGACTCTCCCCTAAACCGGCCGCCCCATCGCCGTGCCCCGCCCAGCCCCGCAGCGCCGGGCGCTGGCCAGGCTCATGATCACGGAGGATCCGCGTCATATATGGCCGCGAATGTTCCGTGATCATGAAACTCAGCTCGCGGACCCCTCGGCGTCGGCGGGGAGGAGGGTGAAGCTGGGCGCGTGGAGCGGCTTCATGGCCCGGAAGTGCCGCTGGTCAAAGGTCAGCACCCGGGTGGTGTTGTATCGCGCAGCCAGGACGACGATGGATGCGTCGGCCAGGCCGATCCGCTGATCCTGATAGCGCTCGGCGACGGCGGCGGCCTGCGTGACATCCTTCGGGCCGAACTCAGCCAGCGTGAAGACACCCTCGGCGACCTCTCGCAGCAGTTCCAACTCGGCCTTGACGCCCGCCCTCGTGAGGAGCATGTAATCGAGTTCGGCAAGGACGAACGGAGACAAGATCGCTGGACCGATATCGTCTTCGTAGGCCGCCCGGGCCTGCCGGTGAAAGCCTGCGTCATGCCCGAGCGCGGCGAGCAGGCCGCTCGTGTCGATGATGATCACCGCAAGCCGAATCCCTCGGCCAGGACCTCGTCAACCTTGAACGCCAGATCGGGATCCCCGAAGTCGATGGTGCCCATCATGTTCGAACGTGGCCTAGGCACGAGCGATTCAAGCCAGCCCTCTAGCGCGCTGCGGATGATCCGCGCCTCGGACTCGCCCGACACGCGAGCGGCCTCCTCGAGGCGCTGCTTCAGGTCCTCAGGAAGGTACACCGTCGTCTTTACCATACGTGTAGGGTACCCTACGTTGCCATACCTCGCCACCGCCCGTAGCCTCAGCACCCTCCATCATGATCACGGAGGCTCCTTTCCATGATCACGTAAGATTCGCGGACGCATATGACGGGAATCCTTCGTGATCATGGAATCGGCGGCAGCCGGGGCGCTGGGCTGGCCGTGCCCGGCGTTTCCCTTCGGCGCATCGCCCTATGCGCCCGCGAATGTTCCGTAGTCATGGAAAGTCAGGGTCTTGGACCCTCGGTCTGTTAATAGTCATCTGTCAAGCTGGTACCGAGCCGTGGCTGGCGCCAGCAGCAGCGGCGGCGGCGGGCACGTCGGCCACGATGGGGAGCTATGGGAGAACTGATCCTGCTCAGGCACGGCGAGACCGAGTGGAGCCGGACACGCCGCCACACCGGGCGAACGGACATCCCGCTCACCCCCGCAGGCGAGGCCGAAGCGGCTGCTCTGGCCCCGGCGCTGGCCGTCCGCCCGGTGGTCGCCGTATTCACCAGCCCGCTGCAACGGGCCGCGCGCACCGCGGAACTGGCCGGGCTCTCCGGCGCCAAGCAGGATCCGGACCTGCAGGAATGGGATTACGGCGGTTATGAGGGCCTGACCACCGAGGAGATCAGGTCACACCGCCCCGGGTGGTACCTGTGGCGCGACGGGGTAATCCCAGGCGACGCCGCGCACCCAGGAGAGACCGTGGAACAGGTCGGCGCGCGGGCGGATGCCGTGCTCAGCCGGGTGCGCCCGTTTCTGGAGGATGGGGATGTCGTGCTCGTGTCGCACGGCCACATGCTGCGCGTGGTGACCGCCCGCTGGCTGCAGTTGGTGCCAGCCGACGGCCGCCTGTTCCTGCTCGACACCGGCACCCTGTGCACGCTCGGCAGCGAGCACGACGTGCTCAGCGAGCCGGTGATCACGTCCTGGAACGTGCGGCTGGGACACTAGCGGCCGGGCTTTCCTGGCCGGAGCCTGGGCATGCTCCTGGCCTGGGCATGCTCCTCGCCGGGGCATGCTCCTGGCCGCGCCATGCTCCTCGCCTGGGCATGCTCGTGGCCCGGGCATGCCGCGACCGCTCAGGACGCGGCGCGGGAGGGCTCTGCGTGCTGGCCGTCCCGGCGGTGCGTGCGCATCCGCTGCCGGGCGGCCCGCGCGGCCGGCTGCAACAGCAACTGCCCGGCGACGCCGCTGGATCCCTGGTAACAAGCCCGCAGTGCGGCCGTGGCGGTCAGGTCAGCCAGCGGGCTGGCCGGCACGCCGTACATGCGGCGCGCCCACCGCGGCAACGTGGCGAAGGCCAGGGTGGTCATCGGCGGCGCGACCAGCTTGAAGGCCCGAAAAGCCTCCGGCACCGCGGGGAGGATCGAGCGTAGCAACGCCTTCCTGGCCTCGGGAGTGGCGCGCAGGAGCGGCCTCATCCGCGCGTAGTAGGCAGCGAGTTCCGCGGCGGAGGCGGGCACGATCGCCGGGTCAAGGCCAACTACAGCGGCTCCGCGCCGCTGCTCGTCCACGAACGTGTCAATGTCGCCTCGCGACAGAGGCATCCCGCACCGCCGCGCGATGTCCGCGTAGGAGGCGACCTCACCGCAATGCACCCAGAGCAGCAGTTCGGGCTCATCCAGCCGGAACCGGGTCCCGTCGGTGTCGGTCCCGGTCAGCGAGGCATGCACCTTCCGGATCCGGCGGCCGGCCCGTTCGACCTCCGCGGCGCTGCCGAAGGTGCGCACACCGACGAACTCCGCGGTGCGCATGAACCTGCCCCAGGCCTGCTGCGGATCGGCGAGGGCGGTGTTCTGCCATGTGCCGCGCATCACCCGCGGATGGAGGGCCTGCAGGTAGAGGGCGCGGAAGCCCGCAATCCACATGATCGGCCGCCCCATGATCCGCCTGGTCACCGAATCCGGGTCGAACAGGCCATCGGCCGCGGACTCGCCCGCCGCCTCGTTCGCGTCCTGGACCGGTATCGACGGCACGGGCGCTCCCTCTTCAGCGGTCACTCAGGGCGGGTTTCCTCCTCGATCCAGCTTAGGTAACTCTCCGAGCCGGCCACGATAGGCGTCGCGACTATCTCCGGCTCGTCGTAGCTGTGCCGTTCGGTAAGGAAGTTGGCGAGTTCCTGGTAACCGGCGGCCGGCAATTTCAGCATGAGCAGCCACTCCTCGGCCCGCTCGATCGCGTCATCCCACCAGTACATGCTCGCCACGGGGCCGGCCACCTGGGCGCACGCCGCCAGCCTGGCCTCCACCGCGGCACGGGCGAGTTCCATCGCCTCGGCGCGCGAGTCCGTCGTGGTCTGTACCTGCAGGTACCGCTGGCCTGCGCCGGGCACCGGACCGGACGCAGCACTGGACGCCGCACCCGAGGTGGCACTGCCCTGACCCGCCATGGCCCTGATC
>Ga0209526_10001203_pt1 | contig 17201 bp, 15 predicted proteins | sample JacPinW_OM2H0_M1_FD_188566 | JGI IMG/M metagenome (GOLD analysis project Ga0209526, IMG submission 188566) | Forest soil microbial communities from Algoma, Ontario, Canada - Jack Pine, Ontario site 1_JW_OM2H0_M1 (SPAdes) (version 2) | ecosystem: Environmental > Terrestrial > Soil > Boreal... | reverse complement strand
ACTCCCTCCACTGGGCATGGGTTCGAAAGTCCCGTTTTCACGAAAGCGCTGCACCCACCGGATCGCAGAACTGACGCTGACATCAAACTGTTCGGCCGCTTCACGTCGGGATCCTCCTTCTTCCACGAAGTCGATGACGCACGCGCGTTCTCAACTCACCAGGATACGGTCCATGCATTGGGCAGCCCTCCGGCGATCAATGCGTTAGACTCGCACCTCCGGCGTGTCTTGGGAATCCCGATTCATTGCGGTCGGGACGTGCTGTAGCCGGAAGGGCATGACGGAAGAGCTGGGGTTTCGTTGCAGACCGGCGTCGATCGCCGCCATCCGCGACGCCATCTGCACCGGCGGCGAACCGCCGGGCGGCGCAGATGTTCGCGCGGGCGCCGTCCTACCGCTGGCTCGTGGTGGGCACGGTGTGCATCGGCGCGTTCATGGGGCAGGTCGATTCCAGCATCACGCAGCTCCTCCTGCCGCGCCTTGAATCGGAATTCGACGCGCAACTGAGCACGGTAAGCTGGGTCGCGGTCGCGTATCTCCTGGCGATGGCGGCGTTCCTGCCGATCTTCGGGCGGCTTGCCGATATTCTCGGGCGCAAGCTCCTCTATACCGGCGGCTTCCTCCTGTTCGTGCTGAGCTCGGGGCTGTGCGGCCTTGCCCCCAACCTGCCGGTGCTCATCGCGTTTCGCGTGCTCCAGGGAATCGGCGCCGCGCTCCTCTCCTCGAACAGCGTCGCCATCGTGGTGGTGGCGGCCGGCGGGCAGATGCGGGGCCGCGCGCTCGGCATCCAGGCCGCGGCCCAGGCCGTGGGCCTCAGCGCAGGCCCCGCGATCGGGGGCCTGGTGCTCGACGTGCTGGATTGGCGCTGGGTGTTCTTCATCAACGTGCCCGTCGGGCTCGCCGGCACCATCATGGGCTGGTTCGTGCTTCCGCCCACCAGAGACCTGCCGGCTGAGGCGCGCTTCGACTGGAACGGCGCGCTCCTGATTGCGCCCGCGCTCACGGCCGTCATGGTGGTGCTGAACGAAGGCTATGCGTGGGGGGCCACGTCGCCGCTCCTCCTCGGCGCGGCATTGCTGGCGGCGATCCTGCTCGTCCTCTTCGTTCGCTGCGAGCGAAACGCCGACGCGCCGCTCATTGATCTCGCGCTGTTTCGCCAGCGCGCCTTCGCGCTGGGCAACATCGCCGGCCTCCTGTCCTATGCGGCGTTGTTCGGGCTGTTCTTTCTGATGCCGTTCGTGTTCGTGCGCGCCTATCACGATTCGATCCTGACCGCGGGACTGCGGCTTTGCATCGTTCCCGTGCTGATCGGAGCCGCCGCGCCGGTGGGGGGCGTCCTCTACGACAAGCTCGGGGCGCGGGCGCCCACCGTCGTGGGCATGCTCATCGGGGTCGCCGGGCTCATGATGCTGGGCACCGTTCTCGATGGTGCGCGGGACGGGCTGCCGCTGGTGATGCTCGCGCTTGCGCTCTTCGGGGTGGGGCAGGGGCTGTTCGTCTCGCCCAACAACAGCACGATCGTGGCGGCGGCGCCGGCAAGCCTGACCGGGGAGGCCGGAGGATTTCTCAACGTGACCCGTGCGTGTGGGGTGAGCGTCGGCGTTGCGGCCGCCTCCTCGCTGCTCGCCTGGCGGCTCGCCGTGCTGACCGGCTCCGGCCACAACACGCTGCACGCCGGGATGCATGATCTCATTTCGGCAGGGCGTGATGTGATTGTGCTGCTCGCAAGCTTCGCCGCCGTCGCCGGTGCCCTCTCGTTTGCGCAAGCACCGCCACGCTCGGCGCAGCGCGCGGGGTAAGTAATACCTCCCCCATCGGGGGAGGAGGTCGGCGAGCGAAGCGAGCCGGGTGGGGGCCATGCTCCAGCGCATCAGCGTGCATCACCCCCACCCGACCGCCGTCGCTTCGCTCCGGCGGTCTGCCCTCCCCCTTCGGGGTCCCTTCGGGGGAGGGATAAGGCCGTGTCTTCGGCCGGCCACGCAAACAACTCGAAATGCAGCCATGGCTTCGATCACGAAGCCGGCAAAGCGGCGATGGCTTCCACCTCGACCAGGAAGTCGGGATGGGAGAGGCGACGTACCTCAACCGTCGTGCTGGTCGGGAGCGCCGCACCGAAATATTCCATGCGCACATCCACGTGCGCAAAGAAGGCATCGATATCGGTGGTGAATGTCTGGGTGCGAATGAGATCGGCTAGCGTTGCGCCGGCCGCGGCAAGCGCGGTCTTGAGATTCTCGCAGACCTGCCGGATCTGCTCGCGCATGTTGCCCTTGCCCACGATCTCGCCCGCGCTGTTGCGGGCAAGCAGACCCGAGACGAAGATGAGCCGGCCGGGCACCACCGTGACCACCGGGGCGTAGAGCACGTGCCCGCCGACAATGCGCTTCGACAGACCCTCGGGAAAGATGTTCTTGCGTTCCAGCATGATATCTCCTTGCGTAAATCTCTTTGACCGTCATGCGCGGGCTTGTCCCGCGCATCCACGTCTTTCCTGAGGCGGCCAAGACGTGGATGGCCGGGCCAAGCCAGGCCAAGCCCGGCCATGACGACCGAGAAATGCGGCGATTGCCGGCTCAGGTCGCTTGCACCGGGCAAAACGCTGCGCTTATGCTCGGTAAGCCGTGGAGGATGCATGCATGAAGGTCGAGGCGATCCATCACGTCCCCATGCGGCCCGAGTTCAAGAGCCCGTTCTCGGCGGCCTATGCGATCGAGGGTGGCCGTCTCATCTTCTTCTCCGGCTGCTGCACCATCCCGACCTATCACAAGCATCCCCACGATCCGGAAGAGGAGCGGCAGTGGCTCGCGGCCGACTTCCGCGCGCAAACCGAGCGCACCTTTGCTCATATCAAAGAGATCATTGATGCCGCCGGGGCGCGCATGACCGACGTCCTCAAGCTCACCATCTTTACGACGGATATGGGCAACCAGAACATCCTCAACGAGATCTCCGCCCGCTATTTCAACAAGGACAGGCCGCCGGCGCGTACCCTGGTGGGCGTACCGACGCTGGCGCATCCGGGAATGCTGATCGAGATCGAGGGCGTTGCGGCTGCTCCGGCGCGGCCGTAACGGTAGATGTAACGAGGGAACAGGAGAACATGATGAGCATCGCAACAGTACCGCTCACCCGTCGTGCCGTGGTCGGATCGGCCGGCGCCGGCACGCTCGCACTCGCAATGCCGTTCGTGCGCCTCGCGCGCGCCGCGCCGGCTACGATCCGCTATGCCACCGGCGGGGGCATCGGCCCCAACGAGATGGAAACCATCATCTACCTCGAGTGGATGCAGAAGAACGTGCTGAAAGGATACGGCAAGGACTACACGGTCGATATGACCTTCACCCGCGGCACACCCGAAGCCGGCACCCTGCTCGCCGCCGGGCAGGCGGACATGGCGACGCTCTCCTTTGCCGTGTTTGCCACCGCGATGCTCAAGAGCATCGTTCCCGAAGGCATGACCATCGTCTCCGACAACTATCAGGACGGGCACGCCGGCTACGCGCAGAATACGTTCTTCGTGCTTGCCGATTCTCCGATCAAAACCACCCAGGACCTCAAGGGCAAGAAGGTGGGGATCAACGCCTTCGGCTCGGCCGTCGATCTCGCGCTGCGCATCAAGCTCAAGAAGGACGGCATCGATCCGCGCAAGGACCTGACCATCGTTGAAGTCGCATTCCCGAACCAGGCTGCGGCGCTGCGTGAAAAGCGCATCGACTGCGGCATCCTGATCCTTCCCTTCATGGCGACTGAGGTGCGCAAGGGCGACCTGCGCGCGCTGTTCACGGGAGGCGACGCGTTCGGTCCGTATTCCGTCATCTTCCAGGTGGTCACCAACGCATTCCTGAAAAAGAATCCGGAAGCGGTGAAGTCGTATCTCGCGGACTATGTGGGCGGCCTGCAATGGTTCTACGATCCGGCCAATCGCAAGAAGGCGATCGAGATCACCGCCGACTTCACCAAGTCGCCGGCCGACGTCCTCGATTCCTATTTCATGACCAAAGGCGATTACTACCGCGACCCCCACGGATGCGTGGGCGCCAAGACGATCCAGACGCCGATCGATGCCATGCACAGCGAGGGGCTGATCGACAAGCCGGTGAACGTTGCCGAGCACCTGAACATGGGGCTCCTGCCCTATCCCTGCTCGGTATGATCAGCATATGCGTCAAGAACCTCAACAAATGCTACCGGGTGCGTGAAGGCAATCTGCCCGCGCTCTCTGCCGTCGATCTGGAGGTGGCGGAGGGAGAATTCGTCTCCATCGTCGGCCCGTCCGGCTGCGGCAAGAGCACGCTCCTTTATATCCTGGGCGGTTTCATTCGTGCCGACAGCGGAGTGATCGAGGTCGGCGGCAAAGCGGTGACGGGCCCGGGCACCGACCGCGGCGTGGTGTTTCAGGAATATGCGCTGTTTCCCTGGCTCACCGTGACGCAGAACATCCGCTATGGCCTCGAAATGACGGGAGTGGCACGGCGCGAGCGCGAGGAGACGGTGCGCCGGCTCGTTCGCACCATCGGGCTCGAAGGGTTCGAGCATCGGTTTCCCCGCGAGCTCTCAGGCGGCATGAAGCAGCGCGTGGCGATTGCCCGCACGCTTGCCTACGATCCGAACATTCTGCTCCTCGACGAGCCGTTCGGCGCGCTCGACGCCCAGACCCGCGAAACCATGCAGGATGAACTCCTGCGCCTGTGGCAGGCGACCCGCAAGACGGTGGTCATGGTCACCCATGACGTGAACGAAGCCGTCTATCTCTCGGACCGCGTGCTGGTCATGTCGCAGCGACCAGGCCGCATAGTCGCAGAGTTCACCATCGCTATCGATCGCAGCGGCAACCGGGAGACAACGATGCTCAATGCCGACTTCAATGCTGTGCGCAACGAGGTCTGGCTCGCCGTGCGCCGCCAGGTGGCTGCGACGATTGCCGCATGAGCACAACGGTGGCGGCGCTTCCGGGCGGAACGCAGCGGCGCTGGCTGGGCGCAGGTTGGCGCTTCCTGCCGGTCGTGATCGTGCTGCTCATCTGGCAGCTCACCGTCGATCTCGATCTCGTCGACCGCGCATTCCTGCCCCCGGTCGATGCCGTGGCTGCGGCTCTCTGGGAGATGACCCGCAACGGCGAGCTCGCCCTCAACCTCGCGATCTCGGTCTACCGTGCGTTTGCCGGTCTCGCCATCGGTTCGATCCTCGGAATCGCCATCGGGCTTGCGATGGCAACCTCGCAGCAGGCGGACAGGTTCTTCGGCCCGCTGGTCGCAACCACCTATTCCCTTCCCAAGTCCTCCCTGATCCCGCTCTTCATCCTGTGGTTCGGCATCGGCGACGTGACGGATATCGTCTCGGTCGTTCTCGCCTGCCTGCTGCCGGTGATCGTGAGCACGTATCACGGCGTGAAAGCCGTGCCGGCCTTGCTCGTCTGGAGCGCGAGGGCGATGGGAACGCCGCATCACCTCGTGCTGTGGCGCGTGCTGCTTCCCGGCGCGCTCCTTTCCATCTTCACCGGGATCCGCATCGCGCTCGGTTTTTGCTTCGTGCTGACGATCTCGGCGGAAATGATCGCGGCCAAGACCGGGGTGGGCAAGCTCATCTTCCTCTATGGCGAGAATGGCGCCTACGCATACATGTTTGGCGGCATCCTTGCTCTCGTCGTTATCGCCTATCTCGCTGACCGCTTGCTGCTGGCGGTCATGCACTACGCCCTGCGCTGGCATGAATCGCTTCATACCCATCACCGCACGGCCTGAGGCAGCGCGTACGGCGCGACGCGGCATTGCCGCCCTCGGGGCGTTCCTCCTCTACGCCTATCCGCTCCTCATGGTGCTCGCAGCGTGGGAGCTCGCCGGCTGGGCCGACCTCGTGCGACCGCTGTTTCTTCCCCGCGTCATCGGTGTGGCCCAGCAGTTCTGGGTGCTGCTGAGGGAAGGCGAGATCATCGACCCATTGCTTGTGAGTCTCTACCGGACCTTCCTCGGGCTCGCGATCGCAGTGGTCGCGGGCGTCATGGCAGGTCTTCTGATGGCACGATCGAAATGGGTCCATTGGTTCCTGGATCCGCTCATCTCGGTCGGGTTCCCCGCGCCCAAGATTGCGTTCGTGCCGATCTTCACGCTCTGGTTCGGGATCGATCACATCTCCAAGATCCTGCTCGTCGCCTTCAACTGCGTCTTTCCCATGATCGTGGCGACCTATCACGGTGCGGCGTCGGTCAGCCGCGTCTATATCTGGTCCGCGGAGGCGATGGGCACCTCGGAACGGGCGATGCTCCATCGTATCGTGCTTCCGGCGGCGCTGCCGCACATTCTAAGCGGGATTCGGGTAACGGTGCCGGTGGCATTGATCATCACCTTCACCACGGAGATGATCGCGGGCGGGGGAGGGGTCGGAGCCGCGCTCATGTTTGCCCAGCGGTTTTTTCAGACGCCCACCGTGTTCGTCTACATCCTGGTCATGCTGGCGACGGGTCTCGTATTCGACCGCGCCATGCTGGTGTTGCGCGGGCGGCTCATTCCCTGGCAGGACGAGAGCGAGGAGGCGTGAGGCGCGTCTTGCGCCTTCGTAGGGGCGACCCATTGGGTCGCCCTCGATCCGCCGCTGCATGCTGAAACAGGGCGAGGCAATGCCTCGCCCCTACGAAGAGGCGATGCGGTGCCTCCCATCCGGAAACCGGCGGTGGATTTCGCTGATGCTCAATCCGCGCTACGTGGGAGGCTATGAGCAGCGCGGCAAAGGTTCTGGTGACCGGGGTCACAGGATTCATCGGCTCGGCGGTGGCAAAAGCGCTGTGCGAAGCGGGATTTGCGGTGCGTGCTACCGCCCTGCCGACGAGCGCGCGCCATCATCTCGCGGGACTTGATCTGGACTTTTACGAGGGCGATCTTCGCGACCCGAGCTCCGCGCGAACGGCAATGGTCGACATACAATATGTATTTCACCTCGCAGCCGACTATCGGCTGTGGGCCCGCAAGTCGTCGGAAATCCTGAAAAACAATGTGCTTATCACCCGCAACGTCATGGAAGCGGCGTTGCGCGCGCGCGCAGAGCGCATCGTCTACACCAGCAGCGTCGCGACGCTGGCGCTTGATCCGCACGTGGGGGGTGCGGCGGACGAGACAAAGCCGCTTTCCGAGGAGCAGGGAATCGGCGCTTACAAGCGCAGCAAGATCGCAGCGGAGAGACTGGTCGAACAGCTGGTCGCGAACGAGGGACTTCCCGCCGTCATCGTCAATCCCTCCACCCCCGTCGGCCCACGTGACGTGCGGCCGACGCCGACCGGCCGAATCATCGTGGAAGCGGCCAAGGGGCGCATTCCCGCCTTCGTCGACACCGGGCTCAATCTGGTCCATGTGGACGATGTGGCTGCCGGACAGCTTGCTGCTCTGCATCGGGGCAGGATCGGCGAGCGCTATATCCTTGGCGGCGAGAACGTCCCGTTTGCGCAGATGCTGGAGGATATATCGCGGCTGGTCGGACGTCGTGCGCCGCGCCTGCGCATCCCGCACGCGGTCGCGCTTCCCATTGCCTATGCCGCCGAGGGGCTGGCGCTTCTGACCAGGAAAGAGCCATTCGCCAGCATCGATGCGGTGCGCATGGCCAAGCACTGCATGTATTTCACGTCGCGCAAGGCCGAGCGCGAGCTTGGCTTCAAGGCGCGGCCCTACATCGAGGGGCTCGCAGACGCGATCCGCTGGTTTCACGATGCGGGGTACGTGGGGTGAGATGACTAAGCGGCTCGGCCGAAATGCGTGCCCAGAATCCGCCGGGCTTCGATCAGACGGCTGCGCGCCGCGAAATCACTCTCCTTACCGACGACTCTGACTCAAGAATCCGTCCGCCACGGTGTAGGTCTTCCCGCGCCATTCGACCTCTCTGCCGAAGAAGCTCGTCAGAAAGATTGCAAATGCAATTGCGTCCTGCACGGGAATCAACGCGTAGCGATGACGCGGCAGCGCAAACGCCCGCTCGATCGCCCAACACAGCGCAAGCCGGCAGATCAGCGCAGCGCTGATGAGCAGAAACGATCCGCTCACGCCCAGAATGGCGGCCACGACCGAAAGGGCCAGCGGATGCATGAATATGGTTCCGGCATAACCGACGGGATCGATCGCCTGAATGGTGCGAGCCGCACGGAGCTGGCGCCCCCAGAGCGCGCGGAAGTCGCGTTCAAAGCAGACGTGCCCGACGGTAAACCGCGATACGACGACCTTGCGGCCCAGCGCGCGCACCGCGCTGCCGATGGCATAGTCGTCTGCGAGCTCGTTCGCAAAGCGGCGAAAGCCTCCGATCTGGGCCAGCACCTCGCGGTGGAGGGCAATGGTCGCTCCAAGGCACGGGTGAGCCGCATTCAGGCTCACTGCTGCAATCACGTTGGGGAGAAACTGCAGATTGATGCTCATCGCGGAAAGCTGCGCCCAAATGCCTTCCGCAGGAGTGCCGTGATAGGCGCAGGTCACTGCCCCGACGCCCGGCTCCTCCAACTCGGCGACGAGGCTTGCGACGTAGTGCGGATCAACGGCGATGTCGCTGTCCGAGATCACCACCACGTCCTGGCTCGCTGCCGGTAGCATGTTGATGAGGTTTGAGATCTTGCGGTTCGAGCCATGCTCGCAGCCATCAATGTTCAGCTCGATCTCTGGACGACCGGTCGCTTGCAGCAGACGAACCACCGGGATGGCGGAGTCATTCTCCTGCTGTACCCCGCAGATGACGTCCACGCGGCCGGGATAATCCTGCCGGCACAGCGATGCGATGCGGCCAAACAGACCAGGCTCGTTTCCGTGCAGGGGCCGCAGGATCGTCGCTGCGGGAAAGGGTGCGGGTGGCACCTTGCGGGCGCGCGGAAAGCGCAGGACCAGGATGATGGCGGTCAGGTGATAGAGCGAGCCAAGCACCGCGCCGGCAACGCAAATATCTACGAGCAACCCCGCGAAACTGTGCTCCAAGACACCGGACATGGTCCTGGCTCGGCGCCGACAGAAACTGCTGCCACAGAGCGCCCGTTTATCGGGCAGCAGACATAGGGCACAGATCTAAGTGTAACAGTCGAGCGTGGCGAAGTACAACCCGGCGTTAACCTTCCGGTAACCATTGTGGCGCACCATCGCCGGCGCGATTGAGGAACCAGGGCCGGCGGATGTTCTACACGCTCGCGGCAGCGGCAAAGGCCAGCGGCTTAGGCGCATCCGCGATTCGGGCCGCGATCGAGCGCGGGCAGATTACCGCAATCAAAGACTTGTTCGATGAGTGGCAGGTGGAAGAGGCCGAGCTTCACCGGCTGTACTTCCCCATCGGGCCAGCCACCGGCAAACGAGATGAGTGCTCAAGCACCCCGTCGTCAGCCGCAACGACGCTTGAAGGAGGGGCCGAAGCACCGCTCAAGCAGGCCGGGCAGACTCTTGCAGAGGAGCGCGAAGGCACTGCCGCTGATTCTGCCACTGAGGTCGATTCCGGCCAAGTGACGCAGCGAACGGAGCTCGTGCGGAGCGAGGCGGCCTCATCCTCAATCGCAGCAGACGACGGTACCTCGCAAGTCGAGGGAGATCATGTTGCCTCAGGGCAGTGCCTGGCTCCGTTTGGAGACCCGAGCGGGAACGGCCGGCATGGAAATCAGCACGCGCAATTCCGGTTCTCGGGGCTCGATCAGACGGATCGGATTGATATCGGAAACACATTCTTCTGGGAGAGCGAGATCAAAATCGGCGAGCGCCAGGACCCGCCGGACTCGGCGATACGTCCGCTGGCCGATCGACGCCGTGCGATCACTTTCACTGGCGCCCTCCTTGTAGGGGTTGGGATCGGGTGGGTTGCGGGTTTGGGCTCCTATCATTTTTTTGGCCGCAGCTTGATCCCGGTCTCGAAAGATAGCGGCGGCTATTCAGCTGCTCCTTCTACAAATCAAATTGCAGGCGCCGAGAAAGAACGTCGCGACCCAGCTGCCGGTGCATTGGTCATTGGAAAGATTGCGCCTCCCGCCGTCTCCGAAGTCAGAGCAAGGCGGCGATACGCATCGACCCAGAGCATCCCGCAAGCACCTGAATCGCGGACAGCCAAATTTGCATTGATTGCGCGCCAGAGTTCCACGGAAGCCGCATTAGACAATCCCAGCGATCCCACGGGAAGCGTTGTACCTCAGGCGATGAATGGGTTTGCCAGGCGCACACCGGTACCCGAAACGAAGCCCACTACGATTGAAGGCTGGCGCGTGCGAAGCGTTTATAACGGCACGGCGGTTTTGGAGGGCCCCGCCGGTGTCTGGACGGCAGCGCGGGGAGACACGGTGCCCGGACTAGGAAGAGTCGATTCAATTGTGCTGTGGGGCAGCCGTTGGATCGTCGCGACGAGCAGGGGCCTAGTTACAACGCCATGAATTCTGTGATCCCGTAGGGGCGACTGGGGGTGCCCCGCATTGCCTCGCCCTCTTCTCAGCATGCGGCCGGATGCAGGGCGACCCAAATGGGTCGACCCCACAAAAGTATGGCCGTGGAATTCCATAAATCCAGACGTAGAATTCCATAAATCCAGACGTATTTGCTATTCCTTGCTGACCGACACCGATGTGGTGCCGTTCATCCCAATCGCTTTCGCCGCGGCAGGAGTAAGATCTATCACGCGCCCGCGCACGAACGGCCCGCGATCGGTAATGGTTACCTTCACGCTTTGGCCATTGCGCTTGTTGGTGACGCGGACCCGAGTTCCGCACGGAAGCGTCTTGTGTGCCGCCGTGAGGCCGCCCTCATTGAGTTCCCCGCCGCAGGCAACGCGGTGACCGCTCTCTCGCCCGTATTGCGAGGCGATGCCTTCTTCCGCCTCTGCCGAGCCCAGAAGAGCTGTGAGGAACGAAGCAATGTGGATGATGAACCAAAGCATTCGTGCTGGCCCTCCTTGTGTTTGGAGGAGAGCGCTTAATGCTTCATCTAACTACGAGCAAGTTCCTGCATGCAGGCCAGCGATTACCAAATCGCGGAGCAGCTAAAGGAACTTTCCACATGCCATGTAATGGCCTCAGTTCCAAGAAGGAGTTGCTTCTCAGGGTCCGGCTGCCGCGATTGGATCGAGTTATCGCCCCGTTCGTCATCGGCCGATTTCATCATAGTAGGCCTGCAGCACGGCCACCACTTCGGGCCGGCTGAATTCGTCAGGAATTTTCTCGTGCTTGGCAAACATTTCGCGCAACCGCGTGCCCGAGATCTGCAGCCGGTGCTCGGGTCCATGCGGACAGGTTCGCGCCGTCGCCATACCATCGCATTTATAGCAGAAGAACGTCACGTCCATCTTGAGCGGTTGGATCGCCAGGCTGCCGGGCGCGAGCATGTCAAAGATATGATGGGCATCCAAAGGACCGTAATAACTGCCGACGCCCGCGTGATCGCGCCCGATGATCAAGTATGAACAGCCGAAATTCTGTCGGATCAACGCATGTAGCAGCGCCTCGCGAGGACCGGCATAACGCATCTCGATCGGATAACCGGCCTGGATGTAGGTGCCGGGGACGAAATAGCGCTCGGTGAGCACGTCGATCGCCCTGGTCCGCACGTCCGCCGGGATGTCGCCCGCTTTGAGCGCCCCCAGCACTTGATGGATGAGCACACCGTCGCAGACTTCGATCGCAATCTTGGTGAGATACTCGTGGCTGCGGTGCATCGGATTGCGCGTCTGAAATGCTGCGACTCGACTCCAGCCCCGCTCGGCGAAGAGCGCGCGGGTCTCGGCCGGTCGGTAGTAGAGTCCCTTGTATTGGTGCGGGTACGTTCCCTCGCTCAGGGCCGTTACGCGGCCGGCCAGATTGATCTCGCCTTGAGCCATGACCTTGGCCACGCCCGGATGCTTGGGGTCGACCGTGCGAAACACGTTATGACACTCGAATGCTTTGTCGATGGTGTATTTTTCTGTAACCTCGAGCTCGCCCATGATCTCACCCGTATCCTGGGCAACGAGCGCAACCGTTTCGTTCACGGCGATGCGATCAGCCAGATCCTTGGCGCAGGAGAGCGTGATCGGGATTGGCCAGAACAGGCCGGTCGAGAGCTTCATGTCGAGGCAGCAACTGTGCCAGTCTTCCCGCCCCATGAAGCCGGTAAGCGGAGTGTAGGCTCCCATTCCCAACATGAGGAAATCCGATGTCTCGCGGCTGCTCATCGGCACCTGGATGAGGCCCTGTGCGCGCCTGAGTCTTTCCGCACGCTTGGCCTCCGGCAGCAGAAGCGGCATGAGCTCGGCTCTGCCATGGGGCGGCACCAGCTTGGACATGACAGCATTTCCCGTTCGTCGTTCGATGTTCGTGTAGGCCATGAAATCGGGACCGGAGCAATGGCGCGAGTGCGCGTCGCAGCATGCGCAGCGGTGAAACACTCCGGCTATGAGGTCATTCGCCAGATCGGCGCACATCAGCTCGGCCGATATGGCACGCCCCCTCGCGTGTCTTGAAGCCTCTCAAAACTCTGCTAGATTGCGAATGAAGGGGGGGCATACAGTGACATCGCGCAGAAAAGAAAAAAGAGACACCGGCCGGTCGATCCGGCCGTTGTTCGGTAACGAAGGGGCCGATGCGGAAACGCGGCGCGCCCGGTCAGGTAGCCGAGGGTTGCCCGATATGACAACTGAGGCACGCGCAGGGAGGTAAGATGTTCTCCAGCAACCCTTTCACCCTCCTCTCGCAATCCGTTCCTCCTTTGGTCATGCAGATCTACGCGATCTTGATGATGTTGGCGGTTGCGCTTGGAACGCTATTTGATCTTTATCACAAACGAAGCTGGGAATTCTTTTCTCTGCGGAGAAAGAGAGCAGAGGCCGCTGCGCAGAGGCAGCTTGCGGGCTGGCAGATCGCTTCTCTCGCGGCCAGAACGATTGGCAAGGAGGTTTTGACCTCGGGCGAATTCTGCAAGTGGCAGAGGCAGGCTTCGCATCTCCTGATCATGTACGGCTTTGTCATCTATGTGGTCACCACCGTGTTGATGCTGTTTGTCTATCCCAGGGCCGCCCGGACGCCGTCTCCAGTGACGGCGCTCTGGAACATTGGCGCCCTGATGGTCCTCGCGGGCGGTCTATGGTTTTTCTTCGCTCTGAAAGTAAACGTCGCCCATGAAAAGCAATCGCCCTTCCGTCTCATTCGTGCCGACCTGTTCGTCGGAAGCCTGTTGGCGAGCGTGGCATTCGGGCTGCTGTGGCATCTCGTCCAAACGGCACACAAGGTCGGCGCCGCGAGCCTATTCTTGTTGGCCTGCTACATCTTGTTCACGACGCTGCTCTTCGTTTCAGTGCCGTGGTCGAAGTTCGCGCACATGTTCTACAAGCCAGTGGCGGCCTTTCAGAAAAGGCGGGAGGAGGCAAGCGGCGCATCGGACCTCCCGGCGCCCGCCAAGACCAGCAACATTATAAGGTGACGTGGCATGCCTACCTTCGTTGACATGATGCGATGCGACGGTTGCGGAGAGTGCGTCGAGATCTGTCCTTCCGACATCATGCACATAGACCGGACCTACAGGAGGGCCTACAACATCGAGCCCAATTTCTGCTGGGAGTGCTACTCCTGCGTGAAGGCATGCCCGCAGCATGCGATTGATGTGCGCGGGTACGCGGACTTCGCGCCGATGGGGCATAAGGTTCGGGTTCTCAGGGAAAAAGAAAAAGGATCCGTCTCGTGGAAGATCAAATATCGCGACGGGCGGGTTAAGGAGTTTACGTTCCCTATCAGGACCACACCCTGGGGCTCGATCAAGGGGCCGGGGGAGTATGAAGCTCCCGACCCGAAGGGGCTCAGCTCGCCGCTGCTCGCGCACGAGCCTACGGCGCTCAAAGTGGCGGCGCTCCCTACGCTCGCCTCCGTGAAAGACTAATAAGAAGTAGCAGGTGTGATCCGATGGGGTTCTTCTCCTCCCGAAAAACCATATCAGTGGATTGTGACGTTCTGGTCATAGGCGGCGGCTTTGGTGGATGCGGCGCCGCCTACGAGACCAGATACTGGGGACGCGACCTGAAGATTGTCGTCGTCGAGAAGGCGAACATCGAGAGAAGCGGTGCGGTTGCGCACGGCCTTTCGGCGATCAATTGCTACATGGGCATGCAATGGGGTGAAAACCAGCCGGAAGACCATGTGCGCTATGCACGCGGCGATCTGATGGGCCTGGTGCGGGAGGATCTCGTCTACGATATCGCGCGGCACGTCGACGCCACTGTGCACAAGTTCGAGGAGTGGGGCCTGCCCATCATGAAAAATCCGGAGACGGGCCGGTACCTGCGAGAAGGCAAATGGCAGATCATGATCCACGGCGAGAGCTACAAGCCGATTGTAGCCGAAGCCGCCGCGAAGGCCGCCAGCCAAGTGTACAACCGAATCATGGTCACGCATCTGCTGATGGACAGGACGCGTCCCAACAGGGTTGCCGGCGCGGTCGGATTCAGCGTGCGCACCGGCGATTTCTACGTTTTCAGGGCGAAAGCGGTCATCGTGGCTGCCGGCGGCGCTTCTCACATCTACCGGCCGAGGGCGGTCGGGGAGGGCATGGGAAGGACCTGGTATGCGCCGTGGAGCAGCGCATCCGCGTATGGTCTTTTGATCGAGGCCGGCGCCAAAATGACCCAGATGGAGAACAAGATCGTTCTCTGCCGATTCAAGGATGGCTACGGTCCGGTCGGTGCCTGGTTTCTGCTCCTCAAGTCGCATGCCACCAACGCGTACGGAGAAAATTACGAGATAACCCGGTTCGATGAGATAAAGTCTCTCGTCGGCAAGTATGCCGACATCAAGCCGATGCCGACCTGCTTGCGAAATCATGCCATGCTGGAAGAGATGAAGGCCGGCAGGGGCCCCATCTACATGCACACCCAGCAGGTCCTCGATACCTGGGAGAAGGAGGAGATCGGCTGGGAAGATTTTCTCGACATGACCATCGGCCAGGCCGTTGTCTGGGCCTCGCAGAACATCGATCCCAAGGAAAGGGCGTCGGAGTTGACCACGTCCGAACCCTACGTCATGGGCTCCCACGCCACCTGCTCCGGCGCATGGGCGAGCGGCCCGGACGACTGCGCGCCCGGCGACTACCAGTGGGGCTACAACCGGATGACCACCCTGGAAGGGCTGTTCGGGGCCGGGGACACGATCGGCGGGTCTGCCCACAAGTTCTCGTCCGGCTCGTTTACGGAAGGAAGGATCGCGGGAAAATCGGCCGTCAAGTACGTGATGGATCTGAAAGGAGCCGTCCCGGAAGTGGACGAACGGCGGGTCGAGGAGCTTGCGAGAAAAATCTTCAAGCCGCTGGAGACGTACAAGGTAGGCAGAAACGAGATCGTTGCCGGGACCGTCTCGCCGAACTACCTGCTGCCGCTGCACGGCCTGCAACGGCTGGAGAAGCTGATGGACGAATACGTCGGTGGCTACACGACCTATTACATCACCAACGAGCACTTGCTGAACCGGGGTATGGAGCTTCTGGCCATGCTGAAGGAGGATCTCGAGCATCTCGGGGCTGAGGACCTTCACCAGCTTCAAAGAGCCTGGGAGCTCCATCACCGGGTCCTCACTTCGGAAGCAGTGGCCCGACACACGCTGTTCCGACGTGAAACCCGGTGGCCCGGTTACTATTACCGCGCCGATCATCCGAAGTTGGACGACGCCGAGTGGCACGTTTTCACCGGTTCGGAATACGATGCGAAGACGGGTGAATGGCGCATGAGCAAGCTTCCCGTGCACCACATCCTGCAGTGGGCGATGTGATTTCAGTCGTTGCGACGGCGCTTGGGTGACACCGGATAAGAGTGGAGGGACCAGGCTCAACAGTTCTGCACGATAAGAGGTCGAAGTGAATTGCCTGTGCAATTTAACGCACGACCCGCTTTGCAAAAAGGGGAGGAAAAATGAATGGCAATGGCAAAGCCCTCAGCGAGGACCTGCTTTCGCTGATCATAGGGCTGGTGATCTTTGTTCTCGCCCTTGGCGTGCTCGGGGGTGTGGACCTACTCGGCTGGGTGGTCACCACCGCCGTATGGACGGACCTGAGCAAGGCGCTGGCGCCAATATCAAAAGGGTATGCCGGGTTGGGCGGTGTCGGCGCCCTCGTCGCCACCTATGTGGGGCTGCTGGCGCTGATGACGGCCGGTGCTGCAGCGCTGAAAGCCAATGTTAGGCGCTTCATCCTCGCTTTCACCGCGGTATTCTGGATCAGCTATATCTGCTGGATCATCGGCAGCTACGCCAATTTCGCGGTAAACACGCCGGCCGATATGCAGAAATTCGGGATCAGCTGGTCGCTGCGGCTCACGGCCGAGGGTGGTTTTGTGATCGCTCTGATCGTGGGACTGATCGTCGGCAATTTCCTCCCAAGGCTTGCCGCGTGGATGAAGGAGGCGATTCGGCCGGAAATGTACATCAAGATCGCCATCGTCCTTCTTGGTGGGTTCCTCGGGATTGTCTCGGCAGAAAAGTTGAGCTTGGCGACCTCGCTCATGTTTCTCGGCCTAGCCTCGATCATCGTCGCCTATCTGATATTCTGGGCGGTAGTGTATTACGTCGCTCGCGTCTGGTTCAAGTTCAGCCGGGAATGGGCTGCCCCATTGGCATCGGGCATCGCGGTCTGCGGCGTATCGGCAGCAATCGCTACCGGAGCCGCTATTCGCGCTCGCCCCGTCGTGGCGATCATGGTTTCGTCCCTGGTCGTGGTGTTTGCGGTGGTCGAGCTGCTCGTTCTGCCGTTTGCAGCCGCCTATTTCCTCGACCAGCAGCCGATGGCAGCAGGCGCATGGATGGCGCTCTCGGTCAAGACCGATGGCGCAGCGGTAGCGAGCGGCGGCATTACCGAGGCGCTCATCCTCGCCAACGCCGCCGCGCAAGGAATCAAGTACCAGCCCGGCTGGATCCTGGGGACGGCCGCGACCCTGAAGGTGTTCATCGACATCTTCATCGGGGTATGGGCCTTCCTGCTGGCTTGGATCTGGACCAAGCATATCGATGTGGGCAAGGGCGAGACGGTAAAGATCGGGGAAATCTGGGAGCGTTTCCCGAAGTTCGTCATCGGCTATGTCCTGACATTCCTTATCATCCTGGTCATGGCGCTCGCTGCCTCGCCCGCGGTTGCTGCCCAGGTCAAGGCGGCGATGTTCGAGGCCAATGCCTTCCGCGGCATCTTCTTTGTGCTGACGTTTTTCACCATCGGCGTCATGAGCAATTTCCGTCAGCTCTGGGCGGAGGGCATCGGCCGCTTGGCCGCAGTCTATTT
>Ga0209526_10001201_pt1 | contig 17215 bp, 18 predicted proteins | sample JacPinW_OM2H0_M1_FD_188566 | JGI IMG/M metagenome (GOLD analysis project Ga0209526, IMG submission 188566) | Forest soil microbial communities from Algoma, Ontario, Canada - Jack Pine, Ontario site 1_JW_OM2H0_M1 (SPAdes) (version 2) | ecosystem: Environmental > Terrestrial > Soil > Boreal... | reverse complement strand
CTGGACCAAGACCGCCGACGAGATCCTGGACTCACTGGCAAAGTATTTAGCACGAATTTCAGGCGTGGGATACTAGTGCCGTGGCAAGTCGCGTTTGCCCGTCCGCGCATAGCTTGCCGCTTTCTCCCTGGGGCAAACGTTGCCCGATGCGGCACCAGCGGTGCTTTATCACCGCCTTCGACCCCGAGCACAAGATCGGGCAACGATCCCAGAGTCGACTTGGCGGCCTTAGCCGCGCGGGGCGAATCCCACGGCGTCATGCAGGCGCGAGCGCCGCGTACCCGAGGCTGGCCGGGCGGGCTCCGGCACCGTCGGCTGCTCAGGCCTGGGGGCGACGTCGGTCACGATCTCCTCGGCCATCCCGTACAGCAGCGGCAGCGCGCCCGCCACCACCCCGCCGGTCTGGTTGATGTGCTCCACCCCGGGCCCGATCAGCGCGGCGTGACCGACGATCGTCCGCACGATCTCCGCGCATTCCTCCAGATTCCCGGCGATCCGGGCGAGCAGCGTCCCGACCCAGTACAAGTAGATCGCCAGGCCGGCGACCAGCAGGACGACATCGACGATCGTCAGGATGACCAGCGTGGTCATGATTTCACCTTTCCTAGCACGCGGCCGAGGAACAGGTGGTGCTGGAGGCCTTCCGCCAGAACCGCCTCCACACCGTCGGCGACCTGCGGGATGAGCGTGGTGTCCGCGGTGTTCGCCGCCGCGGCCTTCAGGGTGTCCCGCACTTCGACGACGCGGCGGTCAATGATCTTCACGAAATAGATGAGCAGGCTCAGCAGGGCCGCGACCGCGAGGACCACCACAAAGCCGACGATGATCGCGCTTACCCACAGGGTGTGCTCGGTCGAGGACATGGCGAGGGTATGCATCGGCTATCCCCCCAGCCTGGCGCGGCCGCGCTGCAGGCCGCCGATGATGATCGTGGCGTGCTCGATGGTCATGCGCAGCGCACCGAGCGGCGCGGTATTGCGCACCGCCTGGGTCAGCGCATCGTTGATCTTCGGCGCCTCCTTGCCGATCGAGCGGGCGAGCAGCAAGATCGGCACCACCAGCGCGACGACGACCAGCACGATCACGATGCCGATCGTGTAGCCCACCACCCAGCCCGTGGTGCTGGTCCCGGCGGCGACGATATGTGGTTCCATTAACGGCTCCTTCGCCAGTTCATACTGTTTCGCAGAAGTCCCGGACCGGTTTCAGGCTCGCGTTGACCGAGGTCAGCCGGTCCGGCACCGTGCTGGTCAGTTGCGCGACGGCCTGAACCCCCCCGGTGGTCGAGACGAGCGTCGCCCGTATCGCCCTGAGGTGGAAGATGACCCGCAACAGGCCAACCGCGGTAATCGCGATAATCAGCGCGGCGATGATCAATGTCGCCCAGGCAGCTGCTGGCATGACCGTTCTCCTTTTCTAGTCAGCCGAGAAGCTTGGCGACGGAGCCCGCATACCGGACCGCGCCGACCGCTACTTCGTTGACGGTGCTGTCGGTCGTGGCCAATGCCTCGGGAACGCCGGTGAGTTCCCCGACGAGGGCGACCCCGCCGCTGAGAATCTCGTCGGTGGCTCCCCGGATCCGCTCTAGCGCGGCGAGCACGCGGTTGAGCAGGAAGATGACGATCGGAAGGACCACGAGCAGCAGAATTGCGTTGCCGATCCACCACAAGACCATGGTTCGTCTCCTCAGCTCGTGGCCTGGTAGGGAGCGAAGAACCGGCGGAAGACCCGGCTCAGCGCCATGAGAGCGGCCCGTAGGCCGAGGGTGAAGCCCTTCGCCTCGGCGGCGGTGGCCGCGATCTGTTCCGGTGACTCACCACGCTCGGCCCGGTCGATCCGGTCCTGCAGGTTGGCGGAGAAGTCGCGCATCAGCACGGACGTGACATCGGAGATCATGCCCCGGCCGTATTGCGCGGCGGCGCCGGATAGCTGGAGGTCCTGGATCACACCGACCTTGGTGCCGCGCCCGGAGCGCGTCAGCGTCGCCGTGACGATCATGCTGGCCTGGCCCCGGCCCTTTTCCTCAGCGCCGCTGGCGTGCACCACGACGCGCTTAGCGGCTTCATCGCGTTCAGTGATCTCCGCAGTGCCGGCAAATTGCAGCCTGACCGGGCCCATCCGGACGGCCACGCCGCCCTTGTACTTCTCGCCGCCGAGGTCCTCGGTGAGCCTGGCACCGGGCAGGCACGCCGCCACCTGCGGGATGTCGTCGAAGAACTTCCACACCTTCTCGACCGGCTCGGCGACCTCGAAGTCGTTCTTGATCAGCATCGGGTCTCTCTCTTCACGTAGGCACCGGGATCCTTCTCGAACTCCCGGCGGCAGCCGGCGCGGCAGAAGTAGTAGGTGATGCCGTCGTAGGTAAGCGGGTGGCCAGCCGGGCCCGCCGTCACCGTCATCCCGCACACCGGGTCGACAGCATCGGCCTGGACTGGGTTGGCCTGGACTGGGTTGGCCTGGACTGGGTCGGCCTGGACTGGGGCCTGCGCCAACGGCACGGACCCGGCTGGCTCTGCCTCAGCCGGCCGCGCGGAACTCGCCTCCCGCCTGGAGGCGGCATGCGCTGCAGGCGACAGAGCCCCGGACGCGCGCAGCTGCACCAGTTCCGCCAGGATGGCGACCGCGATCTCCTGATGTGAGGTCCGGCCGAGGTCTAGGCCGGCCGGGACCCGGACCCGGTCGAGCTGGTCGCAGGGAATGCCCCGGTCCGCGAGATATCCCAGCACCGACGCACCCCGGCGATGCGAGCCGACCAGGCCCAGGTAGGCCGGCCGGGCGGCTATGGCCTGCTCAACAGCCTCCTCGTCGCCGTGACCCTGGGTGGCGACCACGACCATCGAGCGCTCGCCGGCGTCGGCTGCGGAGAAGTCCGGGCCATCAATCAGCGCGGTCCGCCAGCCGAGCGCCCCCGCGAGTTCGGCTAGCGTGTGCGCCATCGGGGAGCGGCCGACGATCACCAGGTGCGGCGTCGGCAGCATCGGCTCGATGTAGACCTCCAGGGCACCCTCGCTCTGGCAGGAGATAGGCACCACGGTCATGCCGTCCGGGACCGCCGGGCCAAACTGCCCTGTGCTGGCCAACTGTCCTGTGCTGGCAAACTGCTCCGGGGTGCCGAGCAGCAGCAGGCGCGGCTCGCCCTTACCGATGACTTGCTGGGCCTCGCGGATTACCACGGGCTCCGCGCACGCGCCGCCGATCCAGCCGTGCAGCTCCCCGGACGCCGTGATGATCGCACGGGAGCCCTGCTGGCCCGATGACGGGCCCTGCCGCCAGACCACGGTGGCGAGCGCGAACGCCTCTCCGCGCCGCGTCAGCTCACCGGCCTGCTCAAGGACACCCCAGCCCTCCATAGGTCGCTCCCGTCAGTCGTCCGTGCGCACGGGCGGCGCACCATACACGTCGTGGTGCTGTGTGATGGCCTCCCACACCCGGTCCGGCAGCAGGGGCATGTCGATATTGCGGACCCCGCGATCAGAGATCGCGTCCAGCACCGCGTTGACGAATGCCGCCGGGCCACCGACCGCCGCGCATTCCCCGATTCCCTTGGCGCCGATCGGGTGGTGCGGGCACGGGGTGACGACCTCACTGTGCAGCTCGAAGCCCGGCGTCTCCCAGGAGGTCGGCAGCAGGTAGTCCATGTAGTTCGAGCCCACGCAGTTGCCCTCGGCGTCGAACGTGATGAACTGCATGTTGGCCATCGCGTACGCTTCGGTCAGCCCGCCCATGATCTGTCCCTCGACGATCATCGGGTTGATCCGGATGCCGCAGTCGTCGACCGCGACCATGTTCAGCACATCCCAGACCCCAGTCTCGGGGTCCACCTCGACCGTGACGATGTATACGGCGAACGGCCAGGTGAGGTTCGGCGGGTCGTAGTAGGCGGTGTTCTCCAGGCCCGGTTCCATGCCATCCGGCATGTTGCTGTAGGCGGCCATCGCGCATTCCTGGATGGTCACGCCGCGGTCGGGAGCGCTGCGGACGTAGAACCTGCCCAGCTCCCATTCGACGTCCTCTTCGGACACCTCAAGAAGATGCGCGGCCAGCCGGCGCGCCTTAGCGCGGATCTTGCGGGACACCATCGCCACCGCGGCTCCGGCCACTGGCGTGCTGCGTGAGGCGTAGGTGCCCATGCCGAAGGGCGCGGTGTCCGTGTCGCCCTCCTCGACGACGATGTCGTCGGCCGGGATGCCGAGTTCGTGGCTGACGATCTGGGCCCAGGTGGTCTCGTGTCCCTGGCCCTGGCCCCTGGCGCCGGTGCGGACGATGGCCTTGCCGGTCATGTGCACCTTGAGCTCGGCCGAGTCGAACATCTTGATGCCGAGGATGTCGTATTCACGGCTGTTGCCCGCGCCGAGCGGCTCGGTCATCGTGGAAATGCCGATGCCGAGCAGCCTGCCGTTCGCCCTGGCCTCCTGCTGCCGCTTCCGGAAGTCGTCGTAGCCCGCCGCCTTCAGCCCGACGTCGAGACACTTGCCGTATTGGCCGGAGTCGGTCAGGAAGCCGAACGGGGTCCGGTGCGGGAACTGATCGTCTTGGACGAAATTCATCCGCCGGAACGCCGCCTGATCGATGCCGAGGTCAATGGCCGCGGCCTGCATCATGCGCTCCTGGAAGAACATCGCCTCGGTGACGCGGAACGAGCACCGGTAGGCGACTCCGCCTGGAGCCTTGTTGGTGTAGGTGCCGCGGGCGGTGAGGTGCGCTACCGGGATGTCGTAGGCGGCGAAGGCCGAGTGCATCAGCCCGATCTTGAACTTGCTCGGCTGGGCATCGGAGAAGAACGCTCCGTGGTCGGCGTCCGTGTGGATCCGGACGGCGAGGATCTTGCCATCACTACGCAGCGCCATCTCGCCGTCTAGGTACACGTCCCGCGCGAAACCGGTGGAAATCAGGTTGCCGGACTTGTCCTCGATCCACTTCACCGGCCGCTCCAGCAGGATGGAGGCCAGGATGGAGCAGACGTAGCCGGGATACACCGGGACCTTGTTGCCGAATCCGCCGCCGATGTCCGGGGAGATGATCCGGATCATGTGCTCCGGCAACTCGGCCACCAGCGCGACGGCGGCGCGGATGATGTGCGGCGCCTGGGTGGTCATGTACACCGTGAGCTTGGAGGTGGCTCGGTTGTAGTCCGCGATCGACCCGCAGCATTCGATCGGTGACGGGTGAGAGCGCGGATAGTGCAGATGCAGCTTCGAGATCACGTCCGCCTGCTCGAACGCGCGGTCGGTGCCCTCGGAGTCGCCCACTTCCCAGTCGTAGATGACGTTACCGACCTGGTTTTCCTTGTCGTCACGGATGACAGGCGCACCGTCGGCGACGGCCTGCACCGGGTTGACGATGACCGGAAGCGGCTCGTACTCGACGTCGATCAACTCGCAGGCGTCCTTGGCGATGTACGGGTCATCGGCGACGACGCAGGCCACCTCCTGGCCCTGGAACCGCACCTTGTCGGTGGCCAGCACGGCCTGGGTGTCGTAGGACAGCGTCGGCATCCACGCCAGGTTGCGGGTCGCCATCATCTCGCCGGTGAGCACCAGGTGGACGCCCGGTATCTGCCACGCCTTGCTGGTGTCGATCGACTTGATCCGTGCGTGCGCCAGCGGGCTGCGCAGGATCTCCATGTGCAGCATCCCGGGCAGCGTGATGTCGTCGGTGTAGTTGCCCTTGCCGCGGATAAAGCGATTGTCCTCAACGCGCTTGCGGCTCGCGCCCAGCCCGCCGATCTTGAGTTCGTCCAGTGCCTGCGACACGTCCTACCTCCCACCGGATTGGGACCTGAGCTTGGCGGCGGCCCACAGCACCGACTTCGCGATGTTCTGGTAGCCGGTGCAGCGGCAGAGGTTGCCGGACAGTGCCCAGCGCACGTCTTCCTCGGTCGGGTCGGGATTCTCGTCGAGAAGGGCCTTGGCGGCCATCATCATGCCTGGCGTGCAGAACCCGCACTGCAGGCCGTGCTCCTCCTTGAAGCCTTCCTGTAGCGGGTGCAACTCGCTGGCAGTGGCCAGGCCCTCGACGGTGCTGATATCGCGCCCGTCGACCTGCACGGCCAGCATGGTGCAGGACTTCACCGCCCGCCCGTCGACGAGCACCGTGCACGCGCCGCAGTTGGTCGTGTCGCAGCCCATGTGCGTGCCGGTGAGCCCGAGGCCCCGGCGGATCAGGTGGGACAGCAGCAGGCGGGGCTCCACCTCCGCTATCTTCTTGTCGCCGTTGACCGTGAACCGGATCCGGCGTACCGGGACCTCACTGGCGGCCTCATCGCCGTGGTCCTCGTAAACGATCGTCATGTCAGGCTGCCCTTTCCGCGGTGATGTCCGCGCGGCCCAGGAGGCGCGCGACGAACGTCCGCACCATGTGCCGCTTGTAGTCCGCGCTACCACGGTGATCGGTCCTCGGCCGGGCCACCTCCGCAGCGAGCCCGGCGGCCTGCTCGATGGTCTGCGCGCTCAACGCCTTCCCGACCAGCGCGTCGGCGGCGGCCGTGGCCCCGATGGTGGATCCGCCGACCCCGGTCAGGGCAATCCCCGCCATGATCACGGTCTCACCGGACTTTTCCAGTGCCACCGCTACCCCGACGGTCGCGAAATCGCCGACGCGGCGCTCCAGCTTGAGGTAGCCACCCGAGCGGATCCCCTTGGCCGCCGGAATGACGGCCTCGACAGCGATCTCGTCCGGCTCGAGCACATTCTGGAACGGGCCGATGACAAAGTCGGCGACCGGGATGGTGCGCCTGCCGTCCGGTCCCTGCGCCACGATGGAGCCGCCGAGTGCCATCACCACCGACGCCCAGTCGCCCTGCGGATCGGCGTGACAGAGCGAGCCGACGAGGGTACCGCGGTTGCGCACGATGGGATCGGCGATCAAGGGCGCTGCGGCCGCCATGGTCGGCTGCGTGGCCTTGAGCTGAGCAGAGCGTTCCAGGTCGACGTGGCGGCACAGGGCGCCGATGCGCAGGGTCCCGTCGGGGTCAGCCCGGTGGTAGTCGAGGCCCGGGACATTGTTGATGTCGACGATCAGTTCCGGTGATGCGAAACGCAGCTTCATCAGCGGGACCAGGCTCTGGCCGCCGGCCAGCACCTTCGCGTAGTCGCCGCCGTCGCGTAGCAGGTTGATCGCCTCGTCGAGCGAACGCGGTGCCTCGTAGCGGAACCGAGACGGATACATACGGTCCTCCAGTGTCCTGTCCGGGACGGCAGTGTCCGGCCGGACGTCGAGCCGCAGGTCAGCGCTAGGCGCTGGATTCGGGACGGCGCGGCGCTTCGGGCGGTTCCGGGTCGGCCACGGCCACGGGGAGGGAGTCCTCCTCGGGGTCCGGCCGCGGCTCCTGGTGCGGCGGCCATGGCCCCGCCACCGGCTGGCCGGCGATCTTGAGATAGTCCATCAGCTCGGGCCAGGCCCAGACAGTCGGGCTCTTCCCGGTCTTCGGCGTGTGTTCGACCAGTTCGAACAGGCGGGGATTGCCCCGGCTGTGCCCGCTGGACTCTATTCGCATGGCCACGCTCCTGCCGTTGGACGGGCCCATGGGGCGCCGCCACGTGACGTGAACCCGATGATCCGCTGGGCGGGACAGCCTGGCAACACGCGAATAAGCTCTTGCTTAAGTGGACGGAATCCGCCCGGCACTCCGGGCGTTTTCCCCAGCTCAGCTCCAGATCGTGACGTACACGGGTGGGCGGAACCGTGACGGTGGAACCCCGGCCGCCGGTGAGCGCATCAGGTGCATCGCCTCCGGGGTACTGAGGAAGCGCCGCAGCGAGCTGGCCGCGGCGCTCCGATGCTGGCGCTCCAGCACGGTGGCGTGCCAGCAGGCATCGACGGGCGATCCGGGCACCTCGACCAGTGACAGCTCGCCACGGCGCAACTGCTGGGTGACGAGGTGCTCAACGGCCGGCGCCACCCCGGCCCCGTCCGCCGCCGCCGCCCAGGCGGCGGTCTGGTTGGGGAAAACCCCGATCCTGTTGTCAGGTATGCGCAGTCTGGCCAGCAGCATGCCGATGTCGCTGTCCGGGTCGGTGCCGGACGGATCCACCAGCCACCGCCACTGACTCGCGTTGCCATGCAGCCGGGAATGCCGCGCGCCGACGACCACGAGGCGGTACCGGAAGATCGGCTCGCTCACCACCGGGAGCGCCGGATCCCGAGCCACGTTGGGACCGATCGCCACATCGGCCAGCCGATTCGCGACCAGCACCGCCATCTCCTTGGTCACCGCCACCCCCGCCGAAACCTCGACGGAGCCCGCGAAGCGCCTGGTGAACGCCTCCGTCAGCGGGCTGACCACGAACTCGGCGATCGTGGAGGTGGCCACCACCCGCAATTGCTCCGGGGCGCCCTGCGCGGCACGGACCGCCGCATGAGCCTCAGCGCCCAGCACAACGATCTGCGACGCGCTGGCCAGCAGCCTGGAGCCGCCCGCGGTCAGCGTCATGCCGGCCGGCCCGCGGCTGACCAACTGATCACCCAGGTGTTGCCGGAGGGCGGTCAGCGCCTGCGACACGGCCGGCTCGCTGACGCCGAGCGCGCTCGCGGCGGCGGTCACCGATCCGAGCCGGGCGACCAGGACGAACGCGTTGAGCTGAGTGAGGGTCATGACACTCCCAAGTATCGCTCAGCGCCGGGCCCGATAATCACCGCGAAGCAGGGGTATTGGCGGCCGCGCAATCCGGCCCTCGCTTCCCGCCGTCGCTATCGACTCCATCCCCTCGTAAACTCGTCACGCGGGCCGTGGCTCGAGGGAGGGTGTGTGCAGGTTCCGGCGTACGTCGAGTACGAGAAGGCCACCAGCGTCGGGCATGCGCTCGCCCTGCTGGCCAGGTTCGGTCCGGAGGCACGCATCCTGGCTGGGGGACACAGCCTGATCCCGATGATGAAGCTCAGGCTCGCGCAGCCGGAGACTCTGATCGACATCAACGGTCTCAGCGAGCTCTCCTATATCACGGTGACTGATGGCGAGCTGCGGATCGGCGCCCTGACCAGGCACGCCCAGTTGCTCGACTCGCCGGTCGCCGGGGCACACTTCGCCATCCTGCACGATGCCGAGAGGGTGATCGCCGACCCCATCGTGCGTAACTGGGGCACCGTCGGCGGCTCACTCTGCCAGGCCGACCCGTCGGAGGACCTGTCCGCGGCCTTTGCGGCGCTGAAGGCGAGCATGATCGTCCAGGACCCCGATGGCAGCAGGACGGTGCCGGCCCGGGAGTTTCACACCGGGCCGTACGAGACGGTGGTCGCCCCCGGCGAACTGCTGACCGAGATCAGGATCGCGATCAGGCCGGGCGGCGGCAGCGCCTACGAGAAGGTGGGGCGCCGGGTGGGCGACTGGCCGGTCGGTGCGGCCGGAGCGGCCATCCGGCTGGCCGGTGACACCATTGCCGAGGCCGGGATCGGCCTCACGGCGGTCGGTGCACAGCATTTCGCCGCGGCCGAGGCCGAGGAGTTCCTGCGCGGCGCCCCGGCCACCGAGGCGAGCTTCGCCCGGGCCGGCGAGATCGCCGCCAAGCACTGCCGTCCCAGCTCGGACCAGCGCGGCCCGGCCGACTACAAGCGGCACCTGGCCAAGGAGTTGACCACTCGCGCGCTGCGGCGGGCGCTGCTCCGGGCGCGGCATCAGGACGCCTGACATGCAGATAACCGTGACCGTCAACGGCTCTGACTACACCCGTGAGGTCGAGGCGCGGCTGCTGCTGATTCATTTCCTGCGGGACGAGCTGAGGCTGACCGGCTCACACTGGGGCTGTGACACGTCCAACTGCGGGGCCTGTGTCGTGTGGCTCGATGACACGCCGGTGAAATCCTGCACCGTGCTCGCGGCCATGGCGGATGGGCACCGGGTATTCACCGTGGAGGGCCTGGAGCGCGACGGCACGCTCGACCCGGTCCAGCAGGGTTTCGCGGAGTGTCACGGGCTCCAGTGCGGCTTCTGCACGCCGGGCATGATGCTCACCTCCCGGTGGCTGCTGAACCACAACCCGCACCCCTCAGCCACGCAGATCCGTGAGGCGCTGTCCGGGCAGATCTGCCGGTGCACCGGCTACGAGAACATCGTCCGTTCCGTCCTGTGGGCCGCCAAGCACGCCGAGGAACCGACCTCATGAGCGAGCCGAAGGGCGCGGCGCCGCCTGGACTGAGGAGCGAGGGACGAGCGACGAGGGAAGGCGGTGCCTCAAAAGCGCCCGCAGGCGAGCGGGAAAACACAGCCTACGGGCCGGTCAAGCGCAAGGAGGACGCGCGGTTTATCCGCGGCAAGGGCACCTTCGTCGACGACATCCAGCTACCCGGGATGCTGCACGGCGCGATCCTGCGCAGCCCGCTGGCGCACGCCAGGGTCGTCTCGATCGACACCACGGCGGCCGAGGCCCACCCGAAGGTCAGGGCCGTCATCACCGGCCAGACCCTGGCCGGCCTGAAGCTCGCCTGGATGCCCACCCTGTCGCAGGACGTCCAGGCCGTCCTGGCCACCGACAAGGTGCGGTTCCAGGGACAGGAGGTCGCGTTCATCGTCGCCGAGGACAGATACTCGGCGCGTGACGCGCTCGAGCTCATCAGCGTTGAGTACGAACCGCTGCCCGTGGTGATCGATGCCAAGAAGGCCCTGGACCCTGGTACCCCGGTGATCCGCGATGACCTGGCCGGCCAGCAGGACAACCACATCTTCGACTGGTCCGCGGGGGACAGGGCGGCGACCGACGCGGTCTTCGCCGCCGCTGATGTCGTCGTGGCGCAGGACATGCTCTACCCGCGCTCCCACCCTGCCCCGCTGGAGACCTGCGGCACGGTGGCCGACATGGACGCTGTCACCGGCAAGCTGACCATCTGGTCGACGACGCAGGCCCCGCACGCTCACCGCACCGTGTACGCGCTGGTCGCCGGCCTTCCCGAGCACAAGATCCGGATCGTCTCCCCGGACATCGGCGGCGGCTTCGGCAACAAGGTCGCCATCTACCCGGGGTACCTCTGCGCCCTCGTCGGCTCCATCGTGACCGGCAGGCCGGTCAAGTGGGTCGAGGACCGGTCGGAGAACCTGATGTCGACCTCGTTCGCGCGGGACTACCACATGCACGGCGAGATCGCCGCCACGAGGGACGGCAGAATTCTGGGCCTGCGGGCCACGGTGCTAGCCGACCACGGGGCCTTCAATGGCTCCGCGCAGCCCACCAAATTCCCCGCCGGGTTCTTCCATATCTTCACCGGCTCCTACGACCTGCAGGCCGCGTATTGCGAGGTGAGCGGCGTCTACACGAACAAAGCCCCCGGGGGCGTCGCCTACGCCTGCTCGTTCCGGGTGACCGAGGCGGTCTACCTGGTCGAGCGCCTGGTCGACGTGCTCGCCCTCGAACTGGGCGTGGACCCGGCCGAGCTGCGGATGAACAACCTGCTGCGGCCGGAGCAGTTCCCGTACACCACGCCCACTGGCTGGGAGTACGACTCGGGGGATTATCCGCGCACGCTGCAGGTGGCATTGGACATCGCCGGGTACGCTGACCTGCGGCGTGAGCAGGCGGAGAAGCGGGAGCGCGGGGAGCTGATGGGCATCGGGATCAGCTTCTTCACCGAGGGCGTCGGCGCGGGCCCGCGCAAGCACATGGACATCCTCGGCCTCGGCATGGCCGACGGCGCCGACCTGCGGGTGCACCCAACCGGCAAGGCAGTCCTCGGGATCTCGGTGCAGACCCAGGGTCAAGGACACGAAACCACCTTCGCCCAGATCGTCGCTCAGGAACTGGGGATGTCCCCCGACGACGTCGAAGTCGTGCATGGCGATACGGACCGGACTCCGTTCGGCCTGGGTACGTATGGTTCCCGGTCGACGCCCGTATCAGGGGCGGCGGCGGCGGTGGTGGCCCGCAAGGTGCGCGAGCGCGCCCGGATCGTCGCGGCGGCCATGCTTGAGGCATCCGTCGGCGACCTGGAGTGGGACAACGGCAAGTGGCAGGTCCGCGGCGACCCCGAGCAGGGCAAGACCATCGCGGAGATCGCGATGGCGGCGCACTCCTCGCTGGAGCTGCCGGAGGGTGTCGAAGGGCATCTGAGCGCCGAGACCGTTTACAACCCGCCGAGCCTCACCCACCCTTACGGCGCCTACATCTGCGTGGCCGACGTGGACGCGGGCACCGGGGAGGTATCGGTGCGCCGGTTCATCGCGGTGGACGACTGCGGCGTCCGGATCAACCCGATGATCGTGGAGGGCCAGGTGCACGGTGGGCTCGCCGACGGGGTCGGCATGGCGCTGATGCAGGTGATCGCGTTCGACGAGGACGGCAACTGCCTGGGCGGCTCGTTCATGGACTACCTTCTGCCCACATCCATGGAGTGCCCGTCCTGGGAACTTGGTGAGACCGTGACCCCCTGCCCGCATCACCCGATCGGGGCCAAAGGCGTCGGCGAGTCGGCGACGGTGGGCTCGCCTCCCGCAGTGGTCAACGCGGTGGTCGACGCGTTGAAGCCCTACGGGGTCCGGCACGCCGACATGCCGCTCACCCCGGCCAACGTGTGGTGCGCGATCCAGGGCCACCCGCAGCGGACCGACCTGGCGATCACCTGATGAGCGACCTAACGCAGCGGCTGCCCGACGTGGGAACGCTCCTGAGCGCCCTCGACTCGGCGGATTATCTGGCCGACGAGCCACTCGGCACGGCCCTGTTCCTGGCCGCCCGGATGGCGCAGCCGATCCTGCTGGAAGGCGAGCCAGGGGTTGGCAAGACCGAGGCGGCCAAGGCGCTCGCCGGCGCTCTCGACACACCGCTGATCAGGCTCCAGTGCTACGAGGGCCTCACCGCGGCCGAGGCGCTCTACGAATGGAACTACCCGCGCCAGTTGCTGGCGATCAGGCTGGCCGAGGCCAGGGGTGCGACCCTGCATGACGAGGACCTGTTCAGCGAGGAATACCTGCTCGCCCGCCCACTGCTGGCCGCGCTCGACCATCCGGGCCCGCGCCCGGCCGTGCTGCTGATCGACGAGGTGGACCGCGGCGACGACGAGTTCGAGGCGTTCCTGTTCGAACTCCTCGCGGAGGCGGCGGTCACCATCCCCGAACTCGGGACCAGGCGCGCCGCGTTCCCTCCCATTGTGGTGCTGACCTCTAATCGCACCCGTGACCTGCACGACGCCCTGAAGCGACGCTGCCTCTATCACTGGATCGAGTACCCGGACGTGGAGCGGGTCGCGGCGATCATCCGGCGCCGGGTGCCGGCCGCCGCTGGCGTGCTGGCCGACCAGGTAGCGCGGGGCGTCGCGCGGCTGCGCGCCTTGGACCTGGCCAAGCCGCCAGGTGTCGCGGAGGCGATCAGCTGGGCCGAGGCGCTGGGCGTGCTCGGAGCGGACAGCCTCGACGAGGCATCCGCGGCGCGGACGACAGGCGCTGTGATCAAGTACGAGGAGGACCTCCAGGCGGTCCGCGCGACCGGATTCGCCCCCGTGGTGAGTGATGACCGTGGTTAGCGACGCTGGTGGCCAGCGATGACGGCTGAGGATCTGGCCATCACCGCAGCGCGGTTCGGCGCGGCGCTGCGCCACGCCGGGGTGCCCGCCGATCCGGGAAGGTGCGAACGTTTCGCGCGCGCCGTTACCGTGGCCCGGCCGGCCACCCGGCGTGAGCTGTACCTATGTGCCCTGGCGACCCTGGTGTCCGGGCAATCGCAGATCGAAACACTGGAGCGAGTGTTCAACGCGATGTTCGGCGGCCTGGCCGAGCCGGCCGGGCCACGGGTTGATCAGAACGCTCGTCCGTTGCGCGGGGAAAGCCCCCAGCCGCCCACGCCGGAGGACATGCTCGCGGCCGCCGCCCGCGCGGCCAAGGCTCACGATGGCCAGCCGCGCGACGCCCGGCCGGACCGGGGGCAGTTGCCGTCAACGCCGCAGCGGGCCAGTGCGCTTCAGCCCGCTGAACGCAGCGGCGCGGAGCCTGACGCGGAGTCTGACGCGGAGGCGGCGGCCGGGCGCCTGGTACTGGCCAGCAGCGCAGAACGCCTGGCGGATAAGGATTTCGCCGAATTGACGCCGGCCGAGTTGCTGATGCTGGCCGGCCTCATGCGCAAGCTCACCCTGGCCGTGCCGCTCCGCCGCTCCCGCCGCCACCAGCCCACCCCGCACGGCAAGCGCACCGACCTGCGGGCCACGCTGCGTCAGGCGCGGCGCACCGGGGGTCACCCACTCCGGCTGGCCAGGCGAGCGCCGTCCAGGCAGCCCCGCCGGCTCGTCGTGCTGTGTGACATCTCGGGGTCCATGGAGCCGTACGCGCGGGCCATGCTGCAATTGCTGTACTGCGCGGCGGGTGGCGCGCGGGCGGAGGTATTCACCTTTGCCACCCGGCTGACCCGGCTCACCACCACGCTGTCTCACACCCGGCCGGAGTTGGCTCTCCGGCGGGCCGGCCAGACCGCGCCCGACTGGCTCGGCGGGACCCGCATCGGCGCCTCAGTCAAGGAGTTCAACGACACCCGCGGGCGAGCCGGCCTGGCCCGCGGCGCGGTCGTCGTCATCATCTCTGACGGGTGGGACACCGGTGATCCCGCACTGCTCCGCCACGAGATGGAGCGGCTGTCCCGGGTGGCCCATCGCATCGTCTGGGTCAATCCGCGGACCAAGAGCGACCAGTACCAGCCGCTGGCCGGCGGCATGGCAGCGGCCTGGCCGTACTGCGACGCCGTGGTCAGTGCGCACACCGTGCACGCACTGGACGAACTTACCGCCGCCCTGGCCCACCCGGCCCGGCACCGGCCCGCGTCCCGGGACGCCTCGCGTCGCTGATGCCGTGCTGAGCGGCGATCGGGGGCGGGGCGACGCGTGGCGCAGGCCCGGGAAAGTGCTGCGGCTGCTGGTGCGGCCCGGCGACCCATTGATGATGTGGCCCGGCGTCCCGCTGGTGCGGCCGTGCGTCCCGCTGGTGCGGCTGCCCGGCGTCCCGCTGGTGCGGCCGTGCGGCGTCCCATATTCCCCGTGCGTATCCCTGGGCTCCGGCGGGCACTGTCTGAGGTTCCGCCTGCCGCACCTGTGGCGCGGCTGAGCGGCCGAACGTCGTTATGGCGGGGGCCCGAGCGTGCCGGCCTGGCTGGCGGGCCATCCACCGGTCCGGCAGGCATAGGACGATCAAGGGAACCCCGATCCCGAACACGGCCCGCAGCAAGCCCAGGTCGTGCAGCGTGAAGGGGAAAAGTTCACCAGTGAAGCGGGCTGCGTAGAGCAAAGCGGCCGCGACCAGAGTCGTCCAGGGGAGTCGCCAGCGGGTGAGCAACAGGTCGAACATGACCGTGCCCAGCAGCGCACCGGCGGTGTAGTAGGCGTAGACGCTGGGATCGAGCATGATCCTCGCCGCCACGGCGAGCAGGATCACTGCCTGCCAGCGGCCGCGCCGCACGGCCAGGCACCCGGCGGCTACACCGAGGGCGAGCTGGGCTGGCCGGTCCCACCACGGCGTACCTGCGGCGTTTACTCCGAGCACGCGGAGCGCGGAGGAGTAGTCGTTGGGAATCGTGAACCGTGCCGCCATGAGAGTGTGCGAGTCGGCCAGCAGGAACGGCAACCACGCCACTGCGACGCCAGCCGCGAAGACCCCGAGAGCGGGCCACCGGTCCTTACGTGGAAGAGCCAGCAAGAGCGCCACGAACGCGGCCGCCCACGGCTTGGCGTCGACGGCGGCGGCCAGCGCCACCCCGGCCCAGACCGGATGACGCCGGCTCACCGCGTGGGCCGCGGCGACCGACAGGCCGAGAGCCAGCACGTCGTCGAGATGCCCGTAGTGAGTGGTGAGTTCCGTCCACACCGGGAGGAAGACAAGCCCGGCCACCAGTAGCCGACCGCGTCGGCGACGCTCGGGCACCGGCAGCAGCCGCCACACAGCAGCCAGCAGCGGCAGGCCGGTTGCCGACATCGCCACGACCGCGATCACCCGGCCGCTTCCAGGACCCATCACCCTCAGGACGGCCGAGACGGCCAGAGCCAGCGGCCCCATCTGCAGCGCCGGATGGGTCGCGTACAGGTGAAGCCCGCCCCGGGGGCCGCCAGAGGAAAGCAGCAGGCCTCCCTCGGCGAAGAAATGCCAGGACTGGCCGACCGGATGTGCGCGGAGGCCGACCCACAGGGCCGACCACAGCCCCAGCACCCACCACGGCCACGATGCTGACCGCGGCCGCGGCGCTGACCGGTGCGCCAGCGCTGACTGCGGCCGCGGCGCTGACCGGTGCGCCAGCGCTGACTGCGGCCGCGGCACCCGTCGCGGCGCGGAGTAGAAGCTGCCCGGTTCTGCCTGGCTCGTGCGGTCCACCAGGCCCGCGTTGACCCCGGCCCTCACGTGCCGGGCGTAGCGGTCGGCCGTCCGGAATGACCACCCAAAGCCGGCGACTCGTTGGCCAAAGTGTGCACTCCCTCCCCAACGACTGGATGAGCCGGGAAAATGAACTTACCAGGGAGATCCTCGCTTCTGCAGGTGTAATCGAAACTGACATTATTACGGAATCATTAAGGCATACCGGATGACCGATATTGCTAGCTAACGGTATGTTACGATAGGGTCACTTTCAATGAAAACGTGATAGTATTCGGAGAATCAATAATAGGCCAATGAATTCGCGAGTCCAATGGCATTGTCATGAGTTCTGGTCGGCGCGGGCGAGTCCGCGCATCCATACATAGGAGGGGTTGAGCTTCCCACCTGCCCGTATAGCTCACAGGGTGGCGCCCGGCAGTTCTCCGGGGCCCGGGACTACGGCCGAAGCGGGGCACTTGACCGTTGGGGGTCAACCGAGATGAGCTTTTCCCTGATCGAAGAGCCTGAGCCTGAACCCTCCGAATCGCCTGACCCGGATTTCTGGGGGGACAGCGATCACCGCTGGCGTCGTGCTCAGGGCTCTTCGCGACGTCCGAATCCCCCGCGACGTCCAGGTTCTCCGCCGCGTCAAAGCCCTCAGCCACTTCTGAGCCCACCGCAACCTTCGGATCCTCCGCAACGTCCAGCCCCCCCGCAAAACCCGAGTCCCCCGCGACGTCCAGGTCCCCCGCAAGGTCCAGGCCCCTGGCAAGGTCCAGGCCCTTCGCAAGGTCCAGGCCCCTGGCAACGTCAAGGCCCCTCGCAACGTCCGGATCTTCCACGAAATGCGACTCTACTGAGACGCCCGAGTCAGCCGCGACTGCCCAATCACCCGTGGTGGTCGCTGCTGCCCCGCTGGACCGATCAGCCAGCCAGGCGTGGCAACAGATGGCTGCGCAGGCACACGACCGC